>Ga0209066_10001425_pt1 | contig 31666 bp, 39 predicted proteins | sample All_14_2_FD_187198 | JGI IMG/M metagenome (GOLD analysis project Ga0209066, IMG submission 187198) | Freshwater microbial communities in response to fracking from Pennsylvania, USA - Allegheny Zone_MetaG_DW_15 (SPAdes) (version 2) ... | reverse complement strand
TCCGGCCGTCAAGGGTTCAGGATGGAGAAAAGATGACTGAATTGTCCGCAACCGTTCAGAAGAATTGGCAGTCGCTGATTAAGCCGAGCAAGCTGGAAGTCGCGCCGGGTCACGATCCGCGCCGTCTGGCGACGGTTGTCGCGGAGCCGCTGGAACGTGGCTTCGGCATTACGCTGGGCAACGCGCTGCGTCGCATTCTGCTGTCCTCGCTGCAGGGCGCGGCGGTGACGGCGATCCAGATCGATGGCGTGTTGCACGAATTCTCCTCCATCCCCGGCGTGCGTGAGGATGTGACGGATATCGTCCTGAACGTGAAGGGCCTTGCCCTGCGCCTGCATGGCGAAGGGCCGAAGCGCATGCGCCTGTCCACCACGGGCCCCTGTGAAGTGACCGCCGGCATGATCGAGACCGGTCATGACATTGAGGTCATGAATCCCGATCATGTGCTGTGCACGCTCGACCAGGGTGCCAAGCTCTCGATGGAATTCACGGTCGACAATGGCACCGGTTATGTTCCGGCCGCGCAGAACCGTCCGGAAGACGCGCCGATCGGTCTGATCCCGGTGGATTCGATCTTCTCGCCCGTGCGCAAGGTTTCCTACAAGGTGGATGACACCCGCGTCGGCCAGCGCACCGATTACGACCGGCTGGCGATGCAGGTCGAAACCAACGGCGCCGTGTCGCCGGATGACGCCGTGGCCTTGGCCGCGCGTATCCTGCAGGACCAACTGACCGTCTTCATCAACTTCGAGGAGCCGGAAACCCGGGTCGAGGAAGAAGCCGCTTCCGACCTGCCGTTCAACCGGAACCTGCTGCGCAAGGTCGATGAGCTGGAACTGTCGGTTCGTTCCGCCAACTGTCTGAAGAACGACAACATCGTCTATATCGGCGATCTGGTTCAGAAGACCGAGGGCGAGATGCTGCGTACGCCGAATTTCGGCCGCAAATCGCTGAACGAGATCAAGGAAGTGCTGGCGCAGATGGGTCTGCATCTGGGCATGGAGATCCCGAACTGGCCGCCGGAGAATATCGAGGAACTGGCCAAGCGCCTCGAAGATCCGTACTGAGTTTGCGAGCGGGCGGGTCCAACATGGCCCGCCTGACGCGAAAGGGGCCGGCTTTCCCGCAATGGAGAGCAGGCCCGCCCCCGCCGGCTGTAGCCTTGAGCGACCGGCGTAACTGAAGCCCAAGAATGAAGGGTCGTCATCATGAAGCATCGTATTGCCGGTCGTAAGCTCGGCCGCACCTCCTCCCACCGCAAGGCCATGTTCATGAACATGGCGAATGCGCTGATCAAGCATGAGCAGATCGTCACCACCTTGCCGAAGGCCAAGGAAATGAAGCCGGTGATGGACAAGCTCATCACGCTCGGCAAGAAGGGTGGCCTTGCCAATCGCCGTCTGGCCTTCGCCCGTCTGCGTGACGATGCCATGGTCGCCAAGCTGTTTGACGTGCTGGCGCCGCGCTACACCGACCGTCCGGGCGGTTACACCCGCGTGCTGAAGGCCGGCTATCGTCATGGCGACGCCGCCCCGATGGCCGTGATCGAGTTGGTGGATCGCGATCCGGAGGCCAAGGGCAAGGATTCGGGTCCGACCGCTGCCGAGGCGGCCGAGGCCAAGGCGGCTGAGAACGCCTGATCCTCTTGTCGGATTGCAAGTTGCAGGGAGGGGCGGCCGGTTCGGTCGCCCCTTTCGTTTTGCCTGCGGTGCCAGGCTGATCCAAAGCCTGTCGCGCGGCGTAAGCAACAGGGGGAGAGGTTGGCGTCAGACAGGTGTAGTGATCATGGAATGTATGGGTTGCCAGATGCCGCGAAGCCTGAATGGGGCGGCGCGGGCTTTCATATGGGCGCCGCAGGGCCACACGGCCCAGAAGATCGCGCATTATCTGGAAGATCGTGGCTACGGATATGATCACCGGCTGGCGGACGATTGCGTCGTGGTGGAGGTACCGGACCTTCCGCGCTTCGTGCTGGGCCTGAATGGCCTGCTGGGGGAGGTGGAGCGCCAGAACACCCGCATCCTTATTCTGGATGAGGGGGAGCCGTCGCTGCGTCATTTCGGGCAGGTTGTCACCGTATCGGAACTGTCCCTGCAATTGCGCGGAAGCTGGGTCGTGCGCCTGATCGAGGAAGGGCGGCTGCATATGCATGCCCAGCCGATCCTGCAGATGAGCGATCGCGCGATCTACGGACATGAATTTCTGATGCGGGGGGAAGATGAAGACGGCCAGCCGCTGGGACCGGCCGGTATTTTCGACGCGGCACGCGATCCGCGCATTCTGTTCAACCTGGATCGCGCGGCCCGGATCAAGGCCGTGGAAACGGCGGCGGAGGCCGGCATCGCAGGTGCCATCTTCATCAATTTCATGCCGGGTTCGGTCTATGATCCGAATGTATGCCTGCGCACCACCGTGAATGCCGTGATCGCGTGCGAGATCGACCCAAAACGCGTGGTATTCGAAATTGTGGAGACGGAGAAGATCCAGGATTTCATGCATCTGCGCGGCATCATCAATTTCTACCGGCAGTCCGGATTTCGCATCGCGCTGGATGATTTCGGCTCGGGATACAGCAATCTGGATGCCTATCTGGCCCTGCAACCCGACTTCATCAAGCTGGATAAGAGCCTGACCCGCGATATAGCGTCTGATCCCGCCAAGCGCGATCTCATCGGGTCCCTGGTGCAGAGGGCAGCCAGCCAGGCCATCAGCACCATCGCGGAGGGGATCGAAAGCGAGGAGATGGCCTGCACGCTGACGCAGCTGGGGGTACAGTTCGGGCAGGGCTATCATTTCGGCCGGCCTCGCGCCCTGACATGACAAAAGGGCGGCCGATCCGGCCGCCCTTTCGCAGTAGTGCCGCCGGTGTGGAATGCGTCAGGCGGCCTGGGTCAGCTTCGACAGGCTGGCAATGGCCCCTTCGATCGCGGCGGCCTTTGCGTCTGGCCCGAAGCCGATCTTCTCGGCATGGACGAAAGTCACATCCGTCAGGCCGATGAAGGCCAGAAGCTGGCGCAGATAGGGTTCCTGGAAATCCAGCGCCTTGGCCGGGCCGTCGCTGTAGAAGCCGCCGCGCGATTCAATCACGATCACGCGTTTGCCGGTGACAAGGCCTTTCGGCCCGTTTTCGGAATAGCTGAAGGTCTCGCCGGCCCGCAGCACATGATCAAACCAGGCCCGCAGTGTGGTCGGCATGCTGAAATTATACATCGGCGCGCCGATCAGGATGATGTCGGCCGATTTCAGCTCGCCAATCAACCGATCCGACAGGGCGCGGGTTGCCAACTCGTCCTGGCTGCGCGGCTCGCCGCGGATACCGGCCAGGTTGGCTTCGGTGATATGTGGCAGGGGCGCGCGGCCCAGATCGTGATAGAGGGTCTTGGCGCCGGGATGGGCCTGCTGCAGGGCTTTCAGCGCGTCCTGCACCAGGACCTTGGAGACCGAGCCTTCGCCGGAGGCGCTGCTGTCGATTGCCAGGATCGTCGTCATGTTTTTCTCCTTGCATGGGGAAGCGATGCCCCCGACATATCGCGACACGGAACCGGCAACGGTAGTGTGGTAATTCGGGTTTCTCTGTTGCGGAATGAGGAACGGGATGATTGACCTGGGCGATGTTCGCGCATTTCTGGCGGTGATCGAAGCGGGCGGGCTGGGGCGCGCCGGTGGTCGGCTGGATATGTCGAAGTCCATGCTGAGCCGACGACTGTCACGGTTGGAGGAACGCCTGGGGGCGCCGCTGCTGGCGCGCACCACGCGGGGCATGTCGCTGACCGAGGCGGGGCAGGAGTTCCGACCCCATGCCGAACGCATGGTGGCGGAGATGCAGGCCGGGCTGGATGCCGTCACCCGCGCGGGCGAGGCCAGCGGCCGGCTGCGGGTTGCCGCCCCGATGGCGCTGGGCGAGACGCATATCGCGCCGCTGCTGGCCCGCCTCGCGCTTGACCATCCCAGGCTTGAAATACAGGCCAGCTACAGCGACAGCCGGGTGGATATCGTGGCGGAGGGGTTTGATGTCGCCATCCGCCTGGGCGAGTTGAATGATTCGAGTCTGGTCGCGCGTCGGATCGCCTCCGTGCGTGGGGCGGTGGTTGCCAGCCCCGCTTATCTGGAACGGATGGGCGAACCCCGGACGCCGTGGGATCTGGAGCAGCATGAGACATTGCGGCGCGATGATCGGCCCTGGCGTTTCCAGGAGAACGGGCGGACGGTGAGCATTCGCCCGCAGGGGCGATTCCTGGCCGATAGTGGCACGGCCCTGCTGGCGGCAGCCGTGGCCGGGCTGGGGATAGCGATGCTGCCGGCTTTCCTGGCCGGCCCCACGCTGGAGCGGGGGGAGCTGGTACACCTGCTGCCGGACTATCCGGTGCCGACGGCGGGCATGTATCTGCTGCGCCCCCCGCCCGCCAGCTACCTTCCCAACAAGATCAGGGTGCTGGCCGACGCGCTGATCGCCCGCTTCGATCCGGGTTATGTCTGGGATGGCTGCCCTTCCGAAGGCAGGCTTCCCGACCCATCACGGTTTTTGGCTAACGGATAGGTGCCGACCGTTCCAACCCGGACCGAAATGCATTATCTTCCGGCACCATGCACATGATCCTGTCGATAGCTGCGGGCGGCGCGTTGGGCGCGGTTGCCCGTCATACGGTGAACAAGGCGAGTCTCGCCTGGTTCGGACCCGGCTTCCCTTGGGGAACGCTGGCGGTGAATGTCGTGGGCTCCTTCCTGATGGGCGTGTTCATCGGATGGATGGCCCGGGAAGGAACGGTTTCGCAGGAATTGCGGGCCTTTCTGACCGTGGGCTTTCTGGGGGCGCTGACCACCTTTTCCAGCTTCTCGCTCGACGCGGTCACGCTGTTCGAGCGCGGGGCTACCTTACAGGCCGTGGCCTATGTCGCGGCGAATGTGATTCTGGCTTTGGGCGCGCTGGTGCTGGGGCTTGCGATCCTGCGGATGGGAGCTTCGGCATGAGTGGCGTACAGACCCTGACGGTTTCGGCGGAAGATACCGATCTGCGCCTGGACCGCTGGTTCAAGAAGCATTTCCCTGGCCTTGCCTATGCCAGGCTGCAGCGTGCGCTGCGCAAGGGCGAGGTGCGGGTGGATGGCAAGCGGGCGAAGGCGGATCTGCGCCTGGCGTCCGGTCAGGCGGTGCGCGTGCCGCCGCTGGATGCGGCCCCGCCGAAGGTTTCGCACCCGTCGCGCTTCGGGGTTGGCAGCCTGAGCGATGCGGATGTGGAATTCGTGCGCGCTCTGGTCATCTACAAGGATGATGACGTGATCGCCATCGACAAGCCGCCCGGGCTGGCGGTGCAGGGTGGCACGGGCACCACGCGCCATCTCGACGGGTTGCTGGACGGGCTGCGCTACGATGCGGCGGAGCGGCCGAAGCTGATCCATCGCCTGGACCGGGACACGTCGGGCGTGCTGCTTCTGGCGCGCAATCGCGCCGCGGCGGCGGAGATGGGGCGGGCCTTCCGCCACAAGACCGCGCGCAAGGTCTATTGGGCCATCCTGGTCGGCGTGCCGGAAATGCCGGATGGGGTCATCGATATGGTGCTGGGCAAGGTCGCTTCCGGCGGGGGCGAGCGGGTCATGGCCGGCGCGGAGGATGGCAAGCGTGCGATCAGCGAGTTCCAGGTGCTGGAGACGGCCGGCAAGCGCGCCTCCGCCGTGGCGCTCTGGCCGCGCACGGGTCGTACCCATCAGCTGCGCGTGCATATGGCGGCGCTGGGCTGCCCCATCCTGGGCGATGGCAAATACGGGGAAGGCCTGGCGCGGCTGGAGGGGGCGGAATTTCCCAAGGGCCTGATGCTGCATGCCAGGGCGCTGGAAATTCCCGGCCTGCCGCGAATCACCGCCGGGGCACCGAAACCCTTCCTGGAGACCTGTGAGCTTCTGGGCTTCCTTCCGAAAACCTGGCCGCAGGACCCTTTCGCCGATGAATGAAGCGCATTCGCGCCTGGTGGTATTCGACTGCGATGGCACCCTGGTGGACAGCCAGTTCGGCATTCTGAATGCCATGCGCGCGGCCTGGGCCGCCCATGGGCTGGATAACGCACCGGACATTGCCGCGGTGCGGCGCATCGTGGGGCTGCCCTTGCTGGAGGCGATCACGCGCCTGCACCCGGCCGGTGCCGCGATGGATCATGACGCGCTGGCTGGTTTCTACAAGGAGGCGTTCTTCCTGCAACGCCAGGACCCGGCGCATGAGGAGCCGTTGTTCCCCGGCACGCGCGACGTGCTGGAGGCGCTTCACCAGCATGGCTTCCTGCTGGCTGTGGCCACGGGCAAGTCGCGGCGCGGGCTGGTGGCGACCCTGGACCGCCATGGGCTGCTGGGATTGTTCGCCGTGCTGAAGACGGCCGATGACGGGCCGGGCAAACCCAATCCCGATATTCTGATGGATGCGATGACGGAACTTGGTGTCGCACCACAAGATACGGTAATGATTGGCGATACCGTATTCGACATCCTGATGGCGCGACAGGCGGGGGCCTATGCGCTGGGGGTCGATTGGGGTTATCATGATCCGGCGGAATTGCACGCAGCGGGCGCGCATGCGTCGATCGCTGCATTCGGGGAATTGATTCCCTGGCTGAACGCCTTATGGAGGGGTGGGAACGCATGAGCTTAAAAACCTTGGCTAAGATCGCGGGCGGGCTTGTCGTCCTAGTAGTAGCGGTACTGGTGGGCGTGTTCGCCTATCTGGCCAATCTCGATTACAATGAGCAGAAGCCACGCATCATCGCCGAGGTGAAAAAGGCGACCGGCCGCGATCTGGAAATCGCGGGCGATCTCAGCCTTGATATCGGGCTCAGCCCGGGTATCGTCGCCAACGGGCTGCGCTTCCAGAATGCCGCATGGTCCGCCGACAAGAACATGGTCGATGTCGACCGGTTCGAGGCCAAGGTGAACCTGCTGCCGCTGCTCTCCGGCACGATCGAGGTGGAACGCCTGATCCTGTCGAAGGCCCGCATCCTGATCGAGCGCAACGACAAGGGCGCGTTCAACTTCGAATTCACCCCGCCGGCGGAAACCGGCGCGGCGGCGGCCGCCCCGGCCGCGACGCCGGAGACGGCATCGTCGGGCGGCGGGTCGATGGCGCTGCCGGTCATCCAGCTGATCGAAATCCAGGACGCGCAGTTCATCTACCGCGATGCCATGACGGGGCAGAGCAAGGATGCGCAGATCGAACGTCTGATCCTGGCGGGCGAAGGCGTTTCCGATCCGCTCGACCTTGATTTCAAGGGCTCGGTGGATGGGTTGGCCATCGGTTTTGGCGGCAAGCTGGGGGCACCGGCGGAAATGCTGAACCCGTCGCGCCCCTGGCCGATCGATCTGGGTGGCGAAGTGGCGGGCGCCGTCTGGTCGCTGAAAGGGACCATCGCCGAACCGACCGCGGCGCGCGGCCTTGACCTGACTTTTACCGCGCGGGGCGACCAGTTGGGCGATCTGTCCCAGGCAGCGGCGATTGCCGCACCGGGGGCGGCCGTGCCGGCCCTGGGGCCCTACAAGCTGGCAGCGACCCTGACCGGAAGCGTCGACGGCGTGATGAAGCTCGCCGGAATCGACGCCTCCATCGGCTCGCCCTCCATCGTGCAGGCCACCGTCAAGGGCGGCATCGCCGATCTGGTGAAGGTGGCGGGGCTTGATCTGGCGATCTCGCTGAATGGCGAGAATCTGGCGAATGCGTCCGCGGCCGCGGGCAGCGAACTGCCCCCGATCGGGCCGATCAGCCTTGCCGCGACCGCCAAGGGTTCGCTGGCGCAGCAGATTTCGATGGAAGGCTTTACCGCCAAGATCGGTGGCAGCGATCTGGCCGGGACGGTGCGGATTTCCACAGCGGGCGGCAAGCCCTATGTGGGGGCGGATCTGCGTTCCACCCTGTTCGATCTGGCCGATGTGGCGCCGCCTTCGAAGGAAGGGCAGGGTGCTTCGTCCTCCAGTGCCGCATCCTCGGCCGGTCAGGCGGCCGCGCCGTCGGATGGCCGGGCTATTCCCGACACACCGCTGCCGGTGGACGGCCTGCGCGCCGCCGATGCCGATGTGAAGCTTGCCGTTGCGACCTTCAAGGGGCCGTCGGGACTGTCCGTGCAGGACATCCAGATCACGCTTGCCCTGAAGAATGGCGATCTGAAAGTCACCCCGATCAGCGCCAAGCTGGGGGATGGCTCGATTGCCGGTTCCTTCCGCCTGAATGCTTCGGGTGCGACGCCGGCCCTGAATACCGATCTGGAGGTCAAGAAGCTCGACCTCAACAAGTTCCTGGCCGAGATGGGCACGACGGATCTGATCTATGGCACCGTCAATACCAAGCTCGACCTGGCCGGGCAGGGTGGCGATCTGCGCACCCTGCTGGGGTCGCTGACTGGCAAGAGCGACATACTGATGGGCGAAGGGCGCATCAAATCCGAAGCGCTGGATGTCTGGATCGGCGGGGCCACGGCCATGCTGTCCAAGCTGGTCTCCGGCAGCAAGCCCGAATACACGGTCGTGAACTGTTTCGTGAATACGGTCGACTTCAAGAACGGCCTGGGCAATATCACCGCCGGGGTATTTGATATCGAATACGCCACGATTACCTTGGCGGGCGATGTCAATCTGAAGACCGAAGGGCTGAACCTGACGATTGATCCGCAGCCGAAATCCGCCACGATCAACACGGCGGTGCCGGTGAAGATCGGTGGTACCTTCCTGAAGCCGAGCTATGCCCTGGACCCGCTGGCGACGGCCCGCAAGGCCGCAGGCCTTCTGGGGGCGGTGGCCTTCCCGCCGGCCGCCCTGCTTGGCCTGGGCGAGATGGGCTCGGGTGACAGCAATCCCTGCCTGCAGCAGGGTAAGTCGGGCTCGACGGGCCAGACCCAGCAGCAGGCCCCGGCCCAGTCGTCCAATCCGGTCGAATCCGTGGGCAAGGGCGTTGGCGGTGCGTTGAAGGGCATTTTCGGCGGCGGGAACTGATCCCGACCCGAAACCCGGGCTGGGTTTGATCATGAAGCGTGTATATCGGACGGTGGCCGTGGCCGCCGTCCAGGATGGGTTCTCCATTACTTTGGACGGCCGGCCGGTGCGTACGCCCGGCCGTGCCGCCCTTGTGCTTCCGGGCCGTGCCCTGGCCGATGCCGTGGCGGCGGAATGGGATGCCCAGCAGGGCAAGGTGGACCCGACAAGCATGCCGATCATGCAATGCGCGGCCACCGCCATTGACCGGGTTGCGCCAAACCATGCCGAAGTGGCGCAGCTGACGGCCCGTTATGGCGAAACCGATCTGACCTGCCATCGGGCGGATCATCCCCAGGGGCTGCAGGATCGGCAGGTGGCAAGCTGGGACCCGCTGCTGGACTGGTTCGCCGACAGCCGGGGCATCCGTCTTCTGTCCGTAGTGGGGCTGTTCGCCGCCCGGCAGGACCAGGACGGGCTGCAAAGGCTGGAGCGGGAACTCGCGGGGCTGGACGCGTTCCGTCTGGCCGGGATTTCGGCGGTAACAGGCTGTCTTGGTTCCATCGTGCTGGGATTGGCTCTGGCTGATGGCAGGCTGGATGCCGATGAGGCCTTCCGGCTGAGCCGGATCGACGAGGATTGGCAGGCGGAGCATTGGGGGCTGGACGGGGACGAGGCGGCCCGCGCCAACCGGCTGTCGGCCGAGATCCGCGATCTGGCGCGATTTCTTGCCCTGCTGGAGCGGGCCTGAGGTCATGCAGCGCTGGTTTCTGCCGCACCTGACGCTGTATATGGCGGCCACGCTGGGCGGGATCACGGCCGCCTTTACCATTTTACCGCAACTCTCTTTCCCGATTTTCGCCGCGCTCGCTCTCTGGGGGCTGGGCGTGGCCCTGCATGCCTATCTGGTCATTATAGGGCAAGGACCCGGACAGGATGGATGAGACCGCGGTCGAAGTGGTCCGGGTTGTGATCAGCGGCCGGGTCCAGGGCGTCGGCTTCCGGCGCTGGGTGGAGCGTGAAGCAACCATGCGCGGCCTGTTCGGCTGGGTGCGAAACCTGTCGGATGGAAATGTGGAGGCCCTGTTCGCAGGCGGGGCGGAGCGGGTACGCGACATGGTGGCCGCCTGCCATGACGGGCCCGGTCTGGCACGAGTGGACAAGGTCCGCATGGCCCCGGGGGAATTGCCCAGGCAGCCGGGATTTCGGGTCCTGCGCTGAGTTCTTCCTTTCCGCAATAGAGTGAGGCCCGGTGGGAGGGGAACCACCGGGCCTCTTTTGCCTTCTGCGACCCTGGGGGAGGGGGGGGTAAATGATCGCAGTCGGCAGGGGGAACTGTGCGGAAGTGGGATCGCTTTCGTCAGGCGGCCAGGATGCGCATATCCTCGCTACCGCCCATCTGCATGGTCCGGCGCAGCTTGCCGCGGCTGCGTGACAGGCGCGATTTCAGCGTGCCGACGGGAACCTGCATCCGGCGCGCCACGGCTTCCTGCGGCAGTTCATGGATGGCAAGGTCGCGGATCGCGGCCTGATCCTCCGGCGACATGGCCTCGATCGCGCGCCAGGTTTCGCTTAGCATCACCGCGAAGGCCTGGGGCATCGGGGCGCTCGGCTCCGGCATGTCGATCACCATCTGGGCATGCTCGCGGCGCACCCGGTCATGGCGTTTCTGCGAGATGAAGATGTTGCGCAGCATGGTGAACAGCCAGGCCTTCAGATTGGTGCCTTCCTCGAACTGGTCGGCGCGGGTCAGGGCGCGCTGGACACAATTCTGGACAAGGTCTTCGGCATCCGCAGTCTGGCGCGCTCCCACCAGGGACAGCGCGAAACGCTGCAGGTCGGGGAGATGCGTAGCGATATCATCGCGAACGGTGCACATTGTATTTGTCTCCTTCATCTCGCTGTCATCAGCGCTGTTCGGATGAGGAGAGAATGCGACCGGAGCCCGTAAAGTAGCGATGTGGCGTCCGAGGTAAAGACGTTAAGATACCGTCTCGGGTTTCAGACACATTCGCGCCACACTTCCTTTCAAGGCGTTGAAATCCCAAGGAACAGGCACAGCAAGCGCGGCGTAAAGATTTCGTTAACGGATGGAATTTTACGCAAGACCCGTCTTTTCCCGCACGGCCCGATAGGAAGACCAAAGTGCTTTGGCCAGTTCCCTGCGGTCGGCGGGGTTGTCTATGGAATGGCGTGCGTCCCAACCGATCAGAATCAGATGGCGCAGGGTGATCCGCTGATGTCGTCCGCCCAGCACGGCCCGCATCCTGCCGATGGCGTCTATCAGGCGCAGCGTGACCAGCATATTGCCACAGGATGCCGCGCGCAGGGGGTGCAGCGCCGAGCCCAGCAGGTCAGGCAGCGAAAGCCGTTCCAGCCATAGGCGCGGATGGCCATCCCGGTCGCAATGCAGTGCGGCCGGGGCGCCGCGTTGCAGGATCCGCGCCAGCGAGGCCGTCAGGTGGTCGATGGCCCCGATGGCGGTATAGGAATCATTGATGCCGGGGGACAGGGCGCGCAGCGCGATTTCCACCGATAGATGAACATTGAAGCGGATATCGCCTTCCGGCGTGCGGGTATCCGCCAGCGTGATGGCGGCATGGATGGCAGCGGCGATGTCCGCATTGCGCGCGCCGTCCAGCCTGGCCAGTTCGCCCCCTTCGATCACGAAATCGCCCGGGCCGGACGGCAGGTCGATGAAGCGGTCATGCCGTTCCGCCAGCCGCACCAGGGCGGCCTGATCGACCGAAGCGATATAGCCCGATCGCCTGGCGGCGACGGCCCAGCGCAGTCCATCCCGGTTCGGCCTTTCGCTGGTCCCGTTGTCCTCTGCCTGCTCCTTGCGTAGCAGGGCCTCTATCGACCGGCGCAGATTGTGCTGGGTTCGGCCGATTTCGTTGTCGATCAGAATCCGCCGCGCGACGTCATGTACGAAATAGATCAGCCAGAAAAAGCTGATGGTGACCAGGACCAGGGCCATGGCGACGGACAGGCGCGGGGCCTCATCCGTTCCGACCATGGCCATGGTCAGCATCGAAAAGAAAAAAGTCGCGCCCAATACGCCAATGGTGGTCTGGTTGACTCGGTTATCCGCGAAGGTTTCCAGAATGCGCGGGCCGATATTGCCAGCGGCCAGGGCGAATACCACCAGCGTCAGGGAATAAACCAGGCTGACCACGGTAATGGTGGCCCCCGCGATGGTGGACAGAATGTCGCGGGCACTGTCGGCATCCAGCGCATAGAAGGGCAGGGCAGCGAACCAGCGATCCAGCAGCCCGGATCGATCCAGCCAGAGCGAGCAGGCCGAAAGCAGTATGCCCGAGACCGCCAGTACGGATGGCAGGAACAGAAAGCCACGCATCAGGCGTGTAATCGCTGGGCGCAGGGCTGCAGGCATGGCGCGGAATCCTTATGGTACGGCGATGATTGGTTCGTGGTGGCGACGAAAGGAAAAAGCCCCGGAGCCGATTGGCTCCGGGGCCTCTGCGAGGTTGCGGTGACCGCCCGTGTCAGATCGGCGGGCGGCGTCCGCGCAGCGCGCCGGCCAACAGGCTTACGACCAGCAGCACGATGAAGATGAAGAACAGAATCTGCGCAATGCCGGCGAAAGTACCGGCCAGGCCGCCGAAGCCGAACAGCCCGGCAAGCAGCGCAAGAATGAAGAAGGTGATGGCCCAGGTCAGCATGATGGCCTCCTATAGGGTCGTGGGGTAGGGGAAGAGCCCCCGGTTCAGCGGGAAGACAGCCAGCTGTCGATTTCGCGCTCGGCGGCGCTCTGGGCGACCCCGTATCGCTTCTGCACGGCACCGACCAGCTGGTCGCGCTTGCCGTCGATGCGGGTGAGATCGTCATCCGTGAGTTCACCCCATTTTTCCTTGATCTGGCCCTTCAGGTCGGTCCAGTTACCCTTCATTTCCATGGTATTCATGGCTGTATCTCCTTGATGGTACGGGTCGGGGGCGGGGCTGCGCCAACACGCCCGGGCTTCGCCGGAGTGCATGGGGGCAGGCCCCTGGCGGTTTGGTATCAGTCCGAGCCGTCCTGGATATTCTCGCCCAGGTTTTCGACGTCCTTGCCGAAACCCTCGGCGGTTTCGCAGGCGCTCAGGCCGATCAGGGCCAAAAGCGAGAGTGGTAGAAGCAGGCTGCGGAAGAAGTTGAGAGACATGAAGGCCTCCTGAATAATGAATCTGCCTGACGGGTCGGGTGTTCGCCCCATCCTGAAGTAAAAACGGCTGGTGGAGGAAATCGTTGCATGAAGCAGACCGGATGGGTGATTTCTTCCACGCGATCGTTATTTCGGGTCCAGCTCGCGCAGCAGGATAGCGGCATCTTCCGTTCTGCCCTGTGCGATGGCCAGACCGGCGGAGGCGGCAATCAGCAGGGTACCGTATTGCGGCCTGCTATCGGCCTGCGGCGCTTCTGCCGCTAGCCGCTTCTTCCGGTCGAACGACAGCGCCGCCACCAGGGGCAGCGCGATCCACAGAAAGCCGGCCAGGCCCAGCGCGGCGTGTAGCGGGACAATTTCCGCCAGCCACAGCACGCCGCCAGCGGTGGCAAGGCCGGCGCCAACCAGGCTGGTGAATCCGGTGACGATCCAGACGGCGCCACTTTTCAACGTGCTGCGGATGGCGAACATGGCCCTTAGCCGCCCGTCCTGCGGTCCATCAGCTTGCCGGCCAGCAGGCCGACACCGAAGGCAATCGCAACCGCGGTCATTGGCCGTTCGGAAATCTTGCGGTCGGCGACCGATTTGGCGGCGCTGATGGTCTCGCCTGCGCGCTCGGATGCTTCCGACAGCATCTGCTTTGCTTCCGCACCCGCGCTGCCGGATGCCTTGCGCATATGCGTCATCAGCATCTGGATGTCCTCGCGCAGGGTTTCCAGATCGGCGCGCAGTACCGACAGGTCTTCCTGAGTCTCTCCGGCTTTGATTGTTGCCATCTGACAGGTCCTTTCTTGTGGTGAACGGGATCGGCAAAAGCGCCTTTTAGCCGGCGCCATGGAAAAGGAACGTCCGAGCGGGCGATGGCGTTGCCGCAGCTTTCCGCATCCGGGCCTCACCCCGGGGGATGCAACCCCTGGACCGGACCGGCGTTATTCGGGTGGTTCATCCAGCAACGGAAAGGAGACCTGACATGACCAGGACTTTGCTTCGAACCACCGCTCTGGCCGTCGCACTGGGCCTTGCCGCCCCCGCTGCGGTCTTTGCACAGGACCCGTCCAGCACGCCCCCGAATTCTCCGGCGACGCCGATGACCCCGTCCGAACCGTCGGCAATGCCCTCCGAGCCGGTGACGCCGGCCCCGGCTGACCCGGCGCCTGCCGCTTCGGTCACCCGGCAGGAGGCCGAACAGATCATCGGTGCCAATGTCGTCGACCCGAACGGCAAGGTCATCGGCAAGATCGACGATCTGGTGGTTGCCAGGGATGGCATGGTGACCCATGCCGTGGTGTCCGTGGGTGGCGTGCTGGGCATCGGGGCGACCGATGTCATGGTGCCCTATGACCAGATGCAGCCCACCCCGAAGGACGATGAGCTGCGGGTATCGATGTCGGAGGAGCAGTTGAAGGCTCTGCCGCGCTATGAGCGTGACCAGACCGGCGGTGCCGGCTCCCTGGACGAGTATCGTCAGCGCGCCGGTGAAAGCGTGACCGCCTGGCAGCAACGCGTCGACGAGTTGAACGGTGAGGCCGTGGACTCCGGCAAGGAAATCCGCGCCGATGCCAAACAGGCCCTGGATAGTGCCTGGGGCGACGTGAAGCAGGCCTGGAGCAGTCTGGAAGCCGCTTCCGCCGATGGCTGGGACGGGGCCAAGGCCAATTTCGAGGCGGCGATGACCCGTCTTGACCGTGCCTGGACCGAGTTGACGTCCGAGGCGTAACGATGATGGGTCCGGCGGGGCGCATCCCCGCTCCGCCGGTTCCCTTTCACTCCCTAAAACCAGAAGGAGGCGATTATGCGTAACTCCCTTTCTCTTGCCGCACTCTGTGCGGCGGTGATTGTCCTAGGCGCCTGTTCGAATATGAGCGACACGCAGCAGAGCACGTTGAGCGGCGGCGCCATCGGTGCCGGCGTGGGCGCTGCGGGCGCTGCGGTAACGGGCGGATGCCTGACCTGTGGCGCGGTGATCGGCGGTGCCGTCGGCGCAGGGGCAGGCTATGTCATCGAAAAGTCGAAAGACGACGACTGATCCTGCATGATGGATATCCATCCGCCTGATCGCGGGTGCATGGGATTGCCGGCGCCGGGATGCTCTCCCGCCGCCGGCCTTTCTTTGTGTCCGCTCAGGACAGGGGCTGTCCGCGCCTGGGGCTGCGGTCAGGGTCCATGATCCAATGCAGCAGCTTGGAACCGATACTGGTCCGTAGGCTGGCCGCGGGCAATTCCGCCAACAGCCGTGGCCGCGACCCGGCGGTGGTCAGAATGGCGAATGGATCGGTCTGCAGCAGGGATTCCACCACCCCCAGGTCCAAGCCAGAATGTTCCGACAGCAGCCGATTGCGCAGGGCGGCGATGCCCTGGCGCTCCTGTCCGGTCCGGGCGGTCAGCGTGATCATGCATTCGCTGTCCAGGCTCATGGAGCGATTGCTGATATTGGCCGAGCCGATGGTCAGGTGCCGGTCATCCACCACCATGAACTTGCTGTGCACATGGATCGGCTGCAGGCGTCGGTCGGGATGTTGCAGGCAGGGATAGGTGACCCGCACCCGTTCGCGCATGCCGGCATCGCACAGCGCGTCCCAGAAGGCGCGGCGCCCGGCGCGCATGGTCAGTTTTTCGATGAAACCCCTGGGCTGGCGCGGCCCGACCACCAGCACCCGTAATTCCGGCCTGCGCCGCAACGCGGCGATCAGGGCACGGGCAATGCTTCGGCTCGTCAGATACTGGTTTTCGATATAGAGCAGCCGTTCGGCCTGTTCGATCAGGGCGATATGCTGCGCCTCGATCTCCAGCACCGCGTCGCGGCCGCGATAGCGGCCGCTGGTGCGGGAGAAGGCGATCTCCACATCCTGAAAATGCCTGGACAACCCCTTGGGCCAAAGCGTGCCCATCGGGCTGGACCCGGCACCAGCTTCGGCCGCAGCATGGGTTGTGCCATGCGCATCCAGCCAGCGGCGGTCCATGTGTTGCGAAATCGCGCGCGCGATGGGTCCCTTCAGGCAGCATTGCACATCGTGGCGCGGGCCATAGCTGCCGGTTTCCCGGTCATGCCGACGCGGGTCGCGGATCGGGTGGTCGATTCGATCCCACCGCCCCTGGGCCAGATCAATCCCGCCCAGGAAAACCAGATTGCCGTCGATGGCCACCAGCTTCTCATGATGGCAGCCAAGCAGGGGAACGCGGCCGTCCAGCTTTACCTTCAGATTGGCCGGCCAGTCGCCATGCAGGGCGGGATCATTCCAAACGCCGCGCGGTTCTTCCATTACCAGTGGCGCGTCCCAGATCAGAATGCGGATGTCCATGCCGGGGTTGGCGCGTGCCTTGTCGATCAGCAGACGCATCAGCGGCGGGCCGCTTGATGCCCCACCAGTCAGGCGCCGTTCCAGGATCAGATTGGGGCTGAAATCCCAGCCCAGGATCCAGATGGAGTGACGCGCCTGGTCGATTACCGAGGCCAGGGCGCGGAAATAGGATTCCGCGTCGATCAACAGGCTCATCGCATCGGCCCGCGCGGTCAGGCAACAGGCTTCCGCGGGCAGGTTGAAGGCGATCCCGGCCTGTTGTGGTTGTCCCTCAGGAAGGGGAAAGGCGCGGTCATCGGGCATCGGCAATTCTCCTCCAGCCCCATGCGCAGAAGACGCTTTCCAAGGCAGACGTCGCGCCTGCTTCGGTCGTCCGTATTTTTCCGCCGGTCATCCTACCGTCTCCCGACAGGCCGGAATGCAACGCCCGTCGGCAAGACGGCGTTGCTGGACCAGGGGGTCTGAACATGGAGAATGAAGCGATGACACTGGTCCGCAATTCCCGACCGATGCGTGCTTTTCCTCTGCGCTTCCTGCTGGGAGCCAGCTTCGGTGCGGCCCTCGCCACGATGACCGTGGGCTTGCCCTTGGGGTTCACCTTGGCCTGGGCTGCGCTTGCGCCCGTAAGTTTCAACGATTCCCTGCGCAATGCCCTGAATGTGATCGATCCGGTCGCCCCCCTTCTTGAAGAAAACTGGTTGCGTCGACTGGATGCCGATCCCGGTTTCGCCGGGTTCCCCAGCCCCGTCCGATCGGTCGGCGACCAGTTGGAACAAAGCCCTGTCCCGCCCGTGCTGGCATTGGCCGAGGAGCGCAAAGACGCTTCCGTTCATCAGCCCGTTCCAGGGAACTGATCATAGAGGATGAAGGCGGAGCCTGCGAACAGGACGAGGCCGGCCAGGACCATCTTGCTGCGGTGGCGTTCCAGGTAATCCTGGAAATGATGTCCGACCAGGATCGCAAGACCGGCTACCGCGAAATAGCGAATGCCGCGCGATAGAAGGATGGCCGTGACGAAAACGGCCATCGGCACTTCGGCCGCGCCCGCGCCAATGGTCGCCACCTGCATTGGCACCGGCGAAAGGCTGACCAGGAAGATCGGCCAGAAGCCCGCGCTTTCCAGATCCCGGCTGAAGCGCTCGAAATCGGCCATCCATCCGGCGCGGCGCAGCCAGGGTTCGGCAAGCTGGTCGAAAAGCAGCAGGCCGCAATAGTAACAGATGACGGCACCCACCAGACTGCCCAGGACCATGGCGCTAGCCATGGCGAGGGCGCGTCTGCGATAGGTCGCCATGATGGGAATGACCAGAATTTCCAGGGCGATGGGCAGCAGCATGCTTTCCAGTGCGGAAATGACGCCGATACCAAACAGCCCCCAGCGCGAATGGATCAGCCGCAGGGTTTTGGGTTCCATGATGTCCGGCACGGTATTGGCCATGTCTCTTTCAACTCAAGGGGAGGGCGATGGAAAAGCCACACCTGCCCAGAACGGTTGGGATCGGCCCCGCGTTGCCAGCCGCCCCTGGTTTCCGAACCAAATTTTTTCCAGCGTTCAGGCAACCCGTCTGCCGGACGGCGCGTTGCGTCGGTGGAGAGTGGCGAAATCGTGACGATATCTGATTCCAATAATGGCGACGGCGAAGGACGCGACGAGTTCGTTGTCATGCGCCTGCAGACCGATGGCAGGGTTGCGCGTAGTGGCGCCGCCCTGATCCGCAGGCTATGTCGTGAAACGCGTGCCAGCGTGGTGGCGCTGGTGAACATGTCCGATCATTTCGCACAGATATTGCGAGTGGAAGGGCATCAGGCCGGCTTTCAGGTCGTACTCCCGCGCGCCAACCCCTTTGCCGGGGCGGGGCCGGCGGGCGGCTTTGGTCTGCTGGTGCGTCCCCAGATCGTCCGGACCCGCAGCTTTGACCTGGCGGTGCCGCCGGCACAGGAACGGCCTGGGCTGGACATGGTGATCCGGTCCGGGGGGCAGGATATTCGCCTGCTGCTGGCGGAACTGCCCTGGCGTGAGCTTCTGGCGGGGAAGGGGCGTCGGCGCCTGCGTGGTGTCCTGGACCGGGGGCCTGTCCTGCCGACGCTGGTCATCGGAACGGTCCCGACGGCGCTGTATCTAAGCTGGATGGCAAAGCTGGCCCTGACCGATGGTCGTTTGGATGGCAGGCGCCGCATGACGGAATTGCAAGGGTTGGGGCTACGCTATGCGGCTGTTGGCTTCAACAGCCTTAGCATGCGTACGGCCCCGGACGGCAACCTTTGCACGGCAGAAGCGTTGTCGGCGGGCAGGGTGGCGCGGTTCCAGATCGATGGGCTGCGCTGAGGCCTGCGATCGCGACATGCGGCGGCGCGCCGGTCTTTCCCGCGCGCCGCCTGCTTGCAAATGGAACTGGCGAATGCACGGCTTGCCCACTGCGACACAGGAAACGCTGATCGTCAAGATGCGCGCGCTGGACCGGATCGAAGAGCGGGATGCAGCCGCGCTTCAGTCCTGCGTCCTGGATGAAGGGTATCTTGAAGCCGGCATGGATTTCGTGCGCTTCGGCGACGCCTACCCGGCGGCGATCGTGATCCTGTCGGGTTGGGCCATGCGCTATCGCGAACTGTCCGACGGTGGCCGGCAGATCCTCAATTTTCTGATCCGCGGGGATGCGGCCGGCTTTGCCGCCACCATCCTGGCGCGGGCCGATCATTCGATTGGCGCGATCACAGCTGTGCGCTATGCCCGGCTGGATTCCGCCCGCCTGCTTGACCTGGTCGGCAGTAATCCGCGCCTGGGGGTGTTGTTGTTCTGGAGTGTGGCGCTGGAGGAAGCCGTGCTGCGGGAACATCTGGTGGGGGTAGGAAAGCGCCCGGCCCTGCAGCAATTGGCCCATCTTCTGGTGGAGCTGACGGTACGCCAGCGGCGCGCGGGCATTGAGGCTCAGACCGCCCAATGCCTGCCCTTGACCCAGGCCGCCTTGGCGGATGCCATCGGGGTGAGCGAGATTCATGCCAACCGCTTGTTGCGGACCCTTCGGCAGGACGGCTTGGTCGCGACGAACCGTCGGGCCGTCGTGATCGAGGATGAAGCGGGTTTGCGGCGTATTGCCCGGTGGGACGACACCTATCTGCACCGTGATGCGGGCTTCAGCAGCCAATCCGTTTCAGCAAAGGCGGGGCACCACGAATCCAGGCCCTGAACGGGCCGCGACGGCTTCTGAACACCTGGTCCTTCAGGCCCGCCCTGTCAGTTCAGAACCAAAACCCGATCAGCATCCCAAGCCCGAAACCTGGATATCAACAAATCCTGCTTGGCAGAAAACGGGAAATGGCCATTCTTTTCGGGCAAATTTAGGGTAAAGTAAAAGATGTGAAGGCGAAGTTAACATATGTTATTGACGCTTTTCGCGCGATCTCCTTTAACCAAAACCCTAATGTCCCTAGGGATTTGTCGTTACCAGACCTTGGGGCCGGGCGGCAGATCGGATCGGAGCGCGAATTGACCGGGGGAGACCATCCTCTAAGACCCGAGCGCGAAATGGCTTCCGGGTCTGATTCCCTGCCGGGATCGCAGGGTGCACAGGAACGTCCGGCACAATCGCCGGGCGATGGATTCAATCCCGGTCCGGCTTCCGCAGCGCTGGATTCGAATCTGGCCGACCGACGTGACGGCCTGCCTGTTCGAAAATTGCTGCTCTATGATGTGCGGGCGGATTGGAGCGTGGTGCTGCGCGAGGCGCGCAAGCATTTCAAGGCCCCCATTGATACCTGGTGGGTGATCGGGATCGACCAGGGTTCCAGCAATTTCTTTACCCATCTGGGCTATCGTTCCCGCTACAACCTGCTGCGGGCCGAACGGCTGGGCGCGAAGGCGGAAATCATCCCCATCGGTGAGCTGGAGGAACGCCTGCGCAGCGAACCCGGCACCGCGGCGGTCGAAGCCACGATGAATGTGTCGGTTGGCTTCGGCTTTGGCGTCGGGCGTTTTTTTCAGCCATCCATCGAGGCGCTGTGCCGCAAATACTGTCCCAAGGCGCGGCATGTGAAATTGCGGGTCGCCCGGTCGATGGCACCGGTGGCATTGATCGATGCATCCCTGCACCGCCCCGGGCTGCTTACGACCGCGATACAGATCGTGCTGACCATCCTCTTCGCAGGGGTTGTCGGCTGGTTCGGGGAAGCCCTGTCCTATCAGGTTCCGCAACTGGCATTGATGCTGGCCGTGCTGATCTGCGCCGTCCGGTTCGGGGGTTGGGCCGGCATGGCCGCAGCCGTGCTGGGGTTCCTGACGCTGAATGCCGGTTTCACCATGCCGCGCATGACCCTGAATTTCGGGTCGCTGGATGATGTGATGCGCGCGGCGCTGTTCCTTTCCGTGGGGGGCGTGGTGTCACTGGTGGTGGGGCGGCTGCGCCGTGAACTGGCGCTGACACGCGAACGCCAGGTGTTGCATGAAGCCTTCTTCCGGCTGACCAGCCGTCTTTCCGAAGCAGACGATATGACCGATGTCGAACAGGCGCTCCTGTCCGGTGTGGGCGAGGTGATGGGGGTTGGCGTCCATCTTGTGTCGGCTTCGACCGATGCGGACAGGATGCGGGCGATTTTTGAAGAGGCAGGGGTGGTCGTCTCGGACGAGGATATAACCGCTGCCCTGTTCGCCGCATCCACCGATGAGCATGCCGGTCGCGGGACCAATATCGACCAGGGCGGGCAGTATTTCATCCAGCCCGTTTCCGGACCCGGCGGCGTGCTGGCGCTGATCCTGATCGATGCCAAACAGGACCATATTCTGATGGACAGCGCCTTCCGAGTCTTCATCGAAGGCGTGGCCGATCAGGTGGCCCCGGTGCTGGAGCGTATGGACCTGGCGCGCATGGCCGAGGAGGCGCGGTTGAGCGAGCGGACGGAACGGTTCCGCTCCACGGTTCTGTCCGCGATCTCGCATGATTTCCGCACGCCCCTGGCAAGCGTGCTGGGGGCGGCAACCAGCCTGACGCAGTTCGGCGATCAATATGACGAGCAGGCCAAGCGCGAATTGCTGCATTCCATCGTCGACGGCGCCGAGCGTCTGGATCGCTTCATCACCAAGGTGCTGGAGCTGACCCGGCTGGAAGGGACGCCGGAAGCGCTGCAGAAGCGCACCATCGACCTGGGCGACGTGCTGGATACGGCCCTGCATGGTCTGGATGACCGCCTGTCCAACCACACGGTGGAGCTGGACATCAACCATCCCATCCCGCTGGTCGAAGGCGACGAGACGCTGCTGGAACATCTGATCGTGAATTTTCTCGACAATGCCGCGAAATACTCTCCGTCGGGCAGCCCGATCGCTGTGCGGGTCTATGCGGCGAATGGCGGGGTGCGCCTTGGCGTGATCGACCATGGCAGGGGCATTCAGCGTGACGAGTTGCATCATGTCTTCGAGCGCTTTTTCCGGGCCCGTCAGGCCAGGCATCAGGCGGAAGGGGCAGGTCTGGGTCTGGCCATCTGCTATGAAATCGCGCGCATCCATCACGGCCGCGTCTGGGTGGAAAGCGATGGGCCGGGGAAGGGTTCCCGCTTCTGGGTGGAGCTGCCCTGTTCGAATGTGGTGGCGCTGGAATCGATGCGGTGACCGGCCAACTCTGTACCGCTGCTTCTTTCTGCCTTCCATCGGATTAGACTTGTGCCCCATGCATCCCCATATGTTGACGACCGGTAGTTTTGCCGGAGGGTTGGATTTCGGTCGAAACGGGGGGAGAAGCCATGCGTGTTCTGGTCGTGGATGACGAGGCCCAGATCCGGCGCTTTCTGCGCGCCAGCCTGGGCGCGCATGGCTGCGAGATCGCCGAGGCGGTGGATGGCAAGGATGCGATCCGCCAATGTGCTTCCTGGCAGCCCGATGTGGTGATCCTGGACCTGGGCCTGCCGGACCGCGATGGCATCGACGTTCTGACGGAAATCCGCGAATGGTCCAAGGTGCCGATCGTGGTGCTGTCCGCCCGGGAGGGGGAGCAGGATAAAATCCGCGCGCTGGATGCCGGGGCGACGGATTATGTTACCAAACCCTTCGGTATCGGCGAGCTGCTGGCCAGGCTGCGGCGTGTGGTGCGTGATCTGGCGGGCTTCAGCCCGGCCGATGCAGAGGGGACCATCATGGTCGGCCCGCTGGAAATCAATGCGCCGGAACGCCGGGTCTATATTCACGGCCGTCCGGTCAAGCTGACCAAGAAGGAATATGATCTGCTGCTCTATCTGTCGCAGCATGCGGGCAAGGTGCTGACCCATCAGCAGCTTCTGTCGCGCGCCTGGGGGCCTGCCTATGTGGAGCAGAGCCATTACCTGCGCATCTATATCGGCAATCTACGCCAGAAGCTGGGCGACAATCCCGAAGCGCCCGGGCTTATCCATACCGAGCCAGGGGTGGGCTATCGTCTGTTCGCCGGGACAGATGCGGGTGTGGCCGCTCCGGCTCGTCAGGGTTAGAGCGGCGCCTGCGGCTGGCCGGGACGGTTCTTTGCAGATGGCGGCGCAGGATCGCGGCATTGCGCAGATGCGCGTGGAACAGCAAATCCAGCCCGTCACCCAGAAGCGGCATCAGGCCGATCAACCAGTCCCAGACCAGATTGGCGGCCATCCGCCCCATGTCGTGGCGGGACAGTTCGATCTGGCGGCCGACCCGCAGCATGTACAGGCCGATGGCCGCCGTCACCGTGTCACCCAGCCCCGGCACCAGCCCGAATATCGCATCGAATCCGAAGCGCAACCCGGTGCCGGGCAGGCGGAATCGCGAATCCAGCCAGATGGCCAGCTTCTCCGCCCTTTCCACGGCATGGATTTTCTCCAGCGGTGTCATTTCCTGGCGATCACCCAGATGGCGTGCACGATACCGGGAATATAGCCCAGGATCGTCAACAGGATGTTGAGCCAGAAATGGCCGCTCAAGCCGACCTGAAGGAAGACGCCGAGCGGCGGCAGCAGGATGGCAATGATGATGCGGATCAGGTCCATCGGACCACCTCCTTCAACTGGATTCACAGTGCAGCTATGATCTGAACGTGTGAACGCTTCGAATGGTTGCCTTCGCGCCCCGGCATGCCGGACAAGGAAAGCGGGGCCCCTCCATCAGGAAGAGCCCCGCCGGCCGTTTCGGCTGTTATCGCGAAGATCAGTTCATCAGTTCGTCGGCGGCTGAATCCGCGTGGTCTGCGACATGCCCCTGGCGATCACCACCACGCGGCGGTTCAAAGGCTCACGCACGCCATTGGCGGTGGCGACGGCCAGTTCTTCCTGGCCGGTACCCTCGACGCGGATCTCATCCACGGCGGCCAGCGGCAGCCCCTCGCGGTCCAGCACCTCGCGCACGGCCTGCGCCCGGCGCTCGCTCAGCTTCTGGTTATAGTCGCCGTCACCCGATGTGTCGGTATGACCTTCGATATAGATCCGAATGTTGTCCTGGCCGCGCATATCGGCGATGAAGTCGTTCAACTCGGCCCGCGCTGCCGGCGTGATGGTCGACTGGTCGAAGCCGAAATAAACCACCGCCCGGTCGATCTCGTTCTGGTTGGTGGCAACCAGCGTTGCGTTCTGGGGGGGAACCGAAGACAGGGCCGGCTTCGGCTTCATGGCTTCGCGCAGATCGCCCATGGCCGTGCGGAACTGGTCACGGCAGGCGGCGATTTCATCGAACTGCCAGCCTTCTTCCTGCTGTTCCACCCAGCAATCGAAGCGGGTCTGGGCGATGGCGGCCTGACGCGGGGCGATGGTGGGCGCGCCGTCCCGCAGGGCTTTCACAAGCTCGCCATGGGCGACCTTCAGCTCCTGCATCTGCGCGGCTTCGCCGATGCTCCATCTGGCGGGATCGGACGGGGCGGGTGCAACGCCACCCTTGCCGGCCATCAATGCCTTGGAGGCGTAATACTCCGCGTCGATATAATCGCGCATCTCGTTCCACTCATAGAGCGTCATGATGTGGTATTCCCGGGCCAGCTGATCGTTGAAGCTGCTGCCGGAATAGCTCTTCTTTTCCACTTCGCCGAAGTTCGGAAAGAAGATGTTGGCCTGGGCCTGACCGGCGATACCAACCATGAGCATGGCGGGCAGAACATAGGTCAAGGTTTTGCGAAGGGTCATGATCAACTCCTGATTTGAAATGTTCGGATGCGGGTTCGGTGGGCGCGCCCCTCAACTCGGCGGCCTTGTTTGTGCCTCTCCACGCGAACAACGTCGCTGGGTCAGGAAGAGTTGCACGCGCTTGCAGGAATACTTTCCTGGATACAAAGAAAGTCCGCCGGGAACTGGCTGGTTCCCGGCGGCAGGCAGTACTTGAACAGGGAGGCAGACTGAAAACAGGTAGAAAGGCTTCCAATCAGCGCGCCATGGAGGCACGCAGCATCCAGGCGGATTCCTCGTGGATGCCGATGCGGGCGGTCAGCAGATCGGCGGTGTAGACATCGCCCGCTTCGTCGGCCCGCTCCACCGCCTTGCGGGCGGAAGCTGCAACCTTCTCATTGGTCAGGGCCAGCTTTTGCAGCATGTCATTGGCATCCGGGTTGTCGGAAATGTCCTCGATCTCGGCCAGGGAAATCATCGCATGCAACCCGGCCGGGGCCGTGAAGCCGATGGCGCGGATGCGCTCGGCAATCGCATCGATCGCCTCGGCCATGTCGGTATATTGCTTCTCCGTCAGGGAATGGATGGAGAGGAACAGCGGGCCGGTGACATTCCAGTGATAGGCCTGGGTCAGGCCATACAGCACATAGGTGTTGGCCAGATGCACGCTGAGCGCGCGGGCCAGGGCCGAACGGTCCTTGCGGTCAATACCGGTCTTGATGGACAGGTCTTCGTGAACCAGCTTGGCAGTATTGGACGTCATTATGGCTGCTCCTTTCCGGGTCTTGATTGAGGATTCAGTGCAATAACGCCGGTTCGGAGCCAAAGGTTCCCGCCTGCCTCAGCTTTTTGTTGAAAACACTCTGCCTTCGCGGATTTCAACCTGATGATCGGCGATGCCGATCGCATCGTCGGGGGTATGGATGGAACAGAGCACGGTCAGCCCTTCCTCCCGTCGCAACTGGTCGATCAGCCCCAGCATGTCGCGCCGCATGGCCTGGTCGAGGGCGGAGACGGGCTCGTCCAGCAGCAGAAGCGGGCGCCTGCGGATCAGTGCCCTGGCCAGGGCGGCGCGCTGGCGCTGGCCGCCGGAGACTTCTTCCGGCAGGCGCGCGCCCAGGCCATCCAGGCCTACACGTTGCAGCCCGTCTTCCACCACGCGTCTCTGCTCGGCCGACAGTCTCAAGGCGGGATCAAGACCGAGCCCCAGATTCTGCGCCAGCGTCAGATGCGGGAACAGGTTGTGTTCCTGGAACACGACCGATAGCGGCCGGTCGGCGGGGGCGAGCGGTAGCATATCCTGGCCGCGAAAGCGGATGCGTCCGGCGGATGGGGCAAGAAAGCCCGCGATCAGGTCGATCAGGGTGCTTTTGCCACCGCCTGACGGTCCGACCAGTGCCGTGAAGCCGCCATCGGGGGCAATCATGTCGTACTGGACGGAAAAGTCCGGGCGCTCCAGCCTAAGCCCGATGATTTCAAGCATGACGCCGCCCCGCGATCAGGGTTTCCAGAAGCCAGAACAACAGGCCGATCAGCAACAAGAGCACCAGTGCCGTGCTGCCGGCCTCCGCCAGCCGGTAGCTGCCCATCAGGCGATAGACCAGATGCGGCAGGGTGGTGAAATCCTGCCCGCCGAACAGGGCGATCACGCCGAAATCCCCCAGCGAGAAGGCGGTGGCGATGGCAAGCCCCATGCCGACCGCCCGGCGGATTGCGGGCCAGTCGATCCAGATCAACCGCGCCAGACCCCGGATGCCCAGGCCGCGGCACAGGCGGTCATGGCGTTCCCCCGCGCGGTCCAGCGCCGGCCCGACCAGCCGGAAGACGAATGGCGCGGCCATGATGCCGTTGACCAGTGGCACCAGCACGGGGCCAAGGGCCAGCGGGTTGGCCTTGCCGACCAGGGCGGCGAACAGCCCGGCCGCCAGCACGAAGGGCGGGGCAACCAGCGCGATGGAGGCGATCAGCGCCGGCAGGCGGGCCAGATGGGGATGGCCGGAAAGCCTGGCATGGCGCGCGGTCCAGGCCAGTCCGAAACCGATCAGCAGCGCGATCAGACCGGCGGGTATCGCCACCTGCAGGCTGCCCAGGGTGGCGCGCAGCAGGTTCGGATCGGCCAGGATGGAAAATCCCTGCAGCGACAGGCCGCGCAGCAGAATGGCCAGGGCAGGCGGCAGCAGGATCACGGCCGCGATCAGGAAAACGACCCCATCCAGAAGCCTTGTGGCGGGGGCGGCGCGGTCGGGCCGCGCGATCTCCGCAACCGGGGCATCGATCTCCGCCGGGCGGGTGCCGAAGGCCGAAAGGCCAAGGGTCAGAAGCAGGCAGAGCGCTATCTGCACGGCTGATAGGGCGAGCGCACGCTGGAAGTCCAGTTCGAAGGCCAGCGCCTGATAGATTGCGACTTCCAGCGTCTGGGCCGCGGGTCCGCCCCCCAATGTCAGTACGGTGGCGAAGCTGGTAAAGCAGAGCAGGAAGATCAGCGCGGCAATGCCGGGCGCCTCGCGCCGCAGCACCGGCCAGTCGATCAGGCGGAAAATCGCACCCGGTGGCATGCCCAGCCCGGCCGCCAGGCGCCAATGGGCGGCGGGCTGCGCCTGCAAGGTCTGCAGGAATATCCGCGCGGCCAGGGGGGCGTTGAAGAAGACATGGGCGATCAGGATGCCGGGCAAGCCATACAGGTAGGTACCGCCATCCAGCCCGATCAGACCCAGCCCCTGGTTCAGCCAGCCGGCACGGCCATGCACGGCGACGATGCCCAGCACGGCGACGATGACGGGCGTGACGAAGCCGATCGCCATCGCCTTGATCAGCCCGTCCCGGCCGGGAAACTGCCTACGCGCCAGGGCCAGGGCCAGCGGTGCCCCCAGCGCCAGCGACAGCAGCGTGGACAGCCCGGCCTGGATCAGGCTGAACCGCAGGATCGACAGCACATAGGGGTCGAACGGGTCGAAGCCGCCTGGCCCGCCGGCCACGCCCAGCAGGCCTGCAACCGCCAGGGCATAGAGCGCGACCAGGGCCAGCGCCGCCGCGCCGCCGGGCAGCCAGCCGGCGATTCCCCACCTGCGCCAGCCCATGCTCACCGGGCGAGCGCCCGCAGCCATTCCTCCGTCCAGCCTTTGCGTGCGGCATCGATCCGGGCCGGATCGACCGCCCGCACGGCGTCGGCGGGCAGGGGCGCATCGAACCCCTCCGGCAGGCCGGTGGCCGGCAGCTTGACCGGATACATCCAATTGCCGGTGGCGATCTTGTCCTGAAAACCGTCGGTCAGCAGGAATGCCAGGAAGCGGTCGGCCAGTTCCGGATTGGGCGCGGCTTTCAGCTTCGCCGCCGTTTCGATCTGCATCACATGGCCTTCGGCGAAGCGGGCGGCCGCGAACCGCCCGTCCTTCTCGGCAAGGCGGTGATAGGCCGGGCTGGTGGTGTAGGACAGGACCATATCCGCCTCCCCCTCCAGGAACAGGCCATAGGCTTCCGACCAATCCTTGGTGGCCGATACGATGCGCGGTGACAGTGTCTTCCAGGCCGCTTCGGCCCCCTCGCCGAAGACCGATCGCATCCAGACCAAGAGCCCCATGCCGGGGGTGGAGGAGCGCGGATCCTGGATCACCACGCTTGGCCCCTTGGCATCCTTCACCAGCGCCGTCAGGCTGGCGGGCGGATTGGCCAGCGTCTCCTTATTGTAAACAAAGGCGAAGAAGCCGTAGTCGACCGGCAGGAAAATGGCATCCTGCCAGCCGCCGGGCAGGTCGAGCGAGGTCGTATCCTGCCCATGGGTGGCGAAAAGGCCGGTGCGGGCGCCCTCCGTCGACCAGAAATGGTCCAGGCCAAGTGCGATATCAGCCTTGGCGGCCGGTCCTTCCAGCTTCAGCCGGGTCAGGATACCGACGGAGGAATCGAGCCCGACCCAGACCAGATCGCAGGCACATTGCGCCTCGAATGCCTGTTCGATGGCTGGACCCGGCCCCCAATCGGCGGTGAAGCTGTCATAGGTATAGACCGTCAGAACGGGCCGGTCCTGGGCCAAGGCAGGGGCGCCGGCGGCGGCCAGAAGCATTGCGGCGGCGAGGCCGGCCAGGGTGGTCTTGCGCATCTCACTCCCTCCAATGTCTGCATCGGCGCTTGGGGAGGTGGGAGATGTCAGGCCGGTCCGCCATGGCCCAAAGGGAGGGCGGAAGCCTGTCCCATCCCTACGCCGGCATGATCCGGATCAGGTTCTACGGGTTGTGCTTCTCAGCCCTGAAGGCCTGACGGCCAGCCGGGCACCCCGTGGGATTTCCAGTTCAGCACTAGCGCGGGCAGGAATATGGCGCAAGTACCTGTACTGCGGTTTGGGGCCAGCGTTTGGGGATTGCCAGCGGTCGGGCGCCGGGGCAGTTTGTGCGCGCCTCAACCCAGCTGGGGAAGGATGTCGCCATGCTGAAAGCCTATCATCGCGGACCGAGCGGCCTGATCTGCCTGACTGACCCGGCCGAGGTGGGGGACGGCGCCCTGTGGATCGATCTGTTCGATCCCGTTCCTTCGGAACGCGAAGCCGTGCGCCGCCTGTTGGGGCTGGACCCGCCCACCAAGGCGGAGATGGCGGAGATCGAGGCCTCCTCCCGCCTCTATGTCGAGGACGGGGCGATGGTGATGACCGCCGGCGTGCTGGTCTATGCCGAAAGCGAACGGCCGGTCGTGACCCCGGTGACCTTCATTCTGAAGGGGGAATGCCTGGTGACACTGCGCCATCATGACCCGCTGCCGTTCCGCACCTTCGTTCCGCGCCTGGATCGCAGCGGCAGCACGATCGGGCTGGCCGTGTTGCTGGGCCTGTTGGAAGCCGTGGTGGATCGCAGCGCCGATATCCTGGAACGCTCGATGTCCGATCTGGATGAGTTGACGGAGCAGGTGTTTTCCAACAAGGCTGTGAATCCGCTGAAGAAATTCGACCTCAACGCGGTTCTGAAGCGTATCGGCCAGGTCGGTGACCGGGTATCGAAGCTGCGGGAAAGCCTGAGCGGGCTGTCGCGGCTGATGCTGTTCCTGGCCCAGGCGATGGAGGAGACAAAGCCGTCCAAGGACATCCGGGCACGGCTGAAAACCCTGCAGCGCGACGTCAAATCGCTGACCGACCAGGATAGTTTCGTGACGGCGCGCATCAGCTTCCTGCTGGACGCGACGTTGGGCCTGATCTCCATCGAGCAGAACGCGATCATCAAGATATTCTCCGTCGCGGCCACAGCCTTCCTGCCGCCGACGCTGATCGCCTCCATCTACGGCATGAATTTCCACCACATGCCGGAGCTGGACTGGAAGCTGGGCTATCCCATCGCCATCATGCTGATGGTGCTGTCGGCCATCCTGCCGCTCTGGTATTTCCGGCGGCGCGGCTGGCTATAGCTTCCGGCGCTTCGACGAGATCACCTGGCTGTTGATGCCGTTCCAGCCCAGCTCGCCGTTCAGGCGGGCATATTCGATCTTGGGGCAGCGGTTCATCACCACGTTCAGCCCGGCGGCCTCGGCACGGGCCGCCGCCTCGTCATTGCGCACGCCAAGCTGCATCCACACCACCTTGGCGCCCTGGGCGATGGCGGCATCGGTCACCGGCCCGGCCGCTTCGGAATTGCGGAAGATGTCGACCATGTCGATCGGTTCCTTGATCGCGTCCAGCGACGGCATGATCTCCTCGCCCAGCAGCAATTCGCCCGCATGGCCGGGATTGACCGGAATGACGCGGAAGCCCTTGCCCTGCAGATATTTCATCGCGAAATAGCTGGGCCGGTTCCAGTTGGTGGAGGCACCAACCATGGCGATCACCTTGGTATCGTCCAGGATCTTGCGAATATAGCTGTCGTCGTATGTGTCGTGATCGACCATCTTCAATCCATCCATTCTACCGATTCCAGCCGGTCTCGACCGCCCGCATGCGGGTCTGGCTCACTGGCCGGTCCAGACCGGTTTGCGCCTGGCCAGGAAGGCCTCGATTCCCTCGTCCGCGTCACGGGCCAGCATGTTGTCCACCATCACTTCGGACGTATGCATATAGGCCTGTTCCAGACCCATTTCGAGCTGGGCCTGGAAGGCTTCCTTGCCAATCTTCAGAACCAGCGGCGATTTCGATGCGATGATGGCGGCCATGCGCCCGGCTTCCGCCAGGGCCTCGCCATCAGGCGTCACCCGGTTCAGCAGGCCCGCATCGCGCATGGCCTGGGCCGATGCCATCTCGCCCAGCAGCAGCATTTCCATCGCGGTCTTGCGCCCTACCGCGCGCGACAGCGCCACCATGGGGGTGGAGCAGAACAGGCCGATATTGACGCCGGGCGTGGCAAACCGCGCGGTTTCGTCGGCAACCGCCAGATCGCAGGTCGCCACCAGCTGGCATCCGGCCGCCGTGGCGATGCCATGCACGGCGGCGATCACCGGCAGGCGCAGCCTTGTGATGGTCAGCATCAGGGCCGAACAGGTGCGGAAGGTGTCCTCATAGAAGGCGCGGCTCGGATTGGCGCGCATCTCCTTCAGGTCGTGGCCGGCGCAGAACCCCTTGCCGGCACCCGACAGCACCACCACGCGCGCCGCCGGATTTGCCTCCAGCGCGCGCAGGGCCTCGATCAGCCCTCGCATCAGTGCCAACGACAGCGCGTTATAGGCGCCGGGCCGGTTCAGGGTGACATGGGCCACGCCATCGCTATCCACGCGGCGCAGCAGGATATCCTCGCCAGTCTCGGCCATCTTCGCGGGCTCCCCAGGCACGTTCCTCCAAGGCACTGCTCTAGGGCCGGGCGGGCGGTGGGTCAAGCCTGCCAGCCGCCTTGCGGCGGGAAGCGGGCAGGCCCCATAGTGTCGCCGGTCAGGACGGCAGGGAAGGGATAGGCGGATGCGGCAACAGGCCAGGATCGATCGCGGCTTTCTGGACCGTATCGCGCGGGAAAGCGCGCCCTTCACCGATTATTACGGCTTCCTGGTCGAGGAATTCGGCAACGGCACCGCCCTTGTGCGCCTGCCCTATGATGCCAAGCATACCAGGCCCGGCGGCACGATCGGCGGGCCGGCCATGATGGCGCTGGCCGATTTCACCATGTGGGTGGCGGTGATGGGCGCGGTGGGGGAGGAGCCCCTGTCGGTCACCACCAATCTGAACTGCAATTTCCTGCGCAAGCCGGCCGAGGCCGATCTGTTGGCCGAGGCGCGGCTGCTGAAGGCCGGCAA
>Ga0209066_10001424_pt1 | contig 31667 bp, 32 predicted proteins | sample All_14_2_FD_187198 | JGI IMG/M metagenome (GOLD analysis project Ga0209066, IMG submission 187198) | Freshwater microbial communities in response to fracking from Pennsylvania, USA - Allegheny Zone_MetaG_DW_15 (SPAdes) (version 2) ... | reverse complement strand
CCGGCCCGGCTACGGCGATGACGCCACCCGTCGGCTTGACCTCGCAGCCGTCGATGAAGGCCTTCACCCCGCCCAGAAAGGTCGGATGCTCCGAAGCCGGAAAGCTCTGATGATGTTCCAGAACCGGCCTGCCCTGGATCATGTGGGCAATGGCGAAACGGGCATTGGTGCCCCCAACGTCGCCGACCAGCAGCGTCTTGTCCCAGGCGATGGTCATATTCAGGTCTCCTCCCCGGAGAAACAGACGGTGGCGCCCTCTTCTGCGGAGGTCACCACCCGGCGGAACGCCGAGAAAAGTTCACGGCCATAGCCCCAGGAATCCGAGGCGGCGTGGGCGGGTGTGCGACGGGCCCGGTCGCGCTTGGTCAGGTCGATCGCGACGGCTTCCAGCGTCCCCGTCTCGGCATCGACGCGGACGACGTCGCCGGTCTGGACATAGGCCAGGGGGCCGCCGTCCAGAGCTTCGGGACTGACATGGATGGCCGCCGCCGTCTTGCCGGAGGCACCCGACATCCGGCCGTCGGTGACCAGGGCGACCTTGAAGCCGCGATCCAGCAGGACCGACATCAAGGGCGACAGGGAATGCAGTTCCGGCATTCCATTGGCCTTGGGCCCCTGGAAGCGCAGCACGATGACGACGTCGCGATCCAGTTGTCCGGCCTTGAAGGCGGCCTGGACCTCCTCCTGCGTCTCGAAAACGGCGCAGGGGGCCTCGACGATCCGGTGCTCGGGCTTGACGGCTGAAACCTTGATCACGGCCCGGCCCAGGTTGCCCTTGACCAGACGCAGGCCGCCGTCCTTCTGGAACGGGTCCGAGGCGGGACGCAGGATGTCGGTATCCAGGCTCTCGGTCACGCCGTCACGCCAGACCAGTTCACCGTCGATCATCGACGGTTCCTGAAAATAGGCCTGGATTCCCCCGCCTTCACCAGGAGGGCCCATGATGGTGGTGACGTCCGAATGGATGTTCCCCGCCTGGGCCAGTTCGCGCGCGACGAAGGCGACGCCCCCCGCCGCCTGGAAGGCATTCACATCGGCCGAGCCATTGGGATAGACCCGCGCCAGCAGCGGCGTCACCGCCGACAGCTCGTCCATGTCGGTCCAGTCGATCAGGATACCCGCCGCCCTGGCCATGGCGACCAGATGGATGGCGTGGTTGGTCGATCCGCCGGTGGCCAACAGGGCGACGATGCCGTTGACGATGGCCTTTTCGTCGATGACGTCGGCCATGCGACAGGTGCCCGACACCGCCAACTCGATCGCCCGCCGCCCCGCCGCCGCCGTCAGGGCATCGCGCAACCCCGTCTCGGGATGGACGAAGGCGGTCGAGGGCATATGCAGGCCCATCAGCTCCATCATCATCTGGTTGGAGTTGGCCGTGCCATAGAAGGTGCAGGTGCCGGGCGAGTGATAGGAGCCGACTTCGCTCTCCAACAGCGTCTGGCGATCGACCTTGCCCTGGGCATATTCGGCGCGAACGCGGGCTTTCTCCGCATTCGGAATGCCGCTGGGCATCGGGCCGGCGGGGGCGAAGACGACCGGCAAGTGGCCAAACGCCAGGGCCCCCATGAACAGTCCGGGGACGATCTTGTCGCAGACGCCCAGCATGATGGCGGCGTCGAAGGCATCGTGCGTCAGGGCGATGCCGGCGGACATGGCGATCAGGTCGCGGCTGAACAGGCTCAGCTCCATGCCCGGACGACCTTGGGTGACGCCGTCGCACATGGCCGGTGTGCCGCCCGCGACCTGGGCCGTGGCTCCCATGGCGCGCGCGGCGTCGCGCAGGATCTCGGGGAAGCGCTCGAACGGCTGATGCGCCGACAGCATATCGTTATAGGCGGTGACGATGCCCAGGTTCGGGGCCTGGCCGCCCATCATGGTCAGCTTGTCGGCGACGGTCTGGCCGGCGAAGGCATGGGCCCAGTTGGCGCAGGACAGCTTGGCCCGCGCCACGCCGCTGTCGCGGGCATGGTCCATGCGGCGGATATAGTCGGTGCGTGTCGGGCCGCTGCGTTCGATGATGCGGGCGGTGACGGCGGCGACCGTGGGGTGAAGCGACATCAGGAGCCTTCCGTCCACAGGACTTCGAGGGGGACCCCGGCGGCGATCAGGGCCGCGATGGGCTGGACCTTGGGATCACCCAGGGCCTCGCGCTCATAGACCGCCCGCTTGGCGGCCCCCTTCAGCGCCAGGATGACCCGGCCGGCCTGGGCCAGATAGGCCAGGTTCACGCTCAGCCGTTCAATCGTGGGGGCAGCCCCGTCGCGGCCGGGCGGCACACCCAGGACCGTGGGGGCGAGAGTCGGTGTCAGCAGGGTCTTCAGGGTCGGGCTGTCCGGGAACATGGAACAGATATGGCCATCCTCGCCCATGCCCAAAAGGACGGTATCGAACCGCCCGCCCTCGGCCCGCAGGGCGGCGGCGGCCACGGCGGCGGCCCGGTCCACCGTCACGGCGGGACTATATAGCGGCACGAAACGCGCGGCGGCGGCCGGGCCGGTCAGCAGGACGTCGCGGATCAGCCGGGCGTTCGACTCAGGCGAGGTCTCGGGGACATAGCGCTCATCGATCAGGGTCACGGCGACGCTGGACCACTCCAGCCGCGCCTGGGCCAGCCGGGCATAGATGGGGGCGGGGGTCGATCCGCCGGGCCCCGCGAACAGGGCGCGGCCCTGCGCCGTCAGAGCCGCCGACAGGTCGGCCGCCAGCCGCGAAGCGCAGGCCGCGGCCCAGTCGTCGGTGGTGGGAAAGGTTTCGATCTCACGCATCGGTCGTCTTCCAGGCACGACCGGTGCGGGACAGCAGATAGTCGGCGGCCTCGGGTCCCCAGGTGCCGGCGACATAGTCATGGGGTTTGGTGCCCGCATCGGCCCAGGCCTGGGACACGCCGTCGATCCATTCCCAGGCCTTTTCCGCCTCGTCCCGGCGCACGAACAGGGTCGAATCGCCGTTCAGCGCATCCAGCAGCAGCCGTTCATAGGCGATGCGGCGCCGTGGCGGGGTATCGCCCTTCTGGCCCACGCCCCAGCTCAGGGACATATCGATGCGCTGCAGCTGCATCCTCTGATCCAGGCCCGGTCGCTTGTTCATGACGGTCAGGCTGATGTCTTCCTCGGGCTGCAGCTCGATCACCATGCGATTGGCCCGGACCTCGCCGCGCGAGTCGCGGTCGAAGATGGAATGCGGCACCGGCTTGAACTGGATGACGATCTCGGTCCGCTTCTCGGGAAGACGCTTTCCGGTCCGCATGAAGAAGGGCACGCCAGCCCAGCGCCAGTTGTCGATATCGGCGCGGATGGCGACGAAGGTTTCGGTGTCCGAATCGAGGCCGCGTTCCTCGTCATAGCTGGCCACCGGTTTCCCGCCCGAGGTTCCCGCCGCATACTGGCCGCGCACGGTGACCCGCTCGGCCTCCTCGTGGGTGACCGGCCGAAGGGAACGCAGGACCTTGACCTTCTCGTTGCGGACCGAGTCCGGATCCAGGTCGCTGGGCGGCTCCATGGCGACCAGGCACAGCAGCTGCAGCATATGGTTCTGGAGCATATCCCGTAATGCTCCGTATTCGTCATAATAGGGCCAGCGATCACCGACCCCCACCGTCTCGCCGATGGTGATCTGGACATGGTCGATCGACAGATTGTTCCACAACGGCTCGAAGATGGTGTTGCCGAACCTCAGGGCGATCAGGTTCTGGACCGTCTCCTTGCCCAGATAGTGGTCGATGCGGAACACCTGCTGTTCGGAGAAGGCGTCGGCCACGGCGTCGTCGATGGCCAGGAAGGTCTCCAGGTCGCGCCCCACCGGCTTTTCCAGAACCACCCGGTCCTCGGGCTCGGCCAGGCCGGCCGCGCGCATGGCGGTGACGATGCGGGCATAAAGCGACGGCGATACGGCCAGGAAGGAGGTCACCGACCCCTGGCCGACCTTGTCACGCAGGGGCTTCAGGCTTTCGGCGCTGGTCGCGTCGACGGCCAGATAGTCGAGCCGCGCCTCCATCCGGGCCCAGGCGGCTTCGTCCCAGGCGTCGTCGGCACGGGCCTTGGCCTCGACCGCAGCGCGGACCTTGGCGATGTATTCGGCCGGGGTCTCTTCGGACCGGGCCGCGCCGATGATCTTGACGCCTTCAGGCAGCAGGCCGTCGTGCTCCAGGAAGTAGAGCGAGGGCAGCAGCATACGCATGGCCAGGTCGCCACCACCGCCGAACAGCACCAGAGCCGCCATGCCCGCTCCCTCTCATCGTCTGCCGGGGCGAGGGCCCCAAAACTCAGTTTGCCTTCAGCCTGCGTCTTTGGCCGGTTGCGCCCGCTGGGCCAACACATCCAGCACGTCCTGAAACACCATGTGACGCGAACGCAGCAGTACCAGCAGATGATAGATCAAATCCGCAGCCTCGGACGCCAGTTCCGCATCGGGACCGGCGGCACCGGCCAGGGCGGTCTCGACGCCCTCTTCGCCGACCTTCTGGGCCGCGCGTTTGGGGCCTTCTGCCAGCAGCCGGGCGGTCCAGCTGTGGGCTGGGTCGGCGGCGGCGCGTTCCGCGATCGTGGCCTCCAGCCGCGCGATGCGGCCGACGCCGGGTGCGTCTTCCTCGCCGAAGCAACTGATGCGGTTCAGGTGGCAGGCATGGCCGACGGGCCGGACCTTGAGCACCAGGGCGTCCGCGTCGCAGTCGGGCGTGATCGAGACGACATACAGCCGATCGCCCGAGGTCTCGCCCTTGCGCCACCGGCCCCCCCGCGAGCGCGAAAAGAAGGTGGCCTCGCCGCTGGCCACGGTCTCGTCCAGCGCCGCCCGGTCCATATAGGCCAGCGTCAGCACCTGAAGCGTCGCCGCGTCCTGGACCACCACCGGGATCAGTCCGCCGCCCTTGGCGAAGTCGAGGGTGTTGGGATCGATCACAGTCGCACCTCCACGCCTGCCCCGCCCAGAAAGGCCTTCAGTTCGGGGATCGCCAGGGTGCCGGTGTGAAAGACACTGGCGGCCAGGGCTCCGGAGACATTGGCGCTTTCGAACACGTCCAGGAAGTGGGAGGCCGTGCCCGCGCCGCCCGAGGCGACCAGGGGAATGGTCAACCGGCCCCGCGCCGCCGCCAACTGAGCGATGTCATAGCCGCGCCGGACGCCGTCCTCGTCCATGCAGTTCAGGACGATCTCGCCCGCCCCCAGAGCCTGGACCTCGACGATCCAGTCCAGGGTCCGGCGACCCGCGCCCCGGCTGGCGGTCGGATCACCCGTGTACTGATGAACGACCCACTCGTCGCCGGATCGTTTGGAGTCCACGCCGACCACGACGCATTGACCGCCCAGGCGCGCCGCCATCTCGCCGATCAGATCGGGGCGCTCCAGGGCCGGAGAGTTGATCGAGACCTTGTCCGCCCCGTTGTCCAGGCAGCGGGCGGCCTGATCCACCGTGCGGATGCCGCCCGCAACGCAGAAGGGAATGTCCAGGGTCCGGGCGATGTCGCGCACCCAGCCATAGTCCAGGGTCCGCCCCTGTGGGCTGGCGGTGATATCGTAGAAGACCAGTTCGTCCGCGCCCTGGTCGCGATAGCGGGCGGCCAGTTCGACGGCGTCGCCCATGTCGCGGTGCCCCTCGAACCGCACGCCCTTGACCACCCGGCCGCCCTTGACGTCCAGGCAGGGGATGATGCGTCTCGCGGTCATCGGACCGCCTTGATGGCTTCGGCGACGGTGAACCGTCCCTCATACAGGGCCCGGCCGACGATGGCTCCGTCGCAGCCGATGGCCTGGGTCGCCGTCAGGTCCGCCACGCTGGACACCCCGCCCGAGGCCTGGACCTTCAGGTCCGGCCGACGCTCCACGATAGTCTTCAGCAGGTCCAGGTTCGGTCCCGTCAGGGCCCCGTCCCTCCCGACGTCTGTCACCAACAGGTGACGCGCGCTGCCCGCCCGATAGCGATCCAGCGCCGCCCACAGATCAACGCTCGCCGCCTCGGTCCAGCCTTTCAGCGCCGGCACATAGCGGTCGCCGTCGGCCTTGACGTCGATGGCCAGGGTGATGCGCTCGGCCCCGAAGCGATCGAGCCAGGCCAGCACGGTGTCGGGTTGCGACACGGCCAGGGACCCGACCACGACGCGGCTCACACCCGCGTCTAGCAGGGCGGCGACATCCTCGGCCGAGCGGACACCGCCGCCGGACTGGATCGAGACGGTTCCGGAGCGGGCCAGGGTGCCGATCAGCGTGTGCTGGACCGCCCGACCTGCCTCGGCACCGTCCAGATCAACGATGTGAGCCCAGCCGGCCCCGGCCTGGGCGAACGTCGCCAGCCGAGCCGCCGGGTCGGTGTCATACTCGGTCACCTGGTCGAAACGGCCATGCATCAGCCGCACGCAGACCCCGGCCCGAAGGTCGATGGCGGGATACAGGATCATGCGATTGCTCCCCGTGTCGTCATCCTCGGGCTCGACCCGAGGATCGGGCGTCGGACCGTTTGAACGATGAGGGGGGATATTGAGGTCAATGCGCCACCTCCCCCCACCAAACCCGGAACATCCGACCCTCGGGTCAAGCCCGATGGTGACGGTTGAGAAACGAAGGTCACGCCGAAAGCTCCAGGAAATTCTTCAATATCCGCGCTCCTGCCTCTGCCGAACGCTCGGGGTGGAACTGGCAGCCCCAGCGGTTGCCGGTGCGGACCACGGCCGGGACCTCGGTGCCATAGTCGGCGCAGGCCAGGGTGGCGTCGGTGTCGGGACAGACGTAGCTGTGCACGAAATAGGCATAGGCCCCGTCTTCGATCCCGGCCAGTAGAGGGTCCGGTCGCGTGACGTTCAGCCGGGACCATCCCATGTGGGGGACAGGCAAGTCCGGGCGGACGTCCAGGCGGCGGACGGTGCCGGGAATGAAGCCCAGAAGGGGGACGGGATCACCTTCCTCGCTGGTCTCGAACAGCAGTTGCTGGCCCAGGCACACGCCCAGCAGCGGCCGGGAAAAGTCGCGCAGCACCGGGGTCAGGCCGAGGTCTTCCATCCGGCCCATGGCATAGGCGGCGGCCCCGACGCCGGGCAGGATCACCCGGTCGGCCGCGGCGATGGCGGCAGGGTCGGCGGTGATGACGACATCTGCGCCCAGCCGCTCCAGGGCGAACTGGACCGAGGCGGTATTGCCCGCCCCCAGGTGGACGATGGCGACGGTCAAAGGACCCCCTTGGTGCTGGGCACGGCTTCGCCCTCGATGCGAATGGCCTGGCGCAGGGCCCGGCCAACGGCCTTGTAGACGGCTTCTGTCTTGTGGTGGTCGTCCTGACCGGTCACCGAGATGTGGATGGCCGCGCCCAGATGCTCGGCCAGGGAGCGGAAGACGTGGGCCGTCAGATCGGTGCGATAGTCGCCGATATAGGGGGTGTCGAACGTCCCCTCGAACACCGGATAGGGGCGGCCGGACAGGTCGATCGACACGGTCGCATTGGCCTCGTCCATCGGCAGGACGAAGCCATAGCGGGCGATGCCGCGCCGTTCGCCCAGCGCCTGTTTCAGGGCCTGACCCAAGGCGATGGCGCTGTCCTCTATGGTGTGGTGCGGATCGGTATGCAGGTCGCCTTCGCAGGACAGCCGCAGCGAGAAGCCGCCGTGGGCCGCCACCTGTTCCAGCATATGGTCGAAGAAGCCGACCCCGGTGTGGATCGTGATTGGGCTGGTCGCGTCCAGATCGACCGCGCACACGATGCGGGTCTCCTTGGTATCGCGCACCGACTGGCCCAGCCGTGAGGGGCGGCTGCGGGCCGGGGCGGCGTCCAGGGCGGTCAGCAGCCGGTCGTTGACCTCCGGCCGGGCCGAGATCGGCAGGCGTAGCCGCTCGCCGGACGCGTCGGCCGGAACGCTCATGGCGCGCAGGGCCGTCAGCGCCGCCGCAAGATCCAGCGGGCGGGCGATCAGGATCGGGCCGACGCCGGGCTCGACCATCATGCGCCGTGACAGGGCGCCGGCGACCCGCTCGCGTTCGGTGCGGACGGCGGCGATCCGGGTCCGCGTCTCCATCAGCCGTGAAGGGTCCAAAGCCTGCAAGGCCAGCCGCACCGAGGGTTCGGGCAGGGCATAGGGTTCGAGCACCGAGGCCAGTCGCGCCAGGGTGGCGGGCACGGCAATCGCCGCCCCGACCCGTGCACCGGCCAGTCCATAGGCCAGGGACAGGCTGCGGAGCACCACGAGATTGGCATGGGTCGTGGTCAGGCCGGCGGCGGAGGCTCCATCGGCGAACTCGATCAGGCCTTCGTCCACGGCCAGCAGGGCTGGGGCTACCCGCTCGGCCATCTCGGCCACGGCCTCGGCCGAGCCGAGGGCCCGGACGACGACGGCGGTCGGCTCGGTCCCCTTGGGCGCGCGAGGATAGAGGTTCGCCAGCGCCAGATAGGGTTCGGCCTCCGGAGCCTGGACCGCGCCGCCTTCGCGGGCAGCCAGACGCCAGATCAACTCCAGTCCATGGGTCAGGCCGCGGACAGGCAGGATGGCCTCGGCCGCCACGCCATAGATGTCGGCCATGCGGGCCGCCAGGGGGGCCGAGGCGATGGGATAGCGATCCAGGCAGTCGCCGCCGGAGACCAGAGGCGCAAAGGGGGCGGGCAGGGTCACGATCCGCTCCTCAAATCCGCAGACCGGGCGTGGGCTTCCAGGCCTTCCAGCCGGGCCAGGCGGGCGGCGACAGGGGCCAGGGCGGCAGCCCCGGCCTGGGTCACCGTCTGGACCGACATGGAGGTCATGAAGCTGGCTGTGGTGATGCCGCCCAGGGTTCGGGCGCCGCCGTCGGTCGGCAGGACGTGGCTGGGCCCGGCGGCATAGTCGCCCAGGGTCTCGGCCGCCCAGCCCCCGACGAAGACGGCCCCGGCGGCCGTGATCTGTTCGACCATTTCCTCGGGATCGCGGGTCTGGATCGACAGATGTTCGGGGCCATACAGATTGGAGACGGCGCAGGCCTCGGCCCGGTCGCGGACCAGAACGATCCGCGCTTCCGACAGGGAAGACCGGGCAATGTCGGCGCGGGGCAGGCCGGGCAGCTGACGCTCGACCTCGGCCAGTATCCCGGCGACGGCGGTGCGGCTGTCGCTGACCAGGATGACCTGGGCATCGGCGTCATGCTCGGCCTGGCTGAGCAGGTCGGCGGCGGCGATCTCGAAATCGGTGTCGCGGTCGGCGATGACCAGCAGTTCGGAAGGTCCCGCCGGCATATCCTGGGCCGGGCCGCCGGGCAGGGCCGAGGCTTGGCGCTTGGCCTCTGCGACATAGGCGTTTCCGGGGCCGAACAGTTTGTCGCAAGGCGCTATCTCGCCGTCGTCCAGAACGGCTCCGAAGGTCAGGGCGGCGATGGCCTGGGCTCCGCCCAGTAGCCACAGGTCGTCCAGCCCGGCCTCGGCGGCGGCCAGGATCATGGCCGGGTGGACGCCGCCGTCGGAACGGGGAGGGGTGACGGCCACGCGGCGGCCGACGCCCGCGACCCCGGCCGGAATGGCCAGCATCAGCAGCGAAGAGAACAGCGGCGCCGTCCCGCCCGGCACATAGAGGCCCGCCGCCCCGATCGGGCGCCAGACCAGGCGGGAGCGGACGCCGGGTGTCGTCTCTACGAAGGGGGTGTCCTCCGGGCGGGTAGCCTGGTGAAAGACTCGCACATTGTCGGCGGCGATGCGGATGGCACGGGTATCCGCCGGGGCCAGGGCGTCGCGGGCTTCGGCGACGGCCTGTTCGGTGACCGCGATGCGGCGGGGCGGGGCCTTGTCCAGCCGCACGGCCCAGTCGGTGACAGCCTGACCGCCGCGCGTGCGAACGTCATCGAAGATCTCGCGCACGACATCGCTGACGGTGCCGTCGCTGCGCCGCGTCGGGCGGGCCAGGGCGGTCCGGCGTCCCGCCTCGTCCAGGGCGGACCAGTCGATACGGTTCCAGTTCAGCACGGCCATCACATCATCTTCTCGATGGGCAGCACCAGGATGGCCGAAGCCCCCGCCGCCTTCAGCTTCTCCAGCGTCTCCCAGAAGACGGCCTCTTGGCAGACGGCATGGACGGCCACGGCATCGTCGCGGCCCATCAGCGGCATGACGGTCGGCGATCCCGCACCCGGCAGAATGGCCGTGATCTGGTCCAGGGCGCTGCGCGGCGCATTCAGCATCACGTATTTGGCCCCTTGAGAGGACACCACGCCGCTGATCCGCTCGACGATGCTTTCCAGCAGATGCGCCAGGTCCGGCTCGGGTCCGGAGGGCGAGCGGATCAGTACGGCCTGGCTTTCGAACACTGTCTCCTTGGCGTCCAGGCCATTGGCTTCCAGCGTTGCCCCGGTGGAGACCAGGTCGCAGATGGCCGAGGCCAGTTTCAGCCGGGGGGCCACCTCGACCGCGCCGCGCATGACGACGATGTCGGCGGCCACGCCTTGTTGGTCCAGATACCGGCGCAGGATCCGGGGATAGGAGGTGGCGATCCGCCGACCGTCCAGCGAAGCCGGTCCGGCATAGTCCAGCGTCGGCGGCACGGCCAGTTTCAGGGTGCAGCGTCCGAAGCCCAGCGGCATGACCACCTCGGCGTTCGCCCCGCCGTTCTTGCCCTCTTCCAGCACATTCTCGCCGACGATGCCCAAGTCGCAGACTCCGTCCGCCACAAAGGTCGGGATGTCGTCATCGCGCACCCGCAGCAGATCAATCGGATAGTTCTCGACCCGGTACAGCAGGTCGTTGTTGCCCTTGATGACCCGCAGGCCCGCATCGCGGACCAGGTCCAGGCTGCGGTCAGCCAGGCGGCCGGATTTCTGGACAGCGATACGCAGTCGCCCCTGGACGGTACTCATGGGAAGGTCAGGCTTTCGTTTTCAGGCGGTCCAGGACAAGGCGATAGCCGTTGTTGTCCATGTCCTTGAGGAAGCGGGCGACGCGGACCACGGTGGTCGGGCTGGCCCCGGCCTCCAGCGCGATCTCGCGATAGGATTGCAGGCGCTGGTCCAGCAGACGGGCCACGGCCCATCGTTCGGCGAAGGCGCGCAATTCGGCCGGTGTGCACAGGTCGGCCAGGAAGGCGTCCACCTCCTGAGGTGTCTCAAGGCACAGGAGGGCCTCATACAGGGCCAGCCTGTCGTCGGCGGCCTTGTTCACGGCCTGGCGGGTGAGGGCGTCGGTCATCGCGACGTTCCACTATGCTGTAACGGTGGAACGGTCAAGCGAAGAGATCGTGCGGCGCCGCAACAATTCTGTTGCCTGATCGTCACCCGTCGTTCCAAGCTGGCCACACACGAAAACGGCGCGAAGGGCGAGGCCGATCACGTTCGACGAGATGTCAGGCATGGGTGCGGGCGAGGTCCGCGAAAGCTATCGGGCTCTGGACCGGTGGCTGAAGGCCGCGCCTGCGGACCTGTTGTCCTCGCGCTCGCGCCAGGCCGAGCTGTTCTTTCGCCGCATGGGCGTGACCTTCGCCGTCTATGGCGATGCGGAATCCAACGAGCGGCTGATCCCCTTCGACGTGGTCCCGCGCATCATCTCGTCCGGGGAATGGGCCCAGCTGGAACGCGGGCTGAAACAGCGGGTCGCGGCGCTGAATGCCTTTCTGAAGGACATCTATGGCGCTCAGGAATGTATCCGTGCAGGCATCATCCCCGCCGAGATCGTCCTGACCAATCCGCAGTACCGGCCCGAGATGCAGGGGCGCAGGCCGCCGGGCGACGTCTGGTGCCATATTGCGGGCATCGACCTTGTCCGCACCGGGGAGGATGGCTTTCAGGTTCTGGAAGACAACGCCCGCACGCCCTCCGGCGTCTCCTATATGCTGGAGAACCGCGAGATGATGATGCGGTTGTTCCCCGACCTGTTCGCCGAGCATCGGATTCATCCGGTCGATACCTATACCGACACCCTGTTGCGGACCTTGCAGGCCGGGGCGCCGGGCAGCGCCGGCGATGATCCCCGGATCGTGGTCCTGACGCCCGGTCCCTTCAACTCCGCCTATTACGAACACTCCTTCCTGGCCGACAAGCTGGGGGTGGAGCTGGTTGAGGGGACGGACCTGTTCGTCAATGACGACACCGTCTTCATGCGGACGACCGAGGGGCCCCAGAAGGTCGATGTCATCTATCGCCGCATCGACGACGATTTCATCGATCCCCTGACCTTCCGGCCAGATTCTGCGGTCGGTGTTCCCGGCCTGATGGCCGCCTATCTGGCCGGCAATGTGACCCTGGCCAATGCCGTTGGCACCGGGGTGGCCGACGACAAATGCGTCTATACCTATATGCCCGAAATCGTGCGCTTCTTCACCGGTGAGGAGCCGATCCTGAAGAACATCCCGACCTGGCGTTGTCGCGAGCCGGACGCGTTGAAGGAAGTTCTGGGCCGCCTGGAAGACTTGGTGGTCAAGGAGGTGGGGGGGTCAGGTGGTTACGGTATGCTGGTGGGTCCAGCCTCGACCAAGGCCGAGATCGAGGCATTCCGCGCCAAGCTGATTGCCAATCCCGGGGAATTCATAGCCCAGCCGACCCTCAGCCTGTCGACCGCCCCGACGCTGGACGACGGCGCTCTGCAGCCCCGACACGTCGATCTGCGGCCCTTCGTCCTGACCAGTCCGGGCGGGGTGCGGGTGACGCCCGGCGGCCTGACGCGCGTGGCGTTGAAGGCCGGGTCTCTGGTCGTGAATTCCAGTCAGGGCGGTGGCACGAAAGACACCTGGGTGCTGGATGACTGAGGTGACTGCCTAATGCTCTCGCGTACCGCCGACAGCCTGTACTGGACGGGTCGCTACATGGAGCGGGCCGACTTCGTTGCGCGGATTCTGGAGGCGGCCTTGCGGCTGGCCACCCTGCCGGCCGGTGAGGACGCGGCGGCTTCCGCCTGGGCCGGGGCCCTGGCCTCTGCCGGGGCGGGTCAGGCCTTTGCCGCCTCGGGCCGCGGCAAGCCGACCGAAGCGTCGGTCCGGGACTATCTGGCCTTTTCGCCCGACAACGGCTCGTCGATCCAGGCCTGTCTGATCAAGGCCCGGACAAACGCCCGCTCGGTCCGCACCGCCCTGACGGTGGAGCTGTGGGAGGCGATCAACGGGGCCTGGAACGGGCTGGCCGACTTCGGCAAGCCCGGCCGCCGAGACGACTTCGTGCGCTTCCTGGAATGGGTCAAGGGGGTTTCCCTGGCCGTCGAGGGGGCGTCGTCGCGGACCATGTTGCGGAACGACGCCTATTGGTTCCTGAGGCTGGGAGCGGCGATCGAGCGGGCGGACAACACCGCCCGCCTGCTGGACGTGAAATACCATCTGCTGCTGCCGCCCGGCGAGCGGGTGGGCGGACAGCTGGACTATTTCCAGTGGACCACCCTGCTTCGCGAGGTGTCGGCCCTGACGGCCTATCGCTGGGTCTATCGGGAGTCGGTGCGGCCCTGGCTGGTGGCTGACCTGCTGGTGCTGAACCGGCAGATGCCGCGCTCTCTGGCCAGTTGCCAGGGGATGATCGTCAGCTATCTGGAACGACTGGCCGCCGACTACAACCGGCGCGGCCCGGCCCAGCGCCTGGCCTCCAGCCGCCTGACCGAGTTCAACGAGGCGCGGATCGAGGACATCTTCCAATCGGGCCTGCATGAATACATTCAGCGGTTCCTGAAAGAGAACAACGCCCTGGCTGCCGCCGTCCACGACCAGTATCTGGTGTAGCCCGTGCGTATCCGGATCGATCACGCCACGCGATACAACTATGCCCATCCGGCACGGTTCATCATCCAGTCGCTGCGGCTGACCCCCCGCTCCACCGAGGGCCAACAGGTGCGCGACTGGCGCATTGAGACCGATGTCGATACCCGGTTGAGACGATCCGAGGACGGTTTCGGCAACATCGTCCACAGCCTCTATACCGAGGCTCCTTCCGCCGCGCTGACGATCCGGGTGACTGGAGAGGTCGTCACGGCCGATACGGGCGGTATGCTGCGGGGCCTTCGCGAGCGGCTGTCGCCCCTAGTGTTTCTGCGTGACACCCCCCTGACCCTGGCCGATGCCGCCATTCGCGACTTCGCGGCCGATGCGGCGGGTGAGGGTCCAGCCCTCGACCGGCTTCACCGTCTGATGGCGGCCATCGCCGAGCGGATCGTGTTCGAGATCGGGGCCACCGATTCCAGCCATACGGCGGCGCGGGCCTTCGCCCTGGGGCGCGGCGTCTGCCAGGACCATGCCCAGATCTTCATCGCCTGCGCCCGGCTGATCGGCATACCCGCCCGCTATGTCTCGGGTCATCTGTGGCGGTCGGACGGACAGGATGCCCAGGATGCGGGCCATGCCTGGGCCGAAGCCTATGTCGAAGATCTCGGCTGGGTCGGCTTCGATCCGGCCAATGGTGTCTCGCCGACCGAGGCCTATGTCCGCATCGCGACCGGGCCGGACTATCTGGGGGCCGCCCCCATCCGGGGCACCAGCTATGGCGGCGGCCGCGAGAGCCTGTCGGTCAAGCTGGTCGTGCGCCGAATGCAACAGACCCAGCAGCAACAGCAGCGGATGGGCTGGTCGTGATCGCCATGCCGAACGAATCTGCTAGCCTGATCTTTCGTCCGTGGTGCGGAGGTCGGGTGACTTGACCTATTGCGTAGGTATGCTGGTGAACGACGGTCTGGCGATGATTGCCGACACGCGCACCAATGCGGGCGTGGACAATATCTCGTCCTACAAGAAGCTGCACGTCACCGAGGTGCCCGGCGAACGGATCATATCCATCTGCACGGCCGGAAACCTGTCGGTCACCCAGATGGCCCTGTCCATGGTGGCCAAGGGCATCCAGATGCCGGGTCACGAGGGGCTGGAGACGCTGGAAACGGCGCCCACCATGTTCCGTGCGGCCCAGTTGGTTGGCCATGCGCTGAACCAGGTCCGCCACGATCTGTTGCCGTCTCTGGAAGCCGACAGCCTGAAACTCAGCGCCAGTATGTTGATGGGGGGGCAGGTCCGGGGCGGTCAATTGCGGCTGTATCTGATCTATGCCCAGGGCAATTTCATCGAATGCGGGACCGACACCCCCTACCTGCAGATCGGCGAGCTGAAATACGGCAAGCCGATCCTGGATCGCGCCCTGCGTCCCGACACGCCGATGGGCGAGGCGGTCAAGCTGGGGCTGATCTCGTTCGATTCCACCATCCGGTCGAATATCGCGGTGGGACCCCCGTTTGACATGGTCGTGATCCCGCGCGACGGCCTGTGCGGCCAGCAGCGCCGGATCGAGGCGGACGACCCCTATTTCCGCGACCTGGGTCGACGCTGGTCCGAAGCCCTGGCCGAAGCCCATCGCGCCATGCCGGCCCCGCCCTGGCTGCAAGGTCGCAGCCCGGTCACCGCCGTCGCCTGATTGCAGAATACCGGCCAAATAACTATTATTGCCGCCTGAACTCAGGAGGCGACCATGACCATGACTGTCGAGCTCGGCGCGCTGGAAGCGGTGGTCAAGGACCTGGTGGCGCACGGCCGCTTCGGCTCCAAGAGCGAAGTGCTTCGCGAGGGTGTCCGCCTGGTCCAGGAGCGCGAGGCGAGACTGGCCGAATTGATGGCCAAGCTCCAGGTCGGCATCGACGACGCTGATGCGGGACGGATGACCCCCATCGATGAGGTCAGGGCCGAGATGCGGGCACGCTTTGGATCGATCGAGGACGACGCGGCTTGAGGGTCCATATCACTCGGCGCGCTCGGATCGATCTTGGCGAAATCGGTGATTGGATCGCCGCAGACAGCCGACGTGCAGCGGCGCGTATGGTCAATGCCCTTCTGGATTCTGCAGAGGCACTCGGTCATCATCCGCAGCGATACCCATACGTTCCGGAAATGGATGTCCGGAAGGTGAAGCTCGGAGCCTATCTCATCTTCTACCGCGTCACACATCAGGTCGAGGTGCTGAGGATATTGCATGGCGCCAGGGACTGGTCCGCTATCCTGACCGATGACGGCGACGCCACATGACGTCGGTCCACCGTCTCATTTCGGACGCGACGTTCGCTTAAGCGCGCGGAACGGGAGCCGAAAGGGTCGCGGGGCGTTGCCCATCGCGCAGTCCGGCCTGCCGCATTCCGACCTGCTGCCCTCCCTGTCCCTCACGCCCTCTGGTGCCGATTGAAACTCCGCGTCCGCAGCGACCTCGTCTATCAATTCGGTCCCGAGACCGACGCCATCTTCCAGATCCAGGCCGCGCACTGGCCGGGGCAGTCGACGCTGGACGAGCGGATCGTCACCACGCCGCCCGTGGTGTTCAAGGAGGACGTCAGCCCGTTCGGCTATCGCACCCTGCGCGCGCGCCTGACGGGAGAGGTCGCCCTGACCTATGAGGCGACGGTCGACAACGGCACCCTGATCGGACTGCCGCCCGGTGCGTCTCAGCTGAACTGGACCGACCTGCCGGCAGAGGCCCTGACCTTCCTGTGGCCCAGCCGCTATTGCCCATCGGACCAGTTCGGCCGGTTCGTCGAACGACAGTTCGGTTCGACACGGGGCGGCGCGCGGGTCCTGGCCATCCTGGACTGGATCAGCGAGCACATCGACTATACCCACGGGGTATCGAATGCCGAGACCACGGCGGTCCACACCTTCATCGACCGGGCGGGGGTGTGCCGCGACTTCACCCATCTGGGCCTGACGTTGTGCCGGGCCTCCGGCATTCCGGCGCGTGCGGTCAGTGCCTATTCCTTCGGGCTGAAGCCGCCGGACTTTCATGCGGTGTTCGAAGTCTATCTGTCCGACGGCTGGTGGCTGGTCGATCCGACGCGGCTGGCCGCGATCGAGGGGTTGGTCCGCATTGCCTGCGGCCGCGATGCCGCCGACATCGCCTTCCTGTCCACCGGCGGCACCTGTCAGATGGTGCGCCAGACGGTGACGGTCGAAGAAGTCTGAACGATCAGCGCCGGCTTCGGGCGCGTTGCTGCTCGATCCAGGCATTGTAGTCGTCGATCGAATCCAGCCGCCGCAGGACCTTGTTCAGCGGATCGATCAGGATGTGGGCATCCGCCGGGACCTGCAAGGTGCCGCGATTGCCGGTCATGGCCACGGTGGTGATCTGGCCGTCCACCTCCACCTCGACCGGCACGGGAAAGGCCCCGCCATCGCCGGTGACCCATTCCAGGGTCAGGACATCGCCCGTTCGCGTGGTCTTCAGATCCGGCAGGGCGGCCTGGTACAGATAGGCGTCGAAGAACCAGCCAAGGTCTCGGCCAGTCACCTGTTCCACGATGACGACAAAGTCCTGGGTGGTGGCGAACCGGGGTTCGAAATTGCCCGGCTGGGGATCGGGCCGACCATAGACCAGCCGCCGGATCGCTTCATAGAAGGCTTCGTCGCCGATCAGCAGTCGCAGCGTGTGCAGGACCAGCGAACCCTTGTAGTAGATGTCGTTGCCCGGTCCGACCTCGCCCTCATAGACCTGTTCCTCGGTCATGGGCCGGCCCGAGACGATGGGATAGCGATTGACCAGATTGGTGCGCTGTTCCAGCAACTGCGCCTGATAGTTGCGCTCGCCGTTCAGATAGCGGGCGTAGAGCGGCTGCATATAGGTGCCGAACCCTTCGTGCAGCCACATATCGTCCCAGGTGACATTGGTCAGCTGGTTGCCGAACCATTCGTGCGCCAGCTCGTGCTGCAACAGCCAGTCATAGCCGTGCACGTCCTTCTTGTAGCCATTGCCATAGGCATTGATCGTCTGGTGCTCCATGCCCAGGTGCGGCGTCTCGACCACCCCCATCTTTTCGTCGGCGAAGGGGAAGGGGCCGATCATCCGCTCGAAGAATTCCAGCTGTTGTCCGAACTCGGCGAACAGGCCCGCAGCGCGGGCGGGATCGACGCTGTCCAGGTGCCAGAAATACAGGGGAATGGTGTTGCCGAACCGGCTCTCATAGGCACCGGTCAGCTCGACATAGGGACCGACGGTCAGGGCGATGGCATAGTTGTTCGGCTCGCGGGCCGTCCAGTTCCAGGTGGTCCAGCCGTCGCCATGATCCTGCTTGCCCAGGAACCGGCCGTTGGACGGTGCCGACAGGTCCGAGGGCACGGTGATATGCAGGTCGACCCGACCGGGCTCTGACATCGGATGGTCGATACAGGGCCAGAACAGGTCGCAGCCGTCCCCCTGAACCGCCGTGGCGATCCATGGCTTTCCGCCTGGGGCGCGGGACCAGACGAAGCCGCCGTCCCAAGGCGCGTTCACCGCCACCCGAGGCGCGCCCGAATAGGCGATCCGAAGTTCCGCTGTCTGGCCCGTCGCCAGCGTCCGAGGCAAGGGGACAGTCATCCTGCCTTCGGGATTGGTCCAGGTGTCCGCGGGCACCTCAATCCCGTCGACCGAGACCGAGGCCACGTCGAAGACGGTGTCCAGTTCGACCACCAGCCGGTCCAGGGGGGCCTGTGCCGTGAAGGTCAGGGTCGCCACGCCTTCGATCGTGCGGGTCTGCGGCATGACCTTAATCGACAGGTCGGCCACGTCGAACCGCATAGCCAGCTGCTCGGGCGTGCGCGGATGACCGGTGTCCAGGGTCCAGTCGGTCGAGGTTCGCCGTTCGGCCGTCTGGGCCTGGACCGCCGAGGCCGCCGTCAGGGTGACGGTCATGGCGGTCGCCGCCATCAGGACGAGACGAAGGGAAGACGCCATGCCGGAAACCTCAAAGAGACGGACTACGGACCGACCCTAGACACCCTGATCGAACAGGCAAAGAAAAAGGCCGGTGTCACCACCGGCCTCATGTCTTTTCAGCGATCTGGCGAGAGCGATCAGGCGGCAGCGGCCTGTTCGGCCAGCTTGGCCTTGACCTGGCGCTTGATGCGCTGGGCGGCGACCGACAACTGCTCGTCGCGAGCCTTGACGATGAAAGCGTCCAGGCCGCCCTTGTAGTCCAGCGTCCGCAGGGCGGCGTTGGAGATACGCAGCGAATAGCTCTGGCCCAGGGACTCGGACGCCACCTTGACCGTCTTCAGCGACGGCAGGAAACGGCGCTTGGTCTTGATGTTCGAGTGGCTCACGCTATTGCCGACCATGGGGCCGATCCCGGTGAGTTCGCAGCGACGCGACATCGTCAGATCCTTAAGGTCTTTGGCCCCCGTGCAGACTGATGCCACGGACGCAAGAAACAGGGTCACGCAAGACAGGGTCCCGCGCGAAGAGGGGGCCGTATAGAGGAACAGGGGTTCCGGCGTCAAGGCCGATCCTGGAACCGGGGCCTTTGGTTTCGTTCAGCCACTGTTCAAATCCCGCCATATATCGGCTGTATCCATGATGATGAGATCAGATCGAAGGGCTGCCATGACGACGACCGCCTCCGCCATCCCCGACCGCTTGCCGCGCCTTGTGGCGCTGGGGCTTCCGCTCCTGGCCGGGGCGATGATGCTGGCCGCGCCGGCCGCCGCGCCGCAAGCTCAAGCGGCCCAGAGTGAGGTCCTGCCTGGTTACTGGGAGTATACGACCAGTGCGGTCGGGGTCCGCGACACCGAGCAGAAATGCGTCCGGCCCAGCGAGATCAATCGCTTCTTCGGCGGATTGTCGACGCGGCGTTGGTCCTGCACCTATCCGACGCGGGTCGTCGGCGGGGGCAATGCCCGTTTCGAGGGCGTCTGCACCGATCGCCGGGGCCGCCAGGTCCGCATCCGCCTGAACGGCACCTATCAGCCCGAGAGCTTCCGCTTCACCGGCGGGGCCCAGATCGCACGCGGCACGCCCTATCTGCCGGCCAGCATCACGGCCCGGCGATTGAACGCCGTGTGTCCCGCAAACGCCGAGTATTTCTGAGGGAACTGAAGGCGCGACAGAAGGAAAGAAAAAGGCCCCGGAGCGATCCGGGGCCTTTGTCATTTCGCGGTGTCGCCGGTTCAGGCGGCTTCGGCTTCGGTCTCGGCTTCCGGGGCGACCGGAACCAGAGACTTTTTGGCGCTGAGCGACTTGGCCAGCAGCTCGACGGCGGCGGTCTTGTCGATGCGATTGGCGGCGGCGACTTCGCGGGCCATGCGGTCCAGGGCCGACTCATACAGCTGGCGCTCGGAATAAGACTGTTCGGGCTGGCTGTCGGCGCGGTGGAGGTCGCGCACGACCTCGGCGATCGAGATCAGGTCGCCGGAGTTGATCTTGGCCTCATACTCCTGGGCGCGGCGCGACCACATGGTGCGCTTGATGCGGGCGCGGCCCTTCAGCGTGGTCAGGGCCTTGGTCACCACGTCATCGGCGGCCAGCGAGCGCAGGCCGGCGGTCTTGGCCTTCTTCGTCGGAACGCGCAGCGTCATCTTCTCGTGGTCGAAGGTCACCACATAGACCTCCAGCGACATACCCGCGACTTCCTGAGTCTCGACGGCCGCCACCTTGCCGACGCCATGCGCCGGATAGACGACCGCGTCGCCGACCTTGAATTCCAGAACCGTCTTCGTCGTCATGTCTCATCCTTTTCCCGGCCTGAAAGAAGCGAGCGAAACCGACCGACGCAATTGCTGAAGCCACCGGCGCTCTCGCGTCGGTGGGTGTCAGATCAAACGTCGAAACGGAAACGGATCACCGAACCTCTGGCCGACCCCGACGGCATGGCCGGGGTTCTGTCGCAAACGCGGGCGGCGCGAAGAAATCGCGGACCGCCCGACCCAATGCAAAGAACCTATCACAAAATCGCAGAATTTCAAAACGTCCGGTGCCGGATTGGCTGGCCAGCGCGAATCGGCCTGCTGGGTGGCAGGGCCGTCAGGATCCCTTGCCGGGCTTTTCGGAAAAGTATTTCTCGAACTTGCCGGTCTCGCGCTCGAACGCCTCCGCATCGACGGGGGGCGTGCCCTTGACCGTGATATTCGGCCAGACCTTGGCATAGTCGGCATTGACCCTCAGCCACTTGCCGTCCGGCTCGTCCTCGGTATCGGGCTTGATCGCGTCGACCGGGCACTCGGGTTCGCACACGCCGCAGTCGATGCATTCGTCCGGAGCGATGACCAGGAAGTTCTCGCCTTCATAGAAGCAATCGACCGGACAGACCTCGACACAATCCATGAACTTACATTTCACGCAGGCGTCAGTGACGATGTAGGTCATGGGCGGGCTTCGCGCATCGGGGAGGACGGGTGGCGGAAATGGCCTTCCCCCGTCGAAGTGTCAACCGAACGCTGCAGATATCCGTTGCCGGAGCTTGGTTGCCACACACCGCCTCCCTATCTGTCGCACGTACGATTGCAGATCGTATGGCTACGCCTCAAACACACGGAGTTCCCCTCATGCGTCTCATCGCCAAGTCCACTCTCATGGGTGCCGTCGCCCTGTCGCTCGTGGCCGGCGGGGTCATCGCCCAGTCTGCCTTCACAGAGGAACCGGCCGAGGTCCGTGCCGGCAGCTACACGCTGGATTCCGCTCACGGAAAAATCACCTACAAGATCGATCACCTGGGGTTCTCGACCTATGTCGGCCAGTTCGCGGGCGTCGAGGCGGCCCTGACGCTGGACCCGGCCAACCCCTCGGCCTCGACCCTGACGGCCACCGTGCCGGTCGCCGGACATGACAACACCTCCGAGGGACTGAAGAACCACCTGCAATCGACCGACTTTTTCGATGCGGCTCGATTCCCGACCATTACCTTCGTGGCGACTTCGATCACCGTCGATCGTGACGATCCGTCCGAGGCCGAGGTGGTCGGTAACCTGACGATCAAGGACGTCACCCGGCCGGTGACCCTGGAGGTCGAATTCAATCAGGCGGGCGAGATGCGCGGCCAGTACCGCGTCGGCTTCGACGGCGAGACCACAATCAAGCGCTCGGATTTCGGTATGACCTATGGCCTCCCGGCCCTGGGCGATGAGGTGGAACTGCATATAGAGGGGGAGTTCGTGGCCGTTCAGTAGGCGAAGGGGAACTATCGCGCGCCAAGCGCCGGCTCGCTACTTAAGCCTCTCGTTCGTGGGCTGACCTGGTGATGCCGGTGCCTGATCCAGTGGCGCAAAGAGGGCGCGGGCCTCCGCCGGGGGTCCGCGACTCTCTCCCATGGCCAGGACCCGGATCGCCACAACGCGCTCGCCTTGCGTGAAAACCAGGACGTCCCCCGGGTGGACCGATCGGCTGGGCTTGTCGAGACGGGCCTGGAGCCCATTATGGGTCAGGCGAACGCGACCCGCCTCGACCATGGCCGCGGCCATCGCACGCGTCCGAGCAAACCGCGCCCGCCAAAGCCAGACATCTATGCGACACGCCTCAGGCATAAGTCAGGATTATCGACAGCATCAAAACAATGAACTTAAGTTGATGGCAAAGCTGGGCTAGAACAAGGACACTGACCCAACCTACAACCAAGATAGGACAGCTCGTCATGGACGGAAACGCTGGCGGACCCTCGCCTCTCCACGATCCCAAGAAGGAGCCGGCCGCGTTGCGGTCGCTGCTGGGTCGGACCAACCGCGACTGGTGGCCCAATCACCTGTCCGTCGACATCCTGCATCAGCAGGGCAAGACCGGCGATCCGATGGGCGACGACTTCGACTATGTCGAGGCGTTCGACAGGATCGATTATGCGGGTCTGAAGCGCGACCTGACCGCCCTGATGACCGACAGCCAGCCCTGGTGGCCGGCGGACTATGGCCACTATGGCCCCTTCTTCATCCGCATGGCCTGGCACTCGGCCGGCACCTATCGCACTGGCGACGGACGCGGCGGTGGCGGTGCGGGCCAGCAGCGGTTCGCGCCGCTGAACTCCTGGCCGGACAACGGCAACCTGGACAAGGCCCGGCGCCTGCTGTGGCCGATCAAGCAGAAGTACGGGGCCAGCCTGTCCTGGGCCGATCTGATGATCTTGGCCGGCAATGTCGCCATCGAGTCTATGGGCGGCCCAGTCTTCGGCTTCGGCGGTGGCCGCGCCGACGTCTGGGAGCCCGAGAAGGACGTCTATTGGGGCACCGAAGAGAAATGGGTCGGCGAAGAAGGCAATGAGACCCGCATCCAGCCCGACAAGGAAATGGCGCTGGAAGACCCGCTGGCCGCCATCCAGATGGGCCTGATCTATGTGAACCCCGAAGGGCCGGGCGGCGTGGCCGATGCCCTGCAGTCGGCGCGCGACATCCGCATCACCTTCGAGCGGATGGGCATGAACGACGTTGAGACGGCGGCCCTGACCGCCGGGGGGCACACCTTCGGCAAGGCCCACGGTGCCGGCGACGCCAAGCTGGTCGGCGTCAGCCCCGAGGGCGCGGATATCGCCCAGCAGGGCCTGGGCTGGGTCTCGGGCCACGAAAGCGGCATCGGCGATCACACCATCACCTCGGGGATCGAAGGGGCCTGGACGCCGACGCCGGTCACCTGGGACATGACCTATTTCGATATGCTGCTGGACCACGACTATGAGCTGGTCCGTAGCCCCGCCGGAGCCAAGCAGTGGCAGCCGGTCGGCAATCCCGACGACACCCTGGCCCCCGCCGCCCACACACCGGGCAAGCGGGTCCCGACGATGATGACCACCGCCGACATGGCCTTCAAGTTCGACCCCGAATACCGCAAGGTCATGGAGGCCTTCAGGGCCGATCCGGCCTATTTCGCGGACCAGTTCGCCCGCGCCTGGTTCAAGCTGTGTCACCGCGACATGGGACCCAAGATCCGCTACCACGGCCCTGAAGTTCCGGCCGAGGACCTGATCTGGCAGGATCCGATCCCCGCCAACACCGGCCCGACACTGACCGAGGCCGATGTGGCCGCGCTGAAGGGCCATATCGCCGCCTCGGGCCTGTCGGTCGCCGACCTGGTCCGCACGGCCTGGGCCTCGGCCTCGACCTGGCGCGGGTCGGACCACCGGGGCGGGGCCAACGGTGCCCGCATCCGTCTGGAGCCGCAGCGCAGCTGGGACGTCAACGAGCCCGAGAAGCTGGACCGGGTGCTGAAGGTCTATGAAGGCATCCGGTCCAGCAGCGGCCTGAACGTCTCCATCGCCGACCTGATCGTGCTGGGCGGATCGGTCGGGGTCGAACAGGCCATCAAGGCCGCCGGTCACGACATCGAAGTGCCCTTCACCCCGGGTCGGACCGACGCCAGCGCCGAACAGACCGACGCCGACAGCTTCAAGGTGCTGGAGCCCCGCTGCGACGGCTTCCGCAACTATCTGCAGGTCCGGTTCAACGTCCCGACCGAGGAGCTGCTGGTCGATCGCTCGCAGCTGCTGGGTCTGACCGCGCCGCAGATGACGGTTCTGGTCGGGGGCTTGCGGGTCCTGGGCATCAATCATAAGGACGCCAAGGACGGTGTGCTGACCGATCGCCCGGGCCAGCTGACGAACGACTTCTTCGTCAACCTGCTGGATATGCGGACAGCCTGGAAACAGGTCGATGGGCGAGGGGACGAAACCTTCGTCGGCACCGATCGCGAAACGGGCGAGCACCGCTGGACCGCGACCCGCACCGACCTGGTTTTCGGAGCCAACTCGCAGCTGCGGGCCCTGGCCGAGGTCTATGCCAGTGCGGATGCGGGCGAGAAATTCGTGCGCGATTTCGTCAAGGCCTGGGTCCAGGTCATGGAGAACGACCGCTACGACCTGCCCAAGGCCCGTCTGCGGGCCCAGAAGCTGGCGGCCTGAAGCCAGGTTCCGCAATGAGGAAAGAGGGCTCGGAGCGACAACGCTCCGGGCCCTTTTTCATGATTGCCGATCGGGAGAGAGCTAGAGGCGCCTGAACGTCGGTGGGGCGGAACCGGCGGCTTGCTGACGGGCGTCGGCCTCGGCCAGGGGCTCGATCGCCACGGCCATGTGGTGGGCATTGGCGTGCAGCAGGTGCGCCGCATCGACCATGACCCCGACGTGGCCCGTCCAGAAGGCCAGGTCGCCCCGCCGCAGATCGGCCGCCTCGATCGCGCTCCCCAGGTCCGCCTGCTGGTCCGCATCGCGCGGGCAGCCGCGCCCGCAGGCATAGAGGGCCTGCTGCACCAGTCCCGAACAGTCCAGGCCCAGGCTTTCGCGGCCACCCCATTGATAGGGCGCGCCGACGAACCGTTCCGCCACGGCGGCAGGATCGTTATCGAAGATGTCGAAGGCGGCGAGGTGATCCAGGGCGATCCAGCCCGCCCGATCCGCGCGCACGAAGCGGCCCTGGCGCTCGCCAGCCGCCACCAGGGCATTGAGGCTGAGCAGCATGGCCGGGCCGCTGCGGAAGTCAGGCTCGGAATAGGCATAGGTGCGGATGGCCCCGACGCGGTGGGTCGGCATCACGACCGGGGCCGACAAGGCCTCGATATCGACATGGCCGACATAGCCGTCGCGGCGTGACCGGCCCCAGGCCAGGCCGTCGGCTTCTTCGAGCACGTCGAAGATTTCGCCGAAGATCAGCTGGTCTTCCTGACGGCCACCGGGCTGGGGACGCAGGGGTGCGACCGAGGCGGTGCACTGCATCGGGGTGACGTCGCCATAGGCGGAGGCGCGCAGCAGCCCTTCCAGCGCCCGCTCGGCCAGGTCGGGCCGGGCCAGGGTGGTGCGCGGGTCAAAGGCGTCGGACAGGGCGGCGTTGACGGTCAAACCAGGGCTCGAACGATTGAGCGGCGGTTGTGTCACACGAAGGCGAAGGCCGCGTTAACGGGCCGGCGGGAAACGATCGCTGAGGTAACGATAGCAGGCCCGAAGGCTTTGGGCCTCGCCCCCTTCGGGCCAGCCGGGACGACCCCGGCTGTTCCAGGCGAAGATGTCCATGTGCGCCCAGGCCCCGGTCGTGGGCGCAAAGCGTTGCAGGAACAAGGCGGCGGTGATCGATCCCCCCTGGGCCCAGGCCGCGGAATCGTTGCGGACGTCGGCGATCTCGCTGTCGATTGCAGCGCGATAGCCGGGCCATAGCGGCATCCGCCACAGGGGATCGCGCACCGTCGCCGCGGCCGCCAAAAGCCCCGAGGCCAGGTCCTCGTCATCGGTATAGAGGGGCGGCAGCTCGGGGCCGAGGGCAATACGGGCCGCCCCCGTCAGGGTGGCGAAGTCCAGCGTCACGTCCGGCGAATGTTCTCCCGCGCGCGTCAGGATATCGGCCAGGATCAGCCGCCCCTCCGCATCGGTATTGCCGATCTCGATGGTCAGTCCCTTGCGGCTGTTCAGGATATCGCCGGGGCGGAAGGCGTCGGCGGAGATGGCGTTCTCCACCGCCGCGACCAGGACGACCAGCCGGATAGGCAGGTCGCCTTGCATGACCAGTCTACCCAAGGCCAGGGCATGGGCCGCCCCGCCCATGTCCTTCTTCATGTTCCGCATTCCGGCGGGGCCCTTGATGTCCAGTCCGCCGGTGTCGAACACCACCCCCTTGCCCACCAGGGCGACCAGCGGCATATCCGTGTGGTCCAGGTTCCAGCCGATCTCGATGACGCGAGGCGCGCGCTGGGCCGTCGCGGCCCGGCCCACGGCGTGGACAGCCGGATAGTTGGCGTCCAGCAGGACCTCGCCCGTGGTCACCGACAGTGTGGCCCCGGAGGCCTCTGCGATCTCGCGGGCGATGGTCTCGATCTGCAGCGGGCCCATGTCGGCGGCGGGGGTGTCGACCATTTCGCGAGCCAGGGCGCAGGCGGCGACAATCCGCAAGGTCTCGGCCGGATCCAGACCGTCCGGCATGACCAGCCGGGCCGGATTTCGCGCAGGACGGATCTTGTAGCGGTCAAAGACATAGGCCCCCAGGGCAAAGGCCAGGGCGGCGGTGGCCGCCTGATCGCCCGGCACACCCTCCAGCCGCAAGAGGCCGCCGGGCAGGCGAGGCGACAGGCCGCGCAGGGTCATGGGGTCCAGCCGCTCGCCCGCCCCGAACAGGGCTCCGGCCACCGCGCCGTCAGTACCGGGCAGCAGCAGCAACTGACCCGTCTTGCCCGTGAAGTCGTTGGCGCTGGCCCAGGCCGCCTCGCTGCCATCCAGGGGCTGGTGGACCGTCACGATCCGCAGCGGGCGGGCGTCAGTCGTCTCGGTGGTCAGAATGTCGGGATGGAGGGCGGACATGAGCAGCCTGTTAACCAAAGGTTGACGGCCTGGGGCGACTCTTGGCGATCGCAACGGAACCGTCTGGACTCCTCCCATGTCGCGCACCCCCCTTCGCTTCGCAACCGGTCTGGCCGCCGCAGTCCTGCTGGCCGGGGCGGGCCAGGTCCTGGCCCAGACGCCGCAGGCTCCCACCAACGCCGAGGCGCGGGCCGCGATCGCGCGCACTGATCCCCTGTCGCGCTCGGTCTTCTGGGCTGGCGAGGCCCAGGCGAATCCGGCCGATCCGGTCGCGGGCGTGAACCTGGCCCAGGCCCTGCGCGAGATGGGGCGGCATGAACAGGCTGCGTCAGCCGCCCAGGAAGTGCTCCTGACCCAGCCCGACAATATCGAGGCCATGCTGGAGGTCGGGCGCGCCCACATCGCGCGCGGCCAGGCCTTTTATGGCATCGCCGCTCTGGAACGGGCCCGCGATCTGGCCCCGCGCGACTGGCGGCCACTGTCGCTGCTGGGGGTGGCCTATCAGCAGGTCGACCGCAAGGACGATGCGCGGGCGGCGTGGAATGCAGCCCTGATCCTGTCGCCGGACAATCCGGCGGTGCTGACCAATGTCGCCATGACCTATCTGACGGCAGGCGATCCCGCTTCCGCCGAGGTGTTGCTGCGCCGCGCCGCCGCCCAGCCGGGTGCCACGCTTCAGGTACGCCAGAACCTGGCCATGGTGCTGGGCCTGCAAGGCAAAACGGCAGAAGCTGAGCAGATCCTGCGCCGCGACCAGCCGCCCGAAGTCGCCCGCAAGAACCTGGACTGGATCCGCGAACAGAACCGTGGTGACCGGGCCTCGGTTGGCGGGCGGACCTGGGATTCGCTGCAATAGCCATGGCAGCCGCGAAACAGTCCTATCAGGCTTTCCTGTTCGATATGGACGGGACACTCATTACCTCGAACGCTGCGGCTGAGCGCGTCTGGAGCCGTTGGGCTGAGCGGCACGGCCTGGACCTGGACCGTTTCATCCCGACCATCCACGGTGTCAGGGCCATCGACACCATTCGACGCCAGGGTCTGCCAGGAATCGACGTGGAGGCCGAGGCGGCGGCGATCGAACGCGGTGAGATCGAGGATGTCGAGGGCGTTATGCCAGTGCCTGGGGCGATCGATTTCGTGCGCCGGCTTCCGCCGGATCGCTGGGCGGTGGTGACGTCGGCATCGGCGCAGTTGGCAAGGGCACGCATGACCGCTGCCGGACTGCAACCACCCGAACTCGTCATCACCGGAGACAGCGTGCCACGCGGAAAGCCCGATCCAGCCGGCTATCGGCTGGCCGCCGCTCGTCTGGGCTTCGACGCCGCCGACTGCCTGGTTTTTGAGGATGCGCCAGCAGGCATTGCAGCGGGCCAAGCCGCCGGTTGCGATGTGATCGTGGTGACCGCCGCGCACACCCATGTTCTGGAAACGTCCTGGCCGGTCTTGGCCGACTATTCGGCCGTAAGCCTCGGCGTCCTGGCCGACGGGCGTCTGGTGCCGGTGTTCTAGCAGGCCTATCTGTCCGGCATGATCGACGACCTCTACAGCGCCAAGATCCTGCGACTGGCGGCGGAGCTGCCGCATTCCGGGCGGCTGGCCGCGCCGGAGGGGACGGGCGAGCGTGTCGCCCGGCTGTGCGGCTCGCGCGCCACGGTCGATGTCACCCTGGACGAGGCCGGCCGGGTCCGGGACTTTGCCCAGGACGTAAAGGCTTGTGCCCTGGGCCAGGCCGCCGCCGGGGTGGTGGGGCAGGTCGCGATCGGGGCCAGTCTGGCCGAGATCACCGAGGCACAATCGGCCACCGTCGCCATGCTGAAATCCGGGGGCGAGGGACCGGTCGGACGGTTCGAGGGCCTGAGGGCCCTGCGGCAGGTGGCCGACTATCCGGCCCGCCATGCCTCCACCCTGGTGGCGCTGGATGCCCTGCTGGAGGCGGTGACTGCGGCTCGGGGTGCTGTCGCCCGATGAGCGAGGGTCCGCCGCAGAGTCTTTATGAACGCGGGGTCCGCGTCGCCCATCGGGGGTACAAGCTGACGCTCAGCCCGCTGATCGGCCAGTCCTGCCGCTTTCTGCCCACCTGTTCCGACTATGGCCGCGATGCCCTGATCCAACACGGACCGGTGCGGGGGGGATGGCTGACGCTGCGTCGTCTCTGTAAATGCCACCCATTCGGCAGTTCGGGCTATGACCCGGTGCCCCCCGTTTCTAAAGACTGACGCCATGATCGATCTAAAATTTCCCGACGGTGCCATTCGACAGGTGGAGCCCACCGCCACCGGGCGTGACGTCGCCGCCTCCATCTCGCCGTCCCTGGCCAAGCGCGCGGCTCTGGTGTCGATCAATGGCGTTCAGCGCGACCTGGATCGTCCGCTGGAGACCGGCGGCGACTTCAAGCTGATCATGCGCGACGACGCCGATGCGCTGGAGACCATCCGGCATGACGCGGCCCACGTCCTGGCCCAGGCGGTGCAGGAGCTGTTCCCCGGCACCCAGGTGACGATCGGCCCGGCCATCGAGGACGGATTCTATTACGACTTTCACCGGGAAGAGCCCTTCTCGACCGACGACTTCGCCGCGATCGAGAAGCGGATGGTCGAGATCGTCGATCGCGACGAGAAGCTGGTGCGCGAGGTGTGGGATCGCGACGCCGCCATCGCCCATTTCGAATCCATCGGCGAGACCTTCAAGGCGGAGTTGATCCGCGACCTGCCGGGCACGGAGGAAATCACCGTCTATCGCTCGGGCGGCTGGCTGGACCTGTGCCGGGGGCCGCATTTCCCCTCGACGAAATTCGTCGGCAAGGCCTTCAAGCTGACCAAGCTGGCGGGGGCCTATTGGCGCGGGGATCACCGCAATCCGCAGCTTCAGCGCATCTATGCGACGGCCTGGGCCAATCAGGCGGACCTGGACGCCTATCTGCTGCGCGTCGAGGAAGCGGAAAAGCGCGACCACCGCCGGATCGGCCGGGCCATGGAACTGTTCCATATGCAGGAGGAGGGCCGGGGCATGGTCTTCTGGCACCCCAAGGGCTGGGTGCTGTGGCAGGTGATCGAAGCCTATATGCGCCGCCGCCTGGACAAGGCCGGCTATGTCGAGGTCAAGACGCCCCAGGTGCTGGACCGCAAATTCTGGGAGGCCTCGGGCCACTGGGACAAATACCGGCCCAATATGTTCGTCTGCGAGACGGTGGAGGGCGAGACCCTCAGCCTGAAGCCCATGAACTGTCCCGGTCACGTCCAGATCTTCGGCATCGGCCAGAGGTCCTATCGCGAATTGCCGCTGCGGATGGCCGAGTTCGGGGCCTGTCACCGCTATGAGCCGTCCGGCGCCCTGCACGGCCTGATGCGGGTACGCGGCTTCACCCAGGACGACGCCCACATCTTCTGCCGCGAGGACCAGATCGTGGAGGAGACGCGGGCCTTCATCGAACTGACGCGGCTGGTCCATGCCGACCTGGGTATGCAGACCCACGAGATCGCCCTGGCCACCCGGCCCGAGGTCCGGGCGGGGACGGATGACTTCTGGGATAAGGCGGAATCGATGCTGGGCGAGGCCGCGCGCCTGGCCGGGGTCGAGCCGGTCATCGCCGAGGGCGACGGAGCCTTCTATGCGCCCAAGCTGGACTTCATCGTCAAGGACGCCATCGGTCGGACCTGGACCTGCGGCACGCTGCAGCTGGACTATGTCCTTCCCGAGCGCTTGAACGCCGAATATGTCGGCGAGGACGGCCAGAAGCACCGGCCGGTCATGCTGCACCGGGCGATCCTGGGGTCGTTCGAGCGGTTCATCGGCATCATGATCGAGAACTATGCCGGGGCCTTCCCCCTGTGGCTGGCACCGGTGCAGGCGGTGGTGGCGACCATCACCTCGGACGCCGACGACTATGCCCGCGACGTCGCGGCCCGGTTCAAGGCGGCGGGCCTGCGGGTCGAGACGGACCTGAGGAACGAGAAGGTGGGCTACAAGGTGCGCGAGCACTCGGTCGGCAAGGTCCCGGTCATCGCCGTGGTCGGTCGCATCGAGGCGGCCGAGGGCCAGGTCGCGATCCGCCGCCTGGGCAGCCAGGCCCAGACGCTGGTCTCGATCGAGGAGGCCATCCGTATGCTGACGGAAGAGGCGACGCCTCCGGACCTGCGCGCCTGACGGCCGGGCCGCACAGCGTGGACGCCCGGCCCGTCGCCATCGTCGGCGGCGGCTATTCCGGAACCATGCTGGCGGTGCGGCTGGCCGAGCGGGGACAGGCGTCGTTCCTGATCAACCGGACGCCGGATTTCGGCCTGGGCGTGGCCTATTCGACGCCGTTCGACGGCCACCGGCTGAACGTCCGTTCGGCCCGGATGAGCGCCGTCGCCGACGACCCCGGCGACTTCGTGCGCTGGCTGGAGTTGCATCATCCCGAATGGGCCGAGCCGGACGGTTTTGCGCCGCGCCGTCTGTTCGGCCTGTACGTCCAGGATCGGCTGGACGGGGTGGCGACCGCCCTTCCAGGGCGGATCGAACGGGTCGTGGCCGAGGTGGTAGCGATTGAGACGGAGGGTGTGACCTTGCGCGACGGTCGGCGGCTGGCCGCGCGCGCGGTCGTCCTGGCCACCGGCAATCCGGCCCCCAAGACGACCCGCAAAGACGCTGCGAGCGGTCTGTCGCGGATCGTGCCCGATCCCTGGGCTCCGGGGGCGCTGGAGGGCATAGGCCGGGACGACGACATCCTGATCCTGGGCACCGGCCTGACCATGGTCGACATGGTGCTGGCGCTGGAGGGGCGCGGATGGCGGGGGCGGGCCACGGCGGTGTCGCGGCGGGGCCTG
>Ga0209066_10001423_pt1 | contig 31675 bp, 30 predicted proteins | sample All_14_2_FD_187198 | JGI IMG/M metagenome (GOLD analysis project Ga0209066, IMG submission 187198) | Freshwater microbial communities in response to fracking from Pennsylvania, USA - Allegheny Zone_MetaG_DW_15 (SPAdes) (version 2) ... | reverse complement strand
CCGCCGACGGGATCATCGCGATGTCGACTGACTGGGCTGCGCTGGTGCCGCCGACACCCAGCGTTGAAGTCGCGTGGCGGCGCTTGCCGTTCACGAGGACCAGTGTGTGGCCCGGCGACAGCCCGCGCAGATAGGGGCCGCGCACGATGCGTGCGGATGAGCCCGGCGTACGCGGCAGATCGAGTGAGGGAACCAGCACGGCCAGGCTTTCCAGCAGGTCGGTCTTGGTCGTGCGCTGAATGTCTTGCGCGGTGAAGGAGTCGATAGGGGACTCGCTGGTGTAGACGGTGCGTGGCGTTGTGCGCGACCCCGTAACGATCAGCGCGTCGTTGGCATCCGGCTCTTCCTGCGGCGCAATTGACGAGGAGGAGGGGGTTCCTTGCTCTGTTAATTCTGCGGCCAACGCAGGCTGAGCAGAAATTATTGCGCATATGGCAATAAATGATGCGTTAATTGATGGATTAAATTTTGTATAATACTTCATACCAATACCCCTTGATTTTATACGACCCACCCCTCCTGTGGATATAATCTATAAAATATTTTATGGTGATGACTGTATTACGCTAACGATATTATTTTATATTTCCTCTGTTGTTTGCTGTGTGATTATTTCTCAATCTGATCCGAAGCCGCCGCCGCCCGGTGTCTCGATGACGACAAGGTCACCCGCATCGATCGCGATCGATCCGCAGCCTTCGACGGCTTCACGTGTCCCGTTAGCGCGGGTGACCCACTGGCGGCCGGGGGCGCCGTCGCCACCCCCGGCCATGCCGAACGGTGCGACCCGACGGCGAGAAGAGACCAGAGTTGCAGTCATCGGCTCCAGGAAGCGCAGTGCGCGCACCATCCCGTCTCCGCCGCGATGTTGTCCTGTCCCGCCGGAATTGCGGCGGATCGCGGTCTGTTCGACCCGCACCGGATAGCGCAGTTCCAGTATTTCAGGGTCAGTCAGGCGGGTGTTGGTCATGTGCGTGTGCACTGCCGAGGCCCCGTCAAAGCTGCTGCCCGCGCCGGCTCCGCCACCGATCGTTTCGTAATATTGGTAGGTGTCGTTGCCGAACAGGAAGTTATTCATCGTTCCCTGGCTGGACGCGACATTGCCCAGTGCACCCAGTAATGCGTTGCAGATGGCCTGACTGACTTCGGTGTTGCCGGCCACCACCGCGCTACCCGGTCGAGGTGCCAGGAAGCAGCCTTCAGGCAGGATGATATCCAGCGGCCGGAAGCAGCCTTCGTTGAGCGGAATGGAATCGGTGACGTAGCAGCGGAATACGTACAGCACGACCGCATGCACGATTGCCGAGGGCGCATTGAAATTGCCCGCATGCTGCGCGCTCGTTCCGGTGAAGTCGATCGTCGCCCTGCGTGCTTCCCGGTCGATCCGTACCGCGACGCGCAACACGCCGCCATCGTCCATCGGATAGGCGAATTCGCCTTCGTCCAGTGCGTCGATCACACGGCGGATGCTCTCCTCCGCATGGGTCATGACATGGGCCATGTAGGCGTTGACCAAAGGCCAGCCCTGTTCCCGCACCATGGCCAGCAGTTCGCGCACGCCGGTCTCATTGCAGGCGATCTGTGCGCGGATATCTGCGACGTTGATGTCCGGATTGCGCGCCGGCCATGCTGCGTCAGCCAGCACATCGCGAAATGCGGACTCGCGGAAATGGCCGCCGTCCAGGATCAGGAAGTTGTCGATGACGACGCCTTCTTCCTCAAGCGAGGCGGAATCGGGCGGCGTCGATCCCGGCGTCGTCCCGCCAATGTCGGTATGATGTGCACGGTTGCCGACGAAGAAGCGCAATTCCTTGCCATCTTCATCGAAAACCGGCGCGATCACAGTGACATCGGGCAAATGGGTGCCGCCGCAGAACGGATTGTTCAGTACCACCATGTCGCCGGGCTTCAGTGTATCGCCGCGCAGTCGCAGGACCGTGCGCACACTATCGCTCATCGCACCCAGATGGACCGGCACGTGCGGAGCGTTGGCGATCAGGTTTCCCTTTGCGTCGAACACTGCGCAGGAACAGTCCATGCGTTCCTTGATGTTCACGCTGGTGGACGTGTGCTGCAGCACAACGCCCATCTGCTCGGCGACCGCCATGTACCGGTTGTTAAACAGTTCCAGCAGCACGGGGTCAGCCTTCTCGGCTGCGGTGCCGTCCGTCCGTGCTGCGGCGTGCGCACCGCGTGCCATCACGAGCATGCCGCCAGCCGCCATTACCGCGGTCCAGCCCGGCTCGACGACTGTCGTGGAGAGCGCGTCGCAGATGAGAGCCGGCCCTGTGATCCGAGCGCCCTGACCCAGATTTTCGCGCCGGTACACCGCCGCGCGATGTTCTTCGCCGCCGCTCCATAAATTAACCTCGGCCTCGACGGCCGTAACGGCTGTCGCTCCGTCGCCTTCCACCAGTATGGCGGGTTCACCCGGCACGATTGCCTCTACCATGATGCTTTCGACCACGATGGCGCGATCGGGCGTATGAAAGCCGAAGCGCTGCAGATGGGCTTGCTCAAACGCGGCGCGCATCGCATCCAGATCGGCGAACGCCACGCCCAGGGCCGTGTCGGTGCCCGCATAGCGCAGATCTGCCTGACACCGGAATTGTACGTCCACCGCTTCTGTCTCGCGTGCCAACAGGTCGGCCGCGCAACGCCGCTTGATCCGTTCGATATCCTCGCCCAACTGGGCGAGCGTGTCGGGCGCCAGATCGCGCTCGATGGCCTGCTGCGCGATCAGACTCTGGTCGGCCAGGCCCATACCATAGGCCGACAGCACCCCGGCCAGAGGATGGATCAGGATGCGCTCCATTCCCAGCGCGTCCGCGATCAGGCACGCGTGCTGCCCACCTGCGCCGCCAAAGCATTGCAGTGCGAAGCGCCGGACATCATGGCCCTTTTCCAGTGAGATGCGCTTGATCGCTTGCGCCATGCTTTCGACGGCGACCTGTACAAAGCCCTCTGCCACCCGGGATGCGCACCATGGCTGTCCGGTGGCAGCGGAAATTTCCGCTGCCAGGCGTTTGAAGCCTGCCTGCACCACATCTGCATCCAGCGGCGCATCAGCGTTGGCGCCGAAAATGTGTGGGAACCAGTCCGGCTGGACCTTGCCCAGCATGACGTTGGCATCTGTTACTGTCAGGGGGCCACCGTTGCGATAGGCCGCGGGCCCGGGTTGGGCGCCGGCGCTGTCTGGACCCACGCGGAAACGCACGCCGTCGAAATGCAGGATCGACCCGCCGCCTGCCGCCACGGTATGGATTGCCATGGTGGGCACCCGCACCGGCGCGCCCGCAATCTGGCTGTCGAACTCCCGTTCGAACTGACCGGCATAGAGCGCGACGTCCGTGGACGTACCGCCCATGTCAAAGCCGATCACCTGGGTGATCCCCATCGCCTCAGCCGTGCGTGCCGCGCCCACCACGCCGCCTGCCGGGCCGGACAGGATCGCATCCTTGCCCCGGAATAGCGCCGCATCAGTCAGACCGCCGCTCGACTGCATGAAGTACAGCCGTACGTCGCCCAGTTCGCGCACGACCTGATCGACATAATGCCGCAGCACAGGCGAGAGATAAGCGTCGACCACGGCCGTATGCGCGCGGGGAACAAGGCCGATCGAGGGGCTCGCCTGATGGCTGGTGGATACATGCTGGAAACCTGCGCGCCGGGCGAGGTCGGCGACTTTCCGTTCGGCATCGGGATATTTCCACGCATGCATCAGAGCGATCGCGACGCTTTCGAAACCCTGCGCCCGATAGTCGCGCAGGCGCGGCAACAGTTCGGCCTCGTCCAGCGGTGCATGGGCATTGCCGTCTATGTCGATCCGCCCGCCGATCTCTTCGACCGCTTCGTACAGCGGCTCTGGCTTGCGGACGTTGAGTGCGAAAAGATCGGGCCGGGCTTGATTGCCGATGCGCAGTACGTCGGCAAAGCCATGGTCGATCAGCAACAGGGTGCGAGCGCCCTTGCGCTCCAGCAATGCGTTGGTCGCGACGGTTGATCCCATCTTGACCCGATCGATCCGATCAGAGGGCAAGGGCGCGCCAGGGGCTACACCCATCAGCTGGCGCACGCCCGCGACAGCGGCATCGGCATAGTGGGCCGGATTCTCGCTCAGCAGCTTGGCAGAGCGGAGCGTGCCGTCCGGCAAGCGCGCCACGATGTCGGTGAAGGTGCCGCCCCGATCAATCCAGAATTGCCAACCACTCATGACTCGAAATCGGACCCCTTGGAAATCTGCGACTCACGATGACAATTTATCTACAATTTGTCTACATTGCCTTGACAAATTGATGTCAAATCGCAGAATGCCGCGACATACAGGGGGTTCACATGGCCAAATCCAAGCAGTCAGCACCCACTCAAAGCGCCAATCAGTCGGGGCGCCCGGTCGTTTCCTCGGCCCATTTGGCCGACGGTGCCTCACCCGCACTGTCGGAACTGGAATTCAGCATAAACCTAGCGGCGACAGCCTATCATCGGTGGATGGTTCGATGCGCCGCCGCCGCCGGCGCGCAGTTGACCCCGCTGGAAGTGCTCATCATGCACACGGTTCGTCACCGCGACCGGCCGAAGCGGATTACGGACATCACGCTCGTGCTGGACATAGAGGACACGCATCTCGCCACATATGCCCTCCGCAAGCTGGAGGCGGCCGGCCTGCTCAAGGCGACCCGGGCAGGCAAGGAGAAACTGATTGCGCCGACGCCGGCCGGTGTCGCCTTCTGCGACAACTACCGTCAGATCCGCGAGCAATTGCTGGTCGGGCCGGCGCGCAGCCAGGGGCCGAGCGAGGACACCCTATCGCAACTGGCGCAACAGATGCGCCTGCTGTCGGGAGCATATAACCAGGCCGCGCGCGCGGCTGCCACCCTTTAAGGAAAGGCCGCGACATGCTGGTTCTCTCAGGCATCGCGGTCATCATCATCGGTTTCATCCTGCGGTTGAACGCGATGCTGGTCGTCGCCACTGCCGCAGTCGTGACCGGCCTTGCTGCCGGGCTTGATCTTGTCGCTACAGTGGAAAAGCTGGGCGCCGCCGTGCGTGACAGCCGCTTTATCGCCGTCGTCTGGCTTATCCTGCCGATGATCGGGTTATTGGAGCGCGCCGGTTTGCAGGAGCAGTCCGCGCGGTTGATTTCCGGGTTGAAGCGGGTGACGGCCGGGCGCGTACTGCTTGCCTATCTTTTGCTGCGGCAAGGGACTTCGGCGCTCGGCCTCACATCGCTGGGCGGGCATGTTCAGATGGTGCGTCCGCTTGTCGCACCGATGACGGAGGCAGCGGCCGAACGTGTAGTGCCGCTTGACGGTCGCCTGCGCCACAAACTGCGTGCGCATGCGGCGGCAGTCGATAATATCGGGCTGTTCTTTGGTGAGGATATCTTCATCGCCATCGGCTCTATCCTGCTGATGGTCAGCTTCATGAGCAATTACGGCATCGACCTGACGCCGATCAGCCTCGGTCTCCATGCCATTCCGACCGCGATCGCTGCGTTTGTGATCCATTCATTGCGCCTGCGGCAGCTGGACCGGCACCTTGGACGTCTGGCCAAGGGAAGGGTGCGTGCATGATCCGGCTTGAACATCTCTATCTGCTTGCCGGCGTCATGTTCGCGGGCTTTGCTTTTTCCCATCTGCGTGATCGCGCCAATCCCCGCCGCTGGCGCAGTGCCCTTTTCTGGGGCCTCTATGCGACGGTTCTGATCGCCGGGTCGATCCTTCCCGACCTCGCCAATGGCCTGATCGTCCTTGCGCTGGTCGGTCTCGCCGTCACCGGGCTGAAGCCTGGTGCGGTCCTTACCACCAGCGCGTCCGCGCGCGAGGAATCCGCACGGCGGCTGGGGGGGCGGTTGTTCATTCCCGCCCTGCTGGTGCCGGTGTTGACGATTATGGCGACGCTGGCGATGCGCGACGGTCGGTTAGGCGGTTGGCAGGTAATCCAGCCCGGCCAGGTTACGCTGATAGCGCTCGGCCTTGCCGCGCTTGTCAGTTTCGCTGCAGCGGCCTGGATCACCCGGCCACCTTCTGCCGCGTTGGTGGGGGAGGGGCGTCGCCTTGCCGATACGGTTGGCTGGCCGATGCTTCTGCCCCAGATGCTTGCAGCGCTGGGCGCCATGTTCGCCTTCGCAGGTGTCGGGGAAGCCGTGTCGCCGCTCATCACCAGCGCCGTGCCCATCAATGGCCCCTGGATTGCCGTGATTGTATATTGTGTTGGGATGGCGCTTTTCACGGCGCTGCTTGGCAATGCCTTCGCTGCCTTTCCGATCATGACGGCTGCCATCGGTTTGCCGCTGGTTATCCTGCGTTTCGGCGGGGATCCGGCAGCGGTATGCGCGATCGGTATGCTTTCGGGATTTTGCGGGACGTTGATGACGCCGATGGCGGCCAATTATAATATCGTTCCCGTTGCTGTCCTCGAACTGCCCGATCGCAATCAGGTCATCAAGACGCAGCTGCCGACGGCCTTTGCGTTGCTCACGGTCAACATCCTTCTGATGCGTTGGCTGGCCTTCGGATAACCCGAACCAGGCTGTGGCGCGACCCGTTGGCCGAAGTTGTCTCTATGCGACGGGTTGCACACGACCTTGGTCTGTCCTGCATAATGCCAAGAGCGGCATCAATCGTCATAAGCGGATGAGTCTTGCTCAACCCAAGGCCTGACCGCTTTGCTTTCTCCCGCGTCTCGTTATGGGAGCGATCACCACGCTCTTGGAAATGGGATATGGCATGGAATATCGGACGCTTGGTCGCACGGACATCAGCGTAAGCCGGATCTGCCTTGGCACAATGACCTGGGGATCGCAGAACAGCGAGGCCGAGGCGCATGAGCAGCTTGACTATGCCATTAGCCAGGGCGTCAATTTCATCGATACGGCCGAAGGCTATCCGGTAACACCGGTCAGTCGCGAAACGCAGGGCAAGACCGAGGCGTATATCGGCAGCTGGATCGCCGGTCGCAAGCGCCGTGACGATATCATACTGGCGACAAAGATCGCCGGCCCCTCGCGTGATCTCGTACGAGAATTTCGCGGCGGCAATAACCGGCTGGACCGACGCAATATCGAAAAGGCCATAGACGACAGCCTCCAGCGCCTGCGAACCGACTATGTCGATCTCTACCAGGTCCACTGGCCCGACCGGCCGGTACCCAGCTTTGGGACGCGTGGCCTTGGACAGATCACGGACCGAGCTGACACCGTGCCGATCGAGGAAACGCTGGGCGCGCTCGCCGACATCGTGAAGGCAGGCAAGGTGCGCTATATCGGCGTTTCCAACGAGACCCCATGGGGTGTTTCAGAATATCTGCGCCTGGCCCGCGACGTGGGGTTGCCGCGCATCGCCTCCATCCAGAACGCCTATAATCTGCTCAACCGCACGTTCGAGATCGGGCTTTCCGAGTTCGCGCTGCGCGAGGATGTCGGTCTCCTTGCCTATTCGCCGCTTGCGGGTGGCAACCTGTCCGGCAAATATCTGGGTGGTGTCATTCCACCGGGATCGCGCCGCGATGTCGCCAGGCAGTTTGTGCGCTACGACCTGCCGGGCCAGGCCACCGCCAGCGCGCGCTATGTTGCGATAGCGCACGCCCACGGCCTTGATCCGTCGCAGCTGGCGCTGGCGTATGTGAACAGCCGCGCCTTTGTGACGTCGAATATCATCGGCGCGACGTCGCTGGAACAGCTCAGGGTCGACATCGCCAGTATCGACATCTCGCTAAGCGATGCGGTCTTCGCCGCGATCGAGGCTGTCCACCGGGACATTCCCGATCCCTGCCCCTAGGTTCTGGCGTTTCGGCAGGACGCGTAACAGGGCAGGGTATCGGTTTTCCGTCTAGAAAAGCGTCGTCAGTCCATAGAAGATCGCGCCCACAACCGCAGACGCCGGGATAGTGATGATCCAGGCGATGACGACGTTCTGGGCGACACCCCATCGCACGGCCGAGGCGCGGCGCGCCGTGCCTGCGCCGATGATGCTGCCTGTGATCGTATGTGTCGTGGAAACCGGAATGCCGAGCAGCGACGCCGTAAAGATCATGATCGATCCACCCGCGGACGCGCTGAAGCCCTGATGTTGCGACAGCTTGGTGATCCGCGATCCCATGGTTTCGATGATTTTCCAGCCGCCGGACAGCGTGCCAAGGCCAATAGCAATATAGCAGCTGAAGGCGACCCAGTGCGGTACTTCGAAGTTTCCACTCAGATAACCTGTCGAGTAGAGCAGCACCGTGATGATACCCATGGTCTTCTGCGCGTCGTTCAGGCCATGGCTGAGGGAATAGGCGGCCGAGGACAGGAGATGCAGGAAACGGAATCCGCGTTCCGCCGAACGCGACGTCGCGTTGCGGAATATCCAGCTCGTCACCAGCATGATGAGCATAGCGAGGATCATGCCCAGGGTGGGCGACAGCACAATCGCGAGCAGGGTTTTATTGAGCCCCGACCACTGGATGCCGGTCAGGCCCGCATGCGCGGTGCCCGCGCCGATCAACCCACCAACAAGCGCGTGGCTGCTGGATGACGGAATGCCCTTTATCCAGGTGACGACGTTCCAGACCATCGCGCCGACCAGCGCGCCAAAGACGACGGCGGGCGTAACGAAATCGCGCTCGATCAGGCCCTGGCCAATGGTTTCGGCGACCTTGTGCAGGCTGGGGAAGGCGATGCTGAGGAAGTAGGCGGCGAAATTGAAAACTGCGGCAAAGATGACGGCCTGAACCGGCGCCAGGAGCCGCGTCGCGACCACGGTCGCGATGGCGTTCGCGGCGTCATGCAGGCCGTTGAGAAAATCGAACGCCAGCGCGACAAAGATCAGCCCGATCAGCAGAGGCAGCGCAAGTTCGTGCATCAGGCGTGGTCGATGACGATGCCGTCGATCTCGTTGGCGACATCCTCCAGCGCGTCGACGATACGCTCCAGATGTTTGTAGATTTCACGCGCGACGATGAACTGCAGTGTCTCCGACGCGCCGTAACGCTTGTACGCCCTTTTTACGCCGGCATCGTGGATCTCGTCCGCATGCCCCTCCATCCGAACAAGGCGTTCGGTGAGTTCATGCAGCCGGGCCCCGTTGCGGGCGACGTCCCGCAGGAGCGGCATCGCATTTGCGGTCAGGCGTGCGGCGTCGATGATGATCGCCGCCATGTCGCGCATCTCCTGATCGAATTCCTTCACTTCGTAGAGATCGATGGCGGCTACCGTGGCGTGCATCTCGTCCACCGCATCGTCCATGGCGCCGATCAGGCTTGTGATCGCGCCGCGATCGAACGGGGTCAGGAACGTCTTGCGAACCGTCTTGAGCACTTCGCGCGTGATGTTGTCGGCGTCATGCTCGCGCTCGGTCACTTCACGGATGTGATCCGCGCTCGACGGGCCACCCTGCAACAGGCGCGCCAGGGCGTCGGCCGCGGCGACGATGGTCATAGCATGTGCTTCGAACATTTCGAAGAAATTGCCGGTCTTGGGCAACAGGCGTTGAAACCACCCGAACATGGAGCCGATCCTTGATTTTTGCGCCACGACACTCAGGACATTGGTGCGTCGGGCGGCGGCATTGAATTCTGCGGAGTCGAAGGAGCTTATGAGTTCGCTCAGGTCAGGCTCGTCGACGGCCTGGGCTGCTTCCGCAAGCGAAAACCAGCGCCGTTCCCGTTCTCCCTGCTCCTTCCATTTATCGAACTCGTGGGTGACCGCGAGTGGAAAGACATCCACGTCGACCATCAGGGATGCGCCATTGCTGCGACGTTTGCGGTAACGATAGGAACCGAGTGGGGTCGGACAGACCGAACCGGTCACGCCGGCTTCTTCGACGGCCTCAAGAGCAGCTGCGCCGTGGGGCAGCATTCCCGGCGACGTATTGCCCTTCGGGATGACCCAGCGACCGGTGCCGCGCGAGGTAACCAGCATGATACGCACGGGCGCATCAATGGCGGAACCTTCGGTACGGTAGGGAAGTGCAGCGATCTGGCGAATGGAACCTCTCCGATCCGCGCCCGATGCCTCATCCGCACGTGTGTTACAATGATGTAATCATTCTGATGCCGCATCGCATTGATCGCGGGGCGGCGCTGACGGCCCCGCGAACACCCTTCGCAACCATGAATCGGGGTGCGAAAGGCGTTCCAGGATGACTGGGAGCGCCGCGGTGAAAGGCAGCGTTCCTTTGCGCCCCTATTGCGCGGAGCCTGCTGTTTCCTTTCCAATCAGGTCGCGGGCTTCCTTGGTGGCGGTCGCCAGCGGTACCTCGCCCGATGCCACGTCGTCGGCCAGCAGCATCAGTTCATGGCCAATGGTTGAACCATTCTCCGCTTCCTCGGTCACGTGCACGCCCTTGCGGGTTGCGATCGCGCGGTCCCAGTCCTCACGCACCGATGTCCAGTAATCGGCGGTTTTGGTCCAATAAGTATCCGCCGCAGCAATCGGAAAATCGGTGGCTGGGACATAGCTATTGATGACCGCCTCATGCACCAGCGTCACGCTCTGGCCATCCTTGATGCCGACCTTGGCGTTGTCCTGTTCATGAACCCAGCCGGCCGGCGTCAGGGCATGGCGGTTGGTGCCGACATAGTGATCATAAGGCGGGTGACGTACTGCGTCGCGGCGGGCGAGGGGACGGCGGGTCTCTGCACTGGTCCAGCGTGCCACACCGTCGTCATAGCGCCAGCGTCCGATGGCGCCATAGCGCGGGCTGTCGTCGGTCTGCCACACCGTCTGTGACCATGCGCCCTTGCGAGCGGTTTTGTCGACGGGCGTCAGCGTCCACTGGCTCGGTGCGGCATAGGTCAGAACGGTCTCCGGCTCCCATGTCCAATCCTGCCGCCAATGCTTGATGACCATCGGCTTGCCGTCGCCCATGTCGACCACCAGCAGATGCTGAAGGCTGATGAAATCCGGCTTGTCGGCAATCACGCGCACGACTTCGTGCCCGCCGCTCAACTTGGGCGGCAACGGCGCATAGCCGGCGACGAACGGCACGGTTTCCCGCATGTCGAACGTGACCTTGAATGCACCGGCCATCGCCTTGATCGCGGCGCGGTCGCGTGCCTGATCGGTCGGTACGGATGCTTCGGCAGCGATTGCGGGCGTCACGACACGGGCCGCAGTGGCGGAGAGAAGAGACAGCGCGAGCAGGGTGGATCGGATTTTCATGGCGTTACTCCGGATCACAGGGACAGCGCGAAGGATAGGCCGAAATTGCGGCCGGGTTGCGAATAGGCATCGACAACGGCGGATGTGGAGGTGAGCCCGCGCACGTCGCTCCACCAGAAATACTTCTTGTCGAAGATGTTGAACAGGCCGGCCCGCACGGTCGCGCCGGGCAGGACTTCATAGGATGCCGTTGCGTCCACGACCCAGAAACCTGGCGACGTGAAACACTGCGTAAGGGCGGTGTTACAGCTGTTGTTTGTGCGCGATAGCGCCTTGCCGTCGGAATGAGTCGCAACGACTTGCGCGTTGAACGGGCCATCGTCAGGGCGATAGAAAACGCCGGCAACAATCTTGACCGGCTCGATGCTGTCCAGCGCGCCCGCCTCGGTGATATCGGTCGCGCTTACCGATCCGCGTGCATAGGATGCCGCAGCCTGCACGCCCAGGCCGTTGCGCAGGCGGAATTCTCCCTTGGCCTCCAGCCCGTGAACCTTCACTCGGCCCAGATTGATGTACTGATAGATAGCCGGGTCTGTGGGTGTGAAGCTGCCGCTTACCATCGTCTGGCTGATGAAGTTGCGATAGCGGGCGCGGAACGCCGTTGCGCTGAACGACCAGAGGTCGCCGTTCAGGCGGACACCGCCTTCATAGCTTTCGCTCGTTTCCGGCTTCAGGTCGGGGTTGGGGATTGATTGATAGAAGGCGACCGGATTGAGAAAGCCGTTGTTGATCTGGTTGGGCTCGGGCGCCTTGAAACCGCGACCATAGTTCGCAAACAGACGGACCATGTCGGTCAGCTTGGCTACGGCGGCGATGCGTGGCGTTACCCGGGAGTCGCTCTGTCCTTGCGGCACGAAGCCTGTGAACAGCGGATCGTTCTTCGGGTTGAGTTTGTAATGGTCGTAGCGCAGCGACGGATAGAGCGTCAGCAGGCCGTCCGCGATTCCGATTTCGTCCTGGATGAACGCGCCGAACAATGTGTAGTCCGTGGTTGGGAAAGCCCGTGTAGGATAGGTTTCGCCGGCTGGTGGAACGGTGCCGTCACGAACGCCGGTCTGCCGCGTTCGGGAATAGTCGGTGCCGTAGACCAGCAAGTGGGAAACGCCCCCGGTCTCGAAGCGGCTTTCCAGTTGCAGCGTGCCGCCATAGACCTTGTTGTCGAAACGGTTGATGCGGATGCGGTCGAGCGCGGTGTTGCGATCCTCGAACGCGGTCTGCTCGTTGCCGCTTTCCTGATAATAGGCGGCGACGCGAATGCCGCTGATGAACCCGGTGCCGGTATAGCGATAATCAAGCGTCGCGCGGTTGCGCCTGGTTGCATCTGTCGCGGTGAGGCCAAGCACGGCGGTAGCGGCCAGCGTCCCGCCCGTGCCGGGCTTCGTGATCGCGCTCAGCACATTTGTGTCGAGATCACTGTTGAACCGCTCATAGGTCAGGCGGAGACGGCTGGCATCGTCCGGCGCCCACACCAGTCGCGCGAGCAGGGCGTTGGACTGGCTGTCCTGCGGATTGGGGGTCGTGCGATCTGTGTTGGCGCTGTCGTTCGTGCCTTTGTTGTCGAGTTCCTTGCCGTCCCGCCGGGTATAGGCCAGCATTGCCTGGATATCGCCGGCCTTGCCGGCGACGACGATGCTCTTTGTCCAGCTCTCGTCGGAGGAATCATAACCGACGCGTGCGCCGCCGCCGACGGATTTGCCGTCCTTTAGGAAGTCCTCAGGGTCTTTCGTGATGAAGCTGATGGCACCGGCCACGCCGTCGCTGCCATAAAGGGCCGATGCCGGGCCGCGAAGTATCTCGACGGATTTTACGAGATCAAGGTCGACATAGTCGCCGCGCCCTACCGACTGGGCGCCGAAGCTGAACGCGTCGGGCACGCGAACGCCGTCCACGGTGATGAGGACGCGATTGCCCTCCAGCCCGCGAATGTTGAAGCCGCTGTCGCGATCGCGGCCGGTAGAGGAACCGGCGGCGGTGAAGCGCGCGGGCGCGCGGCGTACCGTCACGCCGGGTTCGTACCGCACCAGATCTTTGATATTGGTGATCATCTGCCTGTCGATCTGGTCGGATGTGATGACCGACACGGTGACGGGCGCATCCTCCACCGGTTTTTCCGTTCGTGTGGCGGTCACGGTGATTGCCTCGGGGTCTGCCTCCGCCGCTGGTGTGACAGCGCCCGCGGTCGAAATGAGTGATGCCGATGCGATCCCGGCCAACAATAAATATCGTGTCATCTTCTGATTCCCCTTAGGATGATAGGCTTGCTAGTGCGAGTCATTCGCGTTAGCAAGTTTCAGATCGTTATGCGGGGAGAATGAATATGGTGCGTCGTTTGGCGATGCCGCTGCTCGGTGCGGCTTTGGGGGTGATCGGCGCACCCGCGCTGGCGCACATGCCCTATGTGTTGCCTAGCGTATTTGACGCCGGCGCCCGCAAACAGGTCACGGTCGAGGCATCCTTCACGGAAGATGCCTTTCGGCCGGAAGTGGTGATGAATGATGCGCCGTTCGAGATTACGGGGCCTGATGGCACGACATCTCGTCTGGGCGAACCAAGGTTGTTCAGGGACATGAGTTTGGTGGAGGCGTCATTGCCGGATGACGGCGTCTATCGCCTCTCCTCGGGCCAGCGGCTCGGCCGCATGGGCAAGATGTACAGGGTGGGCTCCGAATGGAAGATTGTGGGTGAGGGGGCAGCGCCACCCGCCGGAGCTGCGTTGGTCGATGTACAGAGCACAACTCTGGCCGACGCCTATGTGCTGCGCGGAAAGCCGGGTGACACCGGCGCTCTCAAGGTCCGGGGCAAGGCGCTGGAAATTCACCCACTCGGCGATCCGACCACGATCACCGCAGGTCAGCCCTTTGCGCTGGAGGTGTTGTACAACGGCCGGGGACTGGCGAAGGCCAGCGTATCGCTGTTCCGGGAGGCCGGCTATTATGACGGCCGTAAGATCACGGCCGAAGTGCAGACGGACGCAGCCGGCCATCTCACTATCACGCCCCCGGACGCCGGGCGTTACCTCCTGCTGGTCAGGCATCGTGATGTGGCACCCGCAGGGGCGGCCGCGCCCTATTTCAGCTACAGCGTGACGCTCGCTTTCGAAGCGATGTGATTGTGCTGCGGGCAGGGCTCTGATGAGCAGTCGCTCTGCTCGGTTGAGGCATGACAATTTGCATCGCGCCGTAATTGATAAGAGATATGCCCTTCGCTGCGGCGGGGATTGATGCAAGGTCGTCGTGTGCCTAAGTGCGACAGCTATAAACCCTCAAGGAGCCGCACATGGCCGCTGCCCAAGGCATCGACAGCGCAAATTTCCGTCGTGTGCTCGGGCACTATCCTACCGGTGTCTGCGTCGTCACAGCCATTGACGAACTGGGCGTTCCGGTTGGTATGGTCGTCGGTTCCTTCACTTCGGTGTCGTTGGACCCACCTCTCGTGGCGTTCTTCCCAGACAAGCGCTCGACCAGCTGGCCGCGGATTGCGGCGGCGGGCAAGTTTTGCGTGAATGTTCTGGGTAGCGATCAGGAAGCGCTGTGTCGTCAGATCGCGGGCAAGGGGCCGGACAAGTTTGCGGGTGTTTCGCACCGGACATCAATGAACGGATCCCCCATCCTCGATGGCGTCGTGGCGTGGGTCGATTGCAGCCTGCATGCCGTGCACGAAGCGGGCGATCATTATATAGTGTTGGGTGAGGTCGTGGAACTGGAGACCGAAAGCACCAACCGGCCGTTGCTCTTCTTTCAGGGCGGCTATGGCGAGTTCGCGATCCTGAACTGACGGTGCGTATGCCGTCTACCAGCCGCTGCCCTCTGCAATCGCGTCTTCTTCTTCCGGCCGGGTTTCGCGCCCCAGTGCCGCATTGCGATGGGGAAAGCGTCCGAAGCGCGCAATGATATCGTGATGCTTCTGCGCGAAGGTCATAATCTGCGGATCGCCCAGCGCGGTGAACAACTGCAGAGAAAGCGCCTGGTCGTCCCTTTCCTCGCTATGCTCAAACGGCAGGTAAAAAAAGGCGCGGCCAGCGCCGCCGATCTGGATGTCATAGCCGTGGGAGATGGCGCCGCGCGCAATGTCTCGCGCCAATGGATCGGTAACGAATGCCTGCGCGGTGCCCCGGAACATGTTGCGCGGCAGTTGATCGAACAGCAGGATCGCGGCCAGTGCCACGTTCGCTCGGGTCAGGAAATCGTCGGCGGAAGCACTTCGTTGCTCCGTCCACAGGCCATTGAAACGTTTGACGCAGATTGCGTCCAGTTCCGGCTTGTGAGTCCACCACGCGTCCGGCCCGGCCTCCTTGAACCAGAAGTTGAGAACGTCCTCGACCCATGGCTGGGTGACGATATGTGGGCCGATCGTTTCGCTCATGCAGGCAATACGCAGGCGGTGGCGCAGGCGTTCCCACTATCCCGTTCGTTCGAGCGTGGCCGACAAGGGCGTAGTGAGGCGCCGGCGATCTTTCGACTTCGCGCTAAGCGAACGGAAGTCCGTGGGATGGCGTTCAGGTCGCCGTGCCGCCGACCGTCAGGCCGTCCATCAGCAGGGTGGGCTGGCCGACGCCGGCCGGCACGCTCTGGCCGCCCTTGCCGCACATGCCAACGCCTTCGTCCAGCGACCAGTCGTTGCCGACGCCGATCACCTTGGTCAGCGCCGTCGGCCCGTCGCCGATCAGTGTCGCACCCTTGATCGGGTCACCCAGCTTGCCGTTCTCGACCTTATACGCTTCGGTGCAGGAGAAGACGAACTTGCCTGACACGATGTCGACCTGCCCGCCGCCAAAGCTCTTGGCGAAGATGCCGCTCTTCATCCGGCTCAGCAGTTCTGCGGGATCGTCATTGCCGCCCTTGATGAAGGTATTGGTCATGCGCGGCATAGGCGCGTGGGCATAGCTTTCGCGGCGGCCGTTGCCGGTGGGCGCGACGCCCATCAGCCGGGCGTTGAGCCGGTCCTGCATATAGCCTTTCAATATGCCGTCCTCGATCAGGATATTCTCCTGCGTTGGCGTGCCTTCGTCATCAATCGACAGCGATCCGCGCCGATCATTGATGCTGCCGTCGTCCACCACCGTCACGCCCGGCGCGGCGACGCGCTGGCCGATGCGGCCGGAAAAGGCGCTGGTCCCCTTGCGGTTGAAATCGCCTTCCAGGCCATGGCCGATCGCTTCATGCACCAGTACGCCGGGCCAGCCGGGGCCGAGCAGCACGGTCATCTCGCCTGCCGGGGCGGCGACAGAGCGCAGGTTGACCTGCGCCTGGGCCAGCGCTTCATCGATGGCGCGGTTCCAGATATCCGGCGCCATAACCTGATCGTAGAGGTAGCGGCCGCCGATACCGAACGTGCCGCTCTCGCGCCGGCCATTCTCTTCGACGATGATCGAAACATTCAGGCGCACCAGCGGACGGATGTCGCTGGCGACAAAGCCGTCGGCACGCACGATTTCGATCACGGACCAACTGCCCGTGAGGCTCACCGAAACCTGGGCGACGCGCGGATCGCGCGCGCGGGCGGCGGCATCGATCTGCGCGCACAGAGCGACCTTTTCCGCAAAGGGTACAATTTCCAGCGGATTGGCGTCGGTATAGAGGTGGCGGTTGGTCCTCTGCGGCGGTGGAGCAGGGGGGGCTTTGGCGGGGTCGAGCAGCCGCAGCGTTTCCGCGGCACGGCGGATCGCTGCCTCGCTGATGTCGTTGGCGTGTGAAAAACCGGTCATCTCACCGGACACGCCGCGCAGGCCAAAGCCCGCGTCGGTCGAATAGTCTGCAGTTTTCAGCCGCCCGTCATCGAATCCGAAACTCTCCGCCGCCGCATATTGCAGATAGAGTTCGCCATCATCGCAGTTCGCGAGCGCCTCGGCGGTCAGTCGCTTGGCTGCGTCGGGATCGAGCATGCCCGGGCGATAGAGCAGCCCGCGGGCATCGGTGAACTGGGACGTGATATCGGTCATATGCAGGATATAGGCGCGAGATACGCTGCGCCCAAGGGAGAAATCAGCCGCTCAGGGGGCGTAGAAAGCCGAGCTTATTAAAGGCGGCTTGCGCCGCCCTGAAACTAAAGGCTCGCGCCCGACGCTATGTCCGGCCCTTTGCCAGCGTCCGGGCCATCCGCCACGCCGCCGATCAACACAAAACGACGGTCGCAATAGCCGCAATCGACATAGCCATGCTCGTCGATCTCCAGAAACACGCGCGGATGGCCGAGCGCGGCGGGGATGTCGCCCGATCCGTCGCAGGAGACGCGGGCCTTGGGGACTCGGATGATTTCGGGCGGCTGGATCATGGCGCTGCGATTATCACCGCCTGTGGTGCGCTGCAATATCGCCGGGTCTTTGCGTCGCACCGCACAGGCATTATGTGCCTTTTCATGATCGACTCTCCCGTTCCGCAAGCTGCCATAGAGATCAACGACCTGACCAAGGTCTACAAGGGCGGCAAGCTGGCGCTGGACCATGTGAGCTTCGATGTGCCGCGCGGTCAGATATTCGGCTTGCTGGGGCCAAACGGCGCGGGCAAGTCCACGCTCATCAATATCCTGTCCGGCATGGTCAACAAGTCGTCGGGCAGCGCGCGCATCTGGGGCTTCGACACCGACGCCAACCCGCGCAACGCGAAGAACTCGATCGGCATCGTGCCACAGGAAATCGTCTTCGATCCCTTCTTTACGCCGTTCGAGACGCTCGAGAATCAGGCCGGCTATTATGGTGTGCCGAAAGCGGAACGCCGTTCGATGGAACTGCTGCGCGCCGTCCATCTGGAGGACAAGGCAAAGGCCTATGCCCGTACCCTTTCCGGCGGCATGAAGCGCCGCCTGCTCGTCGCCAAGGCGATGGTGCATTCGCCGCCGATCCTGGTGCTCGACGAGCCTACCGCCGGCGTCGACATCCAGTTGCGTCAGCAGCTCTGGGAATATGTGAAGGAGTTGAACCAGCGCGGCGTCACCATCGTGCTGACCACGCATTATCTGGAGGAAGCCGAGGAACTGTGTGATCGGATTGCGATCATCAACCATGGCCGCCTGATCGCCAACAAGCCCACGCGCGAACTGGTCGGCATGGCGCAGGAAAAGATGATCGTCGTAACTGTCGACCGCGACGTGCCGGAAGCGCCCATGGCTCCCTGCTTCGAGAAGGTGGAGGTGACCGCCGACCGCGTGCTGACCATCACCTACATGAAGGACCGTGCCAATGCCGGCGAGGTGCTGGCGGCGGTGCAGAAAAGCGGCCTCCAGATCGTCGACGTTTCGACCCGCGATCCGGACCTAGAGGACGTTTTCCTTAACCTGACCGCGGCTGCCGCCTGATCATTGCTTTTGCTGCCTGATCCGGGCGATTGGCGTTTTGTCGTTCGGAAGCACAGCCCCAGCCGCGCCTATTGCGGCCGATTACACGTTCCCGGCCGGATCACCACATAGTCCTTTGCGCGCGCCATGCAGGCATTGCTGAAGGTCTTTTGCTTGCGCCCCCGCACTGCACAGACTGGCGCGTATTCGCGCGTGCACATCGGCCCATCCTTGTGCGGCGGGCGGGGGCGCTCGGGCCCGGGCATGTCTTCCATGCAGCCCGTAAGCATCAGGAATGCGGCTAGCCCGGCAACCGGCAGGATTGAACGCGTCATGGCAACTCCCCTAAATGCACCCCTCGCCGGATCGGGATGCTGACCCTCAACCGTTTCGATTGCAAGTCTTTCGGCTGCGGGTTGATTGTGTGCCGTGTGCATCGTCGCATCCGGCATTGCTGCTGGGCACGATAAATCCGCCCCTGTCCTATAGCGCCTGAACCCGCTATGGCCGCGAACGCACCATGTAACACATGTGCAAAAACATGAAGTTCCTACGGCCAATATCCCGGAACGCTTGGGATCGCCGGCAGCGCCCTTTCTGGGGAGTGAAGTTCTGGAAATGCCAACCTCCACCTACGACGTCATCATCATCGGTTCCGGCGCGGCGGGGCTGACCGCCGCCATCAATCTGGCGCAGGATCGCAAGGTCCTGGTTATTGCCAAGGGCGCCATCGACGGCGGATCGACCAACTGGGCGCAAGGTGGCATCGCGGCAGTGCTGGACGCAGGTGACAGCTTTGACGCGCATGTCGAGGACACGATGGTGGCCGGCGCGGGCTTGAACAACCGAGAGACCGTGGAATTCGTGGTGTCCAACGCTCCCGCCGCCATCGAGCGGCTGGCTGCATTGGGTGTTCCGTTCAATGTCGCGGAAGAGGGCGGCGAGGCTTTCGGTGAACGCTGGCACCTGACGCGTGAAGGGGGGCACAGTCATCGTCGCATCGTCCATGTCGACGACGCCACCGGCGCGGCGGTACAGCGGGCGCTGGTGAAGGCGGCGACCGCCAACCCCAACATCACGCTGATGACCGATATGGTCGCCATTGACCTGATCACCAGCCGCCATGGCGAGCGCTATTCGGGTGACGGCCATGTCTGGGGCGTCTACGCGTTCAACCGCAAAACCAAGCATGTCGACGCACTGCTCGGTCGTGCGACAATTCTTTGTACCGGCGGGGCGGGGCGCACCTATCTCTTCTCTACTGCGCCGCGGGGGGCGACTGGCGACGGTATTGCTATGGCCTGGCGCGCAGGGTGTCGTGTGTCGAACATGGAGATGAACCAATTCCACCCGACCTGCCTTTACAATCTGGAGGTCAAGAACTTCCTGATTACCGAGGCGGTGCGCGGTGAGGGCGGCCTGTTGAAGCTGCCCCCCGGCGTGCCCGGCGGCGGCAAGCGTTTCATGGACCGGTTCGACAGCCGCGGTGAACTGGCACCCCGCGATGTTGTCGCACGCGCCATAGACCATGAGATCAAGCGTCTGGGTCTTGACTATGTCCATCTGGACATCAGTCACAAGGATCCGGAGTTCGTGAAGCATCACTTCCCGACCATCTATGCCCGGTTGCTGGATCTCGACATCGACATCACGAAGGAGCCCATCCCGGTCGTCCCGGCACAGCACTATACCTGCGGCGGCGTGGTGATCGACCTTGACGGCCGCACCGATCTACCGGGTCTCTATGCTGCAGGCGAAGTGACCGAAAGCGGTCTCCATGGTGCTAACCGCCTGGCGTCTAACTCGCTGCTGGAATGCTTCGTGTTCGGTGAGGCGGCAGCGCAGCATATCCGCGCGCACTGGGACACGCTCCCGCCTCCGCCTCCGATCCGGGCATGGGACGAAAGTCGCGTCACAGATTCCGACGAGGAAGTCATTGTCCAGCATAACTGGAAGGAAATCCGTCGTTTCATGTGGGACTATGTCGGTATCGTCCGCACCACCAAGCGGCTTGAGCGTGCGCAGCACCGCATCAATCTGCTCGCGCAGGAAGTCGATGAATATTATGGAAATTTTCGTGTTACGCCGGATTTGATCGAGCTACGCAACCTGTTGGAGGTCGGGCGCCTGATCGTCCGCTCGGCATTGCATCGAAAGGAAAGCCGGGGGCTGCACTATACATTAAACTACCCCGAAATGCTGCCTGAAGCGGTCGACACCGTGCTCGCACCATGACCTGATCCTGAGCGCTCCATCATTCCTTAAGCATGTTTTCCTATGCGCGGGAGTGGAAAGAGGCATCGACCGGCTAAAGGCCTCGGTTCGTTTGCCGTTATAAGCGCTTGAAAGGACGGCCGATGACAACGATCAGCAGCAGCATCATCAGTGCACTGGGCTCAGGCTCGGGGATCGATACGGCCGCGCTTGTGTCCAACCTGGTGGCTGCAACGCGCGAGCCCAAGGAAACGGCAATCACGTCCAAGCAGACGGTGAACAATGCGCGTATCTCTGCGCTCGCCTCCGCCTCCAGCGCACTCGACAATTTCTCGACGGCTCTGACCAAGTTGCTGGAGGGCGCCGGCTATTCGGGGCAGCCGGCTTCGAACGACACGTCGATTGCGACGGTTTCGCTCCTCACAGGGGGCACGCCCAGCGGGCTGCCCGCGCAGTTGGAAGTCGTACAACTGGCGACCGCACAGACGCTGGAATCTCCGACGCTCGCGAGCGCATCGACGGCCGTTGGTCTGGGTACGTTGACGCTGACCACGGCGTCGGGGGCGCAAACGATCACGATCGACAGCAGCAACAACACCTTGTCAGGTCTTGCCAGTGCGATCAATTCGGCGAATGCTGGCGTCACCGCATCAGTTGTAACGGACAATCAAGGTTCCAGATTGATACTGAAGGGCGCGACCGGAGAGGCCAATTCGTTTACATTAACTGCCGGAACCGCCGATACCGATCTCCAGAGGTTTACCTTTGACGGTACTTCAGGTGGTATGACGCAAAAGGTAGCCGCTGCTGACAGCATCATCCGCATCGACAATATCGAGATGCATAACAGCAGCAACACTATCGACACTGCCATTCCTTATGTGCGGATCGATCTCAATAAGGCGCAGCCAGGCACGAGCGTGACGCTCGCCAGCACGGAGCCGACGACGTCGATACGCGAGTTGGTGGTCGAATATGTCGATGCCTACAACACTCTGCGCCAGGCACTAAACGAGGCTTCCGCGCCTGGTAGCGAGGACAGTTCTGGCGCGGCGCTGGCAAGCGACTCCGGCATCCGTTACATGAAGCAACAGCTTGCCACCCTGACGTCCACGAAGCTGGCCAGTTCCGGAACATATCAGTCATTGGCCGATCTTGGCATCAGCACCAATCGCGACGGTACTTTGACGCTGGATACGACGCGACTGGACAAGGCCCTGGCCGCTGATCCGACTGCCATCACGCAGATGCTGAACCCGGCTGTCTCCAGCGATACCAACCCCGGCATCGCCGGCGCGCTGAAGAAGGTGCGGGATGCGATCCAGGGGGATGGCAGTGCGTTCAAGGCATCTCAGGCCAAATATGACGCGCTGAAGACGACGCTGACTGCCCAGTTGGAAAAGCTCGATACCGAAATGGACAATTATGAGGCGCGGCTGACCACGACATATTCCAAGCTGGAAACACAACTCACTGCCCTCAAGGCGACGCAGTCCTATCTGGAGCAGCAGATCGACGCGTGGAATAATTCTGACAGCTAAAAGAACAGGATACGGGAAGAACAATGTATTACGGACAGGGATATGTGGGCGCGGCATCGAAGCGTTACGCGGCCGTCCATGCGGGCAGCCGCATCGAAGGCGCCTCGCCGCATGGCCTGGTGAAGATCCTGTTCGACGAACTGGCGATAGCCATGGCAGCAGCAGCAGAGGCATGCCGACAGGGTGAGCGTTTCAAGATGCTCGAGAAAAATACGCGGGCCTTGTCGATCCTCCATGCTTTGGAGTCGAGCCTGGACTTTGAGCAGGGCGGCGATGTGGCTGTTGGCCTTGCCCAGATATATCGGGAGACGCGACGTCGCCTTATCTCTGTAACGCATGATGGTGGCATCAAGGACATCGAGACGGCGCAAGCTCTGATCGCCGAAATTGCCGAGGCCTGGAACAGCATCGGCTGAACACTTCTCTGGTGTGAATGGCACGTGTTGACGCTGTGCCGCGCGCGCCTGTATAGGCGCGTCTCGCAAAGGGCGGCCCGGCGGGGGTCGCCTTTTTGCGTTTCGGACCACATGCGAAAGGGAAGGTACGATGTCGATTACGCCGCTCATGCCCGTTTACCCCCGGTGTGATGTGCGTCCGGTCCGAGGCGAGGGCTGCTACCTGATCGGCGAGCGCGGCGAGCGCTATCTGGACTTCGCCAGTGGCATTGCGGTCAACCTGCTGGGGCATGGCCATCCGAAGCTGGTGAAGGCGATCGCGGATCAGGCCGCAACGCTGATGCACGTGTCCAACCTGTACGGCAGTCCGCAGGGCGAGAAGTTCGCGCAGCGGCTGGTCGACAATACGTTTGCGGATACGGTGTTCTTCACCAATTCCGGCGCGGAAGCGGTCGAGTGCGCGATCAAGACCGCGCGCCGCTATCATTATGCCAACGGCAATCCGCAGCGGCACAAGATCGTCAGTTTTGACAACGCCTTCCATGGGCGCACGCTTGGGACGATCTCCGCCACCAGCCAGCCCAAGATGCGCGACGGGTTCGAGCCGCTGCTGCCCGGCTTCACCGTGGTGCCATTCAATGATCTGGACGCAGCGTTGGCACAGATCGACGATAGCACTGCGGGTTTCCTGCTGGAGCCGGTGCAGGGCGAAGGCGGCGTGACGCCGGCGACGGCGGAATTCCTGACCGGCCTGCGTAAGGCGTGCCACGACCACGGCCTGCTGCTGATCCTGGATGAAGTGCAGTGCGGCTATGCCCGCACAGGCACCTTCTTCGCGCATGAACAATATGGCGTGACGCCCGACATCATGGCCGTGGCGAAGGGCATCGGCGCTGGCTTCCCGCTGGGCGCCTGCCTTGCCACCGAGGAAGCGGCCAAGGGCATGGTGTTCGGCACGCACGGGTCCACCTATGGCGGGAATCCGCTGGCCATGGCGGTGGGTGATGCCGTGCTGGACGAAGTGTTGGGCGACGGCTTTCTGGACAATGTGAAGGCGACGGGCGCCCGGCTACGTGCAGCGCTGGAACAATTGATCCCGAACCATGACGGGCTGTTCGAGGATGTGCGCGGCATGGGGTTGATGCTGGGCGTCAAGCTGAAGGACAGCGCGGATGCGCGAACCTTCGTGGCGCATCTGCGCGACAATCACGGACTGCTGACGGTTTCGGCCGGACAGAATGTGGTGCGCATCCTGCCGCCGCTCGTGATCGAGGAAAGCCATATCGCCGAATGCATCGAGAAGATGTCCGCCGGAGCGCGGAGCTTCCCGGCATCGGTCGCAGCCTAACCCAATTTCCCTTGCCGCTCGGCTTGCGCCGGGCGGCGGGGTGTCACGGGGGACATTATGACCAGACATTTCCTGAACCTGTCTGACGCCGGCGGAGACGCCATCGCCGCGATGATAGCAGATGCGATCGACCGGAAGGCGGCGCGCAAGGGTTGGCCGAAGAACAAGGCGGACGCGGATGCGCCGCTGGCCGGCCATACGCTGGCGATGATATTCGAGAAGAATTCGACCCGCACACGGGTGTCGTTCGACATGGCGATCCGACAGCTGGGCGGCGCGTCGCTGATCCTGGATGGCGGTACGTCGCAGCTGGGCCGGGGCGAGACGGTGGCGGATACGGCGCGGGTGCTGAGCCGCATGGTCGATGCGATCATGATCCGCACGGATGACCATGCCAAGGTCGAAGAGATGGCGCGTTACGCCACGGTGCCGGTCATCAACGGCCTGACCGACCTGTCGCATCCGTGCCAGATCGTCGCTGACATCCTGACCGTGATCGAGCATGGGCTGGCGCTGCCCGGATCGGAATGGGCATGGCTGGGCGATGGCAACAATGTGCTGAATTCCATCGTGGAAGCAGCCGGCCTGATGAAGTTCAACGTGCGGATCGGCGTGCCGGCGGGATATGATCCTGATCGTGGATTCATTGCGGCGGCGGAGGCCCGGGGCGCGAAGGTCAGCACATATCGTGACGCCAACGAAACGGTTCGCGGCGCCGATGTGGTGGTGACCGACACCTGGATTTCGATGGGTCAGGACCATGCCGAGGCGAAGCTGGCGGCGATGATGCCGTATCAGGTGACGCAGGCGCTGATGGCGCAGGCGAAGCCGGATGCGAAATTCCTGCACTGCCTGCCCGCGCATCGTGGCGAGGAAGTGGTGGACGCAGTGATCGACGGGCCGCAGTCGCTGATCTGGGACGAGGCGGAAAACCGCCTGCATGCACAGAAGTCGATCCTGCTGTGGGCGCTTGGAAAGCTGTAGGGCGGGTCCTATCTAGCGCGTTCCCCTCTCTGGGAGGGAGGGGTGAAGGAATATGATGACCCTAGTTTCCGATCTCGATCAGGCCCTTGGCTTCACTATCCCGGCGCGCAACGTACGCGGTCGTATCGTTCGCCTTGGTCCGACGCTGGATCAGGTGCTTGCGGCGCATGCCTATCCGCCCGCGATCGAGCGATTGCTGGCGGAGGCGCTGGTGCTGGCCGCCTTGCTGGGATCGACGCTGAAGGATGCGGGCGGGCAGCTGACCATGCAGGCGCAGACCGAAAACGGCGTCGTGTCGTTGCTGGTCGCGGATTATCGCGGCGGCGAGGTGCGTGGCTATGTGCAGTTCGACGCCGATCGGCTGATCGAACTGGGATCGGACCCGAGCCTGTTCGGCCTGTTCGGCAAGGGTTATCTGGCGATCACGTTCGACCAGGCTGCGAGCGACATCGACGGGAAGCCGCATCGTTATCAGGGCATCGTGCCGCTGGAAGGCCATTCGCTGGGCAAGGCGGCGGAATTCTATTTCTGTCAGTCCGAGCAGGTGCCGAGCTTCGTGCAGATCGCAACGCGTCACCGTCCGGGCGAGGGATGCTACGCCGCGGGCATATTGCTGCAGCACCTGCCGGAAGGCGAGGTTGGCCGCGAGCGGCTGCATGTGCGTGCCGACCATCCGGAATGGGAACATGTGCAGGCGCTGGCCGAAACGTTGAAGGACAGCGAACTGACCGACCTGGACCTGCCGTTGTCCGACATCGTCTGGCGGCTGTTCCATGACGAGGGCGAACTGCGCGTCACGACACCGGTGCCCATTTCCAAGGGTTGCCGGTGCAATGTCGATCACATCCGTGATGTTCTTGCGCGCTTCGGGTCTGATGAACGGACGGAAATGGCCGACGAAAAAGGCCTGATAAACGTGGACTGCGCCTTTTGTTCGCGCATCTTTCCGCTGCAACTTGCCAGTTTCGACGCCTGATCGACCACTGTTCCAGTTCGGAACGAATTCGTAATAATTTCAATTGCGGCAGGGCAAGAGCATCTTGCTATGAAATGGCCGCAATTGGGAATTATTGTCGGAAAGTGAGCGGACGCCGTGCCCGCCGCGTCCAGAGGAAGGGTCGATGCCGCGGATTAATGGAGGCCTGAGGCTGGGCATTGCCGCGGCGTGCGTATTGCTGGTTGCGGCGGAGGCACCCAAGGTCGCACCCACGACATTGCGTGCGCTGGACGGCCTGCAACTGGGCGAATGGTCGCTCCGCGATCGCGAACCGGGCAGCGTGCCGCGCCGCATCTGTGTGTCCGATGCCAGGCAATTGCTACAGACCGAACATGGGCAGGCGCAGTGTCGCCGGTTCGTCGTCACCGATGCGCCGCAGAATGTGGTTGTCACCTATGATTGTGGCGCTGCGGGCAGTGGTCGCACCGACCTGCGCGTCGAGACGGCGCGGCTGGCGCAAATCCAGAGCCAAGGCATCTTTGGCGGCGCCCCGTTTTCCCGCGCGCTGGAGGCGCGCTGGGTAGGTCCATCCTGCCGTTGATGCCCTTGCGTCTGCACTGCACGGGGCGTAGCGGCGAAGCATGAGCGCCAATAACACGAAATTTGCGGTGATCCTGCTGTCCGGCGGGCTTGATTCCATGGTGGCGGCGGGTCTGGCGCGCGAGGCCGGCTTTCGGCTGTTCGCGCTGACGATCGATTACAACCAGCGGCATCGGGTGGAACTGCAGGCGGCGGCGCGGATCGCGACCGCGCTGAATGTGATGCGTCATGTCGTGCTGCCGCTGGACCTGACGGTGTTCGGCGGTTCTGCGCTGACAGCCGACATGGAAGTGCCCAAGGGCGGTGTGGGCGACGCGATTCCGATCACCTATGTTCCCGCGCGCAACACCGTCTTTCTGTCACTGACGCTTGGCTTTGCAGAGGTCGCGCAGGCCAGCGACATCTTCATCGGCGTCAATGCCCTCGATTATTCCGGCTATCCCGATTGCCGACCCGAGTTCATCGAGGCGTTCCAGAAACTGGCGGCGCTGGCCACCAAGGCCGGTGTGGAGGGGCATCCGATCCGCATCAATGCGCCGCTCCAGCATATGACCAAGGCCGATATCGCGCGGGAAGCGGCGCGGCTGGGGCTGGACGCCGGCATGAGCTGGTCCTGTTACGACCCGACGCCCGACGGCCGCCATTGCGGCCTGTGCGACAGTTGCCGCCTGCGCGCCAAGGGGTTCGACGAGGCGGGGTTGCCGGACCCGACGCAGTACGCCGTGCGGCCGTGACATGAGCTACGCCGTCAAGGAAATGTTCCTGACGCTGCAGGGGGAAGGTGTGCGGGCCGGGCGGCGCGCCGTCTTCATCCGCTTTGCCGGCTGCAATTTGTGGAGCGGGCGGGAGCAGGACCGGGAAACGGCGATATGCCGCTTTTGTGACACGGATTTCGTGGGAATGGACGGCGACGGGGGCGGGCGTTTCGACACGGCCGCCGATCTGGCGGCGCGTGCCGCCGACTATTGGGGGGCGGGTACCGACCTCCGCTATGTTGTGCTGACCGGCGGGGAGCCGATGCTGCAGGTGGACGATGCGCTGGTCGATGCGCTGCACGCGCAGGGCTTTGAGATCGCGATCGAAAGCAATGGCACCATCGCCGCGCATCCGGGCATCGACTGGGTGTGCATCAGCCCCAAGGCGGGGAGCGAAGTCGTCCAGCAGGCGGGGAATGAGCTGAAGCTGGTCTGGCCGCAGGCGGGGACGGATGTGGACGCGATCGAAGGATGGGCGTTCGATACGTTTCTGGTGCAGCCGATGGACGACGCCCGTGCCGCCGAAAATGCGCAGGCGGCGGTGGATTTCGTGCTGGCGCGGCCGAAATGGCGGCTGACGTTGCAGGGGCACAAATATCTGGGGCTGCGGTGAGTGCAGGGGAATGGGAGCTTGGGCGGCGGGCCTGAGGATATCTTTTGCCGTAGAGGCATTTGATAGCGGCTGGTGACCATCTACGGACGTTGACTTGCTACGTCATCCCGGACTTGATCCGGGTTCCCGCTTTTTCAATTGTCGATGCGCATGCGGCCGGTTGCAAAGGCAGCGAGACCCCGGATCAAGTCCGGGGTGACGGTGTGATGGATGGCAACGAACGACCATTTACCGACGTTGACCCTTGTCTGGACTGGTCAGACTTGGCATGAGTGAAGCATCCCATGCTGATCCTCGCCGCTGCACTGCTACTCGCCGACCGTGACAGGGCGATCTTCCCTGAACAATTGCCGGGACTAATGGAAGCTTGCTTGGAAACTGCAGTCGCGGCGGGAGATGTGACTGATACAGAAGACAGCCACAAATATATTTGCGCTGGCGATACGGCTGCCCGGCTCTGGGAGTTTCTGGAACGCGCAAAGGTAAGTTCCTATGAGCAGGACGTACCCGAAGGCCGATGGCTAAGCCGCGATTTTCCGCTGGGTGGCTGTTTCAAGCGTATCCGACTGCCCAATGGGGAACCGGCGACGGATGGGCTATCATGCACAATTTGGGTGCCGCGCCCGATTATTGACAAACCTGCTGCCAATCCCTGACGTTCGCAATCTTCTCACCTAAAACAGACGATCCGGTTCATCGTGGTCCGTTACGCTGGCTGCAAAAGTTGCCCCCTGAACGTAAGCCCGATCGACGCTAAGCCGGACGGTGGCCCATGCGCCATTTGGTGTAGAGGTGCCGCGCGAGCATCAGGGGTGGCATGCGCATCCAGTGTGAGCGGACGAAGAAAGCCGCGCGCAGGTCCACGCTCGTTTCGCGGCCCCAGCCGTCGCGGGCGAGCAGACGGGCGGCGACGATACGATCGAACACGCCCAGCGTCTTGGCGTGGCTGCCATAGAAATGATCGGCCAGCCGCGCCGCGCGCGCGACATGCGGGCCAAGCCCGTGCCATTTCGCCCGCGCCTTGAGCTTTGCGCGGAAGGCCGGATCGCGGTGAAATTCCTGCAGCAGACAATGAATGTCCCACAGGTTGCGCAGACCACCGGTCAGGTCGCCGTCGGCCAGCATATGCGCGGCGGAATGGCAGACCATGTCGATCGGCGCGAGGATGCGTACCCCGGAATCGAGCGCAACGCTGTCGCGGATCATGGCGTCGACATCGGGCGTGGGCCGGGCGGTGAGTGGCAGGATGGTATGGTGCACGTCGATCATGCGATCCCGCTCGCGGTGAATCATCGGCGGCAGTTCATGCATCCACTGGCGGTAATAATGGTCGTCATAGGGATCGGGCTTCACCCATTCCCAACCCGCCTTGAACAGCGCCACCTCCACCGCGGGGAGGGCGGCGCGCGGGACGAGAATATCGAGGTCGCCGATGAAGCGGCCTTCGCCGGCCTGAAGCTCTGCCGCGAGATAGGCTGTGCCCTTGAGCAGCAGGACGGGAACGCCGAGGGGCGCAAGCGCCGCCTGCATACGATCCGCCTCCCACAATGCCTGCTGCTTCTCACGCGCGGTGTCGAGCAGGGCGTCGGTCAGGATAGGCGCGACGGGCGCGGGAATGCGCACCTTGCGGAGGCGATGGGCAAGCGCGCCGATCAGCCGTTCCGATCGCGCGGCGGCGATCAGCGCGTTCCATTCGTCCGTGCTGAGCCAGCTTGCGCCGGCCGGTTCGCGCAGGATGCGGACGAGCAGGCGCGCGCTCATCCGTGCTTTTCCCACAGGCGATCGATCATGGCGAAGGCTTCGTCGCCGACCTGATAGTCGATGGCGCGGGCCGGCACGGCGGCGGCGAACCGCGCGAGCGCCTGAAACGCCGGCTCGCCCAGCGCGACGAAGTTGGTCGACGCCTGTGTCAGGCGCATGAACACTTCGCCTTCGCCAACGGGGCGGACGTCCGCAGGCTGGCCAAAGCGCGGGAACAGCAGCAGCGCCGGCACCGCGCCTTCGTCCATCCGCCCGACATGGTCGGCGCGCGGGCGCAGGTGGCGAATGTCGCCCTTTGGCGTGGCGGCGAGGCGCGGGCCGAAGCGCGTTTCGGCGGCTTCGCCCTGCATCACGTCGATCGCGCCGTTCTTGAGCGAGACGAGGCGCGGGAACGGCATCACCGCGCCGGACGCGAGATCGAGCAGGGCGAATTCGTCGCCCATGAAGCGCCAGCCGCGTTCGCCAAGCTGGGCGGCGAGGGTGGATTTGCCCGACCCGGACTCGCCCGTCATCACCAGCGCGCGGCCATCCTTTTCCACGCAGGAGGCATGGAGCAGCAGGTGCCGCCGCCAGCCCAGCGCCATTTGCAGGTTCATGCCCATTTCCGCCGCCAGCAGCCCATGTTCCAGCGCCATGGGGGCGGCGTCGGCAAGGGCGTGGTCGCCGGTGATGTGGATCGACGGGCGCAGCCAGCGCCGCAGCCGGCCGGCAGGCTCCAGCCGGACGGTGAAATCGGCGATGCCGACGCTGCGCGGATAATCGGCGTAGAGCCGGTCCAGCGCCGCGATCGGGCCGGGCCAGGCCGATCCGATGCGGAAGGATGCGGGGCCGATGCTGATCGTGGTCGCGTGCCTCATACGCGGCGGACGACGCCCAGGGCTGTCAGTTCCTCCAGATGCTGGCCGAGCGCCGAGAGCGCTTCATCCCGGTCGCCGGGATCATAGTCCTGCGACAGTCGCGCCAGCACATCGTCGACCGTCATCGGGGCCGGGCCGTCCAGCGCGGCGATGATTTCCGGCACGGGGCTGACCACCATGTGGGTCTGGCCGGAACGGCGATGGTAGAGGAGCGTGAGATCATCCAGCGGACGCAGGATGAGTTGATCCGCCGGCTCCGCCCGGTAGCGGCGAAGCGGCGGTTGCGCCGCCGCGCCCGCCTGTCGCTGCGTCAGCGGGGCATCTGGAGCGAAGCGTAGCATGTGAAGCCGCTCGTCCCCGACTGAAGCCTGCGGATGTAATTGATATAGGCCTGGTTCTGTTCGTAGGTCGTGCCGGGCAGGCGGCCGCCGCGTATCGCGCCCTTGACCTCCTCCCCCGTGAAGGGGCGGGCGGAACCGGCGACCGCGCCGCGCGTGCCGGCGGGAACCATCGTGCCGTCGGCGGCGATATGCTGGCCCGAACGGCCGGGATCGGGGACGGGAATGCGGCAGTTGAGGACGGACGCGGCCGTCTGCGCCAGTGCGGGGCGGATCGACACGATCGCGGACGCGGTGACGGCGCCACCGCTCAGCAGCAGGCGACGGCGCGTGTGGCCATGCGCTTCGGCTGTTTCAGGAATGCCGGGGATTTCGGAATTTTCGTCGCTCATCGCGCCGCTTCTGTCCGCTCCAATGCGTCGCCATCTGCCGACGACCGTTTCAACAGCGGATAGTCATCGCAGCTAAGTCTTAAATAATCTAGGGCGATAACTATGAATCGCCCGTCGACTATCCAGACCATGGTCGCTTTCGTCGTCGTCGCCATCGGCGCGGCGGGGACGCTGGCCGTGGGCGGGGGATGGGAAGCGGCGCTTGTCGCGGCGGTGGGCGGCGTCATGGCGACCGTCATCATGCTGGATCGCGCGCCGCCGCCGACCACCAGCCTGATCGCCGAACAGGACGCGCAGCCGGACATCGTCGATCATGCCGATTTCCAGGATCTGCTGGAAGGGATCGCCGAGCCGACGCTGATCGTTTCGCAAAGCCGGGTGCTGCGCGCCAACCGGCCGGCGCTGCGCCTGCTGGGCACGCATATCGTCGGCGAGGATGTGCGCATCGCCATCCGGCATCCCGCGGCGGCCGAGCGGCTGACCAGCCCCGCGCCCATGGTCGACCCGGTGACGGTGACGCTGGTGGGG
>Ga0209066_10001422_pt1 | contig 31676 bp, 29 predicted proteins | sample All_14_2_FD_187198 | JGI IMG/M metagenome (GOLD analysis project Ga0209066, IMG submission 187198) | Freshwater microbial communities in response to fracking from Pennsylvania, USA - Allegheny Zone_MetaG_DW_15 (SPAdes) (version 2) ... | reverse complement strand
GAGTTGCACAATGTTCGTTCTCGCTGCAGTGGTCATCGTACTGCTGCTCGCCCTGGCAAGTTCCGACATGTTCGTAGCGCAATACAGCCAGGATGAACTCAGCAACATGGGAGTTCAAGAGCAATGATGGAAGACCACCCCATCCCCTAGCCCGACGCATTTCGGTAGACGCGTCGGGCTTTTTCTTTTTTGAGCGGGGAATTAGTTCAAGCGGGCGAGAATGTCGCTTGCTTCCATCAAAAGATAATCTACCCCATCGTATTTGAATTCGGTGCCGCTGTATTTCGCGAATAGCACCTTATCCTTTGGCTTGAGCTTGATGCTCTCGTCGTCGCCAATGGCAACCACCTGTCCGGTTTGGGGCTTCTCTTTGGCAGTCTCAGGCAAAAACAAGCCAGAGGCGGTTTTGCTTTCCTGCTCCAGCGGCTGGATGAGAACACGCGTGCCCAATGGTTGGATGTTGATCTTTGCCATGTCTGCCTCCTACTTGATGCCCAACAGGGTATTGATCTGCGGACGGTTGAAGCCGACCACGATCTTGCCGCCAATGTCGATCACCGGCACGCCCATCTGCCCAGAGCGGCGGACCATGTCGCGGGCGGCAGCCTGGTCGCGGCTGACGTCAATATCGGTGAATTTGATGCCCTTCTCGCGGAAATAGCTCTTTGCCATATTGCAGAAGGAACAGGTAGGGGTGCTGAACACCACAACCTTGGGTTGAACTTTATCTGTCATCACAGTACCTCCAAAATTTGATTTACTGAATAGATGTTTGTACACAGAATAAGTTGCAAGTGCGATATTAAAGTTACGTATGAATTAAATGGATTTTCACCCCTGTTTTATCGGAATTATGAGAGCGAGTTTTTAATCCTCCCTACCGAGCGGTAGGGAACGAAAGTTTGGGATATAATACGCAATAGCTCGGGCGGAATTTATCCCCCACAGCAAGGATATCTCTTATGCAGATCACCCCGCTCCATACCAGTATTGAAAAACTTATTGAATTAAGAAGAGGTGTTGTCGTACTGGAAAATCCGAACGGGTTTCCTTTGAGCGAATCGAACCTTTATATGGTTGCCCCCAATGGAGACATTCTCTGGAAGGCAGAACGACCAACAGGCAATGCCCTTTTCACTAAAGTGAAACTCAACGAAGACTCAAGCATCTCTACCTTTACCAGCAATGGACAATTTTGCGAGATCGATATTGAGAACGGCAAGATCATCAGCAGTTCTAACTTCAGTTAGCAGACCTTTCTTCAAGTCCCACATTTACACGGAGAAATACATCGAGTTATGCAGCAAATTCCCTTCGGTTTTGTAGTGGTTTTTCTTTTATTTAGCTTTTTGTTCCTTTCGAACAGTTACAAACTCTGGTTCAAGACAGATGAGTATTACAAAGACCTGTATGCCAGCCTCACCAACGAGCGGATTCCCCTGCCCTTCAAGGGATTTTTCTTGAAACGCTTGGAGAACAAGCAAAGCTGGCTGTTCTGGCAAAAGGCATTTAGTTTGTTAGGTATTATCGCAGTTGTCGGTATGGATGTTTTGGTCGTGATGGCGTATTTGGGATGAAGTTTATTCCGTCATTGCGAGGGCGATGCTCTTTCGCCCGAAGCAATCTTATGATTAAGTCCCGAGATTGCTTCGTTGGGCTACCGCCCTCCTCGCAATGACAGAGTGAAGTACACATGAAACGAGAACTTCGACCCTGTATTTACATCATGACCAATAAATACAACCGGGTTCTCTATACTGGAGTGACCAGCAATTTACTAAGACGGGTCACCGAACATAAAGAAAAGACAATCGAAGGATTTACCAGCCGGTATAACATCACCAAGCTGGTTTATTACGAAGAATACAACACTATGGAGGAAGCCATCGCCCGCGAAAAACAGATCAAAGGCGGTTCAAGAAAGAAAAAGCTGGACTTGATCAAAAGCAAGAACCCAATGTGGAAAGATCTGTACGACGAGTTTTTTGTGTAATCAATTTTTCCCGTCATTGCGAGCCGTTCTTTGGCGAAGCAATCCCCAACACGGCTCATGAGATTGCTTCGTCGGGAAGAGCACCCTCCTCGCAATGACGGGGACGGAAACCATTACGGAGGAATACCTTGAAAATCATCGCATGTATCAAGCAAGTCCCCGACTCGGAGGCGAAGGTAAAAGCCGAAGGCGGGCAGGTCTCATGGGGCGACGCGCCGCTCGTCATCAACCCGTTCGATGAATATGCGGTTGAAGGCGCGTTACAGCAGAAGGAAGCCACAGGCGGAACCGTCACAGCCTTGTGCGTCGGACCCGAATCCGCGAAGGAGGCGCTCAAGCATGCGCTCGCCATGGGTGCAGATGAAGCCATCCTCGTTTCGGATGCGGCGTTGAATGACCTCGACACTGTCGGCGCGGCGAAAGTGCTGGCGGCTGCCATCCAAAAGATCGGCGGCGCGGATATGGTCGTCTTCGGTCGCCAGACTCTCGACAATGGCGCAGGACTCACTCCCCCACAAACCGCAAGGCTTCTCGGTTACCCAATGCTTGGGCTGGCTGGCAGCATAAAGGTCGAAGGAGGCGCAGTGACAGTCGAGCGCGTCCTCGAAGAAGGTCGTCAGATCATGAAAGCGAATCTGCCCGCGGTGTTGAGCGTCGTGCAAAGCATTGGCGAGCCGCGCTACCCGTCGTTCATGGGCATCCGCAAAGCGTCGAAGGCGAACATCCCCGTTTGGTCGTTGGCAGACCTCGGCATTAGCGCCCCCGCCGCAGTGGTGACCCGCACCGAGTTGATCACCCCGCCCAGCGACACCCGCACGGTGGAAATGATCACCGGTGAAAGCCCCGCCGAGATCGCCGAAAAACTCGCCGACAAAATCATCGCGGAGAAGGTGCTATGAAAACGTTTGTTTATATCGACCACTTCAAAGGGGATGTTCAGCCCGCTTCATGGGAAGCGCTCGGTTTGGCTAAAACGTTTGGCACAGCCGTCGCGTTGGTCTTTGGCGCAGGTGTAGATGAAGTAGCCAAAGCCGCCTTGGAATTTGGCGCGGATGAAGTCCTCGTTGCGGATGATGCTTCGCTGGCAGATTACCGCGCTGAGACGTATGCTTCCACACTTTCCGCGCTCGCCTCTTCCCAAAGCCCGAACTTGATTCTGCTCCCGACCACTTCGCGAACCCGTGAGCTTGCCGCCATGGCAGCCGTGGACTTGAGCACCGGCGTGTTGACCGATCTCATCGGTCTTGAAGCGAACGGCGATTCATTCGTCGCCACCCGCCCGATCTACGAAGGCAAGTTGATGGAAAAGACCGTCTGCTCTGGCAAGCCTGTCATGGCAACCATTCGCGGACGTGCCTTCCCCAAGCCGGAACGTGCCGCTGGCAAAAGCGGAACCATCACCAAGGTCGCCGCGGCTGGTGAAGCGAAATCCAGCGTGGAAGGTTATTCCGCCTCCGAAAGCGCCGTCAACTTGGGCGACGCAGGCATCATCGTCTCTGGCGGACGCGGCGTTTCGAACAACCCCGCGCTCACTCCGCCCGCTGGCATGGACGAGAAGCAAGCCGAAGTCTGGCGCGCCCAGCAAGGCTTTGCCTTGGTGACCGAACTTGCACAATTGCTCGGTGGCGCCGTGGGTGCAAGCCGCGCCGCAGTGGACGGTGGCTACATCCCCTACGCCCACCAAGTGGGTCAGACCGGTAAAGTCGTTGCCCCTGATCTGTACATTGCCTGCGGTATCTCCGGCGCGATTCAACATCTGGTCGGCATGCGCAATGCCAAGGTCATCGTTGCCATCAACAAAGATGCCGATGCTCCGATCTTCAAACAAGCCCGCTACGGTGTAGTCGGTGATTTGTTCCAGATCCTCCCGGCGTTGACGGAAGCGATGAAGAAGAAGTTGGGGAAGTAAGAGCAAGTAACAAGTAAAAAGAAACGAGTAATGAGAAGACCTCCAATGTCAAATGGCTTTGGAGGTCTTTTTGCACCTTACAAAACTGATAACGCTCTCGTATAATCGGACAACTTAGGTTTTATTATTGTTTGGAGGATGCATCTTATGAAATCCCGTTCATTTAATGTACTGATCATTCTTGATTGTTGGAAAAATAAATTGAGGCGTGGTTACAGAACAAACTTTTTTTCACTCTTTTGCCTAGCTATACTACTCGTAACATCAACACAGCCCTCCGCAGCAATAGCGATGGGAGGCAACGATGCAGTGCGATTGGCGTCCTCATCAGATTCTGCGTACACGGCAGAAATGAGCCATCTTTACCAGGCTGTGTCGATCAACGCCACATTAAGCATTGATGGCACCAGCGAAGGACATACCAGCGACAGCACAGCCGATACGAGTGCCAATCCACGTCCGCTGGCGGTGGGAGAAGTAATCACCTATCGGATGGTGATCGAAATACCCGAAGGCACCTCCTTACCCGATGTGCAGGTGACAGATACGCTGCCTACTAATATCGAGTTCATCGCCGGATCAACGCGGATCAGTTACTCCGCCAACAACGCGATGAACGTTCTTGCCGTGTCGGGAATTCTGAACGAGCTAAACCCAACCACCAGCCTCCCAGCCGGTTTGATTAGTTTTGGGCTCTCTGGACCACGCGAACTGCGCTTCGATCTTGGGCAGGTGGTCAACAACGACACGGATAATACAGCCAGCGCCGAACTGCTCATCATCGAGTTTCAGGCTGTGGTGGTCAACACCAGCGATAATATATCTGGCAGCACCTGGAGCCACGCCTTTGAAGTGGATGCCGATAATGACAATACAGATGAAGATGTGTCAAACGAAGTTTACTTTATCATTCATGAGCCTGTCTTGTCGGTGGACAAGAGCATCAATACAACGCTCAGCAATCCTGCAGGCACAACAATGTTTGACGGCGACGACACCGTTGTTTATGATATTTTGGTCACAGGTGGCAATGCCGCAAACCAAACCACCGCCTTTGACTTGCAAGTGATCGACAACATAAATTCCAATCTTGATCTGGTCGATATTGACTTCATTGGCACACCTGCATACGCCACCACTACTGATAATTCAGATTACACATTGCCGATTCAAACAGTGGATGCAACGATCAGCCAGTTACGTCCCGGCGATACAATCACCATACGTGTAACAGTCACTGTGAGTTTTTTTGTGCTGCAAGGTCAAGTCGCCAACACTGCCAACCTAACCTGGACAAGCCTGCCCGGCTTGAAAGGTACCGGCAACGCCACCCCCGGAAATAGCGGCGATACCGATGGCGAACGCAACGGAAATGCAACTGGCGAAAATGACTACAGGGCAACTGACAATGCCAATTTCACAGTATCCTTGCCGAGGAAATTCATCGATGCTACCAGCGAAACCGCCACCAGCGACAAAGAAGATGGCAGCACAGGCAATGAACGCCCGGTAGCCATTGGCGAGCAAGTAACCTATCGTTTGGTAACACCATTATCCGAATCTACAAGCATTTCTTTTGCCATCAGGGATGTTCTTCCAACCGGTGTTGAGTTTATACCCGGCTCAGCAAAGGTTTCCTATCTTGCAAGCACTCTCCCAAGCTTAAATGGAGACTTTTCAGGCATTCAAAATGAAAGTAACCCCACTTTCTCTTTCCCTGCGTCAAGAATCAACTTTGACTCAGGTACACGTACTCTGGCTTTCAACTTTGGGTCGATCATAAACAATGATGGAGATAGCAATTCCGAATACTTGATCATAGAGTTTGACACAGTCGTCACGGATATTGGCGGCAACACCACTGGAACGATCCGTGCAAATGACTTTGATGTGGTGATAGATGAAACTTATCCCACACAAGAAGTAACAGCATCCGATAGCGTTGGCATTCAAATTGTCGAACCAGCTATCGCTCTTACCAAGACGTTTACACCCGACATGCAGGTCCCTGGCGATAATGTATCCATGACATTGGTCGTTGACAATTTGGCTGCCAACGGTGCAACAGCAGCTATATTTGACCTGACATTAGCAGACACACTGGATGACTGGTTGGATGTTACAAGTGTTGCTGTGAACTTAAATGCAAGCGCCACTACGTTTGGGAGTACCTTCACAGACAACTCCACACTAACACCCGGCTTTGCAACCGGGGTGTCTGATACAGTCTCAATTGCCATCTCCAGCCTGCCCATTGACGGAATAGCGACCGTCACAATTACAATGCAAGTTGACCCAAACGCCGACCCACTATCACTTCCACGCAACATCACCAACAACGCATCCATCACCGGCGACAGCCTCGCCAGTGATATTTCGCCAGACGATGAAGATTGCGCCTACTCTGCAAACGCCACTGATGATCTATCCATCCTCGACGGTGTCTTTGTAACCGCCACATCCCTGCAAGCAACCTACACAACCACAGGTCCCAGCACTTTTACCGTCACATTCAGTGAAGACGTGAACAATCCCACAGGAAATTCAGATCCCGATGATGTGACCAATCCTGATAATTTCCTTCTCGTTGAAAAAGGTATTAACGGTATTGCGGACACAGCTTCTTGCGCTGGCGGCGTGCAAACCGATGATGTTCAGATTGCAGTTTCTGGCATTACCTACATCAATCCCACCGCCATTGTCACCCTCGCCGCGCCTCTGCCCGTAGGGAGTTACCGCCTCTTTGTGTGCGGGACGACATCTATTGTTGACCTTACCCTAAACCCACTCAATGGCGGGTTATCTGATTTTACCTTTGACTTTGTTGTTACTACGTCTGTGCCTGTAACAACACCTGCTGAGACGACAAATACCCGCGCCTCTGCCTTGCCCAAAACTGGTTTTGCCCCGAATCGCATCACCTCCCTTCCGGCTCAACCCGCCACTTTGGAATATGCCAAGTTGGGCGACCTTGTATTGGAAATTCCTTCCCTCAACGTCAAATCGACCATTGTGGGCGTGCCTCAAGTAAACGGCGAATGGGACGTGACCTGGCTCGGCAACGACACCGGCTGGCTGAACGGCACCGCCTTCCCCACTTGGAACGGCAACTCGGTACTCACCGCGCATGTCACCAACGCCAGCGGGTTGGAAGGTCCGTTTGCGGCGTTGAAGTCGCTTCGGTATGGCGACCAGATCATCGTCCACTTTGGAGGCGCGCAATACGTCTATGAAGTGCGCAACTCACGCTTGGCGCGTCCCTATGCGACCAACTTCGCCTTCGAATCCAAACAGGATGCTTCATACCTCACCCTCATCACCTGCGCGGGATACAATCCGCTCAATGAGTCGTATCTCTTTAGAAGAGTGGTGCGGGCAGTATTGGTAGAAGTGAGATAATTCGAAATTCGTAAAAAGACCTCCGACTTCGGGGGTCTTTTTTGTCCCTTACAAAAGAAATACCGCCCCTTTATAATCGGACAATCTGGGTTTTATTATTTTTTGGAGGATGCACCTTATGAAATCCCGTTCATTTAATGTACTGATCGTTCTTGCTCTCTTGCTCTCCCTGCTCGGCGGTGCGTTGACCGTGACCCCGGCGCGTGCGGCAAGCATCGTGGTTAACACCAATGCCGATAATACTACTACGGATGGCTTATGCACGTTACGTGAAGCCATCATCAACGCCAATAATAATGCCGCCACAAATCCTGACTGCACGGCTGGCGCTGGCGCAGACACCATCACCTTCGCTGCTGATTACACAATTACCCTCGCTGGCAGCCAACTGCCTGCTGTAAACTCGGACATCACCATTAACGGGAATGGCGCGACGAAGACCATTATTCAGGCAAATGCTGCGGCGAATACCGCCACCTACCGCGTTTTGGAAGTAAAGGGAGCACCGGGCAGCAGTTTGACCCTCGACGGCGTCACCATTCGGCATGGGGTTTGTGCTGGCGGTTGTGCAGTTTTTGTTAACTTGGGCGGTGGAATTTTCAACGAAGGCATACTGACGATAACCAATAGCACCATCGCCAATAATAGTACAAACTTCCGCGGCGGTGGAATTTACAGCAGTGGTACAGTCACGATCACAAATAGCACCGTGTCCAATAATTCTGCCACCGGCGGCGAAGGTGGTGGGATGTACAACGTTGGCACACTAACCATTGCGGATAGTACCTTCTCGGGAAATCTCGCCACCTACGGCGGTGGAATGTACAACCTCACCAGCAGCCCCACCATTAGCAACTCCACCTTCTCGGGCAATTCCGCCACCGGCAGCGGCGGTGGGATGCACAACACCAACGGCAGCAGCCCCACCATTAGCAACACCACCTTCTCGGGCAATTCCGCCTTCAGCGGCGGTGGAATGTACAACATGAACTCCAGCAACCCCACCATTAGCAACTCCACCTTCTCCGGCAATTCAGCCAACGACAACGGCGGCGGGATGTACAACTTCAGCAGCAGCAGCCCCACTCTCAAGAACACGATCATCGCCAACAGCACCGGTGGAGACTGTAGTCTGGAAATGATCAGTTCCATCAACTCCGCATCCTCCCACAACCTGATCGAATCCACCGGCACCGACGCCTGTGGTATCACTGCCAGTTTTGGCGGCGGGAGCAATATCGTCGGCTCAGACCCCGCCCTCAATGCACTGGCAAATAACGGCGGGTTCACTGAAACCATGTCGTTGCAGGCAGGCTCGCTTGCCATTGATGCAGGCGATACAACGACCTGTAACAACGCTCCCGTCAGCGGAAAAGACCAGCGCGGTGTGACCCGTCCGCTAGGCGCAGGCTGCGATATCGGCGCGTATGAAGCGGGCGCGATCATCCCGGTGGTCACGGCTTCCAATCCTTCTGCCAATGCGGTGCTCACCAGCCTTTCGTCCATCACGGTCGTCTTCAATCAAGACATGCTCGATAACGCCACGGCAGATGGCGCAGAGAACGTGAGCAATTACATTCTCGTCGAACGTGGCGCGAATGCCGCCTTCGATACCACCTCCTGCGCGGGCGGCGTGGTCAGCGACGATGTGCCGCAGACCATCAGCACCGCCAGCTACAACAGCGCCGGGTTTATCACCACCCTCACCCTTGCCAGTCCCTTGGCAGCCGGAACCTACCGCCTCTTCGTGTGCGGTACCACCTCCGTTTGGAGCGCGGCGGGTCTCGAACTCAACAACGGCGCTTCGGACTACACCGTGGACTTCATCATTGGCACGACAACGGGTGGCACAACGACAGGCAGCACGCGTGCTGTAAGCACCAGCGCCTCCACATTACCGAAAACTGGTTTTGCCCCGAAGAAAGTGACCTCCCTCCCTGCTCAACCTGCCACTTTGGAATATGCCAAGTTGGGTGACCTTGTATTTGAAATTCCTTCCCTCAACGTCAAATCGACCATTGTGGGCGTGCCTCAAGTAAATGGGGATTGGGACGTGACCTGGCTCGGTAATGACATTGGCTGGCTGAACGGCACCGCCTTCCCCACTTGGAACGGCAACTCGGTACTCACCGCGCATGTCACCAACGCCAGCGGACTTGAAGGTCCGTTCGCGGCGTTGAAGTCGCTTCGGTATGGCGACCAGGTCATCGTCCACTTTGGAGGCGTGCAATACATCTATGAAGTGCGCACCTCACGACTGGCGCGTCCCTATGCGACCAACTTCGCCTTCGAATCCAAACAGGATGCTGCCTACCTCACCCTCATCACCTGCGCGGGATACAATCCGCTCAATGAGTCGTATCTCTTTAGAAGAGTCATCAGGGCAGTGTTAGTGGAAGTGAAGTAACCTATAATGTGAAACCTCCGAAGTCATGATGACTTCGGAGGTTTTTTTATATCCCTTCAAGATTCAAATCTCTACACGTATAATCCAAGTCAAGCCGTCGAAACTTAGAAAATATCATTGGAGAATAGCAAATTCATGAATTTACGCTCTACACATATTCTTAATCTCGTTATCTTATCTGCTTTACTTTTATCGTTATTGGGTAGTGCGTTGGTTGTCTCACCGGTTCGTGCAGCAAGTTTTACTGTTGACACCATAAATGACACAACAGATACATCTGCAGGAGATGGTTTATGTATTGATGCATCTGGCAACTGTTCTTTACGCGCTGCCATTCAAGAAACAAATGCCCTGGCTGGTGCGGATGTCATCTCGCTCCCTGCTGGAACATATACCCTGACTCTAGGCAGTCAATTGCCTGCCATCAGCGGCACACTCACGGTCAACGGTGGTGGCGCAAAGACTACCATCATTCAAGCAAATGTTGCCCCAAACACTGCACCATATCGTGTTTTCGAGGTAGGTACAAACGGAAATCTGACACTCAATGAAGTGACTGTTCAACATGGTACCTGCACAGGGGCATGCGCATCCTATGCGGGCAATGGCGGGGGGATCCTCAACCAAGGCACCATAAATATCACGAATAGCATCGTAGCAAACAACCATGCGAATAATGGCGGCGGCATGTTCGCGCTTGGCTCGGGCAGTGTAACAATCTTAAACAGCACTTTCGCCAGCAATACCGTCTCTGCAGACGGCGGTGGATTATATATTTTTGCCACCACAAGCCCTACGATCACAAATAGTACGTTTTACAATAATAGGGCTTCCACGTTGGGTGGTGGAGTCCATACAGTATATACAACACTAACGGTAAGAAACTCTACTTTTTCAGGCAACCAGACCATTGGAGGATCTGGGTTTTCAGACCTGGGGGGAGGTATTTTTGCCGGAGCTTCAGCCACACTGATCTTGCAAAACAATACATTTTCAGGAAATGGATCATCATTGGGCAGCAGCGTAGCTCTTTTTGGAGGCGCCATTGCTTCAGCAACAAACAGTATCTTCGCCAACAGCTCAAGAGGCGACAATTGTTATTTTACAGTCGTCAATGGCGGCAATAATATTGACGATGGCACTTCTTGTAACTTCGGTTCTGCCAATGGTTCGATGAGCAGTACAAACCCATATCTTGGTCCTCTCGCTGATAATGGTGGACCTACTCAAACTCATGCGCTTCTATCCGCTTCACCCGCCATCGATGGAGTTACATACAATTCACCAAATGGGTCCCCAGCCACAGACCAGCGTGGTTCCCCTCGCCCGCAGGGCAGCGGGTATGATATTGGCGCGTTTGAAGTCCGCGATGTGAACCCACCTGTTGTCACTCAGATGAACGTTCCTACCTTGGGCACTTTATTCGAAAGCCAATCCATCACTCTTGGAATTACCCAAATCACCGTACGCTTTAATCAAGATGTTTCCAGCGGTGGCGGTGGCACCGCCGCCGATAATCCATCCAACTACATTCTCGTCCGTGCAGGTGGAAATGGCATTCAAACGACAAGTTGTGCTGGCGGCATCACTGGGGCAGATATCAATATCAGCATCGATAGCATAACCTACACTAACAATGGCGGCAGTGGCCCATTTGAAGCCACGCTGAACGTCAATGGCGGTGTCCCTTTACCCACTGGCATCTATGAACTCTTTGTGTGCGGAACCACATCCATTACAAATGTATTTGGCGAAGAACTTAATGGCGGCTGGGTGGATTTCCATCAGGGATTTGCGGTCTTACAAAGCACTACAGGAGGCGGAACAGGCGGAAGTGGCACCCCTCTCGCTTCGAACGAAGCCGCAAATGAAGGACAACTCCCTGATACTGGGTTTCCGCCGAATCGTGTTACTCATCTACCTCTCCAACCTGAAGCCTTCAACTACGCTGAACTCGGCGACTTGTGGCTTGAGATCCCTTCGTTAAACATGAAGTCTACTATTGTAGGTGTGCCTCAGAGTGCTGACAAGTCTTGGGATGTTACCTGGCTTGGCAATGACATTGGCTGGCTCAACGGTACCGCCTTCCCCACTTGGAATGGCAACTCCGTCCTCACAGCACATGTGACCAACCCCAGCGGTTTGCCGGGTCCATTTGCAGCGTTGGATAATCTCAAATATGGCGACCAGATCATCGTCAACTTGGGAGACGTGAAGTATGTCTATGAAGTGCGCAACTCAAGACTGACACGTCCCTATTCGACAAGTTTTGCATTTGAATCCAAACAGGATGCTGCCTATCTGACCCTTATCACCTGTTCAGGATACAATCCAATCAGTGAGAGTTATCTCTTTAGAAGAGTGGTGAGAGCGGTGCTGGTCAGTGTTGTGAGTGAGTAAAAACGAAATTCAAGAGCCTCCATTCAGAAGATGGAGGCTCTTTTTATTTATCATCCACCAAACGGATACCTCTCGACATCGCCATTAATAAAAATGATGCCGTCAAACTGTAATACCCCTTCAACAAGGCATCGACTCCCACGCGAAGACTTGGGATCAATGCATATGAGATCAATGCAAAAACACAAACAATAGAAACAGCGAAAACATATCTGGCGGTGATCTTTCCGAACTTGCCATCTAAAAATGGAAGGAAGAAGATAAGTAATTCGCCAAGACCGATAAAGGAATAGACGATGAATATTCCAGCCGTTGTCAGGTCGCTTATCAAATAGATCGGTACCAAGAAAGGGGCTAGAATAAAAAGTATCGTGTTATCGAACACTGTGTAGGTAAAAGGATATACACACGGCCAGGTACATGGACCGGGAAGGGTATGTCGCTCCATGGGTAACATCATGGAAATCGCAAGAATTATCCATGCAGCGATATTCAGATATTTTCTCCATGCAGTCATGACTTATCGTATCCTTTTTAGGTTTTCAATAAACTTTAGCAAAAACCATGAAAACCTATCTAACACCTGAGTATTGTTTTTTGCTTCATAGTTATAAACGCTGCTTAAACACTTTTCAAGTAAAATTTTGAAGAACTTTATTATTGGGAGCAACCATGTTCACTTGCAAATACTGCGGCACAGAATTTTTAGAGCACCAACCAAATTGTCCAAACTGCGGGGCGCCGATCAAGGTTTCGGAGAATAAGGCAAAGAAAACCGAGAACAAGTCGATTCGTGAGATCTGCATGAAATACGAAGCGACGAAAAATCTTTATCTCGATGAAACCATAGACAAAAAACGCATGACGACCGTCCGCGAGCAATTTAATATCGCCGCAAATGAAGAGGTCATCATGGTCTATGATGACACCATCTTTGGTAATAATAAGGTTGGCTTCGCCATTTGCTCAGGCGGACTCTATTGGAAGAATGACTGGTCTGTGGATACCAAACGCACCTTCCTCACTTGGGAAGCTTTTGCAGAACGTGAACCCTCTCTCGATGGGTATCACATCCAGCTTGGGCGTGGAGACGTCCTTGGCATGGCAGGTGTAGGTGATGAAGAAGCCCGTAAGCAAACACTCAATATGTTGCACGAGATCAAAAACCTGCTTCAGTAAGTCTATTTATTCACCAAACCCTGCAGGCGGGATGCCAAGTCCTTGAATGAGCCTTGCCCAAAAATTGACCTGAGCCGCTGTGCTGACGAGAATAACAAATTCCCGTTCAGTAAAGGCGGCTTTTACTTTCTCTACAATTTCAGGATGGAATTTCAACGGGGTGGAAGAGATCAGGCGGGTATATGTGATCGCCAATTTTTCACGTTCTGAGAACGAAGATATCCCTTCAATATCTCCTCGCAACGCTTGTGCCTCCTCATCTGTAATCCCATATTTGCGATGCTCATAGGAATTCATATCCACGCAAAAGGGACATGCAACCGCATACGATGCCGCCATGCGGATCAATTTGAGCATACGCTTGTCCATTCGCCCATCTTCATGTGCAACAAGCGCTTCCATAATGCCAGATCCAATCGCTGCCTTCGGATACCAAGCCAGAATACGGGGCGGCAGCATCAATCTGCCAGTGATTTTTTCAGAGAGGCGAATACCGACTCTCAGTAAGAACGGAATTTTTTTAGGGGGAGTGAGAAAAGCCATGAAAAGATTATAAACTTCCCTGGTTACATGAAATAAATAGGCAAGCCTGGTCTGCTAGGCATTTACACCCATCCATATACCATCTGTATGGATGGTAAAACATTGACAATCCATCGAAAATGCATAAAATACTCCTATTACCATCCATATGGATGGTAATAGGAGTAAAAAAATGACCGACACAGAGAAAATCACCATCAATCTAGGGGCAGTGGACCTTGGCAAGATCGACCTACTTGTCGAACAAGGGCACTACTCCAACCGTACCGACTTTATCCGCACCGCCATCCGCTCTCAGCTCGAAAAACACACCATCGAGGTGCAACAATCAGTCACCCGCTACTCGTATGGCGTTGGTGCTTTCTATCATAATCTGGAAGACTTTGAGCGTTACAAAGCCAAGGGCGAAAAGATAAAGATCAGCATCATTGGCATCTACAATATCCCAAATGACGTCCCCCCTGCCCTGGCAGAAGAAGTGGTCGAGTCGATCAAAGTCTATGGAATCTTCCAAGCAAGTGACAAGGTCAAAGCTGTTCTTCAAAAATCAGGAAAAATCTTATGAGTAACGATCAGAACCTGCCGCAAAACTGGGCAACTCGTTTTTTTACAATTTTTGCCGGGCAAGCCTTCTCCTTGTTTGGCTCCGCACTAGTGCAATTCGCATTGATCTGGCACCTCACACAAGAAACCGGTTCCGCAACAATCCTTGCTACTGCCTCCTTATTTGGGATGCTCCCACAAGTGCTTTTGGGACCTATTGCCGGAACCATCGTGGACCGTGGCAATCGTCGCTTGATCATCATCGCATCCGATTCCGTGATCGCGGTTTCGACGCTTCTTCTCGCCTATTTATTCTGGTCTGGCGCTGCTGAGATTTGGCATATCTATTTAGCCTTAGCTGTCCGATCTGCGGGCGGAGCATTCCACTATCCCGCCATGTCATCATCCACCTCGCTGATGGTCCCTGATAAACATCTCTCTCGTGTAGCAGGAGCCAATCAAACCTTACAAGGCTTGGTCAGCATCGTGGCACCGCCTGTGGGTGCTCTGCTTGTAGAGGTCATGTCCACTCAGAACATTTTGATGATCGATGTGATCACAGCCATCATGGGCATCACTCCCCTACTCTTTTTTGCCATTCCACAACCGCCACGCAAAGCCGAACACGCTTCTGCACCCCAGCGCAGCTTTATCAAAGACCTTGGAGCAGGTTTCAAGTACATGGCTTCCTGGCCCGGTCTGCTCATGCTTGGTCTGCTTGCGACCATGTTGAACTTCCTATTTGCTCCGCTCACTGCTCTCATGCCACTGTTAGTAACAAAATATTTCAAATTAGGCGCACTCGAACTTGGCAGCCTCGACTCTTTCTTTGGCATTGGCATGATCGCAGGCGGAATTACCCTTGGCGTTTGGGGCGGATTTAAAAAACGAATCGTCACCTCCCTTTCTGGCATCATCCTCACCAGCTTTTCGATCCTTGCCATTGCGGCTGCCCCGCCCACCGCATTTTGGATGGTTGTAGTTGCCATGGCGTTCATGGGCTTCATGATGCCCATGGTAAATGGACCGATCCATGCTTTGTTCCAATCGGTCGTAGAACCAGACATGCAAGGAAGGGTCATGTCTCTGATCAGCAGCGTAGCACAAGCCATGATGCCAGTTGGTTTCATGATCGCGGGTCCTGTCACAGATGCCACCAGCTTCCAAGCATGGTTCTGGGTGGCAGGCATTCTTAACCTAGTTATTGGCATCAGCGGATTCTTTATCCCCGCAGTCATAAATATCGAAAGCAATCGTAAGGCATATCATCACCCCGCTGAAATTTCAGAAGAGTCTTCTACCGCTGAAACTCCTATTGCTGAGTACAGCAAATAATTTTCGTTTTCGTCCTCCAAGACGTTGGTTGCAGGTCACGTTTTCGCCGCGTGACCTGCAACTCATTTAAGCCAAATCAAATCATTTATAATAATTTCCCTATGGATACCAAAAACAAAGTAATCTCCTCTATAGAACAACTCCCTCTGTTCATTTGGCAATTGATCTGCATAAGTATATCAATCCTTTCATTTACTTTCATTCTATTAAATTACACACCTTCTCTTTTACGTCCAATTAGTATGGCGCTGCGAACCGGTTTTGGTGTGGTAATTCCGATAACAGCGCTTGGCATGTATCTGGTGTTTCGCCTTCCTGGCAGGTTGGGTAATTTATCCGCTCTTACCGCAACAATGTCATTATTTGCATTAGGGCTAGCAGGATTATGGGCATCGGGTAATACACAATCCGTAATTCTGAATGGGTTAATTCCTCTTACTGATGCCGCAGGGTACTATACAGACGCTCTACGTTTGCAATATGGCGCAGATGTTTCTAACTTTACCGCCATGCGTCCACTCTTTGCAGGGCTGCTCTCATTCTTTCTCTGGATATCGAATAACAATTTGATGGTCGCTGTGTCAATTTTTACAGCAATTGCTGGTTTCTCCTGTTATGTAGCATCCAGAGAAATTCAACGAACCCATGGAACTGAGGTTGCAGTCTTTTTCTTGATACTTATCTTTCTGTATTATCGACACCATAGCGGCACAACCATGTCTGAGAGTTTAAGTGTCCCTGTTAGCTTATTAGGTGTTGCATCGATTTGGCGAGGCATCTACGCAAAGCGTGAATGGACTACTTTATTTGGAATAGGGGTGATCGCCTTAGCACTAAATATTCGTCCAGGAGCAATGTTTGTTCTACCCGCTCTCTTACTGTGGGGAGGATGGGTATTTCGAGGTGAAAAGAGGTTTTCCCTCAAATTTTTTGGAATTGGAGCTCTCCTCATCATCTGTGTGTTTTACATCAATAATCTTATGATCGATTTTGTCGCTGGTCCAAATGGGGTAGCTTTTGAAAACTTTGCATGGGCATTTTATGGTTTATCCTCTGGCGGCAAATCCTGGACCTATATTTTTGAAGCTCATCCAGAATTACAACTTCTAAAGGATACTGAAATTACCCCCGCCATTTACAAGCTTGCTTTTGAGCAGATATTAAACAATCCACTCCTTATCATAAAGGGATCTCTCTTTTACTGGAAAATGTTTTTCTCAAGCTCATGGTACAACGCTTATGCCTTTGTGGCAGGTGAAAACTATTGGGTAAATGAAATAGCGCGGTGGGGAATGTATGTTCTCGGAGTTCTGGGGGCTATAAAACTATACAAAGATCAGAAAGACCCTTATGCTAGCCTTGCAGTAGCAGCTGCAATGGGCGTGTTAGTTTCTGTTCCGTTTGTTCCGCCCACCGATGCTTATCGTGTCCGCCTTTATGCGGCTACGATTCCTTTCTTTATCCTGCTTCCGGGAATGGGTTTATTTTTCTTTCAGGAAAAAATACCAGTACGTTTTTTCAAACCCAACCTTATAATTTCACCCAAAAATTTTTCAAGTGTAGCATCCGCAGTCGTAATCATTCTATTTCTCCTAATGTCACCGCTCCTGATCAAAACAAATGGAGAACTCCCTGCACCACCAGAGATAACCTGTCCTCCCGATATGGATAGTTTTTTCACTCAATATAACAATGGGAGTTTTATTAACATACATCGTGAAAGCAAAGTTTTTCTAGACCACGTGCCTGATTTTCATCAAAGCACCTTCCGCCGTAATGCTCACAGCCTGCCAGATATAAACCTCACGACAATTCTGGAAAATATCGAGCCGCCAAAAACTATTTTTTATTCAGTTGATCTAGCAACAAATCAACAGGCTTTTATTATTATCGAGACGGACCTCTTACCTGAACCTGGGTCGCTCCTCCACTTTTGTGGAGAGTACAGCTTCGACCCTGAAGTGACACCTTATGCCTTTTTCTATGCGGAACAAATCCTCAATAAGGAACAATAAAACTTGTCAATCCAGAAACGCATGGTATAATACCATCCGCTGTGAATTTGGAGAGGTCGCGTAGTCTGGCTTAGCGCGCACGCTTGGAAAGCGTGTAACCCACAAAGGTTCGCGGGTTCGAATCCCGCCCTCTCCGCCAGAGTAACGCCCCCTTTTCCAGGGGCGTTTTGTTTTATAGAGGTACCCGATGACAAACCCCATCAATTATTTGATCGAAAACATCTCTTGGTACGAACCGATCTATAATATTGCCTGGGTATTGTTCATGCTTTATGCGCTGACACTTCCCCCGCTGACCTTAATCTTCTTCCACAAAATTCGACTCTTGAACCGTATCCTGCCGCCTTTGGCTTGGTCTCATCACCGGAAAACATATTCACATCTGATTGGAGCACTTTTGTCATCTTCTCGTTTCGTCTAATTCCTTATTGGATATTCAATGACAAGATCCTGCATTTCTTGGGCGGCGGGATTGCAATTGCCCTAGTCTATGAGTACTTTATTTTGAATCTTAATATTCAACAAGGAGATGGGATAATCAGTCTTAGAAACATAGCAGATAATAAACTTGGATATCTTTTTGCCAACCTATTTCTGCTTACATTTTTCTCTTCTTTCTTCAGTGTCTTTTCCGAATTGTATGAGTTTGTATCCAAATATGTAGCTGGATATCAATTCGACAGCAGCGGCTTCGACACTTGGCTGGATATTTTAGCAAATATGGCAGGCGCATACTTGGGTTACCTACTCATTTGGCTCTGGAAATATCGAACAAAAAAGACCTGATCTTGCGACCAGGTCTTTTTTGATTTCTTTTCTTGATTACGGCGTTGGAGTGGCTTGCACGTCAGGGAGCGGAGTTCCAGCGTACACCATCAGATCAGCGAATAAAGCCGCATCATGCCCAGGGACATCTTTCGCTTCCGCAATGAACTGATACAAAAGCGAGGATTCCCATTTTCCACCACCAAGGATATCAGTACCCTTTGGCGCATCATCGGCACGGCGTGAACCGGCGAGAATGCCTTCATAGCTGCTCATATCCAGCTGGGCGGGAGAAACTGCTAAGTCCACTGAGTGGCAAGACACGCAGGAGAGGGAACCGGAATACCAGAGGTTCGCTTGATTGAACAAAGGCTGAACATCGGCAAACGTGGCTTCACATGTCGCACCGTTCGCATCCGTGAATTCGAAGGGATCGGTTTCAGGAGAACCAGCATCCACCCAGGCACCAACCAGATCAACACCAGCCACATGACACTTATCAGACGGAGCAACAATGCTTGACTCCACAGTCATAGCAGGCAGGGTGGCAGGGATCATCGTTGGGATGGGTGTTGTTTCAGGGAGGGAATTCCCACGGTTACAGGTCAGGGACATTCCACAAGCATTTACAAACACAAAACCCACCCACACCAGCACGCCCACCAGAAAAACGGTTACAGCACCGTAAATATATTTTCGAACATCATCGTTCATTACAGGCATCTCCCTTTTACTGACTGGCTTTAAGCGTGCGGAGGTAGTTCACCACATCCCAGCGTTCGCGGACGGTGAGGTTTTCATTAAGCGGCGGCATCTGACCGGAGAATTGAACTTCCGGGAAGAGGGTGTTGTTGGGATTCCAAATACCATTGGTGATGGTGAGGAACCAGCCGCCATCAGACTTGGCTTGCACAACTTCACTGGTCAGGTCAGCAGGCTTCTTTTTGACGAGGAAGGCAGCTACAGTACCATCGCCCTTACCGCCTGCGCCGTGACACATGGCACAGTGGATTTGATACAACTGCGCACCACGGGCAATCGAAGCTTCATCGGCAGGGACAGGGTTGGTAGGTTCACCCAAACCGGGTAAGTAAGCCGCGCCATCTACAGGAATGGATTGGGCAGGAACCGCAAGCGGTTTTTCTTGATCATCAAAAGCTTCCTGGACCTCCATGAAAACGACCCAGTCGATCTTGATGACATCATAAGCAAAGATCATCAAACCGGCAGCAATAACAGCAAGCGCGGCAAATACAACAAGGAGTTGTTTGAATAGTCTCATAGGTGTTGTGCCTCCGCAGGCTTCACAGATTCAGCGCCAAGCTTCTTCAGCAGATCTGTGATCTTCTTTTCATCACAATCCGGACATTCCACAAAGATTGCGATCTTGCCATCACTGATCTCAGGGACATACTTCATCGGGCGATAGTTCGGGAAGAAGCTATCAAGGAATACTCCAAGGAAGGTGGAGAGCAGCATGCCAAGCATGGTTAATTCGAATAACACGACTACCGTGGGAGGACCCGGGACAAATGCCTGGGTGCTCACCTGAATTGGGTAGGGGTACAGGAAAGGTGAAATAAAGGCGAGGAAAATCCCTGCGCCCAGACCAAGGATGGCGCCACCCATGGCGATACGCGGTACATTCGTCCACTGACGCGGACGGCCAAGCATCGCTTCGGTGACCGGTATACCCGAGATCACATTCATGCAGTCATCGTGAACGCCACTTGCACGGAGCTGTTCAACGGCATCCGCAGCTGGCGCGAGGTCCGAAAAGACCGCGAGTAGATCGACAACTTTTTTCTCTTCAGTCATCGCATCCTCCTATTCCAGTTCGCTGACGGAGACAACCGTCTCACGTCCGAATTTCTTAAGTTCATGCGCCATCTGGCCTTCCTGAACTTCCCAAACAGGGATTAGCGGGATCAGTTTGGAAGCAGCCATGTAGAGCAAGATGAAGAAGGCGACCGTACCAATACCCATGGGTACTTCGATGCCAGGGGTGTACATACGCCAGGTGAAGGGCATGCGGTTGATCGTGACGGAGATGGGGACGATGATGTAACGTTCGAACCACATACCAATATTGATAGCAATACCCACAAAACCAACGATCCACGGATTGGCACGCCATTTGGGATTCCACAAGGTTGCCCATGGGATCACAACGTTGGTGAACAACATGGCGAACCACATCCAGCCCAACGGACCGGCTTCGTGGAAGTGAAGCAACTGCTGCGTCCACTTATCGCCACCGTACCACTGCACCATGTAATCATTGAAGAAGAAGTACGCCCATGCCATGGAGATGATCAACATCAGTTTGCCAATGGCATCGAAATGCTCACCGCGAACGAAGTAATCCATATGCTTCATGGTACCGCGGATGACAGCCAACACAAGCACGGCAGCACCCATACCGGAGTGAAGAGCACCCACGATAAAGTATGGACCAAAGATGGTGGATGACCAGCCGGGGCGGGTGGCAGCAGCAAAGTCCCAAGACACGATGGTATGAACCGAGAACATGACCGGGATGATCGCGAAGGCGAAGATGTTCATCGCATTGCGCAAGTGAGTCCACTCACCTTCGGTACCGCGGAAGCCCAGTGCAAGAACCTTATACAAATTCTTGCGCCAGCCAGTGGAGCGGTCGCGAGCCATCGCCATATCAGGGATGAGCGGCAGGAAGAGGTACATCGTGGAAGAAAGCAAGTAGGTCGTGATCGCGAGCAAGTCCCAAGTGAGTGGGGAGTGCAGGTTCGGCCACATCATGCGCTGATTGGGATACGGCATGAGCCAGTAGAAAAGCCACACACGACCCATGTGCATGAAGATCGAAAAACCAGCCTGTACCAGACCGAAGGTGGTCATCAATTCTGCGGCGCGGGTGAACGGACGGCGGAACTCCGCCTTGAACACGCGCAAGATTGCGGAGATAAAGGTACCGGCATGACTGATACCGATCCAGAACACGGTGTTGACGAGGAAGATACCCCAGTAGTCTGGGCGCATCACACCGGCTTCACCCTGACCTTTTGCGATCAGGACGCCCCACTTATAGAACAGGAAGTACACAACCACAAAAGCCAGGAACCCAAAGACCACCCAGAATTTCCATGTGGGTTTTTCCAACATGGATTCCATGACCATTTCGTTCATACGCCCGCGGGGAAGCGGGTCGAGCATGAGGTGCTTTTCGCGGAGATGCTCTTCGTGAGAGTGTTCCGCGTGATGTTTGTTATCTGACATGTTTACCCTCCCTTGAAGTAGGTCACGTTGGGAAGCGTGCCAAGTTCTTCAAGATGTTTGACGCCATGACCCTTGTGCGCCAACTGAGAGACCAACGACTCAGGCTGGTCAACACGACCAAAGACGATCGCATTGGCAGGGCATGCCTGGGCACAAGCGGTGGTGAACTCGCCATCCATCACTTCGCGTCCTTCGGCTTTGGCTTTGTCCTGAGCCTTGTGGATGCGCTGGATACAGAATGTGCATTTTTCCATCACACCCATACGGCGAACGGTCACATCGGGGTTGAGCTGATTGGGAAGCGGCTCAGGGCGCTTGTAATCGCGCCAGTTGAAGGCACGCACCTGGTACGGACAGTTGTTCGCGCAGTAACGTGTACCCACACAGCGGTTGTACACTTGCAGGTTCAACTGTTCCGCCTGCGAGTGAACGGTGGCAAACGCCGGGCAGACAGGTTCACAAGTGGCATGTCCGCACTGTTGGCAAAGCATGGGCTGGTTGGGGGTCATCTTGATCTCAGGATATTCACCCTCCCAGAAGCGTTCGATGCGGATCCAGTGCATGGAACGACCATAACCAGCGTCTTCTTCACCTACGAAGGAGATGTTATTTTCCATCGCGCAGGCAGCCACACAAGCCTGACAGCCTGTGCAGATATCCTGATTGATGACCATGCCCCACTTGCCGGTTTCTTCGGCGCTAAGTTTGATTTCTTCGGGTCTAATCATGATTAATGCTCCTCACCCAGCGCTTCGCCGTACACGCCCATGCGGCTTTCCATGCGGGAAAGACCGACACCGCTGACAGCACTGGAGACCTTCTCTACCTTGACTTTCATACCAGCAAATGCCAAGTCGCCGGCTCCATTAAAGTGGACACCGAACAAGTCTGCAGGGTTGACACCGCGGTTCTCAGCATAACGACCATAAGCGGTGTGACCCTGACCGAACGGCATCGCGATCGTATCGGGGCGAATGGCAGGATACAGATAAACATAGGCTTCTACTTCACCAGCCTCACTAATGATCTTGACCTTGTCATCATTGTGCAAGCCAAGTTCATGAGCGGTCTCAGGATTGATCTCAACCCATGTGTTCCACATTACAGTAGTGGTTGGGTCGGGAAGTTCCTGCAACCAGGGCTTGTTCGCGCCGGCTTCCGCAAGGGTTGGGGAAACGAACGGCACGAAGAAGAATTCGCCTTCACCGGCAAATTCAGGCTCAGCAGCGTCAACATTGGCATTGAGCACATCAGAACCATTTGGCGCAACCAGCGCTTCAGTATTCTTGAGCCAGCCGCCATACTGCTGGAAGTACGCCATGAAGGTCGCAGCATCAGGAGCCGTGAAAGAACCGTCGGCTTCGCTCATCAAAGAGCTGACCTTGGTCTGAATGAATTCAACTTCATCCTTGTACGGAAGTGCTTCAGCAAACTTGCCGCCAGCCAATTGAGCCGCAGCGATCAACACATCGGCGGTGGCACGGGTGTCGTAGAACGGAGAGACAACCGGCTGGGCACCAGAAAGCACCGGCAAAGACACGCCAGTGGCTACACGCTGGTAACCCCAAGATTCAAGTCCGTGGTGATCGGGGAGAACGTACTTCGCTTCAGCAGCGGTTTCATCGGGGAAGGTCGCGAAGGAGATCAACTCGACATTCGCAAGGGCTTCCTTGAAACCAAGGGATGCGGGCAATTCAAAGACCGGGTTCACACCATGAACGAACAACGCCTTGATCGCGCCGCTCTTCATCTTTTCAACAAAAGCACCCATTTCTTCTGCAGAAGCAGGGCGGCTGTATTCGGTCTGATTCGGAGCAAGGGCAGAGAGGTACACGCCGCCGGGCTTGCCGAAATTATCAGAGAGGGCATTCAACGCGAGAACAGCTTCAGCAATTTCCAAACCATTGGATTGACCGAGAGCGGGGCCGCCGGGGATGGCGAGCACGTTGAAATGAACGAACATCTCAGCGAGGTGATGCAACGCTTCCAACTCGACGCCAGCTGCTTCAGCAACCTCAGCCGGATTCACGCCGGAGAAGACGCGCGGTGTTGCGCCGCCGCGAAGTTCCGAGACGAGTTTACCGATTGCAAGGGCAACCAAGCCTTCGGTCCCGGGGCGAACCGGAACCCAATGGTCTGCCTTGGCACCCGTTGCAGACATCCTCGCTTCAAATTGAACGAAGGTGCCACGCAGTTTCATTTCGCCTTCGCGCAAACCAACGAAGCCGCGGGTGTAAGGAAGCGGTGAAAGCCAGGTTTCGAGGAAGTTGGCGCCGAAGGAGAAGACCACCTGTGCTTTGCCAATGTCAAACCAGGGCAACCCAGCCTGACCAAAAAGATTTTCAGCGGCTTTGCTGAGAGTGGCGCGGGCTTCGAACATGCCCAACGCACCATAGCGGACAGGAGCATTCATGCCAGTCGCACTTGCAAGGTCAGAGACGAGGTCAAAGAGATGGTCGGGAGCCATGCCCATCAGGAAGGCAACTTCGCTGGGCTTGTAGTTCTTGAGGGCATCTGCCACAGTTTGAATGGCGGAGTCCCAATCTCCAGTGGAAGGACCTTGAACACGATCGGGGTTGTACAAGCCGTGCAAGGTGGCTTGTCCGCGTGCGCAGGTCTTTCCGAGATTAAGGGGATGGTTGGCATTGCCTTCGGTCTTGATGGCGCGACCTTGATAGGTGCGCACGACGAGACCACATCCCGCCGCACATTCGCGGCATGTAGTGGCGTAATAGGTACTCTGCCCGACCGAGTTGTATTCAGGCATCTGCTGATAAGGTTCGCGCTTAACATAACGCGAAGCGGGACCACAACCTGTGAGGATCGCAGTGGTCGCCGCTCCCAAACCAGCCAGTTTTAGAAAATCACGCCGGGAAAATTGTTCAGTCATAATTGATTTCCTTTCACCCGGTTTAATAGTGACACGTACCGCAGTCTGCAAGTTTGATCAGCTTTTCCTGATCTTCGCCGGCAGCTTCGATGTGACAGTTCAAACACCAGCCCATGTTCATTACCTGAGGATTCTGGGCAACGAGCTGCTGGGTCATGTCGCCGTGACATTCTTCGCAGTTACGTCCCGCCGCGATATGTGCGCGGTGGTTGAACTGGACGAAATCAGGGACGATGGCAACGGGAACCCATTCGAGCGATTGACCACTCAGAACAGCGTCCTTAAGTGGGGCAAGCAATGCACTATCACGGGTCTTGACGATCTGATTGTGGCACGCCCAACACTTTGATTGCGAAGGGATACCAGCGGCAGGACCCTTGGATGCGCCCGGATGGCAATACAAACACTGAATGCCAAAGGCAACATGGGTCTTGTGGGGGAATTGAACAGGCTGTTCAGGCGCTTGCTGGGTAGTCCATAACCCATAGGCAGCCGCACTAAACACTGCCAGGAACACAATCCCCACCGCGATCAGACCAAGAGGCTGTTTTAGCCAGTCGAAAAACTTTTTGATCATGGATGCTCCTGAAATAAACTAAGCGTAACGCCGTCGTTGTTGGTCAACGATGGCGTTTGCAAAATTACCGAATTTATATGACGAACATGAAGCGCTTATGCTGGTCTCTCTCTTCATAAAAAAAGAACCCACCCAATAACATCGCTACACAGCTGCGCTCTGAGGGTATTCTACTTCATTATCAATTGCGCGCCAGCATGAGCTGCGCGCAACTTTAGAATTATACATCGAAAGTGCAAAAAGGTACAAGTTGTCCGATTTATTTTTTAAGGTTGAACCAGAGTGAATTTGTCCAATATTTTTAATGAAAGGAGGAGCCTGCGATAGCGTGTTCTTTTTAGAACACTTCCAACAAAAGAAAGGTTTCATCTTATAATCAACGCACGATGAAAACAAAAAATATTTTCAGCGCATGCATTTTCTTGTTGGTCATCCTAACTCTGATGCTGGCGTTGACCAATTTCAATCCGCCTGTGGTGTCTGCCAAAAACATGGAAACCACAACCATTCAACAAGTCACCCCAACCCCACCTGTAGACGATAGTTCTGAGATCGGCTCGACAGATGGCATCTTGATCATGGGCGTTGTGATCGTGTTGATCGTCACTCTGCCATTGTTCTTCCGAAAAAGAAAATGATCGAATGGGCTGATACTCCAGCCATTAACATCGCCTTAACAGATTAGGAATCCCTTTATGGTATAGTGCCACGCATGCCTGAAAAGATACTGATCGTTGAAGATGAGATTGCCCTGCAAGAAACGCTCGCCTACAACTTGAAAAAAGAGGGGTATGCTGTCGAAACCGTAGGGGATGGGCGTTCTGCGTTGGAATCTGCCCGCAAACAAAAACCAGACTTGATCGTGCTCGATATCATGCTGCCCGAAATGGACGGCTTTGAAGTGGCGCGTACCCTCCGCAAAGAAATGACCACTGCCATTCTCATGCTCACCGCCCGTGATGATGAGATCGACCGCGTAGTAGGACTTGAAGTAGGCGCAGACGACTACCTGACCAAACCTTTCTCGATGCGTGAACTTATGGCACGCGTCAAAGCTCAGTTGCGCCGTGCGCGGCTTTTACGAGAAGAGATGGGGAAAACCGTCGAAGAGACGCCACACGAAACGCTCACATTCGACAACCTCACCATCAACCTCACCCGCCGCGAAGTAACCCTGAACGGAACCCCAGTACAACTCAAGCCAAAAGAATACGAACTCTTACTATTCCTTGCCGAGCATCGCAGACAAATGCTTTCACGCGAATTCATTTTAGAACGTGTTTGGGGCTGGGACTATATCGGCGACAGCCGCACAGTGGATGTCCATGTGCGCTGGCTGAGGCAAAAGATCGAAGAAAATTCGAGCGAACCAAAACGCATTGTTACCGTTCGCGGTGGCGGATATCGGTTTGAAGGATGAAGCGTGATGCGTAAATTACGATTTACGCATCACGCTTCACGGATCACTCATGACACAACTTGCCTACCTTCCCGCAATCCTCTTCCTCCTCATAGCCGTCTGGTTTGCATGGCGATATTTTGATCTGCGCCGTAACATAAATCAAGTGGCACAGTCGCTGCGTGACGCGAAAATTCCGCTCCCCCATTCAAATGAAATCGATGAACTCCTCAGTGTGATCGAGTCACGGCGCGCTGCGTTCAATACAGAACTAGCGGCACTTCGAACCGAGAACGAACGTCTTGCGACTGTCCTTGAGCAGCTCACAGATGGCGTGCTCATTGCCGATGCAGATGGGCGCGTACAATTTGCGAACCCCGCCGCAAGCAAACTCTTCAACACGAACAGCCCTACTCAACAAAGTGTGGCACAGGTGGTACGCAGCCATCAACTCATCGAAGCGTGGAAGCGCTGTCAGCAAACCCGTCAACTTCAGATCGAAACCGTGGAAATTCCTACACGAAGGCAATACCTTCAGATCATCGTCATTCCCGACCAACATGAAGGCGGAAGTTTGCTCCTCGCCCAAGACCTGACTCAAGTCCGCAAATTGGAAACGGTGCGGCGGGACTTCATCTCGAACGTCTCACATGAATTGCGAACGCCGCTTGCCTCGCTCAAAGCCCTCACCGAAACCTTGCAGGGCGGCGCTCTCGCGGACCCGGAAGCTGGTCCACGGTTCCTGGACCGAATCCACACTGAGGTCGACGCGCTGACTCAGATGACGCAGGAATTGCTCGACCTTTCACGCATCGAGTCGGGACAGGTGCAACTCAATTTTGAAACGGTCTCGCCGCGCAAATTGATCCACTCTGCTGCTGATCGGATGAAAGCGCAAGTGGAACGTGCAAATCTGAAATTGGAAGTGAAATGTGAAGACGGCTTGCCAAATATCAAAGCCGATAAGGGTCGATTGGAGCAAGTATTGGTGAATCTCATTCACAACGCTGTGAAGTTCACCAAGCCCGGGGGGAGAATCTCTTTGGGTGCAGAACCCGTTCCGGGCGGAGTCCGATGCGTGGTGCGGGATACGGGAGTGGGCATCCCTTCGGAGAGTCTCACCCGCATCTTCGAGCGATTCTATCGAGTCGACTCATCCCGCACCGGTTCCGGCACAGGATTAGGGTTATCCATTTCAAAGCATATCGTGGAAGCACACGGCGGAAAGATATGGGCGGAAAGTGAAGAAGGGCGCGGCAGTAATATTTTTTTCTTTATTCCGCTTGACCCTGCCACGGCAAACTGATGGTAAAACAACTCCCCTCCCCAAGGGAGCTGACCACTTTGACATCATAATGGAACAGCCCAGCAAGTTTGCTCACAATGGCAAGCCCAAGACCGGTGCCTTCATAACGGCGTGATAATGCGGCATCCAACTGAACGAATGGGACGAAGATCTTGGAAATATCGCTTTCTTTGATGCCGATTCCCCGATCCCAGACAATGATCTCCAATTTTTGCTCACTTACTTTATGAATGATCTGTATGCCAAGCTCTCCACCACTGGGTGTAAATTTACTGGCATTCCTCAATAAATGGATAAGCATCTTCTTCATTAATGTTACATCTGTTTGGAGCATGATCTTTTCAGATGGATTTTGGAACGAAAGAGTTTGGTTCCTTTGCTTCACATCCTCACTAATAGATCGCATGGCAGCCTCACATATATCTGCCAATGGATACTGCTCGACAAACAACTGCATCATCCCGCTCTGAAGCCGCGAGTAATCAATCAGGTCATTGACCAGATCGAGCAGGCGGCGCCCACTGGTTTCGATAATGCCCACGGCTCGAAATTGTTTTTCGGTCATGGAACCATGTCCCGTTATCTTTAATGATTCTGCGCTGCCAAGGATACCTGTAAGTGGTGTGCGCAGTTCATGGCTCATTGCTGCCATGAACTCATCTTTTGCTTTCATGGCTTTTTCCAATTCTGTATTGGTATGCTTCAACTCTAACGTACGTGTTTGAACCCGGTCTTCAAGATCAGCATTGAGATTTTTCAAGTCTTTATTCAATGAGAATATCTCATGTCCATCCAGTCGCTGCAGGACAATGGAGATCAGAATCAAAAACCCGACCCAAAAACTTACTGCATTAAAGCTGATCAGTTGATTGTATTCATGTCCGATCACAAAGAGATAGAACGAACCCAGCAACAACAGGTCGGAGAAGAGGCGGTGGATACTTAAAAGCCAATAGTTCTCTTCTCTCAAACTGCTCACATTTGATGATGGAACGATCAATTGAGAAAGTCCTGCCATACCCAAAAAGCTTGAAAACAAGTTATATGATACGTCGGTAATCCTGACCGTCTCATAATAAAGTCCTTGAAGATCTTGAACGAGAAATGTAATATCAGCAAAAATGAGGAAAATCAAACTGAGACCAAGCTGGATCTTGACACCAAGGGGAAGGTACTCGCTTTTCATGGTGATCAGAACCCATAATGCCATGAACAACAATGTATCGACAGAAAAGTAGGCAATTGTGGCCCACATATGGGTGGAGGTCATATTTTCTGTTTGAATGACAATTGGTTTCAAGACAAAAAACCACAGGAACAATCCCATAGAAACAACAACTGTGATCGTTTCCAAGTAGATCTTGGCGTTCTCAATCATTGGCATTTTCTTAAAGGGGAACTGTAATATCCCTATTAAGAAAAGTGGATAACTCAAGAGATAAAAATAATCGGCAATAGAGGGGAATGGATCTACATGATAAACATGGATAAGGAGCAGCCAAGAGATATTACCCAATGCTAAAAAAACCAGCGACAAGGCAATTGCGCACCACGCAATCGCTGAGCGGCGTGAAACAAGGCGAATACGGTGCGCAGTATAAAAAATAGCAGCCGCACTCAATATGTTCCAAATACAAGCTGCGATATCCCCATACAGTTGATAAGCGGACTCAGAACGAATGACCAAAGGCGGCAGCAATATCAGCACAAATATAATGCTGTACAAAAAAAGAAGTTTTCGAGACGAATTCTTTCCCAAAAGCTGAGAAAACCAACTGTCTCTAAAAAACGTTTTCTTTATGTAATTTCCAAGATTAAGATAAAGATTTTGTGAATTGTGCAACATACAACATGCCTCCACAGCATAGATATATGAACTTAAAAAGCAAAATCCCCAATTTGACTATTGGGGAAAATACGTATTTTCAATCAAAATATACAAAACAGAGTTGAGTTAGTTCTTCATCTTGATGCCGGATGCAGGTGAAGTGCTCTCCAAGCGCTTTTACCCCAGCAATACTGCCTCTGCTGATTCGAGGTGCGAATATACAGGAATGATCGCTGGAATGTCCGTGATATCAAGCACATTCATGACATCAGGAGTTGGATTCAAAAGCACCATCTTGCCATTCCGAGAGCGCAGGGACTTGGCATTTGTAACGAGCAGACGGATGCCGATCGAGGCTAGAAAGTCCACTCCAGACATGTCCACGATCACGCGCGGCTTTTCTCCGGCACAATACGCCGAAAACTTTGTCTCGATCTGGCTCACCCCCATGATATCCAGCCTGCCTTTCATTTTGATCAAGGTAATGCCTTTATCCAGTTCGCTAACCCGTAGTTCCATTGAAGCCGCCTGTAGAAATGAGATATCCCATATATCTAATTATATAAACGTCAACTAGAACGATTGTTAACAACAGGTTATGGTTTCTACTCACCCATCAAATGCGCCTGGACATCAAATGGCTTCCCGTTGGCTTCCGGCTTGGCGCGTTCATAGGTGCCATTGGTCTTGAGAATGCGGGCGCGGGTATTGTCTTTGAGATAGGCTTCCAAGATCTTCTCGCGTAGAAATTTCACCTGTCCCTTGCTTTCGACCGGGAAGACTACTTCCACACGATGATTGAGATTGCGTGGCATTAAGTCGGCGCTGCCCATGTAGACTTCGTCATTGCCGTTGTTTTGGAAATAATAGATGCGGCTGTGCTCGAGGTAACGTCCCACCACACTGATCACACGGATATTCTCGCTCACGCCTTTAATTCCTGGACGCAGACAGCACATGCCGCGAATAAGCAAATCCACTTTGACGCCAGCTTGGGAGGCTTGATAAAGGAGCTGGATCATGTCCATATCCACGAGCGAGTTCATCTTGAAGATGATGCGAGCTTTGTTGCCAGCCTTGGCATGCTCGATCTCGCGGCGGATGAGTTTTTCTATCTGTTCGCGCAAGTTGACGGGTGCGACCAACAGTTTTTTGTAACTCTTTTTCGTTGAATAACCGGTCAAATAATTGAAGAGGTCTGTAGCGTCTGCGCCCATGTCTTCGTCGCAAGTGAACATGCCGATGTCTTCATAGATACGGGATGTAACGGCATTGTAATTGCCGGTGGCAAGATGCAAATAACGGCGAATGCCCTCCCCTTCTTTGCGGACGACCATGGTCACTTTGCAGTGAGTCTTCAAGCCCACCAAGCCATAAACCACATGCACACCCGCTTGCTCCAGTGCGCGCGCCCAACCGATGTTGGATTCTTCATCGAAGCGGGCTTTCAACTCCACCAATACAGCGACCTGTTTTCCGCGCTCTGCGGCTTCGAGCAAAGCTTCAACCACAGGCGCATTCGAGCCTACGCGGTATACGGTCTGTTTGATGGCGAGCACATGCGGATCACGCGCAGCAGCTTGGAGAAAGTCAACCACAGGGACGAACGATTCATAAGGATGATGGAGCAAGATGTTCTCATTCCGAATCACATCAAACATGTTATCGGATGAAGTATCAAGCTTACGCAGCGGTTTTGGGATGCGTTGTATATAAGGCGGGTATTTCAAGTCATGCCGTTCGATGCTGTTATACACCTGCCAAAGACTTGCCAACCCGAGCGGATGTGTCAGGGAATAGATGTCGTTGTGAGTGATTTCAAGATTCTCCACCAATAAATCACGCATTTCCTCAGGCATAGATGAATAGACCGCCACCTGTACCACCGAGCCAAATTTACGCTTGCGAATGTTCTGCTGCATGGTTTCGAGCA
>Ga0209066_10001421_pt1 | contig 31679 bp, 31 predicted proteins | sample All_14_2_FD_187198 | JGI IMG/M metagenome (GOLD analysis project Ga0209066, IMG submission 187198) | Freshwater microbial communities in response to fracking from Pennsylvania, USA - Allegheny Zone_MetaG_DW_15 (SPAdes) (version 2) ... | reverse complement strand
GTGCCACCGCACGGCAACACCCCCCCCAGGCACTTGAGCAAAGTGGACTTGCCCGCCCCATTGGGCCCCACGATGGCCAGCCAGCGCCCGGCGGGCACGGCCAGGTCCACCGCGTGCAGCACCGGATGTTTTTGAGATCCAAAACCGAGGTTAGCGCTTACTTGGTGAGCGCTGACAGCTATTGATTTTTCCATCTGCTACCCCACCCGCCGGTGCATCAGCCACAGCAGGTAACCGCCGCCCAGCACGGCGGTCAGCACGCCCACAGGCAATTCCTGCGGGGCCATCACGCCCCGGGCCAGGGTGTCGGCCAGCAGCAGGAGCACGCCGCCCATGAGGCTGGAGAGCGCCAGCAACCGGGCGTGGGTGGTTTTGACGGCCGAGCGCACCAGGTGCGGCGCGGCCAGCCCCACGAACGCAATGAGGCCGGTCTGCGCCACCGCCGTGCCCGTGGCCAGCGCCAGCACGGCCACCAGCGCCACGCGCAAGGCACCCAGCGGAAGCCCCAAGCTGGCAGCCGTGGCCTCACCCAGGCTCAGCCCGTCCAGCACCCTGGAAAACGCCAGCCCCACAGCCAGGCACGGCAGCCACACACCGGCCATGATGCCCACCGCCGCCCAGCCCACGAAGCCGGTGGAGCCCAGCATGAAGCTCTGCATGGCCTGCAGTATGTCGGGCGACAGCAGCGTGACCAGCGAGCTGAGGGCCCCCAGCACCACGCCCACCACCACCCCGGCCAGCAGCAGGCGCAGCGTGTGCTGCACGCCTTTGGCCAACAGCAGGGTCAGCAGCACCGCCAGCACGGCCCCCACAAACGCGGCCCCGGTCAACCCGGCGCGCACCACCCAGCCGGTGGCCATGGGGCTCACCCCCAGCAGCGACAGCGCCGCCGCCACCCCCAGCGTCGCGCCCGATGCACTGCCCAGCAAGAACGGATCGGCCAGCGGGTTGCGGAACAGGCCTTGCGCCACCGCACCGGCCAGGCCCAGCAAAGCCCCTGCCAGAAACGCCCCCAAGGTGCGCGGGGCACGGATGTCCCACACGATCTGGGCGGAAATGGCGGCGTCGGCCCCGGCGTCACCCCGGGGGCCCACCACCGCGTCCCCAAGGGCCGACAGCACCTGGGACACCGGCTCCACCCCCGTGCTGCCCACCGCCAGACCCAGCAACGCCAGCCCGCAGGCCGCCAGCACCAGCGCCATGCCCAGCCACATCGCCCGGCGCGCACCGGTGTCGGGTCGGCCAGCGGCGGTGGCCATGCCAGGGGCCTGCGCAGGCGTCAAACCGCGCCCCCCTGCCGAGCCGCTGCCCCCACCGCAGCGGTTTTGCCGGCAATGCACCCGGCCATCAGCCGGGCGGCCTCGGCCATGCGGGGACCGGGGCGCACCAACACATCGGACTCGTCCAGGCTGAACACGCACAGGCGGTTGTCCCGGATGGCGCGCAGGCCTTTCCAGCCGGGGCGATCGGTCATGCCCGCGAAGTTGCGGGCCCCGACCATGATGACGTCGGGGTTGGCACGCACCACGAACTCGGGGTTGAGCTTCGGAAACGGGCCCAGCTCCGGCCCGAGGATGTTCTTCACCCCCAGACGGGTGAGGGTTTCGCCGATGAACGACGACGCACCGGCCCCATACGGTGCCCGGTTGACCTCGAAGTACACCCGCGTGCCCTGGGCGCTGGCGGGCAACGACTGGGCGGCGGCGGACACCGCCGCGTCGATGTGCCGCCACACCCGGTCGGCCTCGGCCACCGGCACGCCCAGCGTCAGCGCCACGGTGCGCAGCACGCGCCGCACGTCGGCATGGGTTTTGGGCTCCAGCACCACCACTTTCAGACCCAACGCCTCCAACCGGTCGGCGGCGCGGGCGGACGCGGAAATCAGCACCAGGTCGGGTCGGGCCGCCACCACGGCTTCGACGCTGGGGTCCAACCCGCCGCCCATCTGGGGCAGCTTGGCCAGGGCCGCCGGGTGGTTGGAATAGCGGTCCACCCCCACCAGGCGGTGGCACTGGCCGAGTTCGCACACGGTTTCGCTCAGCGATGGCAGCAGGCTGACCACCCGCTGGGGCGGCGCGGCCAGCGTGACGGTGCGGCCCCGGTCGTCCACCACCTCGTAGGCCTGCGCGGCCACCGGAACGCACACCAGGCCACACAGCCCCAGCGCACGCAGGCCTTGCCTGATCCGCAGACCCGTTCTTCGCGCAATGTTCATGTTTTCACCCCCAGTGGCAGCCCGGCCACCATCAGCACCACGCGTTGGCTCACGGCCGCAACGGCCTGATTCACCTGCCCCATGGTGTAAACAAAATGCCGCACTTGCGCCCCCATGGGGATGACCCCCAGACCGATCTCATTGCTCACCAGCACCACCGGGCCGGGTGCAGACCGCAAGGCCGCCAACAACGCCGCCACGGCATCCCCACTGTTCTGGGCGGTGATGTCCAACTGTTCCGGGTGTTCGGCGGCCTCAGCGGGCATGAGCCAATTGGTCAGCCACAGCGTCAGACAGTCCACCACCAGCAGGTGGTGGGGCGCACTCAGGCGCGAGATGGCCTCGGCCAAGGCCAGCGGTTCTTCCAGCGTGGCGAGACAGGGCGCGCGTTCGGCGCGGTCGGTCTGGTGGCGTGCGATGCACCGCTGCATTTCGGCATCCCAGGGCTGGGCGGTGGCAATCAAGGTGGCCTGACGGGGTTGGCCGTTCACCTCGGCACCGGCCAGCCAGGCATTGGCCAGACACTCCGCCCGCCGCGACTTGCCACTTTTCTGCCCTCCGAGAATCAACTCGACGCCCACGCTGGGCACATCCAGCCCAATGGGGGCTGCACCCAGCCTGTCAACCATGCTGTTCACTCCAACGACCGATGATGGCGGCCAGTTGCGCCACCCCATCGGTCAACGCGGCAGGCCCTGGTTGCAGGATGTCTGCCGATTTGATTTCAAACAACTGACCGCTGCGGACAGCGGCCACGTCTTGCCAACCGGGGCGCTGGGCCACCTTTTCGGGGCGGAATTTCTTGCCGCACCAGCTGCCGATGACGATGTCGGGGTTGCGCCGCACGATCTCGTCGCCGCTGGCGATGATGCGGTCTTTGCCCAGCGACTGCGTGGCCAGCTCGGGAAAACAATCGTCGCCACCGGCAACGCCCACCAGCTCGGACACCCAGCGGATGGCGCTGATGTGGGGCTCGTCCCATTCTTCAAAAAACACGCGGGGCCTGCGCTGGCCCGCCGCTTCGCGCGCGTCGGCCTGGGCGCGGATGGCATCGAGCCCGGCCTGCATGGCCCGGATGCGGCGCAGCCCTTCCTCGGCACAGCCCACCATAGCGGCCACCTGGTACAGCATGGAAAAGATGTCGCGCACGCTGCGCTGGTTGAACACGGTGACCTGCACCCCGGCACGCACCAGCTGTGCGGCGATATCGGCCTGCAAATCGGAAAAACCAAACACGCAATCGGGCTGAAGCGCCAGGATTTTGTCGATCTTGGCGTTCAGAAACGCGCTGACCTTGGGTTTTTCTTCCCGCGCACGCCGGGGCCGCACGGTGTAACCGCTGATGCCCACGATGCGCGCCTCCTGCCCCAGCAGGTACAGCCATTCGGTGGTTTCCTCGGTCAGGCAAACGATGCGCTGCGGGGCCAGACTGGCAGCCGTCACGTGACATCTCCCAAAGGTTCAGGCGACAACAACTGGGCCACCGCCGCCGGGGCAGAGGGAAACCAGGCGTGGAAGTAGCTGGCGCGCACGGGGCCTTGGGCGTACAAGGCCTCTCCGTCCTGGCCTGTGGCCACGGGCTGAGCGGCAGCGCCGGGGCCCGTGGTGCGGGCCACGGCCGGCAAAGGCGTTTCGGTGAGTGACCAGTGAAAAGTGTGGCCACGCAGGCTGCCAGCAGGCAAATCGAGTTGCTGTGGCCCCAATGCGGCCAACCGTTTTTGCATGACCACGCGCCCGGGCAGCAGGCCCCACATGGGGTAGGCGACCCCGGCCTGGTCCACCAGCTCGTCGAACAGCAGCATCATGCCGCCGCATTCTGCCCACACGGGCTTGCCCTGCGCCACGTGGGCGCGCAAGGCTTCGCGCAGCGCGTGGTTGGCGGCCAGGGTGGCCGCGTGCAATTCGGGGTAGCCACCGGGCAGCCACACGGCGTCGCACCGAGGCAAGGCGGCATCGGCCAGGGGCGAGAAAAACACCACCTGGGCGCCCAGGTGGCACAGGGTGTCGAGGTTGGCGTCGTAAATGAAGCACAGGGCCGCATCGCGGGCCACGGCCACGGTGTGCCCAGCCAGCGGCTTGTTTTTGAAATCAAAATGGCGCCCAACCCTTTCAGGTCGTGCGTTGGCAGCTACCGAAATGGAATCGACAGATGGCGTCCACGGAAAGCGTTGGGCCAGTTCAACGGGACTCAGGCGACCCAGTGGCGTGTCGGCCAGGCCGTCGGCGGCGGCGTCCAGCCGGGCGATGGCGTCGGGCAGCTCGTGCGCGGCCACCAAGCCCAGGTGGCGCTCAGGCAGCTGGAGTTGCGGGTTGCGCATCAGCGCTCCCAGCCAGTCATCCCCCACGGCCTGCTGCAGCATGTCGGCGTGGCGTTCGCTGCCCACCCGATTGGCCAGCACCCCAGCCCAGGGCAATGGGCCATGCGTGCCAGCTTGCCAATGGCGCAGGCCGTGGGCCACGGCACCGAAGGTCTGGGCCATGGACGAGGCATCCACCACGGCCAGCACAGGCACACCAAAGTGACGGGCCAGGTCTGCCGCGCTGGGCTCACCGTCGTACAAGCCCATCACCCCTTCCAGCAACAGCAGGTCGGCTTCTTGCGAAGCGGCGGCCAGGCGAGCGCGGATGTCGGCTTCCCCCGTCATCCACAAATCGATCTGGTGGACGGGTGCGCCGCTGGCCAGCCGGTGCCAGTGAGGGTCCAGAAAATCTGGCCCGCATTTGAACACCCGCACCCGCCTCCCGTGCCGCGTGTGCAGGCGCGCCAGCGCGGCGGTGACGGTGGTTTTGCCCTGCCCCGAAGCCGGGGCGGCCACCATCAGCGCAGCAGCTGTGGGCGCCGGGGGCATCAGCGGCCGGTCCAGCGCAGGCCGACGAACAGCGTGCGCCCAGGGTTGGCGTAGCCATTGGCCGTCTGGTAAGCCTTGTCGGCCAGGTTGTCCACGCGCACCAGCAAGTCGGTCTGGGGCGTGATGGCCTTGGTCGCACCCACGTTCAGCAAGCCGTAGCCGCCCAGGCGCACGGTGTTGCCTGCGTTGTCGAAACGGTCACCCGACAGCAACACATTGGCACTCCAGTCCCAGTCCATCCAGGTGGTTTCCGCGCCCAGCTTCACCAACTGCTGGGCCCGGCGGGCCAAACGCTTGCCGGTGGTGGCGTCTTTGGGGCTCTGCAGGTCCAACGAGGCGGTCAGCAGCGCGTCTTTCCACCGTGTGGCACCACTCAGCGTCACGCCCTGCAGCGTGGCCTTGGCGGTGTTGGCGTAGCAGCCAAAGGTGCTGGTACAGGCACCGGCGGCGCCAAAGGCAATCAGGTTGCTCACCTGGTTGCGGTACGCCACGGCTGAGAAGGTCTGCACGCCTTGGCGGTAGGTCAGGCCCAGTTCGCGGTTGAACGATTCCTCGGGCTTGAGGCCCGCAAATCCGTAGGGGCTGAAGCGCTGGTACAGCGTGGGGGCCCGGAAGCCGGTGCCCATCGACGCGGCCAGGCGCCACTGCGGCGACAGGGTGAACCCATAAGCCAACGCGCCTGTTCCATGGTTGCCAAATTCGCTGTCGTCATCCAACCTGGCATTGACCTGCCAGCTGTGGGCACCGGACTGGCTGCTGTAGCCCAGCGCCAGTGCGTTTTGGGTGCGCGTGGTGTTGGGCGGTGTGGTGCTGGAGTTGTCCAGGGCATCGCGCCGAGCTTCCAGGCCGAAGGTCCACACAGCGTCGCTCCAGCGCAGCGTGTTGTGCCACAGCGCGGTTTCGATGGTGGTGTCGGTGTCGTAGCTCGGTGCAGCGCCTGGCTGCGGAAGCGTCTGGTATCGGTCTTGTGCGCGGGTCAGCCCCACTTTGGACGACCACGCCTCACTCCACTTGGCATTCCAGTTCACACCCAGCGCGTTGAGCTTTTGCAAGGTCCGGTTGTCTTTGGCGTAGCTGGCGCTGGCTTTGCTGGTGGTGCTGTCGTAGCCCGTGTCGGCATCGGTGTAAACCCAGGTGGCCTCCAACTGGTGGCCGGCGGCCAAGTCACGACCCAGCCTCAGCGTGGCCGTGTCGCGCTCGTAGCCGTCCTTGTCGGGGTAGGCCGCTGGCTGGCTGTTGAAGCCGTCGCTGGTTTCCCGTCCCAGTGAGAGCGCATAGCGCCAACCCTCGCCCCCTCCCTGCAACCCCGCTGACACGGTGCGGGTGCCATGGGTTCCCAAGCCCACACCGACCGTGGGCTGAAAGCCAGACTGGCCTTTTTTGGTGAACACCTGAATCACGCCGGCAATCGCATCTGAACCATAGATGGCCGCTGCCGGTCCGCGCAGCACTTCAATGCGTTCAATCTGCTGAGCCGGAATGGCCTGACAGGTCGCACCGCCACTGCCGCTTTGGGTATCAAGACGGATGCCGTCGATCATCACCACCGTGTGGTTCGAGTTCCCCCCCCGCACAAACAGACTGGTGACACCCAGCGGGCCGCCGTTGCGCACCAGCTCCACGCCCGGCACCTGCACCAGCACATCGGCCAACGACACGGCACCCGAGCGGGCGATGGCGTCGGCATCGACCACCGACACGTCGGCCAGCACGCTGGCCAGCGACTGTGGGACGCGCGTGGCCGTGACCATGGTTTCGGCCAGGACGGGTTCAGATTGGGCTTGGGCCGAACATGCGGCAGCGCAGGCCAGAGACAGCACGCCCAAGCGCACGGAGAAACGGGATATGTTCATGATAAGAAACGACTTGCATTGAACCCTCGCCGTCTTCCCCGACGGCGCATGGGCACCACAGCGACGCATCCCTGTCGGGCGCACCGCCACTGTGTTGGCCGGTATCCGGGCTGGTGGAGCAACCTTCAAAGCCTTCCCAGAGAGCGGTGCCTTGAGGCACCACCCGTCCAGTGGCGGGAATTGAAAGCGGGAGGGGCGCACAGCCTGTGTGCAGCCATTCCGTCCACTTACCGTTGCGGGGGCAGCGCTGGTTAGAGAGACCTTGTGCAGGCCAACTCCCCCAGCTTCCCGTTGAACTGCCTTGCGTGAACCGCCAGGCGAGCACCAACGCTGCGGATTGTAGTGGCCCGCGCCCCAAGCCCGGGGTGCGACGGACCTACAATCTCGGGGCCATGGCAGACCCCAACGACATCGCCCAAATCGCCAACCGCGTGGACCGGCTGCTGCTGCGCCACGGTGAATTGCAACGCACCAACGAGCTGCTGGCCGCCCAGGTGGCTGCGCTCACCAGCGAGCGCGACTTGCTGCGCTCGCGCTTGTCGGCGGCACGGGCGCGCATCGATGCGCTGCTTGACCGACTGCCCGAAGCCCCCGCGCCAACACCGCTCACCACCCCCTCCGGCACACCATGAAACAGCTTGAAGTGGAAATCATGGGTCAACGCTACCTGCTCAGCTGCCCCGAGGGCGGTGAAACAGCGTTGATGGCTGCGGTGCATCGCGTGGACCAGGCCATGTGCAAAATCCGCGACGCAGGCAAGGTCAAGGCCCGTGACCGCATCGCGGTCCTGGCGTCGCTCAACCTCGCATTTGAACTGTCGGATGCCACCGAACGGTTGCTGCGCGCGCCGACGCCCGCGCCATTGACTCCCGCCGAACCCCGCTCCGGGGCGGCCGACGCAGAAGTGAGCCAACTGATCCAGCGGCTGGATCAAGCCCTGATGAACGACAGCCAGCTGCTCTGAACCGACACCAGGCGCTTACAATGCAGGCGTCTGCAGGGTCCGCTGGGTTTTTATGTCCTTGAACCAATGCTCTCTGAGCAGGGCTTGGAACATCGTCTGTCTGGTGTGATCGTCTCGCGTCAGATGAACCCGAAGTCAGTCTGACCTCGCCCACCTGAACCCCGGTTCAGGCCTGCGACTCGGCGCCATCCCTGCAGACACCCCCTCCTCTCCTCAGCCCCTCCCCTGCGTACTGGCCATGCTGCTTGAACCTCTTTTGATCGTCGAGCTGTTGGCACTCGGCCTGTGCACCGGTTTTCTGGCAGGGTTGCTGGGCATCGGTGGTGGCATGCTGATGGTGCCGTTCATCACCATCATCATGACAGCCAGGGGCGTTTCTCCGGGTTTGGCCGTGAAGATGGCCATTGCCACGTCGATGGCCACCATTGTGTTCACCTCGATCTCCAGTGTCAGGGCACACCACAAACGTGGCGCAGTGCGCTGGGACATCGTGCTCAAGCTCAGTCCCGGCATCGTGCTCGGTTCGGCGCTGGGCAGCCTGGGTGTGTTTTCGCTGCTGAAAGGGGCTTGGCTGGCCCTGTTTTTCGCCGGGTTTGTGGGTTTTTCTGCCACCCAGATGCTGCGCAACAAAAAACCCGCTGCCACGCGCGCCCTGCCTGGCACAGCGGGCCAAGTGGCGGCAGGCGGGGCCATCGGTTTTCTGTCGGGGTTGGTGGGAGCAGGGGGAGGGTTCATCAGCGTGCCGTTCATGACCTGGTGCAACGTGGCCATGCACAATGCCATTGCCACCAGCGCAGCGCTGGGATTTCCAATTGCCCTGGCCAACACCCTTGGCTATGTGGTGGCAGGCCAGTCGGTGCCGGGTCTGCCCGAGGGGTCGATGGGCTACGTGTTTTGGCCGGCCCTGCTGGTGATTGCGTCCGCCAGCGTCCTGATGGCCCCTCTGGGTGTGAAAGCCGCCCATGCATTGCCGGTGCCCCAGCTCAAACGGGTGTTTGCGGGGGTGCTTTACCTGCTCGCGGCCTACATGCTTTACAAGGGCCTGACCTCGCTGTGATGGCTGTGCCTCGGCTCGGTGCGATGCACCCCTTCACCGTTCAGGCCAACAGGTTGCGGTCGGCGACCACCATGCCATCCTCATCGGCGTAGAGCCAGTCGCCGGGCCGGACCCACACCCCTTGAATCTGCACCGGCACCTGCGTCTGGCCGGGGGTCTTGCGATCTGTCGGCAGAGGCATGGAGGCCAATGCGCGGATGCCCGTGGCGCACGCCGAGAGTTCGGACACATCGCGGACGCAACCGTCCACCACCACGCCAGCCCAGCCGTTGCGGGCGGCTGCAGCCCCCAGATTGCCCCCCAGCAAGGCCCGGCGCAGAGACCCTCCGCCATCCACCACCAACACACGGTTCTGACCCTCGCTTTCCACGGCTGCCTTCACGGGTGTGTTGTCCTCAAAGCATTTGACCGTGACCACAGGACCGCAAAAGCGCCGCAGCGCGCCGAAGTCGCGAAACACCGGCGGCAGCACACGGAAAGTGCCCGAGGTATCGAGTTTGTGGGCGTCGCACAAGTCACAAGTGGCAAAAGCGGGATGGGTATTCAAAACAGGCCTCCAGGCGATGGACAAAAAAATCCCGACCTTCCAGAAAGGCCGGACAGGCACAAAGCATACAAAACGCAGCCCCCCGGCCTGACGCTCGCAGACCGCTGGTCGCCCACCGTCGCAGGAGTGTTGTTTTCAGAGACAAATACCGCGAAAACAGCAGGTGAAATACGCGTTCCGCCAGTGGGGTGAGCTTGGAAAGCACCAGCAACTCCATTAGCATGCCTGCAGCCAGTGCAAACGCCGCTCAACCCAGGTCGTTGTCCACTGGTTCTATACCAACGTCCAACGAGGAAACAACACCATGGCAACTGCAAAAAAGGCCCCCGCCAAAAAGGCCGCCGCACCCGCAAAGAAAGCCGCTGTGCCCGCTGCGGCTGCGCCAGCCAAGAAGGCCGCTGCACCTGCGGCGAAGAAAGCCGCACCTGCTGCCAAAAAAGCCGCCGCTCCCGCAGCCAAGAAGGCCGCTGCGCCTGCCGTGACCAAAGCCGCCCCCGCCACAAAGAAGGCCGCTGCGACAGCGGCTGCACCCGCTGAAGGCAAACGCACGCCGAACGCCGCGTTCATGAAGCCACTGAGCCCCAGCGCCAAGCTGGCGGCCATCATCGGCAAGGACGCCCTGCCCCGCACCGAAGTGACCAAAAAAATCTGGGAATACATCAAGAAGCACAAGCTTCAGGATGAGGCCAACAAACGCATGATCAATGCCGATGCCAAGTTGAAAGAAATTTTCGGCAAGGCACAGGCATCGATGTTTGAAATGACCAAAATGATCAGCAGCCACCTGAAGTGATGGTCCTGGAGGGGGAACACCCCCAGTTTCAAAAAAAAAGACCCCTCAGGGTCTTTTTTTTTGAAGTCCACTCACTCCCCAACACCATGAGTCCAGAAACGGCCTATGTGATCGGCACCCTGATGATGCTCGCCAACGGCGGCGTGCTGGGACTGGTCCACCGTGACTTGCTGCCCTCCCTGCGCCCCAGTGCCGTGTCCTGGCGCATCAGCACCTTGCTGATTGCAGGAGGCAGTCTGACCATCCTCGGGCAGCAGCGGTTGTCAGCCAGTTTCATCCTGACCGTGTCCAACACCCTCATCCTGCTCGGTTTCACCGGGTATTGGCGCGCGGTGCGCCAGTTTTACGGGCTGCCTGACAGGGCCTGGCACTGGATTCCGGCGCTGGTCGGGGCCTTAGGCGTGTTCTGGTTCACCACCATCGAACCGGCGATGGGCATTCGCGTCTTGGTGGTCTCGCTGTGCTGGTTGTGTCTGTTTGCGGCCTCAGCCCACACCCTGCTCCACGGCCGACAGAACGACCAGGCCCTCAGCCGCCGAGTGTTGGCGGGCATTTTTGCTTTTGCGGCGATTTTCACGGCCATTCGCCTGGCCCTGTTCCTGCGCCCGACAGACGGTCCGGTGCTGAATGTGATCGACGGAACACACTGGATCAACTTCGCCACGCCCATGATGGCGGGCATTTTGCCCGTGGTGGGCACCACGGCTTTTCTGCTGATGTGCTCGGAACGGCTTCGTCGGCAATGGGAACACGCGGCTTCGACAGATTACCTCACCGGGTTGGCCAACCGGCGAACCCTCGCCACCGCAGGGGAAAAGCGTTTTCAGGAGACACGCCTGACAGGCGAGCCCCTGGCGGTCGCCGTGGTGGACATCGACCACTTCAAATCCGTGAATGACCGGCACGGGCACGACATTGGGGATCAGGCCCTGCGACATGTGGCCAGCGCATTGGCCCGCACCTGCCGAAACGACGAGCTGCCCGGCCGACAAGGTGGCGAAGAGTTTGTGGTGGTGATGTCGGTCGCTTCCACGGAGGACGCCCGCGCCGCTGGTGAGCGGCTGCGGCAGGCGGTCCAAGAACACCCGTTCAGCACGGGCACGTCTTCGTTGCCCATCACGGTATCGATCGGCATGGCCATTCAAAAACCCTCTGACCAGAGCTTCGACCAACTGCTGGGCCGTGCCGACGGCGCACTCTACACGGCAAAAGACAACGGCCGAAACCGCGTCGAAATGGCCGCCTGACACCCCCTCTTCGCCGCAGGGTCCGATTCACCTCAGGTGGCATGGAGCCTGGCAACGGCTTGCGCCGTGATGGCCGAGAGGGTGCCACGGGTGGTGATGACCTCGGGGCTGAGCATGACCTCGATCACCGTGCCCGAGGGTGCGGCCAGGGCCCGCAGCAGCGCAGGCTCGAACTCGGCGGTGTGCGTGATGCGCTCGGCCGCGTAACCGTAGGCCCGGGCCAGGGAGCAGAAGTCGGGGTTGGCCAGGTGAGAACCGCTGACGCGCTTCGGGTATTCGCGCTCCTGGTGCATGCGGATGGTGCCGTAGGTGCCGTTGTTGAGCAGCAGCACAATGGTTTTGGCCCCATGCTGGGCGGCGGTGGCCAACTCCTGGCCGTTCATCAGAAAGTCGCCGTCGCCCGCGATGGTGAACACCAGGCGGCCCGGTTGGGTGATGGCCGCACCCACGCCCGCGGGCACGCCGTAGCCCATGGCCCCGTTGGTGGGCGCGAGCTGTGTTTTGTGCCCCTTCGCCAGCCCGTGGTAGGGGTAAAAGCGGTGCAACCAGCTGGCAAAGTTGCCCGCGCCGTTGGTGAGCACCGCGTCGGTGGGCAAGTGCTGGCGCAGCACGCCCATCACTTGCGGCATGTCGATGGTGCCCGGCAGGGTGATGCCGAAGTTGCCCGTGTCAATGTTGGCTCGGTAGTCCGCATTCGCGGCCTGGGCCCAAGCCTCCCAGGGCACCGACACCGGGGCGGTCAGCACCTCCAGGCTGCGGGCGGCAGCGTTCATCGTGGCGCAAATGGCGAGATCGGCCTGGTACACGCGGTGGAGCTCTTCGGCGCTGGCGTGGATGTGCACCAGGGTTTGCGCCGCTTTGGGCGCTTGGATGAGGCTGTAGCCGCCTGTGGTGGCCTCGCCCAGGCGTGGGCCGATGACCAGCAGCAGATCGGCATCGCGCACACGCCGGGCCAATTGGGGGTTGATGCCCAGCCCGACGTCACCGGCGTAGAGGGGGTGGTGGTTGTCAAAGGTGTCCTGGAAACGGAAGGTGTTGGCCACCGGCAGCTTCCAGTTTTCGGCAAAACGTTGCAGGGCCTGGGCGGCCTGCGGCGTCCAGCCACCGCCACCGGCCAACACCAACGGGCGCTGGGCTTGCAGCAGCAGGGTGCGCAATTGGCGCAGGCTGCCAGGGTCGCTCCAGCTTTGCACGGCCTCCACCCGGGGCAGAGGCTGTGCGGTGACGGACTGGGTCAGCATGTCTTCGGGCAGCACCAGCACGACTGGGCCGGGGCGGCCGTTCAGGGCGGTGGCAAAGGCACGGGCGATGTACTCGGGAATGCGGCGGGCGTCGTCGATGCGCTCCACCCGCTTGGCCAGCGGGCCGAAGAAGCGGAAAAAGTCCACTTCCTGAAAGGCCTCGCGGTCGCGGCAGTCGCTGGCCACGTCGCCCACCAGCAACACCATGGGCGTGGAATCTTGAAACGCGGTGTGCACGCCAATGCTGGCGTTGGTGGCCCCCGGCCCACGGGTGACCAGGCAGACGCCTGGGCGGCCAGTGAGTTTGCCGTGGGCCTCGGCCATGAAGGCCGCCCCACCCTCCTGGCGGTTGGTGATGAACTGGATGCGGTCGGCGTGGCGGTGAAAACCGTCGAGCACGGCCAGGTAGCTTTCGCCAGGCACACCAAAGGCGTGGGTCACGCCCTGCTCTATCAGGCACTGCACCAGCAAGTGGCCGGCGAGTTGGGGGCTGTCGATCGGAGGGATGGAAGGGGTGGCATTGGAGGTCATGCCACCGATTTTGCCCTCAAGCCTGCGGTGCTTTTCGGGCGCGGGCGAGCGTCCGGTTGGCACGTGCCGGGGTGGCAACGGGCCTGGGTGGTGGTGCGTAAACCTGCTTGAGCAGGCGCTTGAGGGTGCTGCGCTGCGCTTCGGTCAGGGCAGATGTGGCGTCCACCTCCAACTGGGATGCGGTCTGCTCGGCCTCTGCCATGAGACGCTGCCCCTCGGGGGTGAGGTAGAGGGCGATGGCACGGCCATCGTGCGGATGGGGGCGTTTTTCGAGCAATTGGCGTTGCTCGAACTGCTGCACCATGACCACCAGGTTGGGGGGCAACAACCCCAGGCTGGCACACAGCACGCGGGAGGTGATGCCAGGGTTGTGGTGGATGAGAGACAGCACGGAGAAGTCCACCGGGCCCACGCCATACACCGCCATGCGGTCCACGAACAACGAAATGATGGTGAGTGCCGCCCGCCGGGCGTTGTAGCCGATCAGGCTTTCCAGGTAGGCGGTGTCCAGCGGGAGGGTGGCCGCGTCGGCCTCTGGCGGTGTGGCATCGGCGGCGGGGCGTGACGGGGAGCGGGGTCGGGCCATGGTCAGGGTTCGAGGGAAAGCGGGTAGCTTATCAAGGGCCCGGCACCGTTCCTGTCGCGCAGTGGAGACGGTTCAGGCCAGCGACTCTTCAGGGCGGGGCTTGAGCAAGGCCAGGCGCATGTCGAACTCGGGCAGAACCCAGGTCCGCAGGGCCTGGTGCGGTGCCGTCCAGCGTGCGCCGGTGCCCTGTGTGCTCGCCTGACCGATGCGGGCCCAAGCCCAAGCCAGCAGCACCAGGGTGGTGGCGCGCAGATAGTCGCCGGCCACCCAGTGGGCATGGTCCACCGACTGCGCGGCGGTGGCCAGAAGTTCGGCGGTGGCCGCCTGCAACCGGTCGGCCATGCGGTGAAACTCGGCCGCAGCGGCGGTGCCAGCGGGCACCTCGGCCCGAAGCTCTTCCAGCAACACGGTCAGGGCCCTGCCCTGGTCGCCTTGCACCTTGCGCACCAGCAGGTCGATGGCCTGGATCTCGTTGGTGCCTTCGTAAATCATGGCAATGCGGGCGTCGCGCAGCACCTGCTCGATGCCCCATTCGCGCACATAGCCGTGGCCCCCGAACACCTGCAGGCAATCGCTGCCGCCGTGAAAGGCCTGGTCGGTGAACGCCGCCTTGAGCACCGGGGTGACCAGTGCACACCAGCGCTGCGCGCGGTCTCGCCGGGCGGGATCGGGGTGGTGGCGGGCCAGGTCGATTTCCAGCGCGGTCTGGTACGCCAGCACCCGGCCGCCGTCGATCCAGGCACGCTGGGTGTCCAGGATGCGGCGCATGGCGGGGTGGTGGACGATGAGGTCTGCCGCCTGGCCAGTGGAGTCGGCCGGGCGCGGACCGGGTGCACGCATCTGGCGGCGCTCGTTCGCGTACGCGTTCGCCATTTGCCACGCGGCCTCCAGCAGCCCCACGCCTTGCAGGCCCACGTGCAAGCGGGCGGCGTTCATCATGACGAACATGGCCCCCAGACCCTTGCCGGGTTCGCCCACCAGCCAGCCGCTCGCATGATCGAAGCGCATCACGCAGGTGGGGCTTGCGTGAATGCCCATTTTTTCTTCGATTCTTTCGCACACCACCGCGTTGCGGCGGCCATCGGGCAAGAACTTGGGTGCGAGAAACAGGCTCAGGCCCTTGGGGCCGGGGGGCGCGTCGGGCAGGCGGGCCAGCACCAGATGGACGATGTTGTCGGTCAGGTCGTGCTCGCCACCGGAAATGAAAATTTTGGTGCCGTCCAGCGCATAGGCTTGGCCCAGCCCGTGGGCATTGGGTTGTGTGGCGTCTGGCGTGGCCTTGGTGCGCACCAGCCCCAAGTCGGACCCGGCGTGGGCTTCGGTCAGGCACATGGTGGCCAGCCACTCGCCAGTGGCCACTTTGCCCAGGTAGGCGGCTTTCAGCTCGGGCGAGGCGTGGTGTTTGATGCACTCGTAAGCGCCGTGCAGCAGGCCTGGGGCCATGGTCCAACCGTGGTTGGCGGCGCTGAGCATTTCATACAGCACCTGGTTGAGCACCTCGGGCAGACCTTGTCCACCGTCCTCGGGGGCGCACGACAGGGAGGCCCAGCCGTTTTGCCAGAAGTCGGCGTAAGCCTCTTTTGACCCTGGCGGCATGGTGACGGTGCCGTTGTCCCAGCGGGCACCGATTTCATCGCCGTCGCGTCGAATGGGGGCCACCTTGTCGGCCACGAAGCGGGCGGCTTCTTCCAGCACCTGTTGCATGAGGTCAGCGTCGGCCTCGGCAAAGGGGGGCAACGCTTGCAACTGGGGCTGCACCTGCAAGACGTTGTGCAGGATGAACTGGATGTCGTGGGTGTTGGGCTGATGGTTCATTTGTGTAGCTGTCTTCGCATACCAGAAAAGCGCTGGAAGCTGTTTTTATTCGGATTTTTTCCGCGCAGCACCCAGATAGGTTTCGATCACACGCGGGTCATTGGCCAGTTCTTTGGCCGGACCGCTCAGCCCCATGTCACCCATTTCCAGCACATAGCCGTGGTCGGCCACCGCCAGGGCGGCGCGGGCGTTTTGCTCGACCAGCAGAATGGTCACGCCCGTGCTGCGCAGCTCGTCCACCGCGTTCAGGATTTCTTTCACGATCAACGGGGCCAGTCCCAGGCTGGGCTCGTCCAGCATCAGCAGCTCGGGGCGCGACATGAGGGCACGGCCCACCGCCAGCATCTGGCGCTCGCCACCCGACAGCGTGCCCGCCGCCTGCTCGCGACGCTCGCGCAGCCGAGGAAAGCGTTGGTACACACTCTCCAGCTGGTCTTTCCAGTTCGGGTTGCGCAGGCGCACCTGGCGGTAGCCACCCAGCACCAGGTTGTCCTCCACCGGCATGGTGTTGAACAGCTCGCGTTTTTCGGGCACCAGGGCAATGCCCAGCATCACGCGGTCTTCCAGGCTCAGACGGCTGATGTCCTCACCCTTGTAGAACACTTGGCCCTTGGCGGGCAGCACGCCCATCAGCGCGTTGAGCAAGGTGGACTTGCCCGCCCCGTTGGGGCCGATGACGGTGATCACGCTGCCTTTGGCGGCCTGCAGGTCGATGCCATGCAACACCTCGGCGCGGCCATACCCGGCCTTGAGGCCTTTGACTTCAAGCAATGGAGTGGTCATATGTGTGGCTGGCCTTCAGTGGTCGGTGCCCAGGTACGCGGCGCGCACCTTGTCGCTTTGCTGCACCTCGGCGGGGGTGCCTTCCATCAGGTGGGTGCCGAACTCCATGACCACGATGTGGTCGGTCACGTCCATCACCAGGTCCATGTCGTGTTCCACCAGCAAGATGCTGACGCCTTCGCTGCGCAGCTGGCGCAGCACGGCGGCCAGGGCCTGCTTTTCTTTGTGGCGCAAGCCGGCGGCGGGCTCGTCCAGCAGCAGCAGGGCCGGGTCGCTGCACAGGGCGCGGGCAATTTCCATCAACCGCTGCGGGCCCATCGCCAGGTTGCCGGCCAGGTCGTGCATGTGGTCGGCCATGCCGATGCGCTCCAGCTGGCGGGCAGCCTCGCCCATCAGGCGGTTTTCTTCGTCCTTGTCCAGCCGCAGCATGGCCGACAGCGCGCCCTTGCTGCCGCGCAGGTGGGCCCCCAGTGCCACGTTTTCGAGCACGGTCATGTCGGGGATCATCTTCACGTGCTGGAAAGTGCGGCTCATGCCGCGCTTGGCAATCTCCCGCGACGGGATGCCACTGATCACCTCGCCCCGGAACCGCACGGTGCCCGAGGTCAGCCCGAGCACGCCGGTGATGAGGTTGAAGGTGGTGGATTTGCCCGCGCCGTTGGGGCCGATCAGGCCCACGATCTGCCCGGCCTTGATTTGGAAACTGATGTCGTTGACCGCCACCAAGCCACCGAACTGCTTGCGGATTTTGTTGACGTCGAGCACCACGTCGCCTGGGGCGGGTTTGCTGCGTTCGGGCAGGGGCTCGGCCTTGAACCAGGTGTTGGGGCGCTGCACCACGGGGAAGTGGCGGCCCACCAGGCTCCAGGAGCCGTCGGGCAGGTACTTGAGCACCAGCACCAGCACGATGCCGAACACGATCACCTCATAGCTCCCGCTGGTCCCGATCAGCTGGGGCAGCAGCACTTGCAACTGGTCTTCCATGACCTTGGTGAACAACGCACCGGTCAACGCCCCCCACACGTGGCCCACGCCCCCCAACACGGCCATGAACAGGTACTCGATGCCCATCTTGAGCCCGAAGGGCGACGGGTTGACCGTGCGCTGGAAGTGCGCAAACAGCCAGCCCGACACGCTGGCAAACAGCGCGGCGATGAGGAAGATGCCGATCTTGTGCTGCAGGGTGTTGACGCCCATGGCCTCGGCCATCTGGGTGGCCGACTTGAGCGAACGGATGGCCCGTCCCGTGCGCGAGTCCAGCAGGTTGAGCAACGCGTAGGCACCGAACAACACCGTGAACCACACCACCATGAAAAACGGCCGCCCCGCACCCAGGTCGAGCGACCCCAGGCTGAGCGTGGGCACGCCCAAAATGCCGTCGTACTTGCCCAGGGCATCCAGGTTGCCCATGACGTAGTACAGCGAAAGCCCCCAGGCGATGGTGGCCAGCGGCAAATAGTGGCCCGACATGCGCAAGGTCAGCCATCCCACCAGCAGCGCACTGACGCCGGTGATGGCCAGGCCGACAAACACCGTGACCCAGGGCGACACGCCCATGTTGACCGTGAGGTAAGCGCTGGTGTAGGCACCAATGCCCACAAAGGCAGCCTGGCCGAACGAGGTGAGGCCACCCACGCCGGTCAGCAGCACCAGGCCCAGGGTGACCAGGCTGTAGAGGCCGATGTAGTTGAGCTGGGTGATCCAGAAATCCGGCAGCGGCAGCAGCGCCAGCAAGGGCACCACCGCCAGCAGGCCGTAACGCCACGCCTTGCGCGGCAGATGGGGAAACAGTTTGCTCATGTCAGTGGTCCTCCCCGGCGTGTTTGTCGGTCAGCGAACGCCACAGCAGGATGGGCAGGATGAGGGTGAACACAATCACTTCCTTGAATGCACTGGCCCAGAAGGAGCCGAATGCCTCGACCAGCCCCACAAACAGTGCGCCCACCATCGCAGCGGGGTAGCTGGACAGCCCCCCCATGACGGCGGCCACAAAGCCTTTGAGACCGATCAGAAAACCCGAGTCGTAAAACACGGTGGTGGTGGGCCCGATCAGCAGGCCGGACAGGGCGCCGATGAGAGCGGCCATGGCCAGCGTGAGCTGCCCTGCCCCCTGGGTGGAAATGCCCATCAGGCGGGCCCCCAGGCGGTTGACTGCGGTGGCCCGCAGGGCCTTGCCGTACAGCGTGCGCTCGAAAAACAGCCACAGCATCACGATCAGGGCCAACGAAGTCAGCCCGATGATGATGGCCTGGCCCGCGATGTTCAGCGGCCCCACGGCAAAGCGCTCGTCCCAGAACGAAGGGTTGCGAAAGCCCTCGGCACCGAAGAACAGCAGCCCCAGCCCGGTGAGGGCAAAGTGCACGCCCACCGACACGATCAGCAGCACCAGCGACGACGCATCGGCCAGCGACTGGTAGGCCAGCCGGTACACCAGTGGCCCAAAGGCGGTGACGATGGCCACGGTGAGCGCGGCCTGCGCCAGCAGCGGCAACTGACGTGGTGCGGCCCAGATGGCCACCACCGCGATCAGCACCGGCAGCCATGAGAGGTGCAGCGCACCCTTGAGGGCGTCGAGCGCGCTGTGGTGGCGCTGCCAGCCTGCCCAGCCGTCCATCAGGGCCGCGAGGCCGGCCATGATGAGCAGCAGCCACACGGTGCCGGGCACCTGGCCGGTTTGCAAAATGGCCAGGGTGAGTGCGCCGTAGGCCACAAATTCACCCTGGGGAATGAAGATCACCCGGGTCACGGCGAACACCAGCACGGTGGCCAGGCCCAGCAGGGCGTACACGGCACCGTTGGTGAGACCGTCCAGCGCGAGGATGCTGGCGATTGAGAAGTCCATGGTGTTTGAAGGGTCCGGGAAAAAACGAAACACTGCAAAAAAACGCGGGGGCGAGACCGGAGCGGTCAACGCCCCCGCAGGAAACCGGCCCCCGTTGCTCTGCCAGGGGCCAGGACCGTGCTTACTCGACCTTCCAGTCGGCGTTCACCACTTTCAGCATCACGCCGGTTTCGTTGGTGTAGCCCCAGTGGTCGGTCTTGGTCCAGTTCAGCACGCCATGGGCCACCACGGTGCGCCCGATGTTCTCCATGGCATCGCGCAGCGCGGCACGGAATTCGGGGGTGCCGGGTTTGGCCTTCTTCAGTGCCATCGGAACAATCTTTTCCATCACCAGAATGGCGTCGTAGCCGTGACCGGCGAACTGGTTGCGGTTGCCGGCACCGTAGGCTTTTTCGTACTGGGCCACGAACTCCATGGAAATCTTCTTGGAGGGGTGGCTGTCGGGCAGCTGCTCGGCGATCACCGCAGGGCCGGAGACGACATAGGAGCCTTCCACGTCCTTGCCGCCCACGCGCATCAGGTCGCGGGTGGCAGCGGCGTGGGTCTGGTAGATCTTGCCCTTGAAGCCGCGCTCGACGATGCCTTTGTGCGGCATGGCGGCACCGGAACCCGAAGCCACCACCAGCATGGCGTCGGGGTTGGCGGCCACCAGTTTCAAGGCCTGGGCGGTCACGCTGGTGTCGGAGCGGGCAAAGCGCTCGGTGGCCACCACTTTGATGCCATTTTTCTCGGCCTCGGCCGTGAAGTCCTTCAGCCAGCTTTCGCCATAGGCATCGGTGTAGCCCAGGAAACCGACGGTTTTCACGCCCTGCTTCTTCATGTGTCCCACCATGGCATGGGCCATGACACTGTTGGACTGGGGCATGCGGAAGGTCCAGCCGTCCTGACCCGGGGGCAACACGGCGGGCGAGAAGCTCAGGTGGGGCGTGCTGGCTTCGGCGGCCACACCGGCCATGGGAATGGCCACGGGCGTGGCAACCGAGCCCATGATGATGTCGGCCTTTTCTTCCGTGACAAAACGCTTGGCGTTTTTCACACCGTTGGTGGGATCGGTCGCGTCATCCAGCACCACCACTTTCAACTTCTCACCGGCAATCGAGGTGGGCCACAGCTTGATCTGGTTGTTGACAGGAATGCCCAGGCCCGAGGCAGGGCCGGTCAGGGGCAGGCTCACGCCAATGGTGATGTCTGCCAGCGCCGCACCCGACAGGGCGAGCAAGGCAGCAGCGGTCAACACGGTCTTTTTCAGTTTCATGGTTTGTCTCCAGGGGGGTTGACGGACGGGGAACGGGTGGAACGGGACGCAGCGGCTCAGCTGCACAGCGCCTTGATGTCTTCGGGCACGGGTATCGACTTGATGCGGTCCGGTGTTTCCGGCGGGCGGATGCAGAAGGCGCGGGTTTCGGTGCCCTCGCACAGCACCTCGTCGCCGCGCTGGACCACGTGCTTGTGGATGAACACCTTCTCGCGCCACTCGATGACGCTGGTGTGGATCTGCAGACGCTCGCCGTAGGTGGCCGGGCGCTTGAATTGGGTGTGGATCTCCAGCAGCGGGGTGCCCACGATGCCGCGCGTTTTCACCAGCTCGCGCCAGGGTGGCACACCGCATTTCACGAAAAAGTTGAGGGACGAAGCGTCCATCCACTTGGAGAAATTGGGAAAGAACACGATACCGGCGGGGTCGCAGTCGCCAAACATCACGTCCACCTCGTACACAACCGTTTTGCTCATGTCAGGCTCCGGTGGCTCAACGCGGGGCCATGCGCAGCGCGCCGTCCAGGCGGATGACTTCGCCGTTGAGGTGCGTGTTGGTGACGATATGGCAGGCCAGCTGCGCGAACTCCTCGGGTTTGCCCAGGCGCGACGGGAACGGGATGCTGGCCGCCAGCGAGGCCTGCACCGGCTCGGGCAGGGTTTTCATGAGCGGCGTGGCAAACAGGCCCGGGGCGATGGTGCACACGCGGATGCCGTGCTGTGCCAGGTCGCGCGCCATGGGCAGCGTCATGCCCACCAGCCCGCCTTTGGACGCGCTGTAGGCCTGCTGGCCCACCTGTCCGTCGAACGCGGCCACCGAGGCGGTGAACAGCATCACGCCGCGCTCGCCGTCTTCTTGTGGGCTGAGCTTGGCACAGGCGGCGGCAAACAGGCGGCTGACGTTGTAGGCGCCAATGAGGTTGATGTTGACCACGCGGGCAAAGTCTTCCAGCGGGGCGGCGGTGCCGTCTTTGCCCACCACGCGTTTGGCGGTGCCCACACCGGCAATGTTCATCAGGATGCGGGCGGGGCCGTGGGCTTGCTCGGCAGCGGCCAGGGCGGCGGCCACGCTGTCGGCGCTGGTGATGTCGCAGCTCAGCGCCACGCCGCCGATGTCAGCGGCGACCTGCTGGGCCAGCGACATGTTCACGTCGAGGATGGCCACTTTGGCCCCCAGGCGGGCCAGTTCGCGTGCGGTGGCCTCGCCGAGGCCGGAAGCGCCGCCGGTGACCAGTGCGGCTTGTCCTTGGATGTTCATGCTGGGCTTTCAGAAAATATCAATTTCATAGCTGCCTGCGCTTTACCATAAAGCGCAGGAGGCCAATTTCTTATAAATTTCAGATGGCGGCCGGGTTTTCCAGCAGCAACGCAATGCCCTGGCCACCACCGATGCACGCACCGCAAATGCCGTAACGCACGTTGCTGCGCGCCATTTCGCGTGCCAGCGTCAGCGTCAGGCGCACGCCGGTGCAAGCCAAAGGGTGACCCAGGGCGATGGCACCGCCGTTGACGTTCAGGCGGCTCAGGTCCATGCCCAGCTCGCGGCCCACGGCCAAGGTCTGTGCGCCTTGGGCTTCGTTGATCTCGAAGCGGCCGATGTCCTCCAGCCTCAGGCCGGTGCGGGCCAGCAGCAGGCGAATGGCCGGTGCGGGGCCAATGCCCATGATCTCGGGCGGCACGCCCACGGCGGCGGCTGCCACCACACGGGCCGCAGGCCGTTTTCCCTCGGCTTTGGCGTACTTGCCCGACACCACCACGCAGGCGGCCGCCCCGTCCACCAGCGCAGAGCTGTTGCCACCGGTTTGCACACCGCCCTCGTACACAGGCTTGAGCTTGGCCAGCACCTCGACGGGCGACAGGCGGGCATGGGTGTCGCCGCTCACCTCGGTGACCTTGCCTTGCAGCTTGATGCCACGGGCCTTGTAGCCCTCCAGCTCGAATTTTTCGGTGATGACCGACACGATTTCACCGGCGTGGAAACCGGCTTCCTGCGCGGCCACCGCCTTGGCGAACGAGCTGGACGCAAAGGCATCCACGTCTTCGCGGCTGATGCCGTATTTCACGGCCAGGTTTTCGGCGGTCTGGATCATGTTGATGCCGGCCGCCGGGTCTTTCAGCGCCTCCCACATGTAGTCTTTGAAGCCCACGGGCGCACCCAGTTTGAAGCCGGTGCGGTGGTCAAAGGCGGCAATGGGGTTGCGCGTCATGCTCTCGGTGCCCACCACCAGCGCGGCTTCGCAAGCCCCGCCCTGGATGTGCTCGCCCGCCTGGCGGAACAGCTCAAAGCCCGTGCCGCAGATGCGCTGGGCCATGATGGCGGGCACTTCGACCGGCACACCCGAATAGAGGCCGATGTGGCGTGGCAAAAAGAACTGGTCAAAGTCGCCAGGGGCCATGTTGCCTGTGACCACCGAACCGATGTGCTCGCCCGGCACGCCGTTGCGGGCCAGCACCTCGCGGCCCACTTTGATGCCCAAGTCGGTGGGGGAAATGTGGCCCAGCGCGCCGCAGTAGTCCACCATGGGGGTGCGCACGCCGTCGAGCATCCACACATCGTCGAAAGAAGAAAAGAAACCGGTGTTGGCCATGGGTCGCCTTTGAAAAGTGAGGTTGCGGGCCGGGTTCAGGCCGCGCTGGGTTTGAGGATGTGGTGCAGCTCGTCGCTGTGCAGCTTGGCCACGGTGTCGGCCCGGTGGGCCAGCACGGCACGCTGGTTGATAGAGCCTTTGTCGGTGACTTCACCCCGGTCCAACGTGGGGGGATCGGCCAGCAGGCACAGGCGCGCGATGTGGGTGGCACTGCCGGTGGCCGTCTGGGCCAGGCGGTCCACCACCGTCTGGAAGTGCGCCAGCACGGGGCCACACTCCAGCACCTCGTGCATGGAGGCATCGGCGGGCAAGCCGCTCAGGGCACGCACCGCAGGGGTGGGAAACACCATCGCCCCCACCTCTTTCATGTTGATGCCCGTGAGCACCACGTCCTGGACGTAAGGGGCCCCGGCCGCGATGATCTTGCCCCGCAAGGGGCCCACGCTCACGAAGGTGCCCGTGGCCAGCTTGAAGTCTTCGGCAATGCGGCCATCGAACGCCAGGCCCTGGTGGATATCGGTCTCATCGATCCACTTGACCGCGTCGCCCGAGCAGAAATACCCCTCGTCGTCGAAGGCATCGGCCGTCTCGACGGGTGCACGCCAGTAGCCCGGGGTGATGTTGGGGCCGCGGTAGCGCACCTCGGTCTTGCCCTGCATGTCCACCAGCTTGACCTCCATGCCCGGGGTCGGTACCCCCAGGTCACCGGCTTTCACGTTGGGGCTGGTCACGAACAGGCCGAAGGGACCGGATTCGGTCATCCCCAAGCCAGATGTCATGACGATGCGCTGACCGATTTCCCGCTCTTCGCTCTCGTACAGGCTGTCCCAGATGGGTTGGGACAGCGCAGCACCGGCGTAGAAAAACATCTTCACGCGCGACAGGAAAGTTTTGCGCAGCGTGCGCCCCTCCTCGGTGTCGGCCTGCATGGCGTTGGCAATGGCCTCGAAACCGGTGGGCACATTGAAATACACCGTGGGCGCCACCTCGCGCAGGTTGCGCAGCGTCTCGCCCACCAGGGCGGGGGTGGGCTTGCCGTCGTCGATGTAAAGCGTGCCGCCGTTGTAAATCACCATGCCGAAGTTGTGGTTGCCCCCGAAGGTGTGGTTCCACGGCAGCCAGTCCACCAGCACCAACGGCTGCTCCAGCAGCACGGGCATGGACTGGGTCATCTGCTGCTGGTTGGCGCACCACATGCGCTGGGTGTTGATGACCGCCTTGGGCAGCTTGGTGGAACCACTGGTGAACAGGAATTTCACGATGGTGTCAGGCCCCGTGGCCGCCGTGGCGGCATCCACCGCGTCGGTGGCCGGCGTGGCGACCAGGCTGGCAAATGGGGTGGAGGCCAAGCCGTCCACCGTGCCATTGACCAGCACACACTCCACACCCTCGGCCTGCGTGGCGACCATGGCCTTGCCGTAGCGGGCCGCGTCACTGGCAAACACCAGACCGGGCGTGACGGTGCGCAGCACGTGGCGCAGTTTCTCGTAGTCGGTGCTGATAAGCGAGTAAGCGGGCGACGTGGGCACAAACGGCACACCGGCCAGCATGCAACCCAGCGCCATCAGCGCGTGTTCGATGCTGTTTTCGCTCAGGATGACCACGGGCCGCTCGGCGCTCAGCCCTCGGTCCAGCAACGCCTGCGCAATCGAGCGCGCCTGTGCGAGCCCCTGGGCGTAACTGACATGCTGCCAGTCGCCGGACACCCCCCCCGCAGCGGCGGCGGGCGCACGGCGGGCCACCCAGGTGCGCTCGGGCTCGGTGGCCGCCCAGTGCAGAAATCGGTCGGTCAGGCGGTCTGGGTAGGCCTGCAGGGCCTGGTCGGCGCTGAGGTAGTGCGTGCCAGGGGCGCCGTCGCGCAGGTGCACGCCGGTCACACCGAAGTGCAAAGGACGGAAGGGGGCTGGAATTGCATTGGTGGCCATGCTTGTCTCCGTGTGTCTTTTTTCTGGCTGGCAGCAGGGGGCTTCAGCCCTGCTGCACCTTGGCGGCTTTGCCATCGAGGAAGGCCTTCACGCGCTCCTTGGCCTCGGGCGCGCTCTGGGCAATGGCGGCCATCAGGGCTTCGGTGAAAAAGCCTTGGTCGGCGGGCTGCTCGGCAATGCGTGGCAAGGCATGCATCAGCGCGTAGTTGGTCAGCGGCGCATTGGTGGCGATGCGGGTGGCCAGATCCATGGCCTTGGCCAGGGACTCGCCCTCCGGCACCAGGTACTGGGCAAAGCCCGCACGTTCGCCGTCTTCGGCGTTGTAGACCCGGCCGGTCAGCATCATGTCGGTCATGCGGGCCACGCCGATCAGCTTGGGGATGCGCACCGAACCGCCACCACCCACAAAAATGCCTCGGGTGCCTTCGGGCAGGGCGTAGAAGGTGGTCGCATCGGCCACACGGATGTGGCAGGCGCTGGCCAGCTCCAGCCCGCCCCCCACCACCGCGCCGTGCAACGCCGCCACCACGGGCACGGGGCCGTGCTGGATGTACTCCAGCGCGTTGTGCCACATGCGAGAGTGGTAGACGCCCTGCCCTGCGTCGCGCTCCTTCAGCTCGGACAGGTCCAGGCCGGCGCAGAAATGCGCCCCGTCACCATCGATGACAGCGGCACGCGCCTCGGGGGGCAGGTTGGCAAACGTGTCCTTCAGCGCCAGGATGAGGCCATCGTTCAGGGCATTGCGCTTGGTGGCGCGGGTGAGACGAACCACGGCAACAGCGCCGTGCATTTGCAGTTCAAGATCGGTATAGGCGGTCATATCGCTCCTCGGTTGCGTTGAATTATGGTTATAGAAAATAACCAAAACAAGACCGAAAAAGCGATTTCTTATGGGTGTTTACCCTTGCCCTGCAGGCCCATCACCGCCCGCACAACCCCTGTTGGAAACACCACGCCGCAACGCGCCTGGGTCAAGGCGCGGGGCAGAAAAAATCAAAATGAATAGTGAAAAAACCAGTTCAGCTCTGCGCTGAATGGCATCTGAGCCTTGAACTCAAACGTAACCCACCACGGGTGGCGCATGGCGCACATGCAGCGCCAGGGCCAAGGCGTCCATCTTGTTCGAATGGCGGCTCAGAATGCGGTGTGCCAGCGGCAAGTACTCGCCCTCTTCAAAACGGGCGTGGGCGGCATACAGGGCGGTCAACTGCGCCAAGGCGTCGGTGTCCAGTTTGGAGTCTTGCCCTTTGGCCACGGCCTTCAGGCCCGGCTCCAGGCGTTTCCAGCGCGCTTCCAGGTCGCGGTGCTCACAGGTCAGGCGCTCGGCCAGGGCTTGCACCTGTTCGCGCTCGGCACCGGCGATGGCACTGGCGGCCACGGCAGGGAACAGCTGCTCTTCTTCTTCGGAATGGTGCTCGAACACGGCATGCCGGAAAAACTCCAGCGCTTCCTGAGCGGTCTTGCGCGCCTGGGCGGCCGCGTCGATCAGCGCGGGCAAACCCGACAAGGCATCCAGCTTGGACAGGATGCCAACGTGGCACTGGGAAAAATCGTGGATCGGTGTGTCCGTGGCGGAGGTGGTCATGGCGGCCTGTTTGCATATGAGAACGACGGCACCAACGCCGTCGCCGCACAGTGTGGCCAAGCCAGGCCTTGCGGCATTTGATCCAAATCAGGAACCGGGCATGCCGGTCAACACCACCCACCCGAGGCTGGTGGGGGGTTGGCCAGCCCGACTGGGCTCGAACCAGTTACCCCAAACTTAGAAGGTTTGTGCTCTATCCAGATGAGCTACGGGCTGCCAATCCGGTGGATTTTATGCGCAATCGGGCCATGGCCCGACCTGTGCCATCAGGCCGTTCCGGGGGCGTGGGTGTAGCACTTCTTGGGACAGATGCGGGAGCAGGCGGTGCAACCGATGCACAATTCCTGGTGGGCCAGCGTCATGACTTTTTTCTCGTATTCGTCGTCGGCGTCGTCGTCATCGGGATCGACTCGCACGTATTCACCGTCTTCGTCCACGCCCACCAGCTCCAGCACGCCCCTGGGGCACACCTTGAAGCAACGGCCACAGCCGATGCACTTGTCCTGGTCAAGTTTGGCCACAAACTGGGGGGTCCAGGTGGCCCCGCTGGGCAGGGTGATCTGAAAAGCCTCGCTCATGATGCGCCTCGGTCAAAAAGGGGTGGGAAAAGTGTGGGCCTGCCCGTCAGGTCAGGGCGGCTGCGGCCTGGCGGGCTTGTGTGAGCGCCACATGGGCGTCGTGACAGCGCTGGGCGACTTCGAGAATGCGCTCCCAGCCGGTGGGCAGGTCTTCGGACAGGTCGTGCAAATCCATCTTGGCCTGGGTGGCCTGGGCATTGAGTTTTTTGATGCGCACCTTCAGGTCGTCGGCACTCAGGGCGGCAAATGGGTTCTCTGTGGACATGGTCAGGCTCCGGGTTCAAGCGCCGTATTGCGCCACTTCGGGATAGGTCTTGATCATGGTGACGGCTTCGGTCAGGAACTTGTTGCCCGCTTCGGCCAGTTTGGCCAGCGAGGTGAAGCCAAAACGGTGCACGTCGCGCAGCTGTTTGTTGACCACCACCAGACGGCCGGCCAGCAGCACCATGCGCCCAAACCCCTCGTGGCTCATCTTCATCATGGGCGAGACCATCTGGCCTGTCTCGCGTTCGATGGCCACGGCAATGGCGTTGTAGAACAGCTCCAGATGCCACAGGGTTTCAGGGTCCGGGTCGCCGATGATGGGGATCATGCGGCGCTCTTCGGCGGTGTGAATGAAGGGCTTGAGCAACTGCAGGTCGCTCTTGCCTTCCCAGGTGCCGTGGGTGTCCTGGGCGCGCATCTGGCGCACCAGCTGCTGCACGAAGGGGGTGGCCATCAGGGCCTCATCGGTCACGGCGGCCTCTTGTGGGCTCAGCAGTGTGGTGTCTTCAGCCATGGAGGGCCTCCGTTTCGTCTTCAAAGTCAAATGCGCGGGGGTTGTCCTTGGCCAGGGCCTTGCGCAACCAGGGCGGAGGGGTGCCGTTGAGCACGACCTGGAGTTTTTCCAGGATCTGGGCAATGGCCTCGGGCTCGGGCACCTTGATGGGGTGAATCTTGAGTGCCACGACGCGTGCGGCCCCGGAACCGCCAATGGCGGCGACATAGACGATGGCGCAGTCCTTGATGGCCTCCAGCTTGGGCGCGAGCTTGTCCTCATCGCCGTCCTCTTCCAGCTTGTCGCCAAACTCGAAGCTCTCGACAAAGCGGTGGCCCGTGGGGGTCACCTCGTAGGTGACGATGCTTTTGGCCCAGCCAAAGTGGGCATTGACATGCACCTTGTCCTGGGTGGCGAAGGCGATTTTCATGGGTCGGTTCCTTTCGGGGTCAGGCGCTGGCAGCGGCCAGGTGGGTGGTGGGATCGTTCGACTGCCCGGGCTGGCGTTGCTGGGCCAGGGCGGCGCGTCGGGCCTCGGGTGTCAGTGGCCAGTCACCGGGGTGGTGGTGTGCCAGATGGGCCAGCATGAGGTTGGCCACTTCGAAGATCAGGTCCATGGTGCCCCGGTAGCCCACCATGCGCCGGTGCGCGTTGCCCACGCGGTCGAACACCGGAAAACCCACGCGCAGCAGCGGTTTGCCCAGGCGTTCGGCGGCTTGGCGACCGTGCGAATGGGTGACGAGCAGGTCGCAATCGGCGCCGCCGCGCTCCCAGTCTTCCAGATCGCCCAGCAACACCTGCTCTGCGGGCAGCTGCGCGTGTGCAGCCGAAGCGGTGGTGCTGACGCAGCATTGCAGTTTGGCGCCCATCTCGTGCAGCAAACCGCCCACGGCCAGCATCAGGTCGGGCTCGGCGGCCAGCGCCACCTTGATGCCGCCGGTGTAAAAGTGCCCGTCCAGCATGGCGTCGAGCAGCTGGCTGCGCTGGCGACGGTATTTGGCGGGCACAGGACGACCCGAAAGTTCTGACAAGCGCATCAGCAGCCGGTCGTTGACGGCCAGGCCGGTCAGGCGCTCGAACACCTCATAGGGTGTGCCTGCGATGTCGTGCAAAGCCAGAGCGGCCTCACGCATCTGCTCGCCCACTGCCAGCGTCAAGGCCGAGGCCCCGGCGGCACGGATGTCTTCCAGCGTGGTGCCGCCGATGGTGGTGCCGCGCCAGTCGGGTGGGATGTGCCCGTCCAGCGAGCCCGAAATGTCGGGCAGCACCACGGCGCGCAGGCCAAATGCTTCGATGATTTCGCGCAGTTCGTCGATGTCGCCCGGCGACAGGTGGCTGCCCGGCAGCAACGTCACCTGCCCCACCTCCCGTGACAAAGGCTTGACGAGGGTGCGGACCACGGCGGTCACGGCGTGACCAAAGCCGGTTTCAAACCCACCCACGTAGTCGGGGGTGGAGACATAGACGATTTCGGTGTTGTCGAGCTCGGGCTTGCGCTTGCGCACCGTGACCAGAAAGCCGTCCACATCGTCGCCCTTGGTTTCGGTGAGCCCGGTCGAGCAGATGGCAATGATGCGGGGCGCGGCACGCTTGTGGATGTTGAGCAGCGCGGCTTCGATGTTGTCGTAACCGCCCATGATGGAGGTGACCTCGTTCATGGCCGTGGTCTGCAGCGGTATGGCCTCTTTGAAGTGCCGCACCAGCAGCACCAGTCCGAACGAGGTGCAGCCTTGCGAACCGTGCATCACCGGCATGCAGGCATCCAGACCCAGAAAGGCCAGGCTGGCCCCCAGCGGCTGGCTCATTTTCAGCGGGTTGACGGCACAGGCTTTCTTGGATTCCACGACTTGGGCCATGCGGCGCTCCTGATCAGGTGACGAGGGTGAAACGAAGGGGGCCTTCAAACCGGCACTTCTTCGGGCTCCAGGCCCATGGCCCGGGCGGCAACGCCCCCCAGCAAGGTGGTGACTTCAGCGGTCACACCGCTGGGCCGGGGGCTGGCAGAGGCGGCACCGGGGGCGAGGCCAAGGGTCAGGCCATCGTCCCCCCAGGGTGCGGGGATGCGCACCTGCTGCCACACCGGGTTTTGCAGGGCGCGGTCGATTTCATGCACCAGCTCCACCATGCCCTCGTAACCGGCATAGGGGTGGTGGCGCTCCTGGTTGATGTCCAGCCAGGGCATGCGGGCCTTGAGGGCCACGAACTGGCTGCGCCCGCCCGACAGCATGATGTCGGCCCTGGCATCGCGCAGCATGTTGTACATCTCGCGCGGGGTCATGTCGTCGATCATGTGGGCATCGGCACCGTCGCCCATGATTTCCTTGATTTTTTCCTTGTCCTCCTTTGTGCTCTTCTTGACGCTGGTGCCCACCACTTCCATGCCGCCTTCCTGCAGGGCCGCCACCACAGACCACGACTTCACGCCACCGGTGATCAGCAACACGCGTTTGCCTGTGAGGCGTTCGCGGTATTCGGCAATGCGCTTCCAGGCACGGGCCTCTTCCACTTCGATCAGGCGCTCGGTGCGCTCCAGCAGGTCGGCCGGGGCACCGCGCTGCACCAGCAACCGGGACATCTGGCGCAGCGTGTCGCTCATGTCGCCAATGCCGTAGAACGAACCCTCGAAGTACGGGATGCCGTAGCGCTGCTCCATCTTGGTGGCGATGTTGATCATGGACTTGGAGCACACCATCATGTTCACGCGGGCGCGGTGCGCACTGGCGATTTCGTTGTACCGGCCATCCCCTGAGATGCAGGACAACACCCGGATGCCCAGCGCGTCCAGCAGCGGTTTGACCTGCCACATCTCCCCCACCAGGTTGTATTCGCCAATGATGTTGACGTCGTAGGGCGTGCTCAGCTCGGGCTCGCGGGTGCCGATGACATGGTCCAGCAGCGCCTCGGCACCCAGCTTGTTGCCCAGGTTCTTGGGGCCAGCAAAACCGGGGGCGTTGACGGGAATGACCGGTTTGCCGAACTTCTCGGTGGCGCGCTTGCACACGGCCTCGATGTCATCGCCCACCAGCGCGGTGACACAGGTCTGGTACACAAACACGGCCGGGGGATCGTATTTTTCGAGGATCTCGCGGATGGACTTGAACAGGCGCTTCTCACCGCCGTAGATCACGTCCAGCTCGTTGATGTCGGTGGTGAAGCCGGTGCGGTAGATCTGCGAGCCCGACGAAGCACTGTGCCGGTTGTCCCAGGAATTGCCCTCGCAGGCGATGGGGCCGTGAACCAGGTGGGCCACATCCACCACAGGCTGCAGGGCGATCTTGGCGCCGTCAAAGGCACACCCCCCGGCAGCGGCACCGGGCGAAAGCTGCTTGGTGCAGCCCTTTTTGCGGTCCTTGTCGGATTTGGCCTGGTTTTTGTCGCAACCAGGCTCGTCGAACACTTCGGCAATCTTGATCTTGAGCGGTGTGGCCATGGCGGACTCCTGACGGGGTGAATGGGGGTGGCATTGCAGTTTTGGTGCCAGGCCAGCAAGGCCACTCAGTGGCAGATTTGGCGCAATGGCACCGCCAAAACACCCCCTGGGGCCCACAGGCTGTGGCGGGTTTGAAGGGATTGCGACAAACGCCACGCCGTCCAGGTGGACAAGCGGCACGCCAACCCTGGTACGCCGCTTGCAGTCTTTCGGCGCAAGGAGTCCCCCGCCATGAACCC
>Ga0209066_10001420_pt1 | contig 31686 bp, 31 predicted proteins | sample All_14_2_FD_187198 | JGI IMG/M metagenome (GOLD analysis project Ga0209066, IMG submission 187198) | Freshwater microbial communities in response to fracking from Pennsylvania, USA - Allegheny Zone_MetaG_DW_15 (SPAdes) (version 2) ... | reverse complement strand
GCAGAAGAGCGCATAGCACCGAGGAACGCATACTTGGAATTGGACGCCCACCCAGCAATGATGATGCCATAAACCCCAACAGAACCAATGGCCAGCAAATACAACACACCTGCATCTATATCAGCCAATACCAGGCCTTCTGAAAACGGGATCACTGCCCACATGGCAAGGGCCGGCGCAATGGCCATGACGGGCCCTACAATAAACAGCTTTTTATCTGCAACCGTAGGAAAGATTACCTCTTTGAAAAACAGCTTTAGGCCATCTGCCATCGGTTGCAACAAGCCCCACGGGCCAACGCGATTAGGGCCTATGCGGACATGCATCCAGCCCAGAACTTTGCGCTCCCAAAAAGTAAGATAGGCTACCGATAACAGGATCGGAACCAAAATCAGCACAATTTTGAACAACGTCCAGACTAACGGAAAAACTGGACCCAGCAATTCCTGAATCGGTGCAAGCAATGCGCTCATCATGCTTTTTCCACCTGCAACGAGGCGAACATCGGGCCAACAACAACGGTACTGGCATGTCCGCTAGCAATACGAATAACGTTATCAGCCAAATGATCATCCAACTCAACGGGCATCAGCGCTGATAAATCAGCACTCGAGGCAATATTCGCCGTATCACCAGCGCCGACTTTTACTCGGCCACCCGATATAAGTCCGAATCGGGAAAGGGTCACACTGTTCATGCGCGCGACGGGGGAAGCCGAATCTTTGGTTTTTTGCAGTGCTGGTGCGTAACGAGCCAGCATATCGGCAAAGTGAATGGGTACATCGGCAACGCGTTCGACATTCTCGATCGGAAAGTCAGAACTCAAATGAATGGGCAGGTCTGAAATAGCATTATCAAGACCAGTCACAAAATCTGATGTATCGCTTTTTACAGCACCCAATGCTTCAGCCTTCACTTCTTCACTACTACTGTAGTCAAAACCAGGGATATTCAGCAGGTTTGCAAGAACCCGAAGCACTTTCCAGGCTGGGCGCGTCTGTGCCAAAGGCTTTACCGCAGCATAAAAACTTTGGACACGTCCTTCACAATTGATGAAGGTGCCTGAAGTTTCAGTAAAAGGGGACACCGGCAAAAGCACATCTGCGTAACTTAGGGCCGCTTGAGACTTGAAGGACGAAAGCACAACGACACTGGCTGCCTGATTTAGTGCAGCCAAGGCTTGCAAGGCATGAGCACAATCCAGCTCTGGCTCAACGCCTAATAATACATAGGCACGTCGCGGTTTAGCGAGCATGCTATGTGCATTTAGACCATGCTCTTGCGGAACAGCTTTCGCAACGTAGGCACCCAAACTATTGGCCGCCTCACCCAAAAATCCCATCTTGCCACCAATCAACTCAGACAGCCGAAATGCCAAAGCGTGCAATGTTGCGGCTTGGGGGTGCTGCTGTGCAAAATTCCCCAACAAAATACCGGGACTTCTGCCACTAATCAGACTTTGCGCAATCCGCTCAGCTTCAGTTGAAATAGCCAAATCCTTGAATGCACCGGCTATATCAATCGCTTCAACTGGCAGTTTTTTCTGCGCACAAACAGCCTTAACAATCTGCGCCAAGAATGATGGCATTTGTGAAGGCGGAAGCACAGCCTGCCCTGAGCGGCGAATAAACTGATCATCCCCTGCGCTGTGGAGGAAATTAATCTGTGCCCCCCGCTTCGCAGATTGACGTAATCGCTGTGCAACAAGCGGATGATCTTTACGCAAAAAAGAACCCACCACCAGTACCCGATCAAGCTGAGATAACTCGGTAATTTTCATACCTAGCCATGGCAGCCCATGACGCTTTTCATCCGCTGAAAAATCGCTGTGTCGTAACCGGGTATCAATATTTTCGCACCCCAGCCCGCGCAACAGCTTTTGGCCAAGATACAGCTCCTCTAACGTTGCATGAGGACTGAATAAACCGCCAATAGTCTCTGCTCCGGCTTTTGCTATATCACGCAAGCTATGCGCTACATAGTCAAGTGCAACAGACCATTCAACTTCATGCCATACGCCATCTTGCTTGATCATCGGGCTCGTCAAACGGCTCGAAGAATTCAATGCCTCGTATGAATAGCGGTCTTTATCTGAAATCCAGCATTCGTTGATCTCTTCATTTTCGCGCGGCAGTACACGCATGACGCGATCATTTTTTGTTTGCACAATCAGATTGCTACCTAAACTATCGTGCGGGCTGATTGACTTGCGCCGTGAAAGCTCCCACGTGCGCGCCGAAAAACGAAAAGGTTTGGACGTTAAGGCACCGACCGGACAAAGATCAATAATATTGCCAGAGAGTTCTGAATCGACCGTTTTTTCAACAAACGGCATCACTTCCGCATGCTCTCCACGAAAAGCCTGACCTAACTCCATCACGCCAGCGATTTCTTGCGTAAAACGTATGCAGCGCGTGCAGTTAATGCAGCGCGTCATATCTGTTTTAACCAGCGGCCCTAAATCCTTGTCGGCAACAACACGCTTTTCTTCTTCATATTTAGAAGCAGAATCGCCATAACCGACCGCCAAATCCTGTAACTGACACTCACCACCTTGATCACAAATCGGGCAATCCAGCGGATGATTGATGAGCAGAAACTCCATCACACCCTTCTGTGCCGATACCGCCAGCTCAGAGTGGGTAAAAATTTTCATGCCTGGCGTAATCGGAGTCGCGCACGCGGGCAAGGGCTTGGGCGCCTTTTCAACCTGCACCAAACACATGCGGCAGTTAGCCGCAATCGACAATTTTTTGTGATAGCAAAAATGAGGAATATAGGTTCCCGCCTGATGTGCGGCATCCATGATGGTACTGCCCGGCGCGACTTGCAATGCCTTGCCATTGAGTTCGATATCAATCACAAGCTACCCTCCGCACGGAAAAAGCCGCTGCCGGCAGATTGCACTGCAGGATCAACCAGACACTTGCCATGTTCAATGTGATATTCAAATTCACTTTTAAAATGTTTAATGAAACTGCGTACCGGCAAAGAAGCCGCATCACCCAGTGCGCAAATCGTGCGCCCCATGATGTTGTCCGTCACGCGATTTAATAAATCCAAATCTTCCGGTTTGCCCAGACCATGCTCAATTCGATGCACAACGCGGTACAACCAGCCCGTACCTTCACGGCAAGGCGTGCATTGCCCGCAGGACTCTTCAAAATAAAAATACGACAAGCGCTCCAAGGCCTTGACCATGCAGGTTGATTCATCCATCACGACCACAGCGCCCGAGCCCAGCATCGAGCCTGCCTTGGCGATACTATCGTAATCCATGGTGGTTTCCATCATTACAGCCGCAGGCAACACAGGCGCAGAAGATCCACCAGGGATCACTGCCTTGAGTTTTCGCCCGCCACGCATGCCACCAGCCATCTCCAGCAAGGTGGCAAAGGGAGTTCCTAGCGGAACTTCATAATTGCCCGGCCGGTTCACGTGGCCAGAAACGGAAAATAATTTTGTGCCGCCGTTATTGGGTTTACCCATCGCCAAAAAGGCATCCCCGCCCATGCCCAAAATAAAGGGGATGGCGGCGAAAGTTTCGGTGTTGTTAATGGTAGTGGGCTTGCCATACAAGCCATAGCTGGCTGGGAAAGGTGGTTTAAAGCGTGGCTGGCCTTTTTTGCCTTCGATGGATTCGAGCAAACCTGTCTCTTCACCGCAGATGTAAGCACCATAACCATGGTGTGCAAACAGCTCAAAAGCGAAGGCGGAACCACACACCGATGCGCCTAGATAACCCGCTGCGCGCGCCTCATCCAAAGCCTCTTCAAAGCGTTCATAGATGGAAAAAATTTCGCCATGGATATAGTTGTAACCACGACTAGCGCCCATAGCGTAACCCGCAATGATCATGCCCTCAATGACCGCATGCGGATCAAAGCGCAATAAGTCACGATCCTTGAACGTGCCCGGCTCGCCCTCGTCTGAATTACAGACGACATATTTATCACCTGGAAATGAGCGTGGCATGAAGCTCCACTTCAGCCCCGTCGGAAAACCCGCGCCACCACGTCCACGCAGGAGCGACTTTTTAATCTCGGCGATCAAATCGTCAGGCGACATATTGCCGCTCAAAATGCGCTTCAATTGCGCGTAACCACCCCGCGCTTCGTAATCCCGCAAACGCCAACCAGCATCCCCCTGCGACCAGCCGGTGGTGAGTAACGGACTAATTGAGCCTAAGAGCGCCATGTTATTTGCACTCCGCAAGCAATGCGTCAATTTGCGCCGGCAACATGAAGCTGCACATGCGCTTGTTATTGACTAACAAGACAGGCGCATCCCCGCAAGCACCCAGACATTCACCCTCTTTGAGGGTAAACCGCCCATCGGGCGTGGTTTCATTAAAACCAATACCTAATTTCTCTTTCAGGTAATCAGCCGCATGCACGCCACCGGATAAAGCACAAGGCAAATTGGTGCACACGGTGAGCTTAAATTGACCCACAGGCGCCAAGTCATACATATTGTAAAAACTTGCTACTTCATAAGCTGCCACAGGCGCCATGCCGAGGTAATTAGCGACAAACTCGATCGTCTCGCGCGCCAGCCACAACTTCTCTTCCTGCGCTATAGCCAACGCAGCCATCACCGCCGATTGTTTTTGATCAACTGGATATTTCGCGATTTCGCGATCAATTTTTTGCAATGCTTCAGAACTCAACATACCCATTCCATTCGTGATTGATTGCGCTTACCGATCTGTGTCGCCCAACACTAGATCAATGGTGCCAATAATTGCAGTGACATCAGCAATCATGTGGCCTTTTGCCATTTCATTGACTGCAGCAAGGTGCGGAAAGCCTGGCGAACGCAGTTTTAATCGATATGGCTTGTTCGCGCCATCGGACACAGCCCAAACACCAAACTCACCTTTGGGATGCTCAATAGCCGCATAAACCTCACCTGCTGGCACATGCATACCTTCGGTAAAGAGCTTGAAATGGTGAATCAGCTCTTCCATATTGCCCTTCATCTTCTCGCGTGAAGGAGGCGCAACCTTGTGGTTATCCACAATCACAGGACCAGGATTCCCACGCAGCCAGCGGATGCACTGCTTCACGATACGAGTGGATTGACGCATCTCTTCCATACGCACCAGATAGCGATCGTAACAATCTCCATTCACGCCGACCGGAATATCGAACGTCATTCGGTCATACACTTCATAAGGCTGTTTTTTACGCAAATCCCACTCAACACCAGAACCACGCAACATGGGCCCAGTGCAGCCTAGCTGCAACGCACGCTCTGGGGAGAGCACCCCCACGCCCACCGTACGCTGTTTCCAAATGCGGTTATCGGTCAGCAAGGACTCGTATTCATCCAGGTAACCCGGAAAGCGATTCGTGAAATCTTCCAAAAAGTCCAGCAGCGAACCTTGCCGCGCTTCATTTAACTGTCGCACATCCTCAGCAGATTTAAAGCGATTGACTTCGTATTGCGGCATGCGGTCAGGCAAATCACGGTACACGCCACCCGGCCGGTAATAAGCCGCATGCATGCGCGCGCCAGAAATCGCCTCATAAACATCCAGCAAATCTTCCCGTTCACGGAAGGTGTATAGCACCATCGCCATGGCCCCAATGTCCAGCGCGTGCGTACCGATATTGAGCAAGTGGTTCAAGATACGCGTCACTTCATCCATCATCACACGAATGTATTGCGCGCGCACCGGCACTTCCAGACCAATCAGTCGCTCAATCGCCATGCAATAGGCATGCTCGTTGCACATCATCGACACGTAATCCAGCCTATCCATATAGGGCACAGATTGAATCCATGTCCGGGTTTCAGCGAGTTTTTCGGTACCGCGATGCAATAAACCAATATGCGGATCAGCACGTACAACCACTTCACCATCAAGCTCCAGCACCAGACGCAGCACACCATGCGCAGCAGGATGTTGCGGGCCAAAGTTAATCGTGTAGTTTTTAATTTCAGCCATGATCAACACCCCTGGCGTAAAGATCTTCACGAACAATGCGTGGCGTGACCTCGCGCGGCTCTATGGTCACTGGTTGATAAATCACACGCTTTTGCTCGGCGTCATAACGCATTTCAACATGGCCCGAGATCGGGAAATCCTTGCGGAAAGGATGACCAACAAAACCATAGTCCGTCAGGATGCGACGCAAATCATTATGACCATCAAACAAGATGCCATAAAGATCAAATGCCTCCCGCTCGTACCAGTTAGCGGAAGCCCATACCTCCGTCACAGAAGCCACCACAGGGAAACTTGCATCGGGTGCATAAACCCTGACCCGCAAGCGCCAGTTATGCGAAAGAGAACTCAAATGAGCGGTAACTGCAAACCGCCTCTCCTCGCGACCTGAAAACTCAGAATAATCAATACCACTCAAGTCAATCAACTGTTCAAAACTTAATTCTGGCTGCTCACGCAATTGATACATCACTGCGTAATAATGCTCCACAGCAACTTCAAGCGTGAGCTCATTGCAAGCATGAGTCAAACTGAGAATACGACCTGCCAAATGATGATTTAGCAGTGCTTGCAAGCGCGTTAATGTCTGATTCATACGTACGTAAAATCCACAGTCAATTCAGGTTAGCGCGCAATCGTATTTGTACGCTTGATTTTGTTCTGTAGCTGAATAATGCCGTACAACAAAGCTTCAGCGGTTGGCGGGCAGCCTGGCACATAAATATCGACCGGCACAATCCGGTCACACCCACGCACGACAGAGTAAGAGTAATGGTAATACCCCCCACCATTCGCGCATGACCCCATGGAGATAACCCAACGCGGCTCAGCCATCTGGTCATACACTTTGCGCAAGGCTGGCGCCATTTTGTTGGTGAGCGTACCCGCAACTATCATGACATCTGATTGGCGAGGGCTAGGACGAAAAACGACGCCGAAACGATCCAGATCGTAGCGCGAACAACCCGCATGAATCATCTCAACTGCGCAGCAAGCCAAGCCAAAACTCATTGGCCACATCGACCCTGTGCGTGCCCAGTTGATTAACTTATCAAGCGACGCTGTAACAAAACCCTCTTGCAGAACACCTTCAATGCTCATGGCGGTAACTTACTCCCAATCCAATGCGCCCTTAGCCCACGCATAAACGTAGCCAATGACAAGAATGCCAAGAAAAACGAGCATTTCAATAAACCCGAAAAACTTCACCGCTTCAGCATTCACAATTTCTTTGAAGATAGATGCCCAAGGAAACAAAAAGGCAATTTCCAGATCGAAAAGTATAAAAAGAATGGCGATAAGGTAATAGCGCACATCAAACTTCATGCGCGCATCTTCAAATGGCGCAAAACCACACTCAAAAGGAGACAGCTTTTCACTGTCAGGCTGGTTAGGGGCAATCAACCAGCCAAACAAAATGGGGGCACAGCCAAAAGCCAAACCCACCAGAATAAAAATCAAGACAGGAAAATAGTTTTCAAGCATATCAGGAGAATAAGCTGCAGAGGAGGCGAAAGCCAAGAGCTGCCATGCGTCAATGAAGCAACTCAAATCAAACAACACTTCAAAACCACAACATTAACCACTAACTCAAGAAGAACACTTTAGCTGACTCAGTCTTGAATGAACACTTAACATTGAATACTAAAAAACCCTGGTGCCGACGGCGAGACTCGAACTCGCACAGCTTTCGCCACTACCCCCTCAAGATAGCGTGTCTACCAATTTCACCACGTCGGCTTGATACTCAACTAATCCACTTCAAAAATTAACTGCTTAAACCTTGCTATTCAACTTCAAGAAACTGCGCAAAATTATATCCTAACCCGCTCACTGCCTGACAAAGTGAAGAAAAAAATGTCCAAAGCCAGCGCGCTATTTTTCGCAAGCAAAGTAACGTTATTGAGGAATATCGCTTACTTTGGAAGTTGGTGCTACAGGCTGAGCTTGAATAGGCTGTCCAGATGGAATTGCCTTATCTGCACTGGCAGGAGTAGCGGGAGCTACTTTTGTCACAACCCCTTCCATTACGCTACCCGAGGTTTTGGGCTTCGATGTTGCAAGATAAGCCAAACCTAAACTGGTGCAAAAGAAAATAGCTGCAAGTATGCCTGTCATCCTGGATAAAAAGTTCGCCGAGCCTGTTGCACCAAACAAACTCCCGGAGGCACCCCCACCAAAAGCCGCGCCCATATCAGCACCCTTGCCATGTTGCAAAAGAACCAAGCCAATGACACCCACACCTGCGATGACATGAATGACTAAAACGATTGTTTGTATCAAACTCATATTATTCAACCCTTAAAAATCACACTGCAGTACAAATTGCCAAAAACTCTGCCGCAACTAAAGATGCACCACCAATCAGTCCGCCATCAATATCCGGTTGAGCAAAAATCTCAACCGCATTGCTTGGCTTGACGCTACCACCATAAAGAATCTGCAAACCAGACGCTATATTTTCATCCTCTTGCGCAAAACGGGCACGAATTGCAACATGCACTGCCTGCGCTTGCTCAGGCGTCGCTGTTTTACCCGTACCTATCGCCCAAACAGGCTCGTAAGCAACAACTGCTTTAGCAAATGAAGCAATGCCGACGAGCGCTAAAACAACATCCAGCTGCCGCGTAATCACTGCTTGCGTGATTCCTGCTTCACGCTCAGCGAGCGTCTCCCCTACACATAACACCGGGATCAGGTCTGCACGCTGTGCAGCAAAAAATTTAGCAGCAACTACTGCATCTGTTTCCGCGAAAAAAGAACGCCGCTCAGAGTGGCCTACGAGCACATAACGACTACCAAAATCCGCCAGCATGGAACCACTGACTTCACCTGTCCACGCGCCTTGATCATGCTCCGAAATATCCTGCGCACCCCAGGTTAACACCGTCTTCTCTAGCAATTGCTGGGCTTGCGATAAATAAGGATAAGGCACACAAACGGCAACAGCTGCTTTGTTAGCGATAGGCAAATCTGCCCGGATCGCACTCAATAGCGCTGTATTGACAGCTAAGCCGCCGTGCATTTTCCAGTTACCAATAACTAACTTTTGCCGCATGAGGAAAACCTGTATTTTTGTTCTGCATTATTTCAGAACGTTCAACTCGCGATTATAAAGCCCGACTGCAGATAATGCCAGACGCTTTTATCCGATTAAGAAAAGTAGCAGGGAAATGTCGGCGCTGGCGAGACGGCGGAAATGCTGGTTGAGGTCTATCGACAAGACTACATACTCGCAAATCGCTCAAATAACTGAGCAAAATTTACATTGAAATGACCGTGGCTCCGTCATTGTCTTTCTAGCTCGCAGCGATTGTCTTAGCCAAATCGACCAGTAATATAGTCTTCTGTCTGTTTCTTTTGCGGCTTGATGAACAACTGATCGGTAATTCCAAATTCGATCATTTCTCCAAGATACATATACGCCGTGTAATCAGAAATACGTGCCGCCTGTTGCATGTTATGGGTGACGATCAAAATAGTCACTTTTTCTTTCAGCTCAGTAATCAGCTCTTCAATACTTGCCGTAGCAATAGGATCCAAAGCCGACGTTGGTTCATCAAACAAGATCAATTCAGGATCAGAAGCCAGCGCACGTGCGATACACAAACGCTGCTGCTGGCCACCTGACAAATTTGCACCCAATTCACCCAAACGACCGCTCACTTCCTTCCAGAGTGCCGCGCCTTTTAACGCTGCCTCAACGCGATCATCCAACTCTGACTTGTTGCGCAAGCCACGTACGCGCAGGCTATAGGCGACATTTTCGAAAATTGACTTTGGAAAAGGATTCGGCTTTTGAAACACCATGCTAATTCGCATGCGCACTTCAATCGGATCAACGCCATGCGCTAGCAAATTGGTATTATCAGGATGCAGCACAATGCCACCCCCCTCATAACGATTGCCTGGATAAAGGTCGTGCATACGATTAAAACAGCGCAACAGAGTGGACTTGCCGCAGCCAGAGGGCCCAATCAAGGCCGTCGCTTTGCGCTCATACACTGGCATGGTGACTTTTTTAAGGGCGTGAAATGAACCATAATAAAAATCCAGATCACGCACATCCGCCTTGAAGGGTGGCATGACAGGTACAGGCGTAGCGTAAGCATCCATTGTTTTTTCCATCGAACTCACCATTTGATATTTTTACGCAAGCGATAACGCAGATAAATCGCCAAGCCGTTCATGAGCAGCGTCATAAAAACCAGCACAAACCCGGCTGCGGCAGCGTTTTCAGCAAACGCCGCTTCAGGGCGTGATGTCCAGTTAAACATCTGGATGGGCATCACAGTAAAGGGCGCGAATAGCCAATCGAACAAGCCTGCAGGCGGATCGCCGACGTAAGGCTGCGGTGGCAAAAAAGCGATAAAGGTTAAAGCGCCAATCGTAATAATGGGCGCTGTCTCACCAATTGCCCGTGCCATGCCAATAATAATGCCGGTCAAAATACCAGGGCTGGAATACGGCAAAATATGGTCTCGTACTGTCTGCCATGTTGTTGCGCCGCAAGCATAAGACCCCTCGCGCACTGATTGCGGTATTGACCGAATCGCCTCGCGGGTCGCCACAATGACCACCGGTAAAATCAATAGAGCCAAGGTCAGTCCTGCAGAAAGAATACTTTGACCAAAGCCAAACTGATAGACAAACAAGCCTAATGCCAGCAAGCCATACACAATGGACGGTACACCTGCCAAATTGCTGACGTTAATTTCGATGACATCCGTAATCCAGTTTTTAGGCGCGTACTCTTCCAAGTAGACACCTGCCGCTACACCCAGAGGAATTGCCGCAATAGCAGTGACTAACATCACTAAAACTGTGCCCACCCAAGCCGACAAAATACCCGCATTCGCTGCCCTGCGTGATGGAAATGAAGTAAAGAACTCCCAATTCAAACGAGGCCAACCTTTACTTGCCATATCGGCAAAGAGCACTGCAAAAGTAAGAATACCAATCATTAAAGACAAAATACCAAGCACCACAAAGAACAAATCCCAGCGTTTAGCACGGGCAATGATGCGACGAAGCGTACCAAGCTGCATGGATTCAGAGACGCCAGATTTCAACTCATTCATCTCAATACACCTCGCGATACTTCTTGCGCAACCAAAAACCCAGCAAATTAAATGCCAAAGTGATGAACAATAAGGTCAGACCTGCGGCAAAAATAGTTTGATAACCAATAGAGCCATGCGGTAAGTCACCCAATGCCACCTGCACAATGTAAGACGTAATCGTTGCGCCCGATTCCAACGGATTAAATGTCAGATTCGGCTGCATACCTGCAGCTACGGCAAGAATCATCGTCTCACCCACCGCGCGGGAAATCCCGAGAATATAAGCAGACGCAATACCAGAGGTTGCCGCTGGCATAACAACACGCAAAGCCGTTTGCAAACGTGTAGCGCCCATGGCGTAAGAGCCTTCGCGCAACGCCATAGGAACAGCTCGCATGGCATCTTCAGACAAAGAACTGACGTAAGGGATAATCATGATACCCATCACCAAGCCGGCAGATAACAAGCTAAACCCTGGTAAATCCGGGTAAATTTTTTGCAGCAGTGGCGCCACAAAAGTCAATGCAAAGTAACCATAGACAATCGTTGGCACCCCACCAAGCAACTCCAGAAAAGGCTTGGCTATCTCACGCGTTTTAAAACCCGCAAATTCAGACAAGTAAATGGCAATAATCGTACCTAGAGGCAAAGCGACGAGCAGCGCAACAACTGAGCTGGTAATCGTACCGGAGAGCAGCACCATGATACCGTAGTGCGCATCATCAAATAATGGCGTCCATTGTGTATCGAACAAAAAGTCTGACAGAGGCACCGTCTGAAAGAAAACATAAGACTCTTTGACCAAAATATAAATAATGCCGACAGTCGTTAGCACCGACATGGCTGCCGCTAAAAAAAGCAAAGACTCAATCACGCGTTCTTTCATGTGGCGTGACGCCTTTTTGCGTAACCGGTCACTTACCGACAAATCAGCAACAGAAGGTTCAGATAAGCTCAAGGTATTGCCCATGAGAAATAATAAAGCACGAATGATAGGCGAAGCTAGAACACTTATTAAGGCTCCCTGATGATTTTTTCATCAGGGAGCACATGACAACCGAGACAGATAAAACCGCGCTTAATCTTTAGCTTCGCGCTTGAGCAGATCTTCGATTTTCAAGCCAACCTCAGACTCGCCACCAAATACCGTACCCAGCTTCTTGTTGGTTAGATGCTGTTGAGCAATGGCATACGCTTTGGCTGGCAGAGGAACATATTTCACCTCCTTCACCAACTTAGCCGCATTTTTCAGATAAAACTCAACAAACCCTTTAACCTCAGGCTTTTCAACAGCTTTTGCACTCACATAAATGAAGATAGGGCGAGATAAAGGCTGATAGGTGCCATTTTCTACTGTCTCAAATGAAGGCAAAACAGCAGGCTTACCTTCCGCCATAGCAATGGGAACGGCTTTTAGCTTATCTTTGTTTTCAATGTAGTACGCCATACCAAAGTAACCCAAGGCGCCGATGTCACGAGAAACTCCTTGCACAAGGACATTATCATCTTCCGATGCCGTGAAATCTCCGCGTGAAGATTTAGATTTACCAACAATAGCCTCTGTAAAGTAATCAAAGGTACCCGAATCCGCACCAGGGCCAAATAGCTTGATTGGCTGATCCGGCCAAGCTGGGTTAATCTGATTCCATTTTGTCACCGTGCCCTGCGCGGCAGGTTCCCACATCTTCTTCAATTCAGCCACTGTCAGCTGCTTGATAAACTTATTTTTAGGGTTGATCACCACCGTCATCGCATCGTAAGCAACGGGCAACTCGATATATTTAATTCCTGCAGCTTTACACGCTTCCATTTCCTTGATCAGAATCGGGCGTGATGCGTTTGAAATATCGACTTCACCACGACAAAGCTTCTTAAAGCCCCCGCCTGTACCAGAAATGCCCACAGTCACTTTAATGGCGTTTTTCTTGGCAAGCTGAAACTCTTCGGCCACCGCCTCGGTGATCGGATAAACCGTCGATGAGCCATCAATTTTGACCAAAGTATCGGCAAATGCAACGCTGGCAGTAAATACAGAAGACAGGGCTAGTACAGCGGGTACAACAAGTTTCAGTTTTCTCATAACTTTTGACTCCTTAATAGTAAAAATAAACCACGCGGAAAACAGAACAACGACGCGCAGTCTAAGGTTGAATTATTACAGTCAGATGAAAATATTACACACTCAGCAAAGCCCCATTGGAAAAGACATTTAATCTTCCTGCAACATAAAAGCAATCAATGGGTAACACGGGTTTTCCAGAATGCACAGACATTCAGTTTGCATTCAATCTAACGGAGAAACCCATGAGTACTGAAAACCTATCCGTCTTATCTACCCCGGTCCCGACAATATCGCGCGAACCGCGTACTCGCCCCAACCTGCGCTTAAGTCTGGCACAAGATGAAAACGAAATACGCGAGGCGCAACGCTTGCGCTACAAGATTTTTGGTGAAGAAATGGGCGCCCGCCTGTCAACACGCATTCCCGAGCATGATACTGATTTGTATGACGCCTATTGCGACCACTTATTGGTGCGCGACGAAAATACCGGCAAGGTGGTAGGTACTTACCGCATCCTCTCGCCCGAAGCCGCCAAACGCGTTGGCAGCTATTACGCTGAAAACGAGTTTTCACTCACCAGACTTCAGCATTTACGGCCACGCATGGTTGAGATTGGCCGCTCCTGCATTCATATCGATTATCGTAGTGGCGCAGTGATTGCGCTACTTTGGTCAGGGCTGGCCGAATACATGATTACCCGCAACTATCACTATTTAATCGGCTGCGCTTCGATCAGCATGGCTGATGGCGGCCACAATGCGGCCAACATTTATCAAAAACTCACCAGCGACCAGCAAGCACCACTGGAATATCGTGTTTTCCCACGCTATCCACTGCCGTTTGAACACCTGGCAAATGGCCAGCCAGCATTGGTGCCACCGTTATTAAAAGGCTATCTTCGTGCTGGCGGCCGCGTATGCGGCGAACCGGCCTGGGATCCGGACTTCAACACAGCGGATCTGTTACTCATGTTACCCATGGAGCGACTGGATTCGCGCTATCAGCGCCATTTTGTTGAAAAAATAGCGTGAAGCAAAAATTTCTTGCCCAGAGTTTTAATGACTGGACACATTAAACACACCAATTTATGCACATTTTAATGTTGAGTGATGTTTACTTCCCGCGTATCAATGGGGTGTCCACCTCCATGCACACTTTTAGCCACGCGCTGCACGCACATGGCGTGAAGCTCACGGTAGCAGCCCCTGAGTACCCGGGCAATCATGTCCATTTGGAAACACCCCATGAAGTGCTGCGCATTGCCTCACGGCCAGTCCCGCTTGATCCAGAAGATCGGCTGATGACGCGCGCGGGTGTCAATGAACTTTCACGCCGTATTGCCAGCGCCGACATTTCGCTCGTCCATGTACAAACGCCCTTTGCCGCGCATTACGCAGGCATCAAGATCGCCAAGCAGCGCAGGGTGCCGATCATAGCGACGTACCACACGCATTTCGAGGAATACTTGTTTCATTATTTGCCCATCCTGCCAAAGCGCGCCCTACGCGGTTTGGCACGACGCACAGCCCGCCGCCAGTGCAATGCGCTCGATGCCATCGTTGTGCCCTCGCACCCCATGGCCAACACGCTACGCGAGTATGGCGTAACCACGCCTATGCACATTATTCCCACCGGTCTGCCCGACTACCAGTTCATACGTGGTGATGGCCAACGCTTTCGTGCGGAATACAACATTGCGCCAGAACGAAAAATTGCCTTGTTTGTTGGTCGAGCCGCATTCGAAAAAAATATCGGCTTTCTGCTTGACGTCATTCATCACGCTCGCACACAACGTCCTGACCTTTTACTCGTCATTGCTGGTGAGGGTCCCGCGCTAGAAAATCTGCAACGCAAAGCCCGGCAACTAAATCTCAACGACCATGTGCGCTTTGTCGGTTATCTGCCGCGTGAAACCGGTCTTAAAGATTGCTATGCAGCAGCAGATGTATTCACCTTTGCTTCACGTACTGAAACACAAGGCTTGGTATTACTCGAAGCGCTGGCGGTGGGCGTGCCCGTCTTGGCATTGCCAGCACTGGGCGCAGCAGAAATTATCAACCCTCAACGCGGTGCTGTATCGGCAATCGATGCACCGGATACCTTCGCGCATCAACTAGTGGCACTCCTTGACCAACCAGAACGTATGGCAACCTTGAGCCAGGAAGGTATCGCCTTTGCACGCGAATGGGATGCAGCAACCCAAGCAGCACAACTAGCGAACTTGTATCATTCGCTGGCAAGAAAATAACGGGATGTGCTGTTAGCGTTACCTATCACTCGCGCTGATAACGCATTTCTTCGTTCGCGATTTACCCACTACAAGAACCTGATCATGGAAGAAAGCCCCTTTAAGGGACGTACCGGCTTGGTACGCCTTTGGAATGCTATGCACTACTCGCTTGCCGGCTTAAAAGCCGCTTACCGCCACGAAGATGCATTTCGACAGGAAGTACATCTAGCGATTTTGTTGATTCCGCTAACCTTCCTGCTGCCTGCAACGAATATCGGCCGCGCCTTGATGATAGGTAGTGTCTTGCTAGTCTTGATTGTTGAATTGCTCAATTCAGCAGTAGAAGCCACCGTCGATCGCATTTCGCTGGATCATCATCGCCTGGCCAAGCGAGCCAAAGATATTGGCAGCGCTGCGGTGCTTATTTCGTTAATCAATGTCGCCATTATTTGGCTGCTCGTGCTCATTGACTAATTTAAGCAATCCTTCAACACCCTGCCCTACTTAAACAGACAGCCGTCATCTAACCATCACCTTCTTGTCATAGTTCTGCCATAGTCGCTTGACAGACTATGCGCCATGACTAAACCTAAAACTGATTTAACACCCATAGCAAAGCAGCCCGCGCTAAATCCTATGCCGCGACTGCATATCGCCTTAGTTACTGAAACTTGGCGACCTGAAATTAACGGTGTAGCCATGACACTCGGCCGTATGACAGACGGGCTGCGCCATCTTGGGCATCGCTTCACGCTTGTGCGCCCACGCCAGCATGCCGATGATTTACCCGCCACAGAAAGTAGCTTGCACGAACTACTTGTAGTTGGCTGTCCCATTCCCGGCTACCGTGGCTTGCGATTTGGCCTACCTGCCAAATCACGGCTCATAACCGCCTGGGGAAAAGATCGTCCGGATATTATCCAGATAGCGACCGAGGGACCGCTAGGAGCTTCCGCCATCGCAGCCGCACGCCAGCTAAACATCCCGATTGTTTCTGAATTTCACACCAACTTCCATGCTTACAGCCACCATTACGGACTCAGCTGGCTAGAAGGCCTGGTTACCATGCATTTACGGCGTTTTCATAACAAAAGCGCCGTCACGCTAGCGCCGACTTTTGCTGTCGCGCGCGAACTCACAAACGCAGGCTTTCGTTCCGTACGCGTGATATCGCGCGGTATAGATACTGCATTATTCAACCCACATCGCCGCAGCATGGCATTGCGCAAAGAATGGGGCGTTGGTGAAGAACAACTCGTCGTCACCTATGTCGGCCGCCTCGCCGCAGAGAAAAATTTGCCTTTGGTAACCCAAGCTTTCGCTGCTATCCGTAAGCTGCATCCAACCGCGCGCCTGCTCTTTGTAGGTGACGGTCCAATGCGCACACAGCTCCAACGCAGCGACGCCACGTATATTTTTGCCGGCATGCGACGCGGTGATGATCTAGCCGCGCATTACGCCTCCGCCGACTTGTTCCTGTTTCCCAGCCTGACTGAAACCTTCGGCAATGTCACACTCGAAGCCCTGGCCAGTGGCTTGGGCGTTGTCGCCTATGACTGTGCAGCAGCCAATGAATTGATCCGTGACGGCGACAACGGTCGCGTTGTTCCCAGCAATCGCGAAGATGCGTTTATCGCCGCTACGCTGGAACTGGCGCGCAACCCGGCAATACTCGCTACTTTGCGCGAACGTGCCCACACCAGCGTACGCCATCTTGACTGGGGGCATATCAGCGGGCAGATGGCTGATGTATTTCACCGCACAATCAAATCGCACGACCGGCAACAACGAAATGACGTGATTTTTCGATTTGCACCTGATTGATATGGTTAAAGTCCGCACAATTTTCCTCTCCGACATTCACCTCGGCACACGTGGCTGCCAAGCCGAACGGCTCCTCGAATTTTTACGCGAACACGAAGCCGAGCAACTTTTTCTAGTTGGTGACATTATTGACTTCTGGGCGATGAAACGCAGTATTCACTGGACGCCAGCGCAAAACACTGTGGTGCAAAAAATTCTGCGCCGGGCGCGGCATGGCGAGAAAGTCGTTCTCATTCCCGGCAATCACGACGAAGCCCTGCGTGAATATCACAACGTCACCTTTGGTGACATCCTGATTGCCAAAGAACACATCCATCTTACCGCTGATGGCCGGCGTTACCTGATCATTCATGGCGATGACTTTGATCAAGTCACACGCCATCATCGCTGGTTGGCCGTGTTAGGCGATGTCGGCTACAACTTTCTGGTACGCGTCAATGTCTGGGTTGCGTGGATACGGCGCACATTTGGCATTGCTGATTACTGGTCGCTAGCAGGCTACGCCAAGCGCCGTGTGAAACGCGCGGTATCTTTTATTTTTGATTTTGAAGATGCCGTCATGCACGCCGTGCGCGACCGGCGGCTGGACGGCGTGATCTGCGGCCACATACATAGTGCAGCCATCAAGAAAGTTAATGGCCTGACTTACATCAACTGCGGCGATTGGGTCGATAGCTGCACAGCGATTGTCGAACACATGGACGGGCGCATGGAGCTTATTCACAATGGATCCATAGTGAAAGATAGTTTTAACGCCGCGAACAATCCCATGGCAGAAACCAGCGCATTTACAGCCACACCGCAGATATCAGCGCCAATAGGTCAATCCGTTGAAAATAAATTTCTTAGCCCTGACTAGTCCCAGGCAAATCACATTACCCCAATAAAGCGGGCGTTATTTATTTTGGTGAAACAATGGTTCTGCGGTCTGAGAAAGCAGAAAATACATCTTACCCAGTACTCACAACGCTGCCATGTTGCGCTATCACACGCTTCACCACACTGGCAATGTACTCTGCTTGTTGCACCACCACCGCCTCATCACGCCCCTCAACCATCACCCGTAACAGCGGCTCAGTACCTGATGGCCGCAGCAAAACGCGACCATTGCCTGCTAATACTGTCTCAGCGGTTGTCATGGCGGCCAAAATGTCCGCGCTTTTTGTCCAGTCAAAACCGGCCACCAAACGCACATTGATGAGTTTTTGCGGATACAAAACCAGATCCGCACAAGCCGTTTGCAGGGTTTCCTTGTCCGCCCGCAACGCAGCCAACACCTGCAAGGCGGCGATAATGCCGTCACCTGTGGTATGCCGGTCAAGACAAATCACATGGCCAGAATTCTCGCCACCTAACACCCAGTCATTCGCCTGCATCATCTCCAGCACATAACGGTCGCCAACTTTGGCGCGACCCAACGGGATTTTAAGCCTCGCTAGTGCATGTTCAAAGCCCAGATTGCTCATCAAGGTGCCGGCAACACCCGTCACTTTCGTAGTGCGTGAAAGATGGCGTGCGATGACATAGAGTAAACGGTCGCCATCGTAAACTCCACCTGCAGCATCCACCATCACCAACCGGTCACCATCGCCATCAAGCGCAATACCAGCATCGGCATGAGTGGCAAGTACCGTATCACGCATGGTTTGCGGCGCAGTTGCTCCTACTTTATCGTTGATATTCAAGCCATTCGGCGTATCACCAACGCCGACTATTTCCGCACCCAACTCATGAAATACTTTTGCTGCCACTTGATAGGCTGCACCATGGGCACTATCAACCACTAATTTCAAACCGCGCAAATCCAGCTCATTCGGGAAAGTGCTCTTGCAAAACTCAATATAGCGGCCTGCCGCATCGTCGATACGTCGTGCTTTACCCAGGCGAGCAGAAGGCATACACGCCATGGGTTGCTCCAACTGTGCCTCGATAGCTAACTCAACTGCATCAGGCAACTTGGTGCCTTGTGCTGAAAAAAACTTGATGCCGTTATCATCATAAGGATTGTGGGAAGCTGAAATCACCACACCCGCCTGCAAGCGCAAAGCCCGTGTGAGATAAGCGACCGCAGGCGTTGGCATAGGACCGCACAGCATCACATCCACACCAGCAGCCGCAAATCCGGCCTCCAAAGCAGCTTCCAGCATATAGCCGGAAATACGCGTGTCCTTGCCAATCAGCACCGCAGGGTGTTCAACGGCATGATTATCCTTCGCCGCTAAAACCACGCCGGCAGCATAGCCCAAACGCATAATAAATTCGGGCGTAATCGGTTCTTCGCCCACGCGTCCACGTACACCATCAGTACCAAAATAACGTCTAGTCATCAAACGGTCTCCACTGCGTTATAAATCGCCACCGCATCTCGTGTGGCCGCCACATCATGCACGCGCAATATGCGTGCGCCTTTAACCATCGCCAACACATGTGCCGCAATGCCAGCCGCAACACGTTCTTTGGGCTCGCGACCCGTCACTACGCCGAGGACTGACTTGCGCGACAAGCCAACCAACAAGGGTATTTTTAGCACGCTCAACTGATCCAAATGCTGCAATAAACGCAAGTTGTGTTCCGGTGTTTTACCAAAGCCAAAGCCTGGATCAATACACACGCGAGCAAGCAATATCCCTGCCGCCTGCATGGTGCTTACTCGTTCAGCCAAAAAATTAGTGACATCTTTCACCACATCGTTGTAGTGCGGATTTTGCTGCATGGTTTGTGGCGAACCCTGCTTGTGCATCAAGCAGATACCCGCAGTGCTCTCGGCGAGCAACTCAAGCGCACCGGGCGCACAGAGCGCCTGAATATCATTGATCATGTCAGCACCATGATCTAATGCCATACGCATAACTTCAGGTTTGGTGGTATCCACCGACAATGGCACACCACAAGTCGCCAAGCCCTGCAGCACAGGCAAAAGGCGGTCAATTTCTTGCTGAGCAGACACGGGGACAGCACCAGGGCGGGAGGATTCAGCACCTAAATCCAACATATCTGCACCTTCATCTCGTAGCTGCAAGCCATGGGCAATCGCGGCTTCGGTCTGGCCTTGCCAGCCATCGCCGGAAAAGGAATCATCCGTGAGGTTAACAATGCCCATGATGCGCGGCCGCGATAAATCCAGCATATAACGACCGCATTGAAACTTACGCATTATTGGCACCTATGACAGCAGCCATTGCTTTCGCTGAAACCTAGGCCAGCGTACCAGCAATTGGGATAACTAAGCGCATGACAGACAAGCGATCTTGAGTCAGAGCAACCAAAGCCGCACGCTATGACCACTGGTTATTGGTCACTGGTTACTGCAACCACAGCTCGCAGCATCAAGCAGGCGCTGTCGTTGTGGCAGCTTCGCTCGCCGCACCACCATCGTCAGACTTAGGCGCAGGTGGAGACGAGGCCAATTTGGGCGCGCGCGGCGGTTTGCCAGCCATGATGTCTTTAACCTGGTCAGCATCAATCGTTTCCCACTCCAGCAGTGCTGCAGTCATGGCCTCTACCTTGTCGCGATTTTCTTCCAGCAAACGGCGCGCCAGAGCATATTGCTCGTCCAGAATCCGACGAATTTCCTTATCCACTGTCTGCATCGTGGCTTCAGACATATTTTTATGCGTAGTCACCGAGCGGCCAAGAAACACTTCGCCCTCTTCTTCACCATAGACCATCGTCCCGAGCGCATCCGACATACCCCACTGTGTCACCATGCGACGCGCTAAATCTGTCGCACGCTGAAAATCGTTTGAAGCCCCAGTGGTCATTTGATTCATAAACAATTCTTCAGCAATGCGACCACCAAACAACACCGCTACAGTGCACAACAAGCGCACTTTATCCTGACTGAAACGATCTTCTTCTGGCAACTGCATAGTGATCCCCAAGGCACGTCCGCGAGGCATGATGCTAACCTTATGCACGGGATCGGTTTTGGGCAGCAACATGGCTACCACCGCATGGCCTGACTCATGGTAAGCGGTATTCCTGCGCTCTTCTTCCTGCATGATCATGGAGCGGCGCTCAGCACCCATCATGATCTTGTCCTTGGCTCGCTCAAAGTCTTCCATATCAACGAAACGCTTGTTACCTCGCGCAGCAAACAAAGCGGCTTCATTGACCAGATTGGCCAAATCAGCGCCTGAAAAACCCGGACAGCCACGCGCCAAGACAGAGGCATCCACATCGGGTGCTGCCGGCACTTTACGCATATGCACCTTGATAATTTGCTCCCGGCCACGAATGTCAGGCAAGGGCACAACGACTTGACGATCAAAACGACCTGGACGCAACAACGCAGGATCCAGCACGTCCGGACGGTTGGTAGCAGCAATGACGATGACACCTGACGCACCTTCAAAACCATCCATTTCAACCAGTAACTGATTCAAGGTTTGCTCGCGCTCATCGTTTCCGCCACCCAAACCTGCCCCGCGCTGACGGCCTACGGCGTCAATTTCATCAATAAAAATGATGCAAGGCGCGGCTTTTTTGGCTTGTTCAAACATGTCGCGCACACGTGATGCACCAACACCCACGAACATTTCGACAAAATCAGAGCCGGAAATCGAAAAGAACGGCACCTTGGCTTCGCCGGCAATGGCTTTGGCCAAGAGGGTCTTACCCGTACCAGGGCTGCCCACCAGCAACACCCCGCGTGGAATGCGCCCGCCGAGTTTTTGAAATTTGGTTGGGTCGCGCAAAAAGTCGACCAACTCTGAAACTTCTTCCTTGGCCTCATCGCAACCCGCGACATCAACAAAGGTAATCACATTGGTGGACTCATCCAGCAACCGCGCCTTGCTTTTGCCAAACGAGAGCGCGCCACCTTTGCCTCCGCCCTGCATCTGACGCATGAAGTAAATCCACACCCCGATCAAGAGCAGCATAGGGAACCAGGACACCAGAATACTCATCAGGAAAGACTGCTCTTCATCGGGCTTGGCTACTACCGCCACATTGTTCTTCAAAAGATCAGAAACCATCCACAAGTCTTGCGGGGCATAGGAAATGACCCGCTTGCCATCGGTGGTCGTGGCTTCCAGCGTGCGGCCTTGGATCACCACCTTAGTGATATTCCCTTGTTTGACTTCATCCAGAAACTGGGAGTATTCCAGCGTATTTTGCGCTGATTGGTGCGAGCCGAACTGATTGAACACCGTCATCAAAACGACGCCTACAACCAACCAGATCATGACATTCTTTAGCATATTATTCACGTTAACTCTTCTTTCTACAGGCTATGCAGTCAGCCCATTCTATTGCTGCAGACCATAATGCGCAAACCAGAACAAACCAAATTCTGGCAAAAATTGCTTATCGCTTTCCTTGTGCCAACAAAAAATTCTCTGCACTCCTGCCCCGCGAAGCAGCAGGCTTTCTCACTTGCACTGTCTTAAACATTTTCAAAACGGCAGCACGCAACTCCATGTAACCCAAGCCTTGAAATACTTTGACCAGCATCGCGCCGTCAGGTTTCAAGTTTTTCTCGCAAAACTCAAGCGAGAGCTCTGCTAACAACATCACGCGCGTTTGGTCGACTAACTCTATACCTGACATATTGGGGGCCATATCCGATAAAACAAGGTCTACCTGACGTCCTTCCAGCCTTTCTTCCAAACGGCGCAACACCTCATCCTCACGAAAGTCGCCCTGAATAAAATCCACGCCATTCAAACTATCCATCGGCAAAATATCCAGCGCAATCAGTCGTCCGTTGGGCAAGATGCGTTTTGAGGCCACTTGCGACCAGCTGCCAGGCGTAGAGCCCAGATCAACCACCGTCATGCCCGGCCGCAAGAGCTTGTCGTTATCGTCAATCTCTATCAGCTTAAAAGCCGCACGCGAACGCCAGCCTTCGGATTTGGCACGTTGCACATACGTGTCTGTTACATGCTCCATCATCCAGGCTTTATTTTTTTTATTACGCTTGATTTTCTCTGTCACGCTACAATTCGCCCATGATTGAATTAAACCCCACCCAACGCCGCGCCCTTCGCGCCGCCGCACACCATTTAAACCCTGTCGTCTCGATCAGCCAAAAAGGGCTTGCCCCTACCGTCATGGCCGAAATTGATCGTAGCCTTAAGGCCCATGAACTCATTAAAGTCAGGCTATACGGAATAGATCGCGAAGCACGACCTGCGCTCATCACTGAAATCTGTCAAACACTGGCTTGTGCCGAAGTGCAACACATTGGCAACCTGCTTGTCTTGTGGCGTGAAAAACCCGCTGATGATGCGTCTGAAAAAAAGTCGGCGCGGGTGACACGGCGTGTTGGTACTAAAAAACAGGAAGCGGCACGTCTTGAAGCTTTGAATAAACGCAAAAAACACAGTTAAGCTGCACCTCTAAAACGATAGCCTTTTTCGCGCGCTTGCAATACAACAAGCGCCACGCCCATCAGCGTTTGCAGTAAATACAAACCACTAGACACGCCATGCAACAACCCAAAGCGCGCGCGCAATGGATTGTCTGACGGCGTGTCTGATATTGCATAAGGCAACGCCGCTTGCTTTAACTTGGCCATTTCCGGCCGCAGGCCAAAATGACTAGTTATGGTCAAGATCAACATTCCTGTCACTAGCCAAAATGCTGCGCGCCTCGCTCCCTGCTTAGCGTGAGTCAAAAGCAGGTACAGTAATAAAAAGCTGCCACAAGCGAGACTGACCCAGGCCATTACGGTAAACATCGCCCCAGCTAATTCTCCGGCCAAGCTGCGGTCAGCTAACGTCGAGAACAAGACAGGCGCTGCGATGTAACCTATCCCTATTTGGCTACCCAGCCAGATAGCCGAGATCAGTGCGTACAACGAGACGAAAAAACGGGACATAACTTAAAGATAGTTAACGTCCAGAATTTCAAACTCGTTTAGTCCACCAGGCGTCTGGACTTCCACCGTATCGCCACTGAACTTGCCAATCAGTGCGCGTGCTACGGGCGAGCTAAACGAAATTTTGCCCTGCTTGATATCAGCTTCATCGTCACCCACGATTTGGTAAGTCACCATCACACCGCTGTCGGTATTTTCCAGCTCGACTGTTGCGCCAAACACCACGCGGCCATCGGCATCGAGCGAGGCCGGGTCAATGATCTGTGCATTGCCCAGCTTGCCCTCGACTTCCGCGATGCGGCCTTCAATAAAGCCTTGCCGTTCTTTAGCGGCATCGTATTCGGCATTTTCTGATAAATCGCCATGCGAGCGCGCTTCCGCAATGGCGGCAATCACGGCAGGGCGCTCCACAGCCTTCAAGCGCTGCAACTCCGTGCGCAACAACTCCGCGCCATGCAAAGTAATAGGAAATTTTCCACTCATGTTAAAAACTCGTTGTGCAACTGTTGCAATGAATACGTCTCCAAGCCTGCGTGGCGCATGCCCGCGCAAGCCGCCTGGGCGCCTTCGATGGTGGTAAATAGCGTGACCTTGGCGCCCAGCGCAGAGGTGCGGATCGAGCGGGAATCGTTGATTGCGCCACGGCTCTCTTCCACCGTGTTGATAATCAGTGCCATGTCGCCATTTTTAATCATATCCACAATATGCGGCCGACCTTCATTCACCTTATTGACGATGGTGACAGGAATGCCCGCCGCGCTAATCGCCGCACCCGTACCCTTGGTTGCCTTGAGGGTAAAGCCCAGCGCATGTAATTGTGCGGCTACATCCACCGCTTTGGGCTTATCCGCCGTTTTAACGCTGATGAACACCTTGCCTGTCTTGGGCAAACGCGTGCCCGCCGCCAACTGTGATTTAACAAAGGCCTCGCCAAACGTGCGGCCTACGCCCATGACTTCACCGGTTGATTTCATTTCCGGACCCAGAATGCTATCCACACCGGGGAACTTGATGAAGGGGAACACGGCTTCTTTGACCGAGAAATACGGCGGAATAATTTCTTTCGTCACACCCTGATCCACCAGGCTTCGCCCAGCCATGCAGCGCGCGGCGATTTTGGCCAGCGGCAAGCTGGTGGCTTTGGACACAAACGGTACGGTACGCGAGGCACGCGGGTTCACTTCCAGCACATACACCACCGCGTCCTTGCCCTGCCCCTGAATGGCGAATTGCACATTCATCAAGCCAACGACGCTCAAGCCATGCGCCATCATTTTGGTTTGCCGCCGCAATTCGTCCTGAATTTCAGGCGACAACGAAAACGGCGGCAAGGAGCAAGCAGAATCGCCTGAATGCACACCCGCCTGTTCGATATGTTCCATGATGCCGCCAATGAGGACATCCTTGCCATCACACAAGGCATCCACATCAACCTCGGTCGCGTCATTCAAAAAGCGATCCAGCAACACAGGCGAATCGTTCGACACCTTGATCGCATCGCGCATATAGCGCTCAAGGTCCTTCTGCTCATGCACGATTTCCATCGCCCGCCCGCCCAGCACATACGATGGACGCACCACCAGCGGATAGCCGATTTCCTCGGCCAGGCGCAGCGCATCCGCTTCCGTGCGCGCAGTACGGTTCGGCGGCTGTTTCAAGCCTAAATCATGCAAGAGCTGCTGGAACCGTTCGCGGTCTTCCGCAGCGTCGATCATGTCCGGGCTCGTGCCGATAATCGGCACACCGTTGGCTTCCAGCTCACGCGCACGTTTCAAAGGCGTCTGCCCGCCAAACTGCACGATGACGCCTTCGGGTTGTTCGATATGCACAATTTCCAGAATATCTTCTAGCGTCAACGATTCGAAATACAAGCGATCCGAAGTGTCGTAATCGGTCGATACCGTCTCGGGATTGCAATTGATCATGATGGTCTCATACCCATCCTCACGCATCGCCAGCACCGCATGCACGCAGCAGTAATCGAACTCAATGCCTTGACCAATGCGGTTCGGCCCGCCGCCCAGCACCATGATCTTGCGGCGCTTGGTCGGCTGCGCTTCGCATTCTTCTTCGTATGTCGAATACATGTAGGCAGTCGCCGTAGAGAACTCCGCCGCACACGTATCCACGCGCTTATACACCGGACGAATGCCCATCGCATGCCGACGCTCGCGTATCGCCGTCTCACCAGCGCCGACTTTTAAGCCAATGCGCCTGTCTGAAAAACCCTGCCGCTTCAAGCGGCGCAAGGTGGCGGCATCCAGATCGGCCAGGTTTTGCGAGCTTAACCAGGATTCGGTTTTAACGATATCTTCAATCTGCGCGAGGAACCAGGGGTCGATTTTGCTTAAGGCAAAAACTTCATCCTGCGTATAGCCTTCACGGAAAGCCTGGGCAACATACCAAATCCGCTGCGGGCCGGGATTGGCCAGCTCATGATTGATTTCTTCTTTGGTCGCGACCACTTCGTCAAAACCATACACGCCGACTTCCAGCCCGCGCAAGGCTTTTTGCATGGATTCCTGAAAGGTGCGGCCGATGGCCATGACTTCGCCCACGGATTTCATCTGCGTGGTCAGCCGGTCATTGGCTTGTGGAAATTTCTCAAACGCAAAGCGCGGGATCTTGGTAACCACGTAATCAATCGAAGGTTCAAACGACGCGGGAGTTGCGCCGCCCGTGATGTCGTTTTTCAGTTCATCCAGGGTGTAGCCCACAGCCAGCTTGGCGGCGATCTTGGCAATCGGAAAACCCGTGGCTTTTGAGGCAAGCGCAGACGAACGCGACACGCGCGGATTCATCTCGATCACCACCATCTCGCCGTTTTTCGGATTCACCGCAAACTGCACGTTCGAGCCACCCGTATCCACACCAATCTCGCGCAACACGGCGATACTGGCGTTGCGCATGATCTGATATTCGCGATCAGTCAGCGTTTGCGCAGGCGCCACGGTGATCGAGTCACCCGTATGCACACCCATCGGGTCCAGGTTTTCAATGGAACAAATGATGATGCAATTGTCCTTGCAATCCCGCACCACTTCCATTTCATACTCTTTCCAGCCCAAAAGCGACTCTTCAATCAGCAGCTCTTTGGTGGGCGAAGCCTCCAGGCCGCGCTTGCAGATTTCAACAAACTCTTCCTGGTTGTAAGCGATACCACCGCCCGAGCCGCCCATGGTGAAGGATGGCCGGATAATGGTCGGAAAACCCATCGCGCCTTGCACCTGCTGCGCTTCTTCCATGCTGTGCGCAATGCCGGACCGCGCCGAACCCAAGCCAATCCTGGTCATCGCGCGCTTGAATTTTTCGCGGTCTTCCGCCTTGTCAATCGCCTCGCGCGAGGCGCCGATCATCTCAACGCCAAACTTTTCCAGCACGCCATGCTTGGCCAGGTCCAGCGCACAATTCAGCGCCGTCTGCCCGCCCATGGTGGGCAAGATCGCATTCGGGCGCTCTTTTTCGATGATATTTTCCAGCACGCGCCAGTTAATCGGCTCAATGTAGGTCACATCCGCCATATCCGGGTCGGTCATGATCGTGGCCGGGTTGGAATTCACCAGAATGACGCGGTAGCCTTCTTCACGCAATGCTTTGCACGCCTGCGCGCCGGAATAGTCAAACTCGCAAGCCTGACCAATAATGATCGGGCCTGCGCCAATGATGAGAATACTTTTAATGTCAGTGCGCTTGGGCATGGTGCGTTTTTGCTTTCTCGGCCTTGTTAGGCTCGCCGGTCTGGTTCTGAGTTGATCTAGTTGCTAGATTCAGCCATTAAAGAGATAAAACGGTCAAAGAGATAACCCACATCATGCGGCCCCGGGCTGGCCTCGGGATGCCCCTGAAAACACAAGGCCGGTCGATCCATCCACTGCATGCCCTGCAGGCTGCCGTCAAACAAGGAGATGTGCGTCACGCTAACATTGGCAGGCAAAGTCGCTGAATCAACCATAAAGCCGTGATTTTGGCTCGTAATGAGCACTTTGCCCGTCGTTAAATCCTTCACCGGATGGTTAGCGCCGTGATGACCAAACTTCATTTTTTGCGTTTTAGCGCCCGCAGCCAAGGCCATCAACTGATGCCCCAGGCAAATACCAAACGTAGGCACACGTCGCTCAAGAAATTCACGAATCGCCGCAATCGCATAATCGCAAGGCTCAGGATCCCCCGGTCCGTTGGATAAAAACACGCCATCGGGATTCATCGCCAGAACTTCAGCCGCAGGTGTTTTTGCAGGCACAACGGTTAGCCGACAACCACGAGAAGCCAGCATGCGCAAAATGTTGCGCTTGACGCCAAAATCGTAAGCCACAACATGAAACTTTGTTGTAGCTTGCGCTGCAAATCCAGCCCCTAAGGCCCACTCGCCTTCCATCCATTCGTAAGGCGCAGCCGTAGTGACCACTTTAGCTAAATCCATCCCTGCCAAGCCAGGGAAAGCCTGCGCCTGGCGCACAGCCTCTTCGGCATTCAAGGTTTCGCCGATGGAATCGCCAGCCACAAGACAAGCCGCCTGCGCACCCTTCTCGCGCAACAGGCGCGTGAGCTTGCGGGTATCAATATCCGCAATGCCCACTACATTTTGCGCACGCAAGTAAGCGTCCAATGATTGTTCGCTGCGAAAGTTGGAAGCCAGCAACGGCAAGTCCCGTATCACCAGGCCAGAGGCGCAAATGCGACCGGATTCACCATCCTCGCCATTCACGCCATAATTGCCGATATGCGGGTAAGTCAGCGTGACAATTTGCTGTGTGTAGGAAGGATCAGTGAGAATTTCCTGATAGCCTGTGAGCGAAGTATTAAACACCGCCTCACCCACACGCTGCCCTGAAGCACCTATGCCTTTGCCCCTGAATATCGTTCCGTCGGCCAAAGCGAGAAGAGCGGGCGGAAATTGAGGCACAGTAGGCTCCTTGATGAATCTTGCGGTAAATAAAACCGAAAATCGTCAAGCGCTAGAAGTTACTTTCGAGGTGCTTGGCAGGGAATTCGGCAAACCGCAAGATTATAGCTGGCAAGTCACTTAAGGGCAAATCAACTATCGCCAAACTGGATAAAAATTTAAAAATTATCCCCAATAAACAGGTGCTATTTACTAGTGTGATTGGCGCAAAGAGTATTCATCATTAAAAATAAGCAGCCTTCTCATGCAGCATGAATGATTGAAATTGGCCACGAAATCGTGAACAATTCAATTTAACCGAGAGCTCGGTGGATTTTCTTGATGAGATTTCTGAAACCAGTTGATTTTGTAAGTAATCTGGCTGTTTTTGAGTTGTTTTTCTGCCAATATTCACTAGGTGCCCATTGATGGTATCGAAGATGGATTCAGTAAGCTGATGGCTTTCGGACGATGCCGGAAGTTCAGCAGCTTAGTATCAGGCTGGCATCGGGCGCGACTCCGGTCAGATCAATCTCCACAAATCCGTGAAATGGCTTGGCTGTCATAGAGGACGCCCCCCCCACTTATCCGAGAGAGCGAAACTCTGCTGCGCAACGTACATACTCAGTACATGCTCAGCATTCGTGCCAAATCAATCCGCAAAAAATCTCGTCGCGCCTACTCCTCTTTGGCCGGGCATTCCATTTCAGAAAACCTCGTTTGCATGACCTTCTCTTATATAGCATTGATCCGTCATACTTTAACAAAACTAATACAAATGAACATCCAGCGTAACTGTAAATCGAGTCAGGTCTCTGCTACTGTATGTGTGTAACACTTCTTCGGGCATATTTTCATGCATGCCTCGCAGCCCACGCAGTTATCGGGATTGGCAATCGTCATAACCTTCTTTTCATACTCCTCATCGTCATCATCGTCAGGATCAGCTGACACTGCGATCCGCTCACCATTCTCGGTGAGGCCCACCAACTGCAGCACGTCCCGGCCACAAACCTTGAAACATCGCCCGCAGCCTATGCATTTGTCCTCGTTGATAGACTCGGCGTATTGCGGCGTCCATAATTTGCCGCTGGGCAGAGTCACGGTAAAGGTTGCCATGTTCAGCCCTCCATTGCCGCAATGCGCGCCCTCAGCGCAATGAGGGCATCAAAGGCTTCATGGGCACGCCTGGCGATATCAGGAATTTTCTCCCAGCCGATGGGTAGCTCTTCGGACAGGTCATGCAATTCCATCTTGAGATTCATCGCCCGGGCGGAGAGTTTCTTGGCTTGCACCTTGAGTTCATCCAGCGATTCAGTTGCGGTTTCCATTGTCACTCCTAGCCGTAGTTAGCCACATCTTTATATTGAGTCACCATGCCAATGCCCGCCGCAACATACTTTTCGCCTTCTGCGGCGAGCTTTTCCAGCGTCTCGAAACCAAAACGGTGGACGTCGCGCAATTGTTTGTTCACCACGATCAGGCGACCGGCGATCAGCACCTGGCGGCCAAAGCCTTCATGGCTCATTTTCATCATCGGGCTCACCATCACGCCGGTGCTGCGCTCAATGGCGAGGCCCACGGCGTTGAAGAACAGTTCAAGACGCCAGAGCACTTCGGGATCCGGGTCGCCAATAATGGGCATCTCACGGCGCTGCTCCTTGGTAATGATGTAGGGTTCCAGCAACTTGAGGTCGCTCTTGCCTTCCCATGAGCCATGGGTATCCTGCGCGCGCCACTGCTTGATAAGTTCCTTGATGAACAAGGATTCCATCGCTGCAGGTGCGGTTGCCGGTGCGGCCGGTTCTGCCGCAGTTTCAACCATAATTTCAGCCATTGTGTACCCCACTTTCCTCTTCGTCGAAATCAAAACTCCGCTCCTGGTCCTTCATCAACGCCTTGCGCAACCAGGGTGGCGGCGTGCCCTTGAATACTTCTTGTAGCTTGTCGAGAATGTCCATGATGACTTCCGGTTGCGGCACCTTGATTGGGTGGATCTTGTTGGCCACAACACGCGCCGCACCCGAACCGCCGATCGCCGCGACATAAAGAATGGCGCAATCCTTGATCGCTTCGATCTTGGGCGCCAGCTTGTCCTCGTTGCCGTCTTCCTGAAGATCACCATCAAAAGTCAAGGTCTCGATAAAGTCATAGCCATCGGCCCTTACGTCATAAATCATGATGTGTTTGGCCCAGCCGAAGTGGGCATCGACACGTTGTAAATCCTGGGTGGAAAAAGCGACTTTCATGGTGTGCTCCTAGTTGTGAAATGAAGCGACAGGGCTGCCCACATCGGCCACGGCCTTGAGCGTTGATTCAGGTAGCGGCCACGACTGTGGCGTGCCTTCATGGTGATGCAGGTCGGCAAGGAACAGGTTGCCAACCTCAAAAACAATGTCGCGCGTGCCGCGATAGCCCACCATCAGCTTGTGTCCCGCACCCAGACGATCAAACATCGGCAAGCCGACGCGGTAATGGGAAATATGCAAGCGCTCGGCGGCCTGGCGGCCATGGGAATGGGTGACCAGCAGATCGCAACCCTGCGCTGATTTTTCCAGGTCTTCCAGGTCACCAATCAAGACTTCAGCAGCCGGCACCCGTTCAAGCAAGGGCGAGTGCGTGGTGGTGACCGCGCCGGCAATGTCGCAGCCCATCTCGTTGAGCAGGCTGGATAAAGCCCACAGCAAATCCGGCTCGGCGCCGATGGCGATTTTTTTGCCACTGCAAAAGAAATGCGCGTCGAGCATGGCATCCTGCAACTGGCTGCGCTGGCGACGCCATTTTTGCGGCACCGGCACGCCGGAAAGGGCGGACAAATGGGCAAGCAGGCGGTCATTGGCCTCCAG
>Ga0209066_10001419_pt1 | contig 31688 bp, 36 predicted proteins | sample All_14_2_FD_187198 | JGI IMG/M metagenome (GOLD analysis project Ga0209066, IMG submission 187198) | Freshwater microbial communities in response to fracking from Pennsylvania, USA - Allegheny Zone_MetaG_DW_15 (SPAdes) (version 2) ... | reverse complement strand
TGCAGGTACTGCTGGTCGAAGACAACGCCTTGAACCGCGATGTTGCGCAAGGCTATCTGGCGTTGCTCGGTCATGACGTCGCCGTCGCCAGCAGCGGGCAGGAAGCCCTGATCATGAGCGCCCAGCGCCGCTATGACGTGATCCTGATGGATGTGCGCATGCCGGGAATGGATGGGCTGGAAGCCACCAGGCGCCTGCGCGCCATGCCGGACTATCGGGCAAGCATTCCGATTTTTGCACTGACCGCCAATATCATGGCCGAGGATCATCAGGCATGCCTGACTGCCGGCATGACGGGGGTCCTGCCCAAACCCGTCAGCCGCGAGATGTTGCGCCGTGCCCTGGCCTCGGTCAGCCCGATCGGGTTGGAATATCCCGATGGACCGGATGCCAAACACGCGCTGGCCTATCAGTCCAGGCTGCTGGAACTGCGCGAAGCGCTGGGCGAAGACGGGTTACGCACCGTAAAGCAGGCCTTTTTGCGGGAAGTCCGTGACCGTCTGGAAAAACTGAAGGCCGCCAAGGTCAAAGGAAACTGGAACATGGTATCGCATGAGGCGCATTCCCTGAAGGGCATGGCACTCGACTTCGATCTGACGCGGATGGCGGCATGTGCCGCCGAGATAGAGCAGCAGACCCGCTCGGCCATCACGGAACCAGGCCGATTGCGCCTGATCGAGGCAAGCATGAAACAGCTGGAAATACATGCGCGCGACGCCAGCACCCTGATGCAGGAAAGCGCGCGACGATGACCGGACACAACACAGACCGCCAACCCCTGCCCTATGGGCCTGCCGAGGCTGCCCTGTTTGACGAGGAAATCGTGCGCGAGGTCGTCCAGTTCATCGGGGACGATACCTATCGTCGATTATTGGGGGAATTCACGCAGGGCCTTCCGCAAAAGCTTGACACGCTGGAAGTCCTGGTGGGGAACCCCGATTTTCCGGACGACGCGGCGATGCGCGTGGCGCACCAGTTGAAGGGGGCAGCCCAGGCGCTGGGGCTGCCCCGTCTGGCGCACAGCATGTCCACGCTGGCGTCCTTTCGGGATATCTCCCCCAACCCCGATGCGGTCAGTCTCGCGCTGGCGGAACTGCGGGAAACCATGGGCCTGCTGTTGCGGTTGCCGCCGCAGCCGGAACCCAGAGGCGTACCATGACGGACAGCCGTTCCATCCTGTTTGTCGAAGATGATCCGACCCTGCGCGGGGTGATTTCGGCCGCCCTGCGCAACAAGGGTCATACGGTTTTCGAGCGCGATTCGGCGGAGGAAGCTCTCGATTCGATGGAGCGCGTGGTGTCACCGGCGCTGATCATCCTGGATGTCGATCTGCCCGGTACCAATGGCATTGATCTGTGCAAGCGCTGGGTCGCCATGCAGCAGAAGACCGCCCCGATCCTGTTCCTGACCGCCAGTGACGACGTCGATACGCTGAAGGCCTGCATGGCCGCCGGCGGAGATGATTTCACGATCAAATCCTCGCCCATCTCCCAAATTCTCGAACGCGTCGGCTATTGGCTGGAACGGCGCGGGCGCATGCTGTCGGACAAACGTCGCCAGGCGATCCTGGATCAGGTTGAGGAGTTTGCTGTCGTGCAGGCGGAAGCCCAGGAGCAGGACAAGTCCTTCCAGGCCATGGTCTCGGCGCTGGGCGCTGGCCTTCGCCTGTCCTTTTCCACCCTGCCGGACCAGTTCGGCTCCACCATCGCGGAAAAGCTCTATCTGCTGGGCTATGTTACCGGAGCGGCCTCCAAGGCCGCCAATGACCGGCTGGACCTCAAGATCCGCTTTCTGGACTTTCTGCGCGCCTGTCTGCTGGAAACACAGACCCTGTCGCGCAGCGACGCCGCCCGCATGGTCGCCAATCTTGGGCAGCTCTACTCCGTCAGATCCTTCCGGCAGGCAATGTCGGCTGGTGCCCGGTTCTGGAACGATGCGATCCTGGGTGGCGGGGCACCTGAATCACTTGCAGATCTTCGCTCACGGCTGCCGGGGTTGGATGATGAATGACGAACGCAGGAAGACCGCGCTGCTGGCCGAAGACACGATGATCGGCCTTGCCATTGGCAAAGCCATGCTCGAAGCGCTCGGCTATCGGGTCACCGCCGTCGAGGATGGTCCATCGGCAATCGACGCCGCCAGCATGGCCGATTTTGACTGCGCCCTGCTGGACCTGCAACTGCCCGGCCTGGATGGGCTGTCGGTAGCGCGCTCGATTCGGCTGTCCTGTCAGATCGAGGAGCGCCGGCTGCCCCGGATCGTTGCCATGACCGCCTCCCGGCCGGACTGGATCGAGGCGGAACTGGCCGCCGGCACCTTCCAGGCCTTCCTGGAAAAACCCCTGCGGCCCGGCCCGCTGCGCAAGGCTCTTGGGCGGGAAAGCTAAGAGGATTCCACCTTCCTCCGTGAAAACACGGCGACCGCACCGCGCCATTCCCACTTCTCATGCTTGTCTACCGTGTGGGCCGGCCAAGGAACGGACATATCCGGGCGCTGCACTTCGCCGAAGCTGCATTTGACCTGCACATTCCCCTTACGACTGGCTTCCTGCGCCGCTGTCCGGAAGTCAATCTCCTGCGCTTCCAACTCCTTCCACTTTCTCCCCCCGGGCGCATGGACCAGCATCACGCCAAAGAAGGTGGTGCGGACATCCTGATGCGCGGCCAGGAAGTCGTTGCAGCGTTGCAGATCGGCGTGGCAGTGGTCGCCCCAAAGCCGCTTCAACTCCCCCAGATAGAGTTGGTCATACGCTTCGTTATGCAGATAAATATCGGGCTCTCTCCGCTCGATCATCTGCAGCAGCTTCGCCGGTTTCGTACGCCTGTCGATTTCCGGATCGTTGAACATATATTTCGTCGGCGTTTCCATGGTCACGGCCAGGGCCAACCCCTGTTCGGCCACATGATCGACCAGACAGTCATAAACCTTGGACTGCATATAGCCTTCGACCGCCATGTCGCTGACCCAATAGCCGCGCGACCCGATCTCGAACCGTTGATTGGCTATTTCCATTCCACTCAGCACGCAGCGGCCCAAATCGGACCGAGACAAGATTTTCGGCATGCTCTCCTCCTCCCAGCAAGAGGGAGGAGGAGAGCATGCTTTTGCGCGCAATGGAATAAAAATGCTCTTACTGATCACATGACATCAGACAAGTTCTACAGCCATGGCAGTCGCCTCCCCTCCACCGATACACAGGGCGGCAATGCCGCGCGCCAGGCCGCGCCGCCGCAGGGCATGCACCAGGGTCACCAGCAGCCGCGCGCCCGTCGCGCCGATCGGATGGCCCAGCGCGCAGGCCCCACCATGGACATTCAACTTTTCTGCAGGAATTTGCAGCTCCCGTCCCGCCGCCATGGCGACCACCGCGAAGGCCTCGTTGATCTCGAACAGATCGACATCACCCACCGTCCAGCCTGCCTTGTCCAGAACCTTGCGGATGGCTGGGATCGGGGCCGTGGTGTACCAGGCGGGGTCCTGCGCATGGGACGCATGCGCCTTGATCTCCGCCAGGATGGGCAGACCTTCAGCCTGTGCGACCGAGTGGCGCGCCAGCAGCAAGGCCGCGGCACCATCGGCATTGGCCGAGGCGCTGGCGGCGGTGATCGTGCCATCCGCCCGAAAGGCGGGCTTCAGGCTCGCGATCCGGTCCGGGGAAACTTTCAGCGGGTGTTCATCGGTATCGACCAGTTGTTCCCCGCCTTTGGCCGGAACGGGGACAGGCACGATTTCCGCCGCGAAGGCACCGCTTTCGATAGCATTGCGGGCACGCAGCAACGTTTCCCGGGCATAGGCATCCTGATCGGCCCGGCTGAAGCTGTAGCGCTCCGCCGTCGCCTCTCCGAAATCGCCCATGGCACGGCCACGCTCATAGGCATCTTCCAGCCCATCCAGCATCATATGGTCGAACAGTTGGTCATGCCCGGCGCGATAGCCGCCGCGCGCCTTGGCCAGCAGATAGGGGGCGCCGGACATCGATTCCATGCCACCGGCGATGACGAAGCCAGCCGATCCGGCCCGGATCGCATCATGGCCCAGCATCACCGCTTTCATGCCCGAACCGCAGACCTTGTTGATGGTGGCGGCCGCCACCGCATCGGGCAGGCCCGCCCCGCGCGCGGCCTGTCGTGCTGGCGCCTGACCCTGGCCGGCAGGCAGGACGCAGCCCATCAGCACCTCTTCTACGCGTGCGGGTGCAATACCTGCCCGCTGCACGGCCGCGCGGATGGCATGGCTGCCCAATTGATGGCCGGCCACGGGCGCAAGCGCGCCCAGATAGCGGCCCAGCGGCGTGCGAACGGCGGAGACAATAACGACGGTATCACTAGACATGGGCATCCTCCTGCATGCTGCCTGAACCTTGGCGCGTCACCTCACCCACCGATCCCATAGCGCGCGGCCGGCCGGCTGAGGGAGAGGTTGGGCTGCAATGCCCGGCGTGCGGCTTCAAACGCTTCCAGATCGCGCATATCGGGAAGGGACGGGATGGTGATCAACTCCCCCGCATCCAGCCCGACCAGGGCGGCATCCACCATATCGCCCGCATCCATCAGCATCTCCGCCGGGATCATGGACAGACTGCCGCCGGCCCGATCAAAGATTTCCGTACGGGTGAAGCCGGGCAGAACCGCCTGGAACCGCACGCCCCTGCCCGCAGCCTCAGCCGCCAGGGCCTGAACCAGCGCCAGCACATAGGCCTTCGATGCGGCATAGATCGCGTTGAACCGTTCCGGCACGAAGGCGACGACCGAAGCTATGGTCACGATCGTACCCGTTCCGCGCCCCGTGAAGGCTTCGGCCGCCGCCAGGGCCAGGCGCTGGGCGGCGGTGACATTGATCGCCACCATCCGGTCCTGCGCCTCCGCAGTGGTGCCGATGGCCGGGCCCGACGGCCCTATACCCGCATTGTTGACCAGGAAGCCGATCAATCCATCGCTCAACAGGCGGTCCGCGACCCGGTCCAGATCGGCCGGCAGCGTCAGATCGGCAGGCAACACCTCTACCGCCACCCCCGTCTCGGTGCGCAGCCGTTCGGCAAGCAGTTGCAGGCGAGTCGCATCGCGCGCCACCAGCACCAGATCATGGCCGCGTCGCGCCAGCCGCTCGGCATAGACCGCACCGATGCCGGATGAAGCCCCTGTTACCAGGGCGACAACTTTGTTCTGACCCATCATCCCATCTTCCGTCCAGGGCCCCGGCGCCATCGCCAGGGCAGCAGGGGGAATTTGGTATCGCGCGCCCTTGACCGTTATGTCATATTTCCCTCCTTTTCTGCCAAGAGAGCCTGTCATGATCGAACTCGGTATTCTCGTGACGCCCGGCCATCAGATGATGACGCTCGCCACAGCCAGCGTCTTTGAATTCGCCAATGCCCATGCCGGCGGGCCTGGCCCGGCCTATTGCATTCGCCTGCTGTCGGAAGACGGCGGGCTGGTCACGGGGTCGCTGGGCGCTGCGCTGGCGACGGAACGGCTGGTGCCGCAGGAAATTGATACCCTGCTGGTTACGGCGACGGCTGGCCTACCAGACAGCCCGGAAAGCCTCGCCACCCTGCTGCGCGCGGCCGGAAAAAGCTGCCGTCGGCTGGCCGGGGTGTGTACCGGCGCCTTCCATCTGGGGGCGGCGGGGCTGCTGGACGGACGCAGGGCCACCACGCATTGGGCCCTGGCCAAGGCCCTGCAGGAACGTCATCCGCGCGCCCATGTCGAACCGGATCGGATTTTCATCGCCGATGGCCCGATCTGGACCTCCGCAGGGCTGAGCGCGGGGCTGGACCTCGCCCTGGGCCTTGTGGAACAGGATCTGGGTCGCGATCTGGCCCGCGACGTGGCCCGCACGCTGGTAATGCATCATCGGCGCGGAGGTGGGCAGTCGCAGCATTCCGTTCTGCTAGACCTGGATGCACACAGCGACCGTATCCAGAACGCGCTGGCCTATGCCCGCGCCAATCTGCACAAATCCCTGACCGTGGATGAGTTGGCGGAAGCGGCGCGGCTCAGCCCCCGCCAGTTCGCCAGGGCATTTCGCGCGGAAACCGGTCAGACTCCGGCCAAGGCGGTGGAGGCGCTGCGCCTGGAAGCGGCGCGCAATCTGGTGGAGCGCAGCCGTCACCCGCTGGACGCCGTCGCTCGCGACAGCGGCTTCGCCGATCCGGAGCGGATGCGACGCGCCTTTCTACGGGCCTTTGGACAACCCCCACAGGCGATGCGTCGTTTCGCCCGGGCCGATTTGCCATAGACGTCAGACGACTTGGGAGAAACCCGCCATGGTGAAGGTGGCGGTTGCCATCGCGGCAAGCCTGCCATCCGGCCCGGTCATCCGGCTTTCCAGAAAGGCCAACCGTCGACCCGGCTTCAGGAAGACCGCCTCGCAGCGCACCGGACCGACCTGAATCGCGCGCAGATACTGCGTCTTCATCTCCAGGGTCACACCGGGGCCACCGCCCGCATGGTTGACCAGATGCCCCATGGACACATCCAGCAGAAAGGCCGTCACCCCGCCATGCAGCGCGCCTTGCGGGTTGAGCATATACTCCCGCACCTCGGTCTCCACCACGCAGCACTCCGCGCTTGGATAGGAAATGTCCAGCCCGAAGAATCGGGACAGGAAGAAATCCCCAAAAGCGGGCTCAGCGACCGCCTCTGCGGCATCGAATGCCCGGCGGGCTGCGTTCCTGTCCATGACTTTCTTCCTTTCGATACAATCCAGTGGAGCGTTTCGCTCGAACCATTCCCACTTTTTGGGGATAAACCTGCCTAAAAACAGGTCGATATCAAATTTTAGAAAATTCCTGCACATTTTTTAGGGCAACACTATTGACCGATCGCCTCCAAAACCCTAAATGTTGCAGCGCACGCCCTCACAGGGGCGTTTCCTCCCTAGACTTCGGACCGCGTGGGCGCCGCCCACGCGGTTTTTTTTCGCTTGCGCACCCAAATCCAGGCCGGTCACCGCGCGGATTATTCCGCACCGCAGCATGATTAGCCCACCCTTTACGCCTTCCGGGAATCCGGCAAGTATGATGGCCCTCTACAGCACAGGGAATGCATGGCATGGCGAAGGAACCGAAGACGGTCGGTGACGCGATGGGCTTCGAAGGTCGCCCGTCGGCCGTGCATGACATTTCCATCGATCTCTCGGCCGTGCTGGGCACGGCGGAAATGAAGGTCAGCAATCTCCTGAAAATCGGCCGTGGCGCCGTGATCGAACTGGACCGCTCTGTCGGCGATATGGTCGACATCCGCGCGGAAGGGCAGCTTGTTGCCCGCGGTGAGGTCGTGGTGGTGGAAGATCACCTGGCGGTATCGATCACCGAGATCATCCGGAAGTACTGAGCCGGCGCAGGCGTAGGAAATCAGCGCTTGCGGATCGAAAAGGTCATCACGCGCCCATCCAGCGTCATGCCCAGATAATCAAGGCCCTGCGCCTCGCACATCGCCTTGAAATCGCCTTCCGCGCTTTTGTCGGTCGCACGGATTTGCAGTATCTGGCCCGGCATCAAGTCGCGCAGCTGGCGCCGCGCTTTCAGCACCGGCAGCGGACAGAACAATCCGCGCGCATCCAGCACGCGATCGGCCACGATGTCATCCATCCCCAACTCCCTACCCCTTATCCGACCCGGCCGACAGTTTTCCGCTCCAGCCGGCCCAGCAGCAGGCCGAACAGCGTTACCGCCAGGAACAGCGGCACCAGCACCCAGAGCAGCGCCGGCCATTGGCCGGTGGTTTCGACCAACCGCCCGGCAATCGGCGGAATGATCAGCTGCCCGGCCTGCGACCCTTGCATGATCAGCCCGTTCGTCGCCGCGATCAAGCCCGGGGACGGCGCATGCGGCCCGACCCCGGAGAAACAGGCGGCCGGCACCAGCCCACAGACGGCGGAGAAAACCACCAGAAGAACGACGACGGCCCCAAGCCCCAGCGGCAGCAGATAGATCGCCGCGCATAGCCCCGCCAGTATCAGGCCCGAAATCACGCAGATTCGCGCGCGCGTCACCCCGTGGTTCAGAAGCCAGCCGGTGGACAGGTTGCCGATCACATTGGAAGCGACACCGATTCCCGTCACAGCCGCGGCCAGGCCCGGTTCGATACTGAACCGATCGATCAGCCAGGAGGTCAACAGCCCGAATACCGTTATGTAATTGGCGGCATAGGCGGCGAAGATCGTCGACAGCAGCACCGGCCCAGGACTGGTCACCGTCAGCCGGATGGCAGCCCAGATTTCCGCCAATCCACGCGTCTGACTGCGCTGGTCCGGCAGGATGGCCAGCATCCGGTAGAAGACGATGCCCACCCCCAGATTGAGCGCCGTCCCGATCAGCCAGAAGCCGCGCCAGCCCAAGGTTTCCAGACTGGGCAGGGCCAGCAGCATCATGGTGGCGGTTCCCGCAGGCATATAGCAGGACCAGAAGGCGATCGCCTGACGCTGTGCCGGCCCCTTGCTGAGCCGCAGGATCAGTGACGGGCCCGATACGGTGATCGAGATGAAGGCGATGCTTTCCAGGAACCGGCTGAACAGCAGCATGGGAAGCCCGCCGCCCCAGATCGCGAACAGTCCCGCCACGGCGTTGAGCCCGATCCCGATCAGCACCAGCCGCTTCTGGCCGAACCGATCGGCCAGCAGGCCCATCCCCATCCCGACCAGGGCGGAGGTCAGCGTCAGCATGGAGATCAGCACCGCCGCCATGGTCAGGTCAAAACCGAACTCGGTGCGCAGCAGCGGAATTGCCGCCGGCACCTTACCGATTTGCAGGGCGGCAGCGATGCCGGTCGCCACCACAACGGCGATGCGCGGCCAATCTGCTTGGGAATCCGGCGTGGAAGGCAAGGAGGAGACGGACATCACAACCCGCATGTTGAACGCTTCGGGCGCGAGGAACACCCGACGGGGCCGATAGCTACAGCCCGACCGTCCCGGCTGCAAGACGCGATTGCCCGCCATACTTGACGTGTGCAGCGCAAAAGGCGCAGACTTATTAGATAAAATTCTTCTAATGTATCATCGGAAAGGCCGCGGGGGCATGCACATCTACCTCCCCATCGCGGAACTTTCGGTCGACGTGCTGCTGGTCCTCGGACTTGGCGCCGTCATCGGGGTTCTATCCGGCATCTTCGGCGTCGGCGGAGGTTTCCTGATCACGCCGCTACTGATCTTCCTGGGGGTTCCGCCCGCCGTTGCGGTGGGAACGGGCGCAAACCAGATCGTCGCCTCCTCCATTTCCGGCGTGCTGGCGCATTGGCGGCGCGGCACGGTGGATTTCACCATGGGGCTGGTCCTGCTGCTGGGCGGGCTTGGCGGCTCGACACTCGGTGCTTGGCTGTTCGGCATTCTGAAATCCCTGGGGCAGGTCGACCTCTTCGTATCCCTGACCTATGTGGTCTTTTTGGGGCTGGTTGGCGCGCTGATGCTGATCGAAGCCATCAACGCCCTGGTGAAAAGCCGCCGGGGCCCCGCCACGCGCGGCAAGCTGCACAATCACACGTTGCTGCATGGCCTGCCCTTCAAGATGAAATTCCGGCGTTCCCGCCTCTATATCAGCGCGCTGCTGCCGTTGGGTGTAGGCTTCCTGGTCGGCATACTCTCCGCCACCATGGGTGTTGGCGGCGGATTCATCATGATCCCGGCCATGATTTATCTCCTGGGCATGCCGACCTCTATCGTGGTCGGGACCTCGCTGTTCCAGATCATCTTCGTGACCGCCAACGCGACTTTCCTGCAAGCATGGCTGAACCAGTCGGTGGATATCATCCTGGCCATTCTGCTGGTGGTGGGCGGAGTGATCGGCGCGCAGTTCGGCGCGAAGCTGGGCGCCAAGCTGCGCGGGGAACAACTGCGCGGCCTCTTGGCCTTGCTGGTCCTCTCGGTCTCGCTCAAGCTTGGTTTCGACCTGATTGTGGCGCCGGACGATGTCTATTCCATCACCATTCTGGCCCAACACTGATACCAAACCAACGCAGTCTGGGGCAAAGAATGGGACAGATCGTCTCAAAACCGGTTACAGCCTTGACGCCGCCTCACAATCACGGGCAGGCTTTGACGGTCACCTGTTCATCCCTGTTTCCTGCGCACGCGTCGTTCCGGCACCCGAAAGATGCACATCTACCTTCCCATCGCGGAGATGTCGGTCAACATTTTCCTCATTCTGGGGATGGGGGCGGGGATCGGGCTGCTCTCCGGCATCTTCGGTGTGGGTGGTGGCTTTTTGATGACCCCCCTTCTGATCTTCATCGGCGTCCCGCCCGCAGTCGCGGTCGGAACCGAGGCCAATCAGATCGTGGCCTCCTCTGTCTCGGGCGTGCTCGCCCATTGGCGTCGGCGCAATGTCGATGTGATGATGGGGCTGATCCTGCTGATCGGCGGTCTGGCCGGCTCGACGCTGGGGGTCTATCTGTTCGCGCTGTTGCGGGAAATCGGTCAGGTCGATCTGTTCATCCGGCTGGCTTATGTGCTCTTCCTGGGGCTGGTCGGTGCGCTGATGGCGGTGGAAAGCGCGCGCGCCATACTGAAAAGCCGCAAGGGACCGGCCACACGCGGCAAGCTGCACAGCCATACCTGGCTGCATGGCCTGCCGTTCAAGATGCGCTTCCGGCGGTCCAAGCTCTATATCAGCGCGCTGCTGCCGCTGACCGTCGGCGTGCTGGTCGGAATATTGTCTGCGATGATGGGTGTCGGCGGCGGCTTCGTCATGGTTCCGGCCATGATCTATCTCCTGGGCATGCCGACCTCCGTCGTGGTCGGCACCTCGCTGTTCCAGATCATCTTCGTCACCGCCAACGCCACATTCTTCCAGGCCTATCTGAACCAGACGGTGGATGTGGTGCTGGCAGTGCTGCTGCTGGCCGGCGCGGTCGTCGGAGCCCAGTTCGGCACCAGGATCGGGGCGAAACTGCGCGGCGAGCAATTGCGTGGCCTGCTGGCGCTGATGGTGCTGGCCGTCTGCGTCAAACTGTTCCTGGATCTGGTGCTGGAACCCAGCGATCCTTTCACCATCGGCGCGGCCGGGGCGCATTGAGATGACCGCTGTTCCCCATCGTTCGCTGCCGCTGCTGATGATGACGGCGATGCTGGCGCTCCTCTCTACCCTGGGGCGGGAAGCCCGCGCCTCCGAACCGCTGGTGGCTGACCTGTCGGAACATCTGGTGGCCATTACCACCGATTTCACCGGGGCTGAACTGCTGCTGTTCGGCGCAGTGGATGGACCCGGCGATATAGTGGTGATCGTGCGCGGCCCGCGCGAAGACGTCGTGGTTCGCCGCAAGGAACGCACGGTGGGAATCTGGGTCAATCGCTCGGCAGTCACCTTCCAGTCCGTACCATCCTTCTTCTGGCTGTCGGCCAGCGCACCCATCGCCCTGGAAGTACCCCTGCGCGTGCGCCAGCGCCACCAGATGGGGCCGGAATATCTGCGCCTGCAGACCGAACCGGTGGAAGACGGCATCAATGTCTGGGACTTCCGCGAAGCCCTGATCCGCAACATGCGCCGCCAGGGACTGTTCGGCGTACGCGACAATGCCGTGCAGCGCATCGGCAACCGACTGTTCCGCACCACCGTTGCCTTTCCCGCGAATGTGCCCACGGGAACCTATACGATTGAGACCCTGCTGATCCGCGAGGGCGAAGTGGCAAGTGCCCAGACCACCCCGCTCTTCGTCTCCAAGGTAGGCTTCGGTGCGCAGTTGTTCCGCTGGGCCTATCGCTTCCCCGCCCTTTATGGCGTGGCGGCGATCCTGATCGCCTGCTTTGCCGGGCTGTTCGCCAACTGGATCTTCCGCAAATCGTGATCGCGATACCGTGGCCTTTTCCTTGAATCTACCGCACGCATGATTATATTAGGCTTAACTAACTTAAAGCCCACGGAGATATGAATTCATGACCACTACTCTTGATATCCGCGAGGCAACCCCGGCGGAGGTGCATGCTTGGCTGCGCGCCGGCGAGGCGGCGCTGGTGGATGTGCGTGAATCCGACGAATTCGCCCGCGAGCATGTGGCGGGCGCGGTGCTGAACCCGCTATCGCGTCTGGACGTTTCGGCCATGGCCGTGCCCCCGGCCAAGAAGCTGGTCATCATGTGCCAGAGCGGCAACCGGTCCAGCCAGGCATTGATTGCACTGAACGGCCGGATGGACGGGATCGTCTACAACATGATGGGCGGCATCAATTCCTGGACCAAGCAGGGGCTGCCGGTTGAGCGCGACCTGTCGCAGCCGCTGCCGATCATGCGTCAGGTCCAGATCGGCGCCGGTTCGCTGGTGCTGCTGGGCGTGATTCTGGGCTGGTTCGTCAACCCGGCCTTCTTCCTGCTGGCGGGCTTCGTCGGCGCGGGCCTGACCTTCGCCGGCCTGACCGGTTTCTGCGGCATGGCAACCGTGCTGCAGATGATGCCTTGGAACAGGACGGCGGAAGCCAGCCAGGTTGCGCGCCGGGCTTGACCGATCCATGTCGCATGGCGGCGAAGCTTGTCTTTGCCGCCGCTGCCCTGCTATCTGCTGGGCATGATCTTCTACGACATCAAGGAAATGCCCGGGCTGATTGCCCGAAACACCCGTCTGCTCGGCCTGGATCTAGGCGAGAAGACCATTGGTCTTGCGATCAGCGATCCCGGCCTGATGGTCGCCAGTCCGCTGGAGACCATCGCGCGCAAGAAATTCACGCTTGATGCGGAAAAGCTGGAGAAGATCCTGGCCGACCGCAATATCGGCGGGCTGGTCTTCGGCTGGCCGGTCAATATGGATGGCAGCGAGGGGCCACGCTGCCAGTCCACCCGCCAGTTTGCCCGCAACCTGACGGAATTGCGGGGCCTGGACCTGCCCATCGCCTTCTGGGACGAAAGACTGTCCACTGCGGCCATCGAACGCTTCCTGATCGACGAGGCGGACATGACCCGCAGCCGCCGCGACGAGGTCGTGGACAAGATGGCTGCGGGTTATATCCTGCAAGGGGCGTTGGACGCGCTGGCGCGCGCCCGCTGAACCCGTCACATACCAGTCTGCCCCAGGGCCAGCCAGCCGAGATAGGCGGCATAGAGGGCGACCAGCAGCCCGCCTTCCCAGCGATTGACCCGGTCGCCGGTCCGCGAGAACACGACCAGCAGCACCGCCGAAGCCGCGAAAGCCACCCCATCCACCAACGAGAAATCACCCGGCACCTGCAACGGATGCACAGCTGCGGTGACTCCAAGAATGCCCAGCAGGTTGTAGATGTTGGAACCGACCACGTTGCCAAAGGCGACCGCACTCTGCTTGCGCAGCGCGGCCATCACGCTAGTTACCAGTTCCGGCAGGGAGGTGCCGACCGCAACGATGGTCAGCCCGATCACGGTTTCGGAAATGCCCGCCAGCCGCGCCAATTCTATGGCGCCATCGACCAGAAGCCGCGCGCCCAGCACCACCATGACCAACGACGCCGCTACCGCCACCAGGGCGATCGGCAGCGACCAGACCTTCTCAGGCTTGAGTTCCTGCTCCAGGCTTTCCGCAGCGTCATGCACGGGACCCGGATGGGACGCCTCCTGCTTCTCGCCACGATAGGCGAGGTACAGATAGGCAGCGAGCGCCGCCAGGAAAACAAAACCAACCCAGCGATCGATCTGCCCATATGCCAGCAAGCCCAGCACGGCCGCCGTCCCAAGCAGCATGACCGAACCGTCGCGCTTCAACCCATGACGATCCACCGCGACCGGCGCAAGCAGAGCCGACACCCCCAGGATCAACAGGATATTGGCGATGTTCGAACCAACGACATTGCCAATGGCAACGCCGGGCGAGCCCCGGAAGGCGGCTTCCAGGCTGGTCACCAACTCCGGCGTGGAGGTGCCGAACCCCACCAGCGTCAGACCGATCAGCAGTGGTGACACGCCAAACCGGGTCGCGGCCGCAACCGCGCCGCGCACCAAAAGATCACCGCCCAGCACCAACAGCACCAGACCAGCGGCAATCAACACCCAAACCATGAAACTACTCCCCTTCTTAAGACCGCCGTGCAAATGGGTATGCGCCTACCCATCGGGAAGGGCTACGAAAGGGGTATAAAAATTTAATTCGGTACGGAAGGGGTTACCGGAGCCGGCCTGCGCTGCTGGCCCTGCGGTGGGTTGCTGTCCGCATCGAAATAGATGCGCTTCCAATGCGCCGCGCCGCCATCCGTGACCAGTACCCAGCTACGCCCATATTGGGTATCGACCATCATGGTCTGCTTCGCCCCCGTACTGGAACCCGGCACCGGTATTTCCACGACCAGATACCGTCCCGCTTCCGGCGTTTCCGCCTGAGCCATATCGACCGAGGCGGACAGGGCAAAGGCGGCCAGCATGGCTGGCAATACGAATCGGCGCATCGGCAAGGCTCCACTCCCATGAATTTCCAGCCATCTTCTACCATGCTCCCGCGCAGCTTGGCAGTGGTTCGGAGGCACTATCCGGCGATAGTTGCCCGGCACCGGAAAATCGAGATTGACGCAGATGCCCCGCTGTCCCTTATTGTCCGGCCTTGCCATGCCCCAGATATCAGAACCCTTGTCGCACGCCGCCGCCGCCGCCGAGCCCCGCTTTGCGCATCGCCATCTATTGGGGATCGAAGGGCTGAAAGCGCCGGAAATCGCGACGATCCTGGATCTGGCCAACGCCTATGTCGCCCAGAACCGGCAACCGCAGAAGAAGTCCGACCGGCTGAAGGGCCGGACGGTGATGAATCTCTTCTTCGAGAACTCCACCCGCACGCAGATGAGCTTCGAGCTCGCCGCCAAGCGCATGTCCGCCGATGTGGTGAACATGTCGGTCGGCTCCTCCTCCATCAAGAAGGGGGAAACGCTGATCGATACGGCCATGACGCTGAATGCGATGCATCCCGATGCCATCGTCATCCGCCATTCCGAATCGGGCGCGGTGAAGCTATTGTCGGAAAAGGTCAACGCCGCCGTGCTGAATGCTGGCGACGGCGCGCATGAGCACCCGACCCAGGCCCTTCTGGATGCGCTGACCATCCGCCGCCGCAAGGGCTCGCTGGCCGGATTGACCGTGGCGATCTGCGGCGACGTCGCCCATAGCCGCGTCGCACGCTCCAACATCCTCTTGCTGCACGTCATGGGCGCGCGCGTGCGCGTGGTGGCCCCGCCCACCCTGCTGCCCGCCGCCATCGACCGCTTCGGAGTGGAGGTGGCGACCGATATGCGTTCCGGGCTGCAGGGCGTGGACATCGTGATGATGCTGCGCCTGCAGCTGGAACGCATGCAGGGGTCCTTCGTGCCATCGATCCGGGAGTATTTCCACTTCTTCGGTCTGACGCGCGACAAGCTGTCCCATGCCAAGCCCGACGCGCTGATCATGCATCCCGGCCCGATGAACCGGGGCGTGGAAATCGATTCGGAGCTGGCCGACGATATCGACCGGTCGGTGATCCGCGAACAGGTGGAGATGGGGGTGGCCGTGCGCATGGCCTGCCTCGACCTTCTGATGGAGTACAGGGAGGCGGCAGGCGAATGAGCAACGGACGCGTCGCCTATCTGAACGCCCGCCTGATTGACCCGGCTACCGGGCTGGACGTGATGGGCGCCCTCTTGACCGAGGATGAACGGATCGTCGATTTCGGCCCGCAGCTGTTCCGCGGCGGTGCGCCATCCGTCGGCAAGTCCATCGACTGCAAGGGGCTGTGCCTCGCCCCCGGGCTGATCGACATGCGTGTGCAGATCTGCGAACCGGGCGAGGAGCATAAGGAGACCATCGAGAGCGCAGGCCGCGCGGCCCTGGCCGGTGGCGTCACCGCCATGGTCGCCCTGCCCGGCACCACCCCGCCGATCGATGACGTCTCGGTACTGGAATTCGTCGCCCGTCGTGCGCGCGAAAAGGCGCTGGCCAAGGTCTATTGCTACGGCGCCATCACGAAGAATCTCGAAGGCCGCGAGATGACGGAATTCGGCCTGATGCTGGAAGCCGGCGCCGTTGCCTTCGCCGATGCCGGCCATTGCGTCGCCGATGCCGTCGTGCTGAAGCGCGCGCTGGAATATGGCGGGGTGTTCGGTGCGCTGCTGGTGCAGCACCCGGAAGAACCCACCCTTGCCCGTGGCGGGCTTGCCACGCTGGGCGAGCTTGCGGCGCGGCTGGGCCTTGCCGGCATTCCACCCCAGGCAGAGGTGATCCAGATCGAACGTGATCTGCGCCTGCTGGAAATGGCGGGCGGTCGGCTGCATTTCAGCCGGGTCACCACATTGGACGGGCTGGCCGCCATCCGTGCCGCCAAGCGTCGGGGCCTGAAGGTCACCTGTGATACCGCGCCGCATTACTTCGCGCTGAATGAGACGGCGATCGGCGATTATCGCACTTTCGCCAAAGTCTCCCCGCCTTTGCGTGGCGAGACGGACCGGCAGGCGCTGATCGAAGGCATTATCGACGGCACGGTCGATGCCATTGCCAGCGACCACGCCCCGCAAGATCAGGATTCCAAGCGGCTGCCTTTCAACTCCGCCGCGTTCGGTGTGATCGGTGTCGAAACGCTGCTGCCCCTGGTGCTGGAACTGGTGCATAATGGCCATCTGTCGATGACGGAAGCGCTGGCGAAAGTTACGATCCGTCCGGCCGAATTGCTGAGGCTGCCCGGCGGACGGTTGAAGAAGGGTGCACCGGCCGATCTCGTTCTATTCGATCCCGATATTCCCTGGGTGATCCAGGAAGACGCGCTGTTATCGAAATCCAAGAATTCCGCCTTTGGTGGACGGCCGGTGCAGGGCAAGGCCCGCATGACCGTCGTCGATGGCCGCATCCTGTTTCGGGAAGGGGTTTGACGATGATGCCGGATCCGGGCACGTCCCTGACGCTGACACTCGCCCTGCTCGCGGGGTATCTCGCCGGTTCGATTCCCTTCGGGCTGGTGCTGACGCGTCTGGCCGGGTTGGGGGATATCCGCAAGATCGGTTCGGGCAATATCGGGGCGACCAATGTGCTACGCACCGGCAACAAGCCACTGGCCGCCGCCACCCTGATCCTGGATGCCGGCAAGGGCGGCTTCATCGCGCTGGCCTTCCTGCTGGCCGGTTTCCCGCAGGAGGCCGTCCTGGCGGGCGTGGCCGCCGTGTTCGGGCATAATTTCCCGATCTGGCTGGGTCTCAAGGGCGGCAAGGGCGTTGCGACCACGCTGGGCGTGTTGACCGCGCTCGCCTGGCCCGTGGGGATTGCCTGCTGCGCGACATGGCTGGTGGTGGCGGCGATCTTCCGCATCTCCTCCCTCTCCGCCCTGGTGGCGCTGGCGCTTTCCCCCATCTATGCGTGGTATCTGCCGCCGGCCATGCCGATGGTGGTCTGGGCAGCGCTGGTGCTGACCATCCTGTCTTTCATCCGCCATCACGCCAATATCCGCCGCCTGCTGAAGGGCGAAGAACCGAAGATCGGCGGCAAGAAGGCGTAACCCTTCCCTCCGCCTCTCTCGCTAAGCTGCCAGTTGCGCGCGCGCTTTGCCTACGGCCAGCGCCGCCTTGGCCGCTTCCCGGCCCTTCAGGATGAAATGCTGCCTGAAGAAGGCAATATGCTGTTCGGTTTCCTGGAATGCCTGCGGCGTCAACGACACCGACAGGATCGGCACACCGGTTTCCAACCCCGCCTGCATCAGACCACTGACCACGGCCTGTGCCACGAATTCATGCCGGTAGATGCCGCCATCCACAACAAAAGCCGCCGCTGCTATCGCGCCATAGCGCCCGGTTTTTGCCAGATCGCGCGCCAGAAGCGGCATTTCGAAGGCGCCGGGAACGTCGAACACATCAACCTGACTGTCCGGAATCACGTCGTAGAAGCCGACAAGCGCCTGATCGACGATATCTGCATGCCAGTTTGCCTTGATGAAGGCATAGCGGGTGGGTGTCATGGTGATCTCCTTCTAGAGCGGTTTTCGATCCATATGAATCGTTCCGACGGAGCAGATTTGGTCGGGTTTCGAGTTGTGAGGACGAAGGACATGCCAAAGCATATTCGAGGACGAACGGCTCGCAAACCGACCAAATCCGCCCGTCCCTTCGGGTTTCCGATTGGCGGATGTCCGGCGGCAAACCGGTCTTGCGCGATGCCCCGCATCGCTCCGCGCCCGGTTCACGCTCCGGCCCATCTCGCCAATCGGGGAAACGGAATCGATCCATATTGATTGAAGACCGCTCTAATAGATGACACGTCACCCAGGGCGATCACATGAGCCGCGCCCCCGCGCGAAGATGCACGGGACCGCCGCCTATTCTCTTCCATCCGGACTGTAACCGTCGGCCCAGGAGTTTCACCTGATCTGCTGACCCCTTCCCTTACAGGAAGGGCGCTCGCGGGCTTGCGAATCTCATCGCTTACCGCCGGTGGGGAGTTTCGCCCCGCCCTGAGAATGCGCGGACTATCCACGTAAACAATGCCGGAAATCAAGCGGAATGGAGTGAACCGCTGGCCAAGGAGCCGTGCCTCAGCACCGCTTCGAAGCGCTTCACCGGCTCAGGATGGCGATAGAAGCTGACGGGGGCGGAGAAATGCCCGACCTTGCGGACGAATACATTCTCCTCCGGCACCTGCCAGCGCCGCGCGAGCTTGGTGCCGCCGTCAAACGGCGTCACATCATCCACCGCGCCCAAAGCAAGCACGACCCTGTCGGCGGCCAGGCACGGCTCCCCCACGGGATCCAGATAGGGTGACCAGCGCGCCAGCAATTCCGGCGTCCATCCCGCCTGTTCCGCCGCCTTATGAATGGCGAAGACCCGGCCGAGCGCGCCTTCGGTTGCGATCTCCAGCAGATCTTCGGAGGTGGAGGCCAGGAACAACGCGTCGGGCCGACAGGCCTGCGGCCAGGATACCGCCTCCACCGCAAGGCGCTGCGCGGTCAGTGCCCCCATCGACACCCCCGCCAGCCCAACCGGAGCGGAAGAGGTCTGCCGCGCCCATTCGGTCAAGGCGGCAATCTCCGGAAAAGCCTTGCGGAACAGGGAAATGGCCCCGGCCGGCAGGGTGGCGATGAAGGCTTCCCCACCCCAGGTTCCCGGCTCCCGGTTGCGGCTGTGGAACGGCGCCTCCGGCTGGATGACGCGGATCGACGGGTCCAGCACCTCCTCCGCCTGTCCCAGGCGGCTGTTCCACATCTCCATTTCCATCGCAAGGCCATGCAGGGAAATCACCGTCAGCGGATTGTCCACGCCCAGGGGCGTACCGACCCGAGCCCAGCCCGAGCCGCCATCCCCATGATCCAGCCGAATCCAGGACCAACGCCGGCCGTCCGCCTCATAGGCCTGGCTTTCGACAATTCCGGGCAGACGTTCCGGCAATGCGTAGAGCCCGCCGGAACGCGCGATCAGCGCCCCGAACCGGTCGGACATTTCCTGGGGCCCAGGCGTTTCATAGCGCACCCCCAGAAACCCTTCCCCGGGCAGGAAAGGCAGGAACAGGGCGCGGCAGGCCATCCAGTCGCGTGCCGTCTTCACACGGCGGGTCTGGATCGCCTTCAATACGGCCGAGTCCGCCGGTAGGGTGGCATCCTCGGCAAAGAAAGCCGCCCGCCAGGCCGTTTCGGCCTTTTGGTAGCGCCGCGCCATCCGAGCGGTGATGGCGAGGGCCTGACGCAACAGGCCAAGCTTGCCGGAAGATGGGCGTTCCAGCCCGGCCTCGACCAGGAACCTCGCCAGATCCGGCCCCGCCAGTTCAGCCGCCGCCCAGAGACGCGAGGTCGGGATCAGATATTTGCCGATGGAATGGATCGACACCCGGTCGAGCCAGGGCCGAGCCAGCAGATCACCCACCGGCCCCCGCAGCAGCGGGGTCGGATCGAGGCCTGCCGACCAATCAGGCGGAAAGCGAAATGCGCGGCGTCTGTCTGACATGATGGACTATGAAGTGGGGAGGACGCGCCCGGCGTCAAGCAGGAAGCCGGGCTGCGACATCAATACCCTGCCCGCGCGACGACGCCCACTCGCAAGGCGTCCCCTCACGCCACCTCCCTGGTCAAAAGGGTCGGATCGGGCAGATAGTCCTCGATATTCACCGGGTCGATCTGGGCCGGTAACAGGAAGTTTTCCGCATAGGTCTTCCAGACGCCGGAACGCAGGAAAAGGTCGAACAGATCCGGATCGATATGCTGGTCCTTGACCATGAATTTCATGATCTTCAGCGATTCCGAAAGGCTCTTGGCCTTCTTATAGGGCCGGTCGGCCGCCGTAAGCGCCTCGAAGATATCGGCAATCGCCATGACACGCGCCGGGATCGACATGTCGGCGCGGGTAAGGCCACGCGGATAGCCCGTACCGTCCAGCTTCTCGTGATGGCCGCCGGCATATTCCGGAACGCGCCGCAGCTTCTTGGGGAAGGGCAGCGTTTCCAGCATTTTGATGGTAACGACGATATGGTCGTTGATGGTCCTGCGTTCTTCATTCGTCAGCGTGCCGCGCCGGATGGCCAGGTTATAAAGCTCGCCCTGGTCATAGCCGCCGAATTTATGCTCCGGCAGATCGGCCAGCAGCGCCTCCTCATGCGGCGGCGGCGGCGGCGGGTCAGCCTCCGCCCGCATCGCCGCCAGCGGCGCAAGACCCAGCAGCTTGTCGAAATGGCGCACCCATTTGCGCGCGCCAATTTCCTTCAGCCGGTCGATATCGGCATCGGCCATGAATTCGCCGCCGACATTGGCCTTGGCGACAAAGCCATACTGCTCCTGCAACTGGGCCCATTCGGCATCGCGCCGCGCAGCGGCGGTCTCTTCCGCCTCCCCGGCCAGCTTCGCCTTCAGATAGGCGATCTCGACATCGCGATGCAGCACCTCGAACCGGGTACGCACCTCATGGATGCGGTCATAGATGGTTTCCAGCTTGGATGCCTTGTCGACCACATATTCCGGCGTGGTGATCTTGCCGCAATCATGCAGCCAGGCCGCGACATGCAGCTCGTACCATTCGTCATCCGTCAGGTCGAAATCCCGGAAAATGCCATATTCCGCCGTGCAGGCCGCCTTGGTCAGCATCTTGGTGATTTCCGGCACGCGCTGGCAATGCCCGCCGGTATAGGGGGATTTATCGTCAATGGAAGAGGCAAGCATCTGGATCAGGGCGTCCCACAGATCGCGCTGGGCCTTGATCAGCTTCTGGTTTTCCAACGCGACCGCAGCCTGGCTGGTCAGGCTTTCGATGATCGGCTGCAACTCGCCGGAGAAGGGAATGGTGTTTCCCTTGTCATCACGGGCATTGATCAGTTGCAGGACACCGGTCACCTCGTTATCGGTGTTCAGCATCGGCACGGTCAGGAAGGACATCGACCGATAGCCAGTGGTCTGGTCAAACTTCTTCGTGCCGGAAAAGTCGAAATCCTCCGCCACATAGGCATCGGTGATGTTGACCGCGCGCTTGGTATGGGCAACCGCGGTCGCCACATTATTCATGTTGGCCTTGCCGGTTTCCGCGTCGTAGAGCTTCAGTGGCGGAAAGGGTATCGCCTTCCCCGTCGTGCCGCCCAGCGCCACATTCAAGGTGTCGTTGCGCATGATCTGAAAAGACAGGCCGCGCTCGTCATCCGTCATCAGATAGAGCGTGCCGCCATCGGCGTTGCAGATATCCTTCGCCTCCAGAAGGATCATCTCCAAAAGCTTGTCGTGATCGCGTTCGGCAGAAAGGGCGATTCCCAGATGGATCAGGCGCCGCATCATACGGTCGCCAGCCCGGCGGCCTGCCTCAAAACGTCTCAGCTCTGCTGCGCTCTCTTCGGAGCTTTGGCTCATTGCCTGTTACCCTCGCTAGAAAGGCGAACCACATTCCCCCGTGCCGGTCGTTCGCCACTCCGGCCGTGAACCAGAATAACACCAGTTCAGCATTGCGCCATGGGGGCGTGGGACATTTCTCCAGCAATAGCTCCGGAGCGGCAGGGTAAACTGCCGCGCCCCGTGCGAACCGCGCAGGTCAGCCCAGCAGATTGACCCGCATATGCTCGCGCGCGACAATGGCGCCGGCCCAGCGCTTGCGCGCCTCCCGCTCAAGCGCCTCCATGAAGCTGTCTTCATGGTCCGGGTCATGGTGGAAAATGGCGAGCATTTTCACATTCGCCGCCTGGCAGAGGCGCACCCCCTCCTCCCAGGTCGAATGCCCCCAGCCGACCTTCGCGGGAAACTCCGCCTCGGTATAGGTCGAATCGTAGATGACCAGATCGGAGCCCTCGATCAGGGCCAGGATGTTTTCATCCGGCTTGCCGGGGATGTGCTCGGTATCGGTCACATAGCACATGGACCGGCCCTTATACTCGACCCGGTATCCGGTCGCCCCGTTCGGATGGTTGAGCGCCGCAGTCCGGATCTTCACTTCCGAATCCAGGTTGAAACTGTCACCGGCATCGAAATCCTCGAACGCCATGGCACCCTGCATCGCTTCCAGCGGCACCGGAAAGAAGGGCTGCGCCATCTGACCCGACAGCACCTTGCGGATACCGCCCTGATCGTCCGCGACATGACCGGCCATGATGGTGAAAGACCGCCCGGGGACAAAGGCCGGCGTAAAGAAGGGGAAGCCGTTGATATGGTCCCAATGGGTATGGGACAGCATCAGATGCGCGTTGCGCACATCCTTCTTCATCATCCACTGGCCCAGATTGCGCAACCCCGTTCCGGCATCAAAAATGATCTTTCTGCCGCCTGCCGAAACTTCGATGCAACTGGTGTTGCCGCCAAAACCGATATGACGCGGGGACGGCGTAGCGATGGACCCGCGAACCCCCCAGAACTTGACTTTGAATGCCATTCCTAACGCCGTTCCATAATAGCCGGGTACCCCAGGGGATAGAACACCACGAAAGAGACGCCAAATCCACCTTTAACCGGAGGGGAGCGAAGGTTAGCGCGCCGCCCCCCCTGGCGATGTGGTTGTTTGCTTGGCATCGAAATTCGGCAATAGCCGTACCACGATACGACGATTGGCAACCTGATTTTCCGGGATCGGCTCTCCCGTCAGGTTCCGGTTTGGCAGTTTCGGGCGCGTATCAGCATAGCCCGCGGCCTTCAGTCGCGTCGGCAGCATGCCCTTGGCAATGAAGAACCGCGCCACCGCGGCCGCCCGCCCGGCCGACAATTCCCAATTGGAGGGGAAGATCGTATTGGCCACCGTCTCGTCATCGGTATGCCCTTCTACCTCGACATAATAGCGATCATAGGGCTTGTGATCGAGTGCGACCCGAACCTGATCCAGCGCCAGCCGCGCCACGGCGGACAGATCGGCCGATCCGGGTGCGAAAAAGACTCCGCTGGCGAATTCGATCACCACACCTTGGTCATCATAGCCAACATTGGTCGTGTCAGCCGGAAGCTGAGCCATGCTGTCGAAGGTTTCGGATAGCTGCGCCTGAAGATCGAACAGCGGCTGCTGCGGGTCCTTGCCCCCGGCCAGACTTTCCTTGATCCCTGCCTGGACCTTCTCGAACAGCGGCAGTTCCACCTTGGAGAAGGACACCAGCATGACGAAAAAGCACATCAGCAGCGTGATGGCGTCGGCATAAGTCGTCATCCAGGATTCGTCTTCCGGCTCGTCTTCCCCACTGCTGCGGCGTCGTCCGTTCAGTGCCACGACATCACCTTTTCATCTGCTTGTCGATATCGAAGCGGATCGACGGATCCAGGAAGGAATTCATCCGGTCCTGAATGTAGCGCGGCGGACGGCGGTCGGCCAGCAGCGCGAAGCCTTCGGCGATCAGTTCATGGCGGAAGCGCAGGATTTCCTGGCGCTGCTGTACCTTGCTGGCAGCCGGAAGGAAGACCATACGCGCCAGCACGATGCCGTACAGCGTCGTGTTCAGCGCCACCGCAAGGCCGGAGCCCAGCTGCGTCGGGTCCGCGCCCATATTGTCCAGCATGATGATCAGCCCGATCAGCGTGCCCAGCATGCCGAAGGCCGGCGCGGTGCCTGCCATCGCCTTCAGAATCTTGGCCGGCACGCAATCCCGTTCGAAGGTGGTGTCGATGGTATTGGCCAGGATGGTGCGCACATCTTCCCCCGAATAGCCTGAAACGACCATATCGAGGGCAAAGCGCACGAAAGGATCGGATCCCGCAGCCTTCGCTTCCGCTTCCAATGCGGGAAGGCCCTTCTGCTGCACCAGATAACCCCAGCGGATGATGCGCCCGACTTCCTGGTTCAGGATACCGCGCCCCATCTTGTAAATCTTGAAGGTGGACAGGATTCCCTTCAGCGCCAGCATCACATAGCGGAATTCATAGGAGATGAAGGTTGCTGTAACGGTGCCGCCGATCACCATTACAAGGCTGGGAAGATCGACGAAGATCAGATAGTTGTCCGTGGACAGAAAAATCGAGCCCAGAAAAAGGGCGAAAGCCGCTAGAAATCCGATGAAGGTATTGATCGACATGGCGTCCCGCCAAACCCCCTTCGCCTGCGAAAGACCCCTCCACCGCGCTTCCGATCATGGTTGACCGATTCCGTCGCCCGATAAAGGGCAAACCGCAGCGCGCCAGGCAGGCCAGCGAATCCGCCAGCGTCGAGGTCGAGATCGAACGGATCGGCGCACGCGGCGACGGCATCGCGCCCGGCCCTGATGGCATGCTGTTCGTGCCGCTGGCCGCGCCCGGCGACCGGCTGCTGGTCCGTCCCGGCGAGAAGCGCGGGGAGGGTCGGCAGGCCAGAATCGAGCGCATTCTTGCGCCAGGCCCGGAACGGGTGGAGCCGGCTTGCCCGGTCTACCAACGCTGCGGCGGCTGCGCCTTGCAGCATGTGAAACCCGACATCGCATCCCAAGCCAAGACCGATTGGCTGGTTCAGGCCCTGGCTGCGCGTGGCCTTGACGCGTCGGCGGTTCGTCCGCTGGAAGCCCTGCCGCCTGGCGAGCGGCGCCGTGCGCGTTTCGCCGCCCGCAAGACGGCGGCCGGCTGGATTCTGGGTTTCAACGAATCACAGGGCGCACACATCGTCGATCTTGACGCCTGTCCGGCCCTGGCACCGGAACTGCGCCATCTGCCGGCCGAGTTGCATCATCTGCTGGCACGGCTACCCGCTTTCGGCCTGGCCGGGGACGTGCTGGCCACGGTGACGGATAGCGGCATCGATCTTGCGTTCTATCCCGCCAAGGCAGGTGAGCCCCGTCTGGAGGATCGCGAGGCCCTGGCCGATTTCGCCAATGCCCGCGATCTTGCCCGGATCGCCTGGGCACCCATTCCCAACCGGCCGCCGGAACCGCTGCTGACGCGCATGCAGCCGCGCGAACGCTTCGATACGATTGCAGCCGACATCCCGCCGGGAGCATTCCTGCAACCCAGCCGAACGGGGGAAACCGCCATCCTTGCAGCCGTTCGCGAAGCGGCCAGGGGTGCGGGCGTGCTGGCCGATCTCTATGCCGGGCTCGGTACGATCGGCCTGCGACTGGCAGCGGAAAATCTGCAGGTTCATGCGGTGGAAGGCGACGCCCCCATGGTTGCGTCCCTGCGCAAGGCGGCCGGCATGCATGGGCTGCGGCTGACGGCGGAATGCCGGGATTTGGCGCGAAACCCCTTGTCAGGCGCGGAGCTGGAACGCTTTGACACCGTCCTGTTCGACCCGCCGCGCGCCGGGGCAGCCCCTCAAGCGCAGGCCCTGGCCAACAGCCGGGTTGGGCGTGTCGTCGCCATCTCCTGCAATCCCGCGACGCTGGCGCGCGATCTGCGCATTCTGGTCGATGGCGGCTATGTTCTGGATTGGGTTCGGCCGATCGACCAGTTCCCCTGGGCGGCCCATCTGGAAGCAGTCGCGGCGCTGCATCGCCCGTCCTGAGATTTTTCTCGCGTCACGCGGATTCTGCCCTGCCCTGTGATACCCATCACTGTGGAGAGGCGTGGATCGGGTTAAACCTTTCTTAACGCTTCGGGGGAGGCGTTGGGAGAGGACGGCGCGGCACCATCCGCGCAGCCCCCCCTCCGGTTCAGATCAATTCACCCGGCAACGACTGCGGCCTTTCGGCCGTTGCATGGCCGACTTGACCGAATGAAAGGCACGCGGGGGACGCACCGCCATGTCCAATATCAAGATCGACTACAGCAACTATCTGGCCAACCAGACGGAATGGGCGAAACGCCTGTTGCAGGAAGCCCAGGGTCCGCAGGCGGACAAGGCCTTTGTCCTGGGTTCGGTCGCGGGCGAAACGCTGCATCGCGTGACCCGCCTGGCGAAAAACCCGGTCGAAATCCTATAGCCCTGCCCGATTACGCTGCCTGCGGGGCCAGACGGCCACGCCGAACTACCATTCCGGCGTGGCTCCGGGCAGGGTGCGCCGCGCCCGCAAGGGGGCTTCGGGAGCAAGCCCAGCCATCTCGCAGAAGTCCGCCAGATCCGGCTCCCAATCCAGCAGGAAGTCCAGCACGCCTCCCATCAGCCCGGGCTCGCCCGCCCGGGCCGCACGGACCAGTTCCTCGCGATCCATTCCGCTGATCGCCAGGAACCGATCGGCACGCTCCTCCTCCGCCAGGATGAAGGCCAGTGCCTGCAGCGCAATTGTATCGGCTTCATCACGGGTCATGCCTGCTCCCCTTGCCCGTATTGAAGCGGGCGCCTAGCCGTCATAGCGCAATCCGGCCGGCAGATGAATCGGAAAGGCCATGGATCATGCTCCTCAAGCCCTGCAAGGGCCTGTCTGGATGTGCCCTGCCATGGTAGATTCGTGGACGATCCATAACCCGCAAAAAGAGAGGGGCGCAGGATGCAGGACGCGTTGATTTCCGACCTGAAGCAGGAAGAAGGTCTGAAACTGGTCGCCTATCAGGATCATCTCGGATTCTGGACGATCGGCTATGGTCGCCTGATCGACGAGCGCAAAGGGGGCGGCATTTCCGAGGCGGAAGCTGAATATTTACTGCGCAACGATGTCGCCAAGGTCACATCCGAACTCGCCGCGCGTTGCGAAGGCTGGACGGACATGCCCGACAACATCCGTCGCGCCACCGCCAACATGGCATTCCAGCTGGGCATCACCGGCCTTCTTGGCTTCAAGAAGATGTGGGCCGCGTTGCGCGCCAAGGATTGGGACGAGGCGGCCGAACACGCGCTGGACAGTACATGGGCACGGCAGACGCCCAACCGGGCCAAACGCGTGACCGACCTGATCCGCAAGGGCGAGGCGGACCCGGGTGTGGCTGGCTAGATTGAATCATCCCCTGACACCCGCTTCTTCGAGACGTACCTGCTGTGCTCATCAAGGCATGCGGGCTTTCTATGGCTTTTCCCGCATCCAGAGGGGGCCGGAGGCCCGTCTCGACGGATGAGGGAAAACACCGGTACGCCTCATGCCAAATCGGACAGACCCTACGTTCCGCCGAGGGGACCAATCGCGATCCGGATCTCGCGGTACTGACGTAACGCTCTGATTTTATTTGATTTATCGGCATTTTTTCGTGCCAGCACGCCACTTTGAAAATATACTGCTCGCGATACAGCCGGTACCATTGGGGGTTTGTCGGGCATGTGGCGATTGGGTTTGTTTTGGGCGGCATGCTTCGCCTCGATCAGTGCTGTGCAGGCTCAGGAGGCATCTTCCCTCGATTGGTCTGGCCTGCATGTCAGCGGTCTGGTCGGGGCAACCCGCGCCGATAGCGATGCCGGTGTGACCTCTGTCAGTCCGAACTACTTCACGAACCAGGATTTCTGGCAATTTCCCCGCGATGGGTCGGTGGACATGGCCAAATGGCGCGGTACCGGCAGCCTGCAGGCGGGATTCAGCCGGCAATTCGGCAATATCGTCCTTGGCCTTGATGCCAGTGCCGATGCCCTGATGCTCGATATGGACCAAACCGTCAGCTTCGTGCCCCTGTCATCGCCGCTTGTCACCTCCACCATCCGTCACGAGATCGAGGCGGATTGGATGGCGGCCTTGCGCCCAAGGCTGGGCTGGGCCCAGGGCCGCTGGCATATCTATGGCACCGGCGGGCCGGCAGTAGCCCGGCTGAAGGTCACCAGCACCTATAGTGACACGGTCTTCGCTGGCGGCGTTCTGGGTGCCGGCGGCCGGAACACGACCACCGAAACGAAAATAGGCTGGATTGCCGGCGTCGGGGGCGAATACGCCCTCGACCAAAACTGGGCCCTGAACATGCAGTTCCTGCATACCGATTTCGGCCATGTCAGGAACAGCACCTATGTGGCCCATACCGGCAACGGGCAGAGCAGCGAGATGCGGACCGAGGCGGATCTGCGCGTCAGCTCCGTGATGTTGGGTCTCACCTACCGCTTTACCGGTTTCTAAACCGTTTGCCAGTCGAAGCTCAGCGGCGCCTCGCGGAAGGCAAAGCGGTCGAGATGGCTTTGCACCACGCCCTTTAGCACCTCGCAATGCTCGGCGGAGCTACCCTCCAGCATACAGTCCAGCGTATCGGCCTGGGCTTGCATCGTCAGCACGGCATCACTTGGCCAACTGCCCGACCGCCCTTCCCGTGGAAAGGTGACCTGGCCTTTCTCCGGCGTGAATTCGACCGCCAGATTATGGCTCCAATGCTTGCACAGCTGCTGCAGGTAGCGGCTGCCATTTTCCGTCGGCACGCGGGCGATGATCGTATAAGCCATGATATGCTCCTGAGGGGCCTCGCCCCCTTCCTTTTCCAGTCGTTGACGCAACACCGATAGCAGGGTGTTGCGCTTCACAGCCGTTCGACCTTCTGCGCCGCCTCGTCCAGGATCGCCGCGACCTTGAGCGCGAATTCCCGGTCGGCATCCGCCCCGGACAGCCGACCGCGCAGAACATTGCGCAGATTCTCCACCGCCCGGCGGACCGGGGCATCGTCAATCCGCCCGCGTGCCTGCGCCAGTGATCCCAGCCGCTCGAACAGTACTTCCACCAGTTCGGCATTGGCGACCAGTTCCGCCTCGCCTTCGCTGGTGATGGCAAACACCTTGCGTGCCCCTTCCGACTGCGACTCGGCAATCAGATTCATATCGGCCAGCATGGCGATTGCCGGATAGACCACGCCGGGGCTGGGCGCATAGCTGCCACCTGTCATCTCCTCAATCGCCCGGATCACGTCATAGCCATGGCGGGGCTGTTCCGCGATCAGCTTCAGCAGCGCCAGTCGCAGTTCCGCCGAATCGAAGACCCCGCGCCCGCCGCGCCCGGCATGTCGTCCATGTCCGCCATGCCGACCAAAGCCCCAACCGCGACGCCCTTCCTCCTCCAGGATGGCACCACCATCCTGCCTGGTTCGCCGCATGCAGCGGCGTCCGAATTCGAAACGCATGATATACTCCTTTTATGTTTCGATATGACTAAGATATATCTTGTATCGCGATGCTTCAAGCCCTGATCGCCGGGACGGACAGAATCTTTAGGCCAAGCGACCGGCCCGTATCGTTCCGGTGAGGAGTGGAGAGGGATGGATCTATGGATGGAGCGCGCGGCCGGTCCCCTGGCCGTGGGTTGTTGCTTATGCTGCCAATCCCGCAGGCTTCGCGCATGACCTCGCTGCTGGACGCAGAAGCCCCGGCATTCAGCGCTGCCGTCATGGCCTGGGATCATTGTCCTTGTGGGTCCGGAGTGTCCCGCATGCGCGCGCGCCACAAGCCGCGGACACCATAGGATGATCCGGGGCAGACCGCCTGAAGCACCTCTCGATCCGGTCGTGGACCGGAGCTGGACGTCGCGAATCCCCGCGCCCTGAAAGCGTTTGAAAGCCGCATCGAACAGCTCGAACAGGAGAAGTTCGTCGCCCTGGAAAAGGCCGCGAAAAAGCCTGCCCCCGTGCGCCCGTTTGCCGAGATGTTTGAACTCTCCCTCCGCTTCCTCACAAGCCCTTATGATTGCTGGAAAAGCGGCCGCCCGGAAGTGCAGAAACTGGTGCTCAAACTGACCTTGAACAAGCCGCTTCGCTACGACCGCAAAACGGGTTGTTTGAACCCGGAAAAATCCATGCTTTCCAGGGTATTGGAAGATTTTCAGGAGTCTGAAAAAAGGATGGTGCTGCCGGAGAGATTTGAACTCTCGACCTCTCCCTTACCAAGGGAGTGCTCTACCCCTGAGCTACGGCAGCGTTCCCGTGTGCGGCGCGCCTTCAGGGCGTCGCGGCGGCGGGTGTATGCCACAGCCCAACCAGGGGCGCAAGGCACCAATCGCATATCACCGAAAGCTTTTCGCACAGCCCCGCCCCTTGCGAGGAAGCCCCTGACGAGGCATAGCTTTTCTGCGAGCAGGAACAGGCAGGATGACGGACATGACAGAGGAAACACGGGACACTACCCCTGCCCCGCCCGGGCAGAAACCAGGCGAGGCGAAGCGCGAGGCCGCCCTCGCCCAGCGCCTGCGAGCGAATCTGGCGCGCCGCAAGGCCGCCCAACGGGCGCGCGGCCGTTCCCCGGACCCCGCAAAAAAGCCGGAATAACCGGTGGCCGTACGTCCGACCCGATCCCGCCTTGTTTGCGCCGCACCGCTTGGCTAGAAGGGATTGGACGCGGCCAGCCGCGCACCGGCCCCCGCTTGATGCAACACCGCTTGACCGCCGTCTTCTTACCGCCGTCTTCTTGAGGATACGCCCATGAGCATCATGCCCGATCATTGGATCCGCGATCAGGCGGTCAACCATGGCATGATCGAACCCTATGTGGAGGCCCAGCGCCGCCAGGGCGTGATTTCCTATGGCGTCAGTTCCTATGGCTATGACGCGCGGGTGGCCGACGAGTTCAAGATCTTCACCAATGTCGACAACGCGATCGTCGATCCCAAGGACTTCACGCACCAGACCTTCGTGGATCGCCAGACCGATGTCTGCGTCATCCCGCCCAACAGTTTCGTGCTGGCGCGCACCGTGGAATATTTCCGCATTCCGCGCGACGTGCTGGTCATCTGCCTTGGCAAATCGACCTATGCACGCTGCGGAATCATCGTCAATGTGACCCCGTTGGAACCGGAATGGGAAGGCCATGTGACGCTGGAATTTTCCAACTCCACGCCACTGCCCGCGCGTATTTACGCCAATGAAGGGGCCTGCCAGTTTCTGTTCCTGAAAGGCGCGTCCGAGCCGGAAATCAGCTATCGCGACCGCGCCGGCAAGTATATGGGCCAGCGGGGCGTAACGCCGCCGCGCATGTAGCGCGCACGGCCCGATTTTCTCGTCATGCCCGATGCGCCGTGTGTTCAGGATGACCGCGGGGCCAACTACCCGATCTGGAGAAGCCGCTTCGATGACCCCGCTCGACCTGCAACACGGTGTTTCCGGCCCCGTCGCGACCGATGCCGAATCCGCCGGAGTGGCCCGCAAGGAATCCGGCATGGACAAGATTCGCATTACCGGCGGCCAGCGCCTGACCGGCACCATCCAGGTGGGAGGCGCCAAGAACGCAGCCCTGCCCTTGATGTGCGCGGCGCTGCTGAGCGACGAACCCCTGACCCTGTCCAACATTCCGCGCCTGGCCGACATTACCACGCTGGCCAATCTGCTGCTGCAGCACGGCGTGCACATGTCGATGGATGGCGATGCGGCAGGCGGTGGCATGATGCAGTCCGGCCGACGCCTGACCCTGACCGCCGAAACCATCACCTCGACCGAGGCGCCCTATGATCTGGTGCGCAAGATGCGGGCAAGCGTGCTGGTACTGGGGCCGCTGGTCGCGCGCTGCGGCGAGGCGCGGGTATCGCTTCCCGGCGGCTGCGCCATCGGCACTAGGCCGGTTGATCTGCATATCAAGGGGCTGGAAGCGCTGGGTGCCGTGATCGAACTGGATCAGGGCTATGTCGTGGCCCGTGCGCCCAAGGGCCTGTCGGGGG
>Ga0209066_10001418_pt1 | contig 31693 bp, 27 predicted proteins | sample All_14_2_FD_187198 | JGI IMG/M metagenome (GOLD analysis project Ga0209066, IMG submission 187198) | Freshwater microbial communities in response to fracking from Pennsylvania, USA - Allegheny Zone_MetaG_DW_15 (SPAdes) (version 2) ... | reverse complement strand
CCCCTCGGCGACCGCAAAAGCGGCCGCTCGCCCGCCGCCCTGAAGGGCGCCCCAGCCGGGCGGGATGGCAACCGCTGCAGGGCTGGACTGAGGGCCGATCGCACTGGAAGGTGTGGCTCTGATGATCGATGTGAATGAACTGAGAAACCCGGCGATACGCCTTCATGGGCTGGCCCACGCCGACCGGCGCTATGCGCTCTTCTACGACGAGACGAACAACATCCGCCGCCTACACCTGGCGACGGGGAGCTTCAACGTCGAGACCTTGGGCTGCTTCGTCCTGGGTGGTGTGGCGCAGGCTCCGGGCGCCTCACCGATCGACCTGGGCCCGTTGCGAACAGCGGCCCGCATCCAGCCGACCGCCAAGGAACTGAAGTTCGAGCACTTCGGCAAGGGCGACTTCCCCAAGGTCCTCGCTTCCCAAAAGGTGCGCGCCTTCCTGGACTGGGTGACGACGCAATCCCTCCTTGTCCACTACATCGCCCTCGACCCGTTCTACTGGTCGATCGTCGATATCGTGGATTCCATCCTCGCGACGGACGACGCCGCCCCGCTGCAGATGCTGGCGCCCCAGCTAAAGTCCGACCTCTACCAGGTCCTGCGCGCGGACCCCGAGGGCGCCGCCGCGCTGCTGGCCCGGTTCGACTATCCAAACATCGGGCCCGATGGCCGCGAGCCCTTCCTCAACGCGCTCCTCGCGGTGCTGGAGGCGGAGGAGGAGAGGTTCGACCACTTCTCCTATCAGATGCTTAAGGGCGTGCTGCAGATGGGCAGACGGGCGGCGGCCCTGCCGTTCATCGACGACGAGGAGCCGCTCGTTCTAATCGACGCCTTCTTCCAGTTCTTCCTTGAGCGGGTGTGCATCCTCAAGCACGCCGACCATGTGTTCGACACCGAGGACGTGGTCGCCGAACGCATCGCCGAACTCGACCTGCGCGACGGCGGGCGGCCCTTCCGGAATTATCGGTTCGTGGTTCGCTCCCACGACGAGCCCGGCGTGCAGGCTTCCGACATCGTCGCCGGTCTTCTCGGGAAGATGTTCAGCTGGATCATCGAGACCGACGTCGAGACCCTACAGGAGACCCGCGCGAAGCTGACGCCGCTCCAGGTCGAGACCCTGAGAGCGCTTTCAGCTCTGCTGGATCGCTCGACCAACGAGAACGCGGCCTTCGCCAACAGCATCATCAGCCTGGCGGATCAACGCAAGGTCGCCTGGCTCCTGCAGAGCTGACGCCGGCGCGGGGCCGGCGCCAGCAGGCGCGTCAGCGTTCGCGCTCATGCAGCCAGGACACGGCCCGTTGCGCATGGGCGGCGGCCGAGACGATGAAACGCTTGTCGCCGCGCAGGATGGTCAACCAGTGACCGAGATAGGAAGCGTGGTCCTCACGCGGCTCCAGCGCCAGCTTCAGGTCGGCGCAGAGGAAGGCGGCGCCGAGTTCGGCGACGAGTTCTTCGCGGGCGTAGGCTTGGGTCGAGCGGCTGAAGTCGCGGCCGAGACGAGCGGTATGGCCCGTCCAGTGCACGCATTCGTGGCCGAGGGTGGCGTAGTAGCTTTGTGCGTCGTGGAACTGTTCGAACGCCGGCATCTGCACATGGTCCATCGATGGGACGTAGAAGGCCGAGCCGCCGCCATGGCGAACGTCCACGCCGAGCGTCGCGAACCAGGCCTCGACCTGAGCGATCCGGGCGTCCGGATTGACGGCCGGTACGGGCTCCGGCGCATAGCCTTCGCCGAGGCCTTCGATCTGCTCGACGTTGAAGACGGTGTAGGCCTTCAGGAACGGGATGCGGCGCAGCTGTTCCTCGCCGGCGTCGTCGGTCTCCGCGCGCGCCAGAGTGTTGGCGTAGACGACGGTGGCGCCGGTCTCGCCCTTGCGGACGTGGGCGCCCAGGGCCAGCGCCTGGCGGAAGGTCATCCAGGTTGAGGCCTGGAAGCCGCGGGCCATGGCCTCGGACCAGAGCAGAAGGACGTTGATGCCGCTGTAGGCCTCGCCGTTGTGGCGGAGCGGCCGGCTGACGCTGGCGGACGATGTCCAGGGCTGGGTCCAGGGGCGAACGCCCGTTTCCATCTGGGCGATGATCTTTTCGGTGATCCGGCTGTAGAGGTCCGGACGAGCGGGTTCGTTGGGGCGCGACATGGCGGCCTCCGGATGAAGGGGGTTTTGAGGAAGGGCGGCGGCGCCTCAGCGCCGCCGCGGCTCGGTCAGCGGGACCAGATCAGGCTGTGTCCGCCATCGACCTCGACCAGGGAGGCGTAAATCGGGGCGGGGAAGCTGGGGTCGTCGAGCTTGACCGACAGGTAGGCGCGGTCTTCGCGGGACGTCTTCTTCCAGGCGGCGCCGAACTCGGTCTGGCCGGAGAAGATGCGGAAGTCGGGAGCCTTCTCGTCGGTCTTTTCGTTGGCCCGCAGCTGGGCCGACTTGACGTTGAGGGTGAGGGTCTTGATCGAACCGCTGTAGCTGCCGTCCGCTTGCTGGGTGAAGGTGCCGATGGTGGCCATGGAAGTCTCTCCTTGCTGATCTCGGGCCACGCCTGCCGCGGCCTCGATGGCGATCGGCGGGCCGGAGGCCGGACGGCCCGCAGGGCGAGCGCAGGGAGCCCCCGCAGCGGAGCGGAGGACCGGGAGAGAGGCTTTCTTGTTTCGCGAGGAAGGCCGTCAGGCCGGGGAAGAAAGCCGAGCGACCGGTTGCGGCAGCCGACCGGCTTTCGGTCAGATCAGGCCATAGAGAGGCCGCGCAGGCTGGCCTGGAACAGGAGAGCGAACCCCAGCCCCATCCCCCCACTTTTCAAGCGGCCAGGATGCGGGTCGGGATAGTCGCTCAGAACCGCCACCTCGGCTCAGGTCAACGCAGCGCCTGCAGAACCAGATCGACGGCGGCCTTCAGATCCCGAACGATCAAGGAGCCGGACACACGCACCGACCGGATGCCGGCCGCATCAAGACGTTGGCTGACCGATTCGTCCTTTCGCGCCGCCTTGCCGCCCCGGTGGTGCCGCGTGGAGTCGCAGAACACGGCGAGACGTTGCTCGGGAAAGAACATGTCGGCTTCGGTGATCAAGCCGGGCAGGTCTTCCAGATCCTGAGCCCACAGATCGTAGATCGACGGATAGGTCGATCCGTCGTCGAACAGCAGCATCTGCAGGATCGGCGTCAGCTTCTCCCGCAACAATCCCTGCAACAGAAAGAGTTCGATCGGCGACTCGGCGCCCCAGACCCGGCGGGCCTGGAAAGCCTCGAACGGCGAGAACATCAGCCTAGTCCGATGCTTCAGGTACTTCCGGAGGGGTTTCCCCTCGCCCATGCCCAGGTTGACGACCAGAACGTCCTCCGGATCGAAGCCGAGCTGGAGGTAGTACATGTCGGTCACCAGACCGAGACCGTCCGGATAGGCGGCTCGGGGTTTGTCGCCGAGAAAGACCGAGATGGTGCCCCACCCGCCCCAATGGCCGGTGAAGGGGTTGAAATCAACAAAGCAGGGTTCCTGCTGCTGCAGGACGGTGTTTAGGTCGATCTGGCGGACATACTCGGCGTCGACGTTCGACAGGACCGTGCCGCGCTTGTTCGCAGGCACCAGGGAGATGGCGTAGGGCACGCCCAGCATGTCCCCATCGACCTCTCTAAACGCCGCGATGCTGGTCACGACGGAGATCGACTGAAACCGCGTGCCCTTCCGGCGGTACAGGTCCAGTTCGCCCTCCGATGGGCGATCTTCCAGTATGAAGCCCGCCGCCTCCGCCATCTCGCCCGTCAACGGTTGCACGCCGCCCAGGTGAAGCATGCTGAGCTTGATCCAGTCGGGCACGGTGCCGAGGTCGAGCCCGATCGGCAGAGCCGGGATGACGGCATAGTTCGGATCATCGACCAGGTAGGCCGGCCGGTTGTCGATCACGGCACCGGGCCGGTAATCACGTGTCGCCGCCCCGAGCCTCTTCGCGCAACTGGCCGAGCCGCTCTTCGCACACGGCTGTCGCCAGGCCGCGCAACACTTCGACCCGCTCGGTCAGCCAAGCCAATTCCTCGGGGCTGATCTTGTAGTGTTTGGAATAGCGGGCCTTCACATAGGCCTCGCGCAACAGCTCGAAGCAACGGCGCTCAAACTTCGTCTCGCGCGGCCAAGCGTCAGCAAGCCGCCTGTCGATCGCCTCGGCCTTCCTGCGCAGAAAGGCGAGGTTGTGAGCTTTGCCGCTGTAAAGGGTCACCACCAGCAGGATGCAGTGATAAAGGTGCTCGGCGGCCTGATGCAGGCTGAAAGCAGCGAGCTTGTTGTTACCGCGCTCCGCATAGAAGCCTGCCCCGGCTTGGAACTCTTTCGAGCTCCCGGTCCACTCCGCGAAGAACTCCTCCGCCTCAGCCAAGGCCACCTGCGCCTTGATGTCGGCTGGCTTGTGCAGCTTGGTGCCCGGCGTGTCGTAGAGAAGCACCCCTTCACGCAAGATGTCGGCAAAGAAGTACCGCCCACGATCCAACTGCTCGTTCACATCGCCCAAGCTGTGGACGATGATGCTGACCGGCGTGCGGATATCGGGGCCAAGGGGCATCAGACGGTTCTCAGCGTCATGCCAGAACTCGCCGTCGGTCAGGTCTTCATGATCGACCACGACCAGAAGGTCGAAGTCCGAGAAATAGCGCCCGACTGGGTCGTGGACCCAGTCCCCGCGCGCGTACGATCCGTACAGAACGATCTTGAGAATCTTGCCGTTCTTCAGCCGTGCGGCGCGTCGCGTCGCGATCGCCTCCTCGAACGACTCCCGGATCACCTCGACCACCTGCCGCAGTTCCGCCTGCTTGCGCAGCGGCAGATGATCGAGGCTCTTCTTCATCTGCGAGAGTCTCCCCGAACACAGGCACGAGGGCAAGCCTTGCGTTAGGAGGGCGCTCAACTGAGAGTACGCCGCACCCCACATGTGGATGAGTTGACGCGCACTTGCCCCTACATCTGGTGTCGAGTAGCGTACAGGGCCGCGCAGGGCTATCGGGGGTAGGCTTACGCGCGACGGACCTAAGGAAGGGAGCGTCGTGGCGTTATTAACTGTTAGTGAAGCGAGTCGGCCAGATGGCCAAGAAACTCCTTCGACACACGCAGTGCCGACTATGGACGTCGCGCGGTTTATGCGTCTGTTTCAAATGCGCGCGACCCAGGTCATGTGGTTGCTCGGCGCGGGTGCCTCGCGCACAGCCGGCATCAAGACGGCTTGGGATGTCATCTGGGATCTCAAGCACAAACTCTACTGCTCGCAAAAGAAGCTAGCCCTCACGGCCATCACCGATCTGAGCGACTTGGTGGTGCAGAGGAAAATCCAGGATCACTTCGACAGCTTGGGCACATTCCCGCCTGCAGGCGCCGAGGATGAGTATTCGGCTTATTTCGAAGCCGCCTACCCTTCCGCACGCGATCGTCGTCAGTATCTCGACGGCATCATCGAGGAGGCGAAGCCCTCGTTCGGCCACCGCGCGCTCGCGCTGCTGATGCGCGAAAACCTGACCCGGACGGTCTGGACGACGAACTTTGATAAATTGGTCGAGGACAGCGCCGCCAAGCTCTACGAGAGCACCGGCCGGCTAACTGTGGCCGATTTGGGAGAGCCCTCGAAACTGCAGCGCGCGATGCAGGAAAGCCGCTGGCCCGTTCTGGGCAAGTTACACGGCGACTTCCATTCCGACCGCCTCAAGAACACGACTGACGAACTTCGAGACCAGGATGCCGCCATGCGGCAGGCGTTCGTGACCGCTTGCCAAGGCAACGGTCTCGCCGTGGTCGGCTACAGCGGCCGCGATGCGTCGATCATTGCGGCCCTAACTCACGCCATCAACGGAGGCGCAGGCTTCCCTGGGGGCCTGTTCTGGTTCAAGCGGTCCATGGAAGCTCCATTTGACGGCGTCACCACTTTGATGACGGCGGCGAAGGACACCGGCATCGAAGCCTTTTTCATCGAGGTCGAGACGTTCGACGAGTTGATGTCGGACCTGGTACGCTTTCTGCCGACGACCACCGGCAAGGTCGACGCCATCGGCGAAGCCGACCGACCGCGCTTGGGAAAGGCACCCCTCCGCGCCGTCGGCATCAAATTTCCAGTGGTCCGGACCAATGCGCTACCGATCACATCGTGGCCCACGTCCTGCCGACTGGCAGCCTGCACCATTGGAGGTGTTTCGGAGGTAGTCGCCGCCGTGAAAGAGGGCGGCGTCGATCTCGACGTCAATCGCGTCCGCGCCGGAGTTCTGGCGTTCGGTCGGGATGCTGACCTTCGCAAGGCTCTGGCTGCCCACGAGATCACCAGCCTGGAAACCTATGCTATCTCTCCCGCCCGCCTCCACTACGAGAGTGGTGAGCGAACGCTCCTTCGAGACGCTCTTGTCCGAGCGCTGGGTCGGCGCGAGACCCTTACGATCGACCGCCGGGGGCGCCGCGTCCTGCTGCGTCCCGCCCTTGGCGTCGGCACGGCGCCTTTCAACAGGACGATCGCCTGCGTCGAAACCCTGACTGGCATCGTTCCTGGAACATCCGTCGCGTGGAGCGAGGCCTGTGAGATCAGGTTGGATTGGAAGCTCGATGGCCTTTGGCTCCTGTTGGAGCCACGCGTCGTCCTGGAGCTTGACGACGGCATGGCCGACGACATGGTGGCGAAGGCGAAGGACTGGGTGCGCGAACGCCGCGCGCAGCGACGCAACAAGCACTCCAACAGCATGCTGGACGGCTGGATCGAGCTGATCGTCGGCACATCGGACTCACTCCGCCTCCGCGCATTCGGGATTTCAGACGGCGCCGACGCCGACTTCGAGATTGTCCGAACCACCGGCTTCAGCGGGAGGGCTCCGCAATGACCGCCGCTTACAAGCTTCCGGGGCACATCCAGTTCCCCGAACCCGCACTTCGCTTCGGCGGCATGTCCGATCAAAACACCGACCTGCATCCCCTGCTGGGTCTCTCCCGATTCGGCCCTTACAGCCGGGATCGGTTATCGGGAGTCGCCAACCCCATCCGGATCGCGATGATCGCGCCCGCAGGCGGCGTCGATCGGTTGAATCGGTTGATGCAGGAGCTGGAGCAACCGCATCGACCAAAGGAACGGAAGGCATACCTCCCAGACTATCCCGGCTTCTCGAAACTGTTCGGCGTCAGTCTCGCCAAGGCGGTGGGGCCGACCGCCATCGAACTTCCGGCGGATTTACAGAAACAGATGGCGGCGTCGCCTCGTCCGCACCAAGTGCTGGCCGATGCGATCACCCGAGCCCTTTTCGCGCTCCGCAATGTCCGGACGGAGTTCGACATCGTCTTGATCCATGTCGATCGAAGCTGGTCGGATGGCTTCCGGACCACCGACGGCGAGGACTTCGACCTACGACACCATCTCAAGGCCATCGCCGCCTCGGAGGGCATCTGCATCCAGATCGTCCGAGATGAAGGCGCTTTGGGCTACTATTGCCGGTGCAGTGTCGCCTGGCGACTAGGCGTCGCACTTTACACAAAGGCCGGCGGGACGCCGTGGGTGCTGGCCGATGTCGAGCCAGGAACCGCCTTCATCGGCATAGATTACGCCATGCGGTCGGATGCGGGTCCGGCGTCGCGCTACGCCATCTGCTGCAGTCAGGTCTTCGACGCGGAAGGCTCCGGAATGGAGTTCGTCGCCTATGAAGCCAACGATGTTCGCATGTTCGGCAAAAACCCGTTCCTGCGCCGCGACCAGATGCTGAAGGTCATCTCCCGGAGCCTTCTGATCTACCAACGCAAGCACGCTGGCCAGTCCCCGCGACGTATCGTCGTCCACAAGAACACTGAGTTCAAACCCGAAGAGGTTGAAGGTTGTTTCGACGCGCTTCCGCGCACGGACGCGATCGACCTCGTGCATGTCCAGCAGAGCAGTGGCTGGCGAGGGATGCATATTCCCGAGCCCAGAAAGCCGCATGGCTATCCGGTTCATCGCGGCACGGCCCTTCAGCTGGGAGCCTACGAAACGCTTCTTTGGACCCAAGGCAACCTTCCAGCAGTCGCCAACGACCGTGACTACTTCAAGGAGGGCAAGGGCATTCCGGAGCCGCTGATGCTCGTGCGGTACGCGGGTAATGGGTCGATGGATGATCTGTGCCGCCAGACCCTCGGGCTCACGAAGATGGATTGGAACAACGATGGCCCCTACGATCGGCTGCCGGTGACGCTCAACTTCGCCCAAACCTTGGCGAAGGTTGTTGTCCGAATGCCAACGCTTGAGCCCCGATCTTATCCGTTCCGACTGTTCATGTAACCTGAAGGCTGGTGACATTGAGCCGGCCAGTCGGCTGGTGCCACTATACCCGACGCCCGTCATTTGGCCTTGCCGGGAATGAAGTCGGTGCCCGACTAGCGACGGATGCCCAATCGTCCGCCCAACAGGCGGTGGGTACCGGCCCCTCAAGGTCCGCGACATGACGCCCGAAGAGAAGATCACCGCTGCGACGTGATCAGGAAGACGCCCGCTCTAAGTCATAACCGACAAAAGGCCGCGCGCCCCCAAAGGGCGCGCGGCTAGTTTTTCAAGGGCGCCTACTCGGCCGCGAAGGAATAGCCGTCGTCATCCGGCGTCGATGCGTCACCCTGCGGCGTCTCCGGCTCGGGCACGGCCGTCCGCAGCAGCGGCGGCAGCCAGCCCTTGCCCGCGATCAGGGTCTCCGCCGCCTCGGCCAAGTCCGCCTTTTTCATGCCGGCGATGCGGTCAGCGTCGGGCTTGGAGACGCCCTCCTCCACCGCCTCCAGCACCCGCGCCTTGGACACCCGACCGAAGTAGGACGCGGCCGTCGCCGTCCACGTCGTGGTCATGTCCAGCCCGAGCGCTGTCGCCAGCACCTCGGCGTGGCCCCACGCCCCCGGCCTGCGGTCGTGCGGGTCGCGGACGGCGTTGACTGTCAGCGAGGCGCAATGCGCCAGCAGGTCCAGCAGTTCCGAGGGCGGCATGGCCGCCAGCGCCGCCCAGAGGTCGCGGGCGGCGTTGGGCAGGCGCGCGGCCCACGCCTCGCCGCGTTCGGCGATGCGCCGTCCGGCGGGGCCTTCGCCGACGCCGGGCGCATACCGCTCCAGCCCCATGACGCCCAGCCGGACCTGCAGCACGGTCGGCTGGTCATAGGGCGGATAGAAGGCCTGCAGGGCGAAGGCATGGACCACCACCGTGAGGGCCGTGCTGGCATCCGCCGCCAACGCGTCACGCAGGCCTGCCGTGCGATGGGCGGTCAGGTCGAGCACCAGCTTCTCGGAGAGCGGCGCCAGCCCCTCGTCCGCGCCCGGTTCGGCGCCTTCCCCGTCCCCAACCGGGGCGTTGTCCTCCGCCTCGCCGCCGCCTTCGGCGTCGGCTTCCGCCGTCTCCTCCGGCTCCGGCAGGGCGTCCTCCACACTGACCAGACCGCGCTCGAAGCGGGCCACGCCGTCATGACCGAGAGTGACGACCACGCCCGCCCGCGCCAGATCGTCGGGCCGATAGGCGAAGTCCGGGCCAAAGGCCTGCAAGGCCTCGTCGATCTTCTCCAGCCGGGCGTCCACCTCCGGCGGCAGCACCTCGGCGGCGTCCGTCTCCGAGACGAGCCGGTCATACTCCTCCGACAGGGCGGCGACCGCCGCCACATCCTCCGCCGACCGCGCGACCGCCTCTGGATAGACCCGGCCCAAACCGAGGCCGTGCGGGAAGTCCACATGGGCCTGCGCCCACTTCCAGCCCTCCTGCGTCCGGACCTCCTCCGCAAGACCGGCCAGCTTGTCGGCGACCAGCCGGTCGAGCAGGACCACGTCTTCCAGCCAGCCGCCGCCGTCCTCGGTGAAGAGGTCGCGCAGCACCGCCCCGCCCGCCTCGGCGTAGGCCTCGACGCCGACGAACCGGACCCGCCGATCCTCGACCGGAACCTTGGCCTCGGTCATGGCGCGGCGGATGGCGTAGGCGGGCGTATGCGGCCCGATCTGGTCGAACACCTGCCGCTGGCGCTCATGGTCCTCGCTGACCGCGAAGGCCATCAGCTGGTCCAGGGTGACGCCGCCGCCGCGATAGGCGGCGATCAGGTCCGGGGCGACCGCGCCGAGCCGCAGCCGCTGGCGCACGACGTGGGCCGAGACGCCGAAGCGAGCGGCGATCTCCTCCGGCCCGTAACCCCGTTCCTCGGCCAGCCGCCGGAAGGCCTCGAACTGGTCGGCGGGATGCATGGCCTCGCGGGTGACGTTCTCGTCGAGGCTGATCTCATGGGCGTCGTTGTCGGCGTCCACGATCACCCGCACCGGATGGGTCCGCTTGATCTGTTTGCGCTTGGCCAGCAGCCGCAAGGCCTGACGGCGCCCCTCACCGATGGTGACGAGGTAGGCGCCGGTGGGCGCGCCCTCCCCGTCCCGCTCGATCTCGACCACGGGCGGCTGCAACACCCCCTTGGCCTTGATCGAGGCGGCGAGCGCCTCGATGGTCGCAAGCGCGTGCGGGGTCTTCCTCGCGTTCCTCGGCGAGCCCTTGAGCCGGTTGAGCGGCACGCTAATCTCCGCGCCGTGTTCCGGCGCGGTGGCGATGGTTTCGATGGGTTGAGCAGTCATGTCTGCCTCCTTTGGGCATGGGTTGCAGGCACGCGAGGCGCGCGCCTGAAACCCTGCCCGTCGGCGAGACCAGGGTAGCAAAGGCCAGGGCGGACCGGCCGGAGGGGGATCGCCCGGCCTGCACAAGCCTGAACGGCGTGCGAACCCTGCTCCCCGTCGCCGGCGCGGAAGGTCGGGGAGACCGGCCGGTCCGGCGGCGCAGCCGCTTCACCCTGGCCTGCGCGAGGGCGGAGCCCTTAGCCCTTGCTGACAATGATATCCACAGCTGACATTTTTTCATCCTGTTGACATTTTCGCGTATTCGCCCATCATCACGTCGTCACCGTCGGAGCGAACATGACCCCTTGGGAACACCACGCCGGACTCGCCCGCGATCGTCTGGTCACGATCGCCAAGCTCATTGAGCGTGGGCGCAACCACGCCCTCGACCGGTTCGATCCCAGCATCGGCTGCACGCCCTGGACCGTGGGTTGCGAGGCCTTCGCCTTCCAGAAATTCGAGATCGAGACCGCCACAGCCGACATCGATTGGCTCGAGGTGCTGGATCCCACCATGCAATTTGTGTTCAGCATCGGCGGCGTGCCGGTCCGGTTCTATCGCGGCGAACCGGACGACCCCACCGCGCGCACCCTCAAACAGTCCTTCTCCGAACTGAAACAGCTCAGCCTCTTCGGCGCGGACGAATTGGTGAAGCTGACGGCCGAGCCGGCTTACCGCTTCGCCATCGAAACCGACGTCGATGGGGCGTTGACGGCGATCACCTTCGTGGTGCTCGCGGGCGAAACGCCTGTCCTGACCTGGCAAGTCCCGCTCGACGAACCGGTGACCAAGGTGTCGCCGCTCTGGGTCGAAGGCAGCGAGGGCGTGGAACTGCCCGCCCCCACGATCGGAATTGCCGCAAGGAAGAAGAAGGACGGTACGACCGAATGATCGGGCGTGCGGTCAGCATTCGGGTAAGGGACGGTCGTTAGACCGACCGATCATGGAAACCAAGTCTAAGATCGCGGGCGAGCAATTGCGGCTCGCCCGGCTGGCGCACGGCTATTCCCTCGAAGAGGTCGGCGAGCTCGTCGGCGCTACCCGCCAGTTCATCCACCAGTTGGAGACCGGCGCCCGTTCAGCATCCGATGACCTGGTCGAGGCGCTTGCCGACGTCCTTGGCGTCACCACAGTTTTCCTGGCTGAACCGATCCCATCCACTGTCCGGCCGGAACAGTGTCACTTTCGCGGCCACGTCACCCGGCCGGCTTCCGTTACTAGCCAGGTGCTCGCTCGCGGGACGCTGCTCGATAGGTTCGTCGCGGCCATCGAAGATCATCTGCAACTCCCCGACGTGTCGTTTCCAGACCTTCCGGCAGCGACCGCCGAGGAGATCGAGCACGCCGCCGAGGAGGCTCGACGCTACTGGGGTTTGGGCACGACCGGACCGATCACGAGCATGATGCGCGTGGTCGAGAACGCCGGGGCGGTGGTCACCTATTTTGGCGACCTTTCAGAGCGTGTGGACGCGTTCTCGATGGACCGTCGCCGCCCTATCATCGTGCGGAGTTCGCTTAAGGAAAGTCTCTGTCGCCAGCGGTTCGATTTCGCCCACGAATGCGGCCATCTGATCATGCACCGCGGCCTGCAGACCGGCGACCGAGCGACCGAGGACCAGGCGCACCGGTTCGCCAGTGCATTCCTGTTCCCGCGAGGGGCCGTGCTGAGGGAGTTCCCGCGCGGGCGGACCATCAATTGGAAGGCCCTGTTCGAGCTCAAGCTGCGATGGAAGATGTCCGCCCGGGCGCTGGTGCGGCGCGGTTACGATCTGGGTCTGTTATCGCCGGCCCAGTACCGGACGGCGAACATCCATCTGGTCAAGACCGGTCAGGCCAAAATCGAGACCTACGATAACGACGGCACCCTGCCCGTTGAACAGCCTGAACTGCTGCCGTCAGCCCTGAATGCGCTGACTGACGTCGCACAAGGGGGCGCAGCTGCGGTCGGCGGCGAAATTGGACTTACGCCTAGGATGCTTGAGTTGATCACGGGCTCACATATTCCGGATCCTGACCCATCATTCGATGATCCTAAGGTCGTGCGTCTCCGACCGATCTAAGCGCCGCTCTTCGGTGGTGGCCCGTAATCTCACGGACGGAAGGCTCCCACTGGCTCCTTCGCAGGCTTTCGGATTCGATTCTCCCCTCACAGGAGTATTCGACATGGCCCAAAACGACCCGCCCCTCCGGCGCACGATCAAGAAGCCTCAGCTCCACCAGATGGTGCCGCTGGCGGACAGCACCATCTGGGAGATGGAGCGGCGCGGCGAGTTCCCGAAGCGCTTCCTGCTAACTCCGCGCTGCGTCGTGTGGGATTTGGCCGAGGTCGAAGCCTGGCTGGCGGTGCGCCGCTCGCAGCCGATCGTCCGCGCGACGCCGCCCGACGTGCACAAGCGTCGCTCCCGCCCGGTCAGAGCCGCGGATCGAAGCGAGGCCCGGCCGTTTCCGGGATGACCAGTACCGGCGTGTATGGCCTCCCGTCCTCCCAGGCCTCGACGGCGTTCGACCACTCCTGGGCCATGTGCCGGCGCTGAGCCTCGAACTCGGCCTTGTTGTAGACGCCGCGCGAGGAGCGCTCTTCGTGGGCCAGGCACTTCTCGATCCAGTCCGAGTTGAAGCTCATCTCGTGCAGCAGGGTCGAGGCCGTCCGCCGAAGGTCGTGGACCGTGAAGGGCTCAAGCGGCAGGCCCTTCTCCCGGGCCCTATCGGCGATGGCGGTGGTCACCCGGTTGAAGGTCGCCCGCGACATCGGCGCGTCGGCGTCGTAGCGCGACGGCAGGATGTAGCGGGAGTTTCCGGCGCAGGTCTTCAGCGCGATCAGGATGTCCAGCATCTGGGTCGACAGATAGACGTTGTGCGGTCGCGAGCGCTTCATCCTCTCTTTGGGGATCGACCAGACGGCGTTCTCGAAATCGACCTCGTCCCAGGTTCCATCCTGCAATTCGCTCTTCCGCACCATGCTGAGCAGGATGAACTTGAGCCCAAGCCGGATGGTCGGAAGCGTCGCCACATTGCCGAGCAGGCCCAGCATGATCCGGATTTCGGTTGGCGACAGCGACCGGTCCCGCGGCCGGAAGGTGGCGATCGACGCCGGCCCGACCCCGTCGGCCGGGTTGTCGATCTTCTCGCCGTGCAGGATGGCCCAGGCGTAGATTTGCTTGACGATGTCGCGGACGTGGATGGCGGTCGCCGGGGCGCCGCGGTCGACGATGGTCTTGCAGTGTGTCCGCAGGTCGTCGGGCGTGATCTCGCTCAGAAGCCGGCTGCGCCAGGTCGGCAGCACCTCGCGATTGAAGATGGCGCGCCGCATGTTGCGGGTGCTGTCCGCCATGGGCGCATGGTCCATCCACTTCTGGGCCACGATACCGAAGTTCCGCGCCTCCTTGAGGCGGCGCTTGGCGCGCTGCTTCTCCAAGGCCGGAGACACCCCGTCGGCGATCAACCGCTTCGCTTCGATCACCTTTTCCCGCGCCTTGGCGAGCGACAGACCGGCAGGCCCGTAAGAGCCGAAGGTCACGGTCTCCCGCCGGCCGTTGAAGCGGTAGTCGTAGCGAAATGCGATCCCGCCGGCCGGCGAAACCAGGACGTACAAACCGTCCCTGTCGGTCATTTTATAAGGCTTTGATTTCGCGCGGATATTCCGCAATGCAGCGTCCGTAAGCATGAAAACTCCCACCAAAATACCGTCAGGCCGTTTCGGGGGCTTTCGAGCTCCATTTCCCCTTTTAAATCCGGAACTTGGTCCGAAAAAATACCGTCAGGCCCGCTTCATCGGGGTGACGGTATGGGCGCCAGGCCGTACGGACAACGGGGAGCCATACCGTCAGAAATGACGGCATCACGGTTTCGAGACCCTCCGAAAGGCTCCGAAGGGTTGCGAGAGAATTCACTTTTTTGTCAGCGACTTACGGGGGTATCCGGAAGCGGTTTCGAAAGGCTCCGAAAGGCCCGGACTATTCCCACTCAATCGTCCCCGGCGGTTTCGACGTCACGTCGTAGACCACCCGGTTCACGCCACGCACCTCGTTGATGATCCGCGTCGCCGTCTTGCCAAGCACCGCCCAGGGAAACTCGTAGAAGTCGGCGGTCATCCCGTCGGTCGAGGTCACCGCCCGCAAGGCCAGGACGTTCTCATAGGTGCGGGCGTCGCCCATCACCCCGACGGTCTTGACCGGCAGCAGCACGGCGAAGGCCTGCCAGATCTCGTCATAGAGGCCGGCCTTGCGGATCTCGTCCAAATAGATGGCGTCGGCCTGCTGCAGCACCGTGACCTTCTCGCGCGTGATCTCGCCGGGAATGCGGATGGCCAGACCCGGCCCCGGGAAGGGATGACGACCGACAAAGTCCGGATGCAGACCCAGCTCAACGCCCAGCGCCCGGACCTCGTCCTTGAACAGTTCGCGCAGCGGCTCGACCAGCTTCAGCTTCATATAGTCGGGCAGGCCGCCGACGTTGTGGTGGCTCTTGATCACCGCGCTGGGACCGCCCCGGGCCGAGACGCTCTCGACCACGTCCGGATACAGGGTTCCCTGGGCCAGGAACTCCGCGCCGTCGATCCTGGCGCTCTCGGCGTCGAAGACGTCGATGAACAGCTTGCCGATGGTCTTGCGCTTGGTCTCGGGGTCGGAAACCCCTTCCAGGGCATCGAGAAACTGATCGCCCGCGTCCACATGGATCAGCGGGATGTTGTAGTGATTGCGGAACAGGCTGACGACCTGATCGCTCTCGCCGTGCCGCATCAGGCCGGTATCGACATAGACGCAAGTCAGCTGGTCGCCGATCGCCTCATGGATCAGCACCGCCGCCACAGAGCTGTCGACCCCGCCGGACAGGCCGCAGATCACCCGCCCCTTGCCGACCTGATCGCGAATGCGGGCAATCGCCTCGTCCTTGAACCGGGCCATGGTCCAGTCGCCGCTCAGGCCGGCGATCAGATGGGTGAAGTTCCACAGCAGGGTCTTGCCGCGCGGGGTGTGGACCACCTCGGGGTGGAACTGCACCGCATAGATCTTGCGCGCCTCATCGGCGATGGCGGCGAATGGCGCGCCGTCGCTGACGGCGATGACCTCGAAGCCCGGCGGCAGGGCCGTGACCCGGTCGCCATGGCTCATCCACACCGGTTCACGATGGCCGACGGCGCCGATGCCCTCGAACAGGGCGCTGTTCTTGCGGATCTCGATCTCGGCCCGGCCGAACTCGCGATGATGTCCCGCCTCGACCTTGCCGCCCAGCTCGGCGCAGATGGTCTGTTCGCCGTAGCAGATGCCCAGCATCGGCACCCCGGCCTCGAACAGGGCGGAGTCGGCACGGGGGCTCTCGGCCTCGGTGGTGCTGGCCGGCCCCCCCGACAGGATGATCGCCGCCGGCTTCAGGGTCGCCAGCGCCTCGACCGCCTTGTCGTAGGGATGGATCTCGCAATAGACGCCGCTCTCGCGAACCCGGCGGGCGATCAACTGGGTCACCTGGCTGCCGAAATCGACAATGAGAACGGACTGGTGGTTCATGACTTTCTTTCCAGCAGGGCCGCGAAGAAGCCGTCCGTGCCGGCCTTGCGGGGAGTCAGTCGCAGGTGGCCCTGCGGCGTCAGATAATCGGGGAATACGTCCAGCTTGCGGGCCTTGAACGCCTTGTTGCGCTCGATAAAGGCCGCCACCTGGTCCTCATTCTCCTCGGCGAAGATCGAGCAGGTCACATAGATCAGCCGGCCGCCCGGCTTGACGAAGCCACTGGCCTGATCGAGCACCTTGCGCTGCTCGTTCAGTCGCCGCTGCAGGGCGTCGGGGCTCAGTCGCCATTTGGCGTCCGGGTGACGCCGCCAGGTGCCCGAACCGGTGCAGGGCGCATCGACAAAGACCAGATCCATGGTCTCTTCCAGCCCGGACAGCGGCTCCTTGTTCAGCGGCGTGCGCAGCTCGAGATTGGTCACCCCGGCTCGGGTCGCCCGCGGGATGACGTCGGTCATCCGGCGCGCATCGCTGTCATAGGCGTAGATCTTGCCGGTATTGGCCATGGCCGCGGCCAGAGCCAGGGTCTTGCCCCCGCCGCCGGCGCAGTAGTCCAGCACCTGCTTGCCTTTGAGGTCGCCGGCACAGGCCGCCGCCATCTGGCTGCCCAGGTCCTGAACCTCGAACCAGCCCATGGCGAAGGAGGGGTGGATCTCCACCGCCGCCGCGCGCTCAGCGGCCGCCGGGGCCGGAACCCGCAGGGCGTCAGGCAGCATGCCGGCCGGCTCGGCGCCCATGCCCTCAAGAGCTTTCAGCACCTCGTAGGAATCGCTCTTCAGCCGGTTGACCCGCAGATCGACCGGCGCCCGCTGGGCGAACGCCACGCCCTCGGCGACGCGATCCTGGCCGAAGGTCCGGGCCATGCTGGCCTCGATCCAGTCGGGATAGTCGCCCTGGATGTCCGCCTTGGCGCCCTTCAGCGCCGCCGGCGACGTCAGGCCCTTGATCTCGGCCTCGGTCAGCGGCGCCGGACCATGCGGATCGTTGCAGGCCTCGCTGATCCGGTCGAGGTCCCAGTCCCAGATGTGTCCCAGCGCCGCCAGGCAGCGCGCCCGGTTGCTCTCGTCGCCCATCTGGTAGGCCAGCGACCGATTGCGCCGCAGCACATCCAGCACCAGCCCGGAGACCCAGGCCCGGTCCTTGGAGCCCGCGTAGCGCGCCCCGTCGCTCCAGGTCTTCAGCGCCTGCCGGATCGGCTTGTGACGCAGTTCGATGTCGTCGAGGACCTGAATGGCCGCCGCGATCCGTCCACCGTCCCGCACCTAGTTGGAGCCCTGGTAGTTGGGGGCCTCCCGGGTGATCATCACGTCGTGGACGTGGCTTTCGCGAAGGCCGGCGTTGGTGATGCGAATGAACTTCGCCCTTTCCTGAAGCTGGGCGATGTCGGGCGCGCCGACATAGCCCATGGCGGCCCGCAGACCGCCGACCAGCTGGTGGATGACCGGAGCGATCGGTCCCTTGTAGGGGGTCTGACCCTCAATGCCTTCCGGCACCAGCTTGTGTGTTTCGCTGACTTCCTTCTGGAAGTAACGGTCGGCGCTGCCGCGGGCCATGGCCCCCAGCGAGCCCATGCCGCGATAGCTCTTGTAGGAGCGGCCCTGATAGAGAAACACCTCGCCGGGCGCCTCATCGGTGCCGGCGAACATCGATCCCATCATCACCGCAGACGCCCCGACGGCGATGGCCTTGGCCAGATCGCCGGAGGACTTGATGCCGCCGTCAGCGATTACCGGCACGCCGGTGTCCCTGGCCGCCCGCGCCGAGTCGGCGATGGCGGTCAGTTGCGGCACGCCGACGCCGGCGACGATACGGGTGGTGCAGATCGAGCCGGGACCGATCCCGACCTTAACCGCGTCGGCGCCGGCATCGATCAGGGCCCGCGCCCCGTCATAGGTGGCGACATTTCCGGCGATGATCTGGACCTGGTTGGTCTCGCGCTTGATGCGCTCGACCGCCCGGCTGACCTGTTCGGAATGGCCGTGGGCGGTGTCGATGATGATCACGTCCACACCGGCGTCGACCAGAGCCAGCGACCGCTCGAATCCGGCGTCCCCGACGGTCGAGGCGGCGCCGACCAGCAGCCGGCCCTTCTCGTCCTTGGCGGCCAGCGGATAGGCCTGGGCCTTCTCCATGTCCTTGACGGTGATCAGGCCGACGGCCCGGCCTTCTTCGTCAACGACGATCAGGCGCTCGATCTTGTGCAGCCGCAGCAGGTTCTGGGCTTCAGCCTGACCCATGCCCTCGGCGACGGTGATCAGTCCCTTGGTGGTCATCAGCTTCGAGGCCGGGGTCGCCGGGTCGATCTCGAACCGCATGTCGCGGTTGGTCAGAATGCCGACCAGCTTGCCGGTATCGGGCTCAACCACCGGGAATCCCGAGATTTTCCGCTGCGCCTTGATCTCCAGGATCTCGGCAAGCGTGGTCCCCGGATTGATGGTCAGCGGGTTGATGACCATGCCGCTTTCATAGCGTTTGACCTCGCGCACCTGGTCAGCCTGCTCATCAACCGTAAGGTTGCGGTGCAGGATTCCCATGCCGCCGGCCTGGGCCATGGCGATGGCCAGCCGGCTTTCGGTCACTGTATCCATCGCAGCCGACACCAAAGGGATGTTCAGCCCGATTTCACGCGTCAATTTTGTTCCGGTCGAAACCTGGGTCGGCATCACCGCCGAAGCACAGGGTTCAAGCAAAACATCGTCGAAGGTAAGTCCTTCGCGGATCTCCATGAGACTCTCCGTTTTGCGGGCGCGGTATCGGTTAGGCCGGGTGTGAAGTCAACCGGAGTCAGGCGCGGCCGGCGCGCCTGGGATTGTTTTCCCCGCAGTGTGGCCGGCCGGTCCGGTGGTGTGCGTCCGAAGCCTCACTTCCCCGTCGTCGGGAGGAGGTCCGCCCCTTGAGCGCCATGAACCGCTGCAAAACGCGGGTCCGGAACAGCTTGTCAGTTCAGCTGTTCAACAGGTCCCCCGCGCTTGCAGGAGATTGCACAATGCACACCAGCAATGATCACGCGGTCAAGCTTCTCAACAGCCTGATCGAAACCACTCTCGACAGCGCCAATGGCTACAAGGAGGCCGCTGAGAATGTCGAAAGCAGCGAGTACAAAAGCATGTTCTCGGAACGGTCGGCTCGCCGGATGGAACTGACCCGCCGCCTGCAGTCGGAGGTCCGCACGTTCGGCGGCGAGCCCGAGGACGATCAGTCCCTCGCCGGCAAAATGCACAACAAGTTCGTTGATCTGAAGACCGCCCTCACCGGCGGCCCCAACGACAAGGGAGTCATCGACGAGGTCGAGCGCGGCGAAGACGTTATCAAGGCCAAATACGAAAAGGCGACCCAGGACGACGAACTGCCGCCCGGCCTGCGGTCGGTCATCGCCGACGCCTATCGCTCTGTAAAACAGGATCACGACGACATCAGCCGCATCAAACACGCGATGCACTGACCAATCCGCCCCTTCGGTCTACCGAGGCCGGAGGGGCATTGCTCTCAGGGTCCCTTGAACCCCGTCGCCGCCAGAAAGACCTCAGAGCTGTCAGCCCGGCTGGCCTTGGGCTTGATGTGCTGGACGGTCTTGAAGTGCTTTTTCAGCTGGGCGATCACCGCCGCCGTCTCGCCGCCCTGGAAGGCCTTGGCGATGAACGAGCCGCCGGGCTTCAGCACCGTCACCGCGAACTCCACCGCCAGCTCGATCAGCCCGACAATGCGGATGTGATCGGTCTCCCGATGGCCGACTGTGTTGGGCGCCATGTCGGACAGCACGATATCCGGCTGACCGCCGAGCAGTTCAATCAGGTGCGGTCCGCAGGCCGGATCGGTGAAATCCATCTGGATGATGGTCGCAGGGCTCAGGGGATCGACCGGCAGCAGGTCAACGCCGACCACCGGCCCCGCGCCGCGCTCCAGCGCGATCTGGATCCAGCCGCCCGGCGCACAGCCAAGATCGATGATCTTGGTGCCTTTCTTGATCAGCTTCAGCTTGTCGTCGATCTCGCTCAGCTTGAAGGCCGCGCGGCTGCGATAACCCTTGGCCCGCGCTTCGGCCGAAAAGGGATCGTTGATCTGCCGCTCCAGCCACGCCTGCTGGCTGGGGGTCCGCTTGTAGGCCGTTTTCAGCCGCGCGGGTTTGTGGCGACCGGCCTCCAGCCCACCGGACGGCGGGCGCACCATACGGCGGCGGGGCGGGGGCTCTTCATCACTCATGCCGCCGCTTCTACAGTGCGACGGCCCCGACCGCCACGTCGGCGTCGTCGGGGCTTCTGGTCGCTCATCAGGCTCATCAGTATGCCTTCCCGCAGCCCACGGTCGGCGACCCGCACCCGCGAGCAGGGCCACAGCTCCTGAACCGCCTGCAGAATGGCGGCGCCGGCCAGCACCAGATCAGCCCGGTCCGGTCCGATACAGGCCTGGGCCGCCCGCTCCGACGGCGTCTGCTGGATCAGCCGATCGGCGGCAGCCTCACACTGGTCGCGGGTCATCCACATGCCGTCGACCTGGTTGCGGTCATAGCGCGGCAGATTGAGATGCAGACCGGCCAGACTGGTGATCGCCCCGCTGGTGCCGACCATATGGGCGCGGTCGGCCTGGAAGGTCTCGCGCAGGGGATCGGCGTGCGGGAAGGCCTCGATGACCTCTTTCACCGCTTCGACCATCGACCGATACCAGCCTTCCGGCGCCTTCTCCCCTTCCGGGAATCGCTCGGCCAGGGTGACCACCCCGATCGGAATCGACAGCCACGCCTTGATCGGCAGCCGCCAGGGCGCGAAATCCCGGGGCTTGGCGTCCAACCCCCTGCCCCGCATGTCGACCCAGGAGAGCTCGGTGGAGCCGCCGCCGACGTCGACCACCAGCGCCGCCTCGGCCTCACGGTCCAGCAGGTTGACGCACCCGGCCACGGACAGCTGCGCCTCTTCCTTCGGCGGAATGATCTGCAGCTTCAGGCCCGTTTCGGCCGCCACCTTCTCGATGAAGGCCGGGCCGTTCTCGGCGCCGCGGCAGGCCTGGGTGGCGATCGCCCGGAACCGGACGCAGCGCCGCCGCCGCACCTTTTCCGCACAGACGGTCAGGGCGGCCATGGCCCGCTCCATCGCCGCCTCGGACAGACGCCCGGTCTGGCTGAGGCCTTCACCGAGGCGAACGATTCGGGAATAGGCTTCGACCACCCGGAATCCCCCGGGCGTCGGCGTGGCCACCAGCAGGCGGCAATTGTTTGTGCCCAGGTCGAGCGCCGCATAACACGGCGGCCCGCCTGACCCGCGCGACCCGCTCTGGGGCCGCCCGCGGGCGCTTGGCGCCTCCGACATGGTTGTCACCTGTCTGCGCAGACGCCGAGGATCGACGTCTGGTTTCAAGACGACCTTAGACCACCGATCCGCCTTCCGGAAGGCTCGGGTCGGTATGGCTTGGGGTTGTCAGCCAACGGTGGATCACTACGTTCAGCTTTCAGTCAGGCGAGAGGCGTAAACTATGGCTATTATGGATACACGGCTCGCCAAATTCGCGCTCGGACAGGTCGTCCGCCACCGGGTTTTTCCCTTTCGCGGCGTGATCTTCGACGTCGATCCGACCTTTTCCAACACCGAGGAATGGTGGAATTCGATTCCCGAGGAAATCCGTCCGGTCAAGGATCAGCCCTTCTATCACCTGCTGGCCGAGAACGATCAGAACACCTACGTCGCCTACGTCTCCGAACAGAACCTGCTGCCTGACGACAGCGGCGAGCCGGTCGGCCACCCGCATACGGCCCTGATCTTCGACGGCTTCCAGAACGGCCAGTACAATGTCCGCCCCAGGGTGGCGCACTGAGCCGACAGTCCGGCTGAAAATTCCTTTCGCCAGAGCGCTTCTCACACCCCGAATCCGGCGGAACTTTCCCCTGCGTGCGGCGTAACCTCTGGTCATGAGCGCAGATGGCTTCCTTTCCGATCCGCCTCCGGGCGCGCGGCCCGACTGGACGATTGACCAGGGCTGGGCCGCCTACACGGCCGAAGACCACGCCACCTGGGATATTCTCTACGAGCGTCAGGCGGCCATGCTGCCCGGCTATGCCTGCGACGAATTCCTGCATGGCCTCGACGCGCTCAATCTGCACCGCGGCGGCATCCCCGACTTCGAGGTGATCAATGTCGATCTCCAGCGACTGACCGGCTGGAGTGTCGTCGCCGTGCCGGGCCTGGTGCCCGACGCGGTGTTCTTCGACCACCTGGCCAACCGCCGCTTTCCCGCCGGCCAGTTCATCCGCAGGCCCGATCAGCTCGACTATCTGCAGGAACCGGACATCTTCCACGATGTCTTCGGCCATGTGCCGATGCTCACCGATCCGGTCTTCGCCGACTATATGGAAGCCTACGGCAAGGGCGGCCAGCGGGCGCTGGGCATGGGCCGGCTGCACAACCTCGCCCGCCTCTACTGGTACACGGTCGAGTTCGGTCTGCTGGAGACGCCCAAGGGTCTGCGCATCTACGGCGCCGGCATCGTCTCCTCCCGCACCGAGTCGGTCTTCGCCCTGGAAGACCCCTCCCCCAACCGGCTGGGCTTTGATCTGGTCCGCACCATGCGAACCCCCTACCGGATCGACGACTTCCAGCAGGTCTATTTCGTCATCCCGTCCCTGCAGGCCCTGCTCGACGCCACCCTTCAGGACTTCGGGCCGATCTACGCGGCCGTGGACAGCGCCGAGGACATCCCGATCGACGCCATCGTCCCGGACGATCGCGTCTTCACCACCGGCACCCAGGCCTATGCGACGGCCGGCGGGCGGTTGGGCTAACCACCCTGCGTCCTTCGACACGCCCGCCGTTGCGGGCTACTCAGGATGACGGCGTGGGGAGCCCCCAAAAAGTATCGTCATGCTGAGTAGCGGTCGCAGACCGCGTGTCGAAGCACGCACAACGCCTAACGCTGGAACGGATAGAAGTCCGAGCCCAGCCCCATGATCTGCGTCAGCTCATCCAGCGCCGTCCGGCTCTCGACCAGCAGGGCCGGATCGGCCAGGTCTGCGGGCAGCAGCCGGTCGCGGTAGCGCTGGCCGGCCCAGGTCTCCAGCCGCATCTGCAGGGCCGGATCAAACCGCTGGCCGGGGTTGGTCGCCTCAAGCTCCTCGCCGGTCAGCACCACCCGCAGCCGCAGACAGGCAGGCCCGCCGCCGTTGCGCATCGACTGGCGGACGTCGACATACTCCACCCGCCCGATGGGCCCATTGCCGCTGACCAGCCCCTCCGCCGCCGCATGGGCGCGCGGGGTCTCCGCTGTCTCCATCGGGGCGATCAGGGTCAGGCGGTCCTCGCCGGGCAGGGAGACCAGCATCGAGTTGAACAGATAGCTCTTCACCGCCTCGCCCAGCGGCAGATCGGCCTCGGCGATCTCGACAAACACCGGCTCAAAGCCCCCCCCATGATTCTGAGCCGACGCGCGCACATCGGCGATCATCGCGTCCCGGTCCTCGAACGCCGCTTCATGGAAGAACAGGCAGGTCTTCGCCCCGACGCAGACCACGTCATTGTGGAACACCCCCGCCTCGATGGCCGCCCGGGCCTGACGGGCGAACACCGCCCCGCCCGCGCCATGCCGCCGCTGCACCGCCTCGAAGGCCTGCAGGGTCTGGCGGGCCGGATAGCGCCCGGCCCAGGGCTCCCAGGCGTCGCGGCCATAGACGAACAGATTGACCCCCGCCTCGCCATGGTCGGCGCACAGCCGCACATGGTTGGCCGCGCCCTCGTCGGCGAAGTGCGACTGGGCCGGCAGCGGGTCGTGCACCGCGAACCGCGCCTCGTCAGGGAACAATCGCCGCAGCGAGCGCGTGGTCTGCTCGCCCTCAAGACTGCGGTGGAGGTTGGTCAGCAGGTTGGCCGGCGTGAAATGCACCCGCCCGTCAGCGGCGTCGGCGGAAGGGGTCACCGTCGCCGCATTGGCCGCCCACATGGCGCTGGCCGAGCTGGCGGTGTTGAGCAGTTCCGGCGCCGTCCGCGCCGCCGCCTCGATCACCGCCGCGTCCGTCCCGCCAAAGCCCAGGCTCCGCAGAAAGCCGGTGTCCGGCCGCTCCTGAGGCGGCAGCACAAACTGCGGCAGCCCCAGATCATGCAGCCGCCGCATCTTGGAGAGCCCCTCGATCACCGCCGAGCGCGGATCGGACGCCTCGCCCCGGTGGATCTCGCTGGCCAGATTGCCCGGCGCCAGACCGGCGAAGCTGTGGGTCGGTCCGACCAGCCCGTCGCAGTTGGCCTCAACCGCCTGGGTCACGCCTTCAGTCCCTTGATCTCGCCCACTGTCGACAGCACCCGGTCAGCTTCGAAGCTGGCCACCGGATAGGCGCAGTAGTCGGCCGCGTAATAGGCGCTGGGCCGATGGTTGCCGCTGTCGCCCAGGCCGCCGAAGGGCGCCGTGCCCGCCGCCCCCGTCGTCGGCCGGTTGAGGTTCACCACCCCGGCCCGGATGCGCTTGCCGAAGTGGTCCCACAGCGACAGGTCATCGGTGACCAGCCCGGCCGACAGGCCGTAGCGGGTGTGGTTGGCAAGCGCGATGGCCCCATCGAAGGTCGCCGCCCGCCGCACCTGGACGATGGGGGCGAAGATCTCCTCGTCCGGCGTCTCGTGATGGCCGACATCGATGATCCCGGGCGTGATGAAGGCGTCGCTTAGCCCCGCCACCTTGCCGGCCTCGCGGATCACATCGCCGCCCAGCGCCGCCGCCGCCTTGCGCGCCGCATCGGCGCCCCGGGCGTTGATCAGCGGTCCCATGAAGGGCTCGTCCGCCCCGTTCCACGGTCCGATGACCAGCCGGTCGGTCAGGGCGACCAGCGCCTCGATCACCCGGTCCCCCTCGCCCCCCTCGGGCAGGATCAGCCGCCGGGCGCAGCTGCACCGCTGGCCGGTCGTAATGAACGCCGACTGCACGACAATCGCCGCCGCCGCCTCCGGGTCCACCGCGTCCCAGACCACCAGCGGATTGTTGCCGCCCAGCTCCAGCGCCAGGATCACATGCGGCCGGTCGGCGAAATGCCGCCGGAAAAAGCTCCCCGCCGCCGCCGATCCGGTGAACAGCAGCCCGTCGATCGCCTGATCGATCAGCGCCGCCCCGGTCTCGCGCCCGCCCTGGACCAGATTGAACACCCCCGCCGGCAGCTCAGCGGCCTCCAGCGCCTGGGCGTGCAGCTCGCCGGTCCACGGCGTCTCTTCGCTCGGCTTGTAGACCACCGTATCCCCGGCCAGCAGGGCCGGCACGATATGGCCGTTGGGCAGATGGCCCGGGAAGTTGAACGGCCCCAGCACCGCCATCACCCCATGCGGCCGGTGACGCAACACCGCCCGGCCAAACCCGGTCGCCGTCTCCTTGACCCCCGTCCGCTCATCGTATGCGGCGATCGAGGCGTCGACCTTGGCGATCATCGACCCGGCCTCGGCGGTGGATTCCCACAGCGCCTTGCCGGTCTCGCGGCTGATGGCCTCGGCGATCTCGCCCTTTCGCGCGGTCAGGGCCGCCTGATAGCGACGCATGGCCGCCACCCGCTCCTCGCGCGGCAGGTCGGCCCAGGGATGGAAGGCCGCCCGCGCCGCCTCAACCGCCGCCGCCACGTCATCCGACGTCGCCGCCGCCCCCTGCCAGACCACATCGCCCGTCGCCGGGTCGATGGAACTCATCGCCTCGCCCAGACGCGCGCCCCAGGCGCCGCCGATGAACTGTCCCTTGCTCATGTCTTCACCTTCACCGCTTCGCCCGCGTTCAGCTTCAGCGCATCCGCCGCCGCCGCGCCCATCACCGCCCGGCCGCCCTTGATCATCACCGGCGCCCGCACCGCCCGGAACGACCCGACCACCGTGGTCGAGACCAGGGCCTCCTCGCCGAAGGCCTCCTCATCGTCGGCCGCCGTATCGATCTCCAGGGTCAGCCGCTGGGCTTCCTTGACCGTCTTGATGTCGTCGCGGTGACAGCTGACCGTCGGCCCCGCGTCAAACAGGTCGATCAGCCCCTGGAAGCGGAATCCCTCACGCTCCAGCATGGCCCGCGCCGCCTCGCCCTCGCGGTGCACCTTGCCGATCACCTCCCGCGCCTCCTGCCTAAGCAGGCTGACATAGATCGGATGGCGCGGCGCCAGATCCAGGATGAACTGCCCGTTGGTCGAGGCGCTCATCATGTCCGCCTCGTCGAACGCCAGCGGGAAGAACCGGCTGGCCACATGCTCCCAGAACGGACAGTTGCCGTCGTCGTCGAAGTAACCGCGCAGTTCGGCCAGCACCATTTCGGCGAACCGCTCCGGCTCGATGCCGATCAGCATATAGCGCGACTGGGCCAGCAGCCGCCCGGCCCCGCCCTTGCGCTTCTCCGGCCGCAGGAACAGCGAACCGACCTCCGACCAGCCGGCGCATTCATTGACCATCACCAGCGCCTGGTGATCGAACCTCAGGTCCAGGGTCGGCGACGACTGGGCCAGCGTCACCACCCGCAGCGAGAAGTGCGGCCGCTTCAGCCCCACCCCGGCCTTCACCCCGGCCACCCCGGCCACGGTCCCGTCGGCGGTGTCTTCCAGCATGATGGTGTACCAGGCCCCGGGCGGCGCCACATCGCCGGCAAAGCTCTGGGCCGACAGCTCCAGCCGCTCGCGCAGGGTCGGCTCGTCCTCGGGCAGGCTGGTAAACCCCCGCCCCGACAGCACGGCCAGTTCCATCAGGGTCTCAAGATCGGCGGGCCCCGCCGGACGAACCACAAACATGACGCAGTCTTCTTTCGCTTTTGGCTCCTCCCCGTGGGGAGAAGACGGCCCGAAGGCCCGCTTCCGGGGTCGCCCCGGCCACGCCGCGCGACTCTCCCGCAATATTTCCCCCTACCTACCCCGCCGGAGAGCAGAAGTCGAAACCGGGCGGCCCCACTCCCAGCTTCCTTCTCCGTCGGCGGCGGGAGAAGGTGGCGCGAAGCGCCGGATGAGGGGTCGCACCGGCCTCAGGCATTGTGAACCCCACCAGTCATGGCGGCGGCCACAGTCTTCAACCCCTCATCCGAGCCCTTCGGGCCCACCTTCTCCCGCCGCCGAGGGAGAAGGGACAAGGAGCCATCACCCCATCAACGCCCGGATCCCCCGCGCGTCCACTTCGCCGCTCGCCATCTTCATCAGCATCAACGCCGACAGCTGCGCCCGCTCGGCAAAGCTGTCCGGCCAGGCGAACTCCGCCTCGCTGTGGATGTCCCCGCCGCGCACGCCCAGCGTATCCACCCCCGGCAGCCCAGCCGCGAACAGGTTGTTGCCCTCGCACACCCCGCCCGACGCCGACCAGGCGATCTCCTGCCCCAGCAAGGCGCCGACGTCTTTCAGCTTGCCGAACAGCGCCGTCTGCGCCGCATTGAACGGCTTGGCCGGCCGCGTCAGCCCGCCGTGCAGGCTGACCCCCAGCCCGTCCGCCCCCGACAGGGTGTTGACCGCGCAGCCGCAGGCCCGCTCGACCCCGCCTTCCAGCCACTTCGCCCCCTCGGCGTCGGGATAGCGGACATTGAACCGCACCACCGCCACGTCCGGCACCACATTCAGCGCCGAGCCGCCGTCGATCTTCGCCACATTCACCGTCACCCCGTCGCGCTGGCCGTTCAGCGCGTCCAGCTCACCGGCGATCCGCGCCGCCGCGGTGATGGCGTTGCGCCCCTCGGCAAAGGCCCGCCCCGCATGGGACGACCGGCCGGTGACCTTCACATGGAAATTGCCGCTGCCCTTGCGCGCCCCGGCCAGCGTCCCGTCGGCCAGGGCCGGCTCATAGGTCATCCCCACATGGCCCAGCCGCCCGATCCGCGACAGCTCCGGCCCCGAGGCCAGCGACCCGATCTCCTCATCGGGGCTCAGCAGCACCCGCCAGCCGACATTGCCCCGCTCCGCAAACCCGCCCTCGAACGCCTCCAGCGCCGCCAGCATCACCGAGATCCCGCCCTTCATGTCGGCGATCCCCGGCCCGTTCAGCGCCCCGTCGGGGCGCGTCACAACGCTCTGGAACCGGCTGGCGGCGGGAAACACCGTGTCATAATGCCCGGTCAGCACCACCTGCACCGGCGCCTCGGGCCGGCAGGTCACGGCGATGGCTTCGGGATGATCCAGCGTCATCTCCCGCCCGTCCGCCGCGATCTCGACCGAGGGCGCCAGCGGCAACAGGGCCAGCTCCGCCTGCGGCAGGGCGTCCGCCCAGACCCCGGCCAGCAGATCCCGGGTCGCGCGCAGGCCTTCCAGATTGCGACTGCCGCTGTTGATGCCGCACCAGCCGACGGCGCGGAAGACGAGGTCGTCGCCGCGGTCGGAGATGGAGGCGAGGACGGATCGCTCTTGCGGGGAGAGTTGCATAGTCACCTCTGGCCAACGGGCCTGACGCCATTGCTCCGCGGACCAGGTCAACGCGGGAGGGATGCAAGCGCGACACCCGGAATGGCAGAAGACGGGCGGCGCGGTATGGGGAGCAGTGTTAGCTGAGGGGGGGCGTGGGGTGAAGCCCTGACCTAACTGGGCATACCATTCCATCGCCTTGACCGTGCGTTGCAACTCGCCGTTGACATAGTGATGGATTGCGACGGAAGGATAATGACGACGACCCGGTCCACCACAAGTTCCTGCTCAACGCAAACTACGCGGGCTAAAATTGATGCAAATCTATGTAACCAGCAGAACCAGCCCCACCACTCAGGTAACTCAGTACCCCAGCATCATTCTTCAGCGTGATAACTGGAATGACTTCGGATACGTGACAACATTCTCTGTGCACTTTTTTCCAACCGACGTGCAAGAAATTGCGGTCGGCTCTGTTAAAATCATTGAATTCGGAATGGCTGAAGGGGTAGTTCCTCTATCGGCCGAATACAAGAACGGGCTCGGGGAATCTTTCGCCTCCCTAGGCACGAATATCGACTACTATATCGCGCTAAGCAGTCTCCCAGATAATTTGGGGGGTCGCATCTTGGATGCCCTTCGCGACATTGCTGTAAATCCATCTCTGTATGAAAGGGCCATCAAAGAGCCAACCTTTGAGAAGTCGCTCGTGCGCTTCTCCCCCGCGCTCGCTGCCCTCGACACTGTCAGGTCAGGACAACTGGTTACGCCCCCGGCGGCCAGTTCCCCGGATACTCTGCCCCCCACCGAAGGTCGCCTCGAGGCTACACTTGAGGACATGACCTTAAATGCGAGCGCCACTGTTTCAAGCGCAACGATCGCAAGCGAAAAGCTGTCTGCTCTCCAAGAGAGAAACACGGGCAACTCTGCTGAGGCACGCCGCGCCGCTGGTTACAAAGTGACGTTCACCCCTGCAACAAGCGAAAACTACACACTTCAACCGCCATCTATAGTTCTCGATTTTTCGGGCCCCGTCGATCTTCCCGGCCGTTTGATCACACTTGTCGGGCCAAACGGTACTGGAAAGACAACACTTCTATCCCAGATCGCGCAGGCCGCCTTTTTTCGTTCCGCCGCGCAGAACGACTATGGGAATATTGAATCTGATGGCGGATCTGTAGGAGATATACTATTCGTTTCCTACAGCGCTTTTGATACCTTCGAGATACCCATCGAGGAGATCGCGAACAATAGTGCGGACGATCTTTCAAAACAGGGCTACACCTACGTCGGCCTGAGGAAAATTAGCGCCGCGAAGAAAGACGCAATCACGCCACACATCTTAAAGTCTATCAAAGAAATACATCAGGAACTTATAGAAAACATAGAATCCCTCAGACTGCTGAACGACGATCGCAGCATACGATTTGTTAAATACATACGCGGCGTTTTTAGAGATCCCTCTATATCAAACCTATTCACGCTCGGGTCTCACCTTAAATCGGCGAGCGTCTATTCAGCAGTTAAGCGATCCATTCCCAACCTCAGCACCGGCCATAAAGCGATAATAAACATCGTGGCATCCCTCTGTCTAAACCTTAGAGCTGGCACATTAGTTCTCATTGATGAGCCAGAGGCGCATCTGCACCCGCCCCTGGTGGCAGTGCTTCTGAAGACCGTACGAGGACTGCTCTTAGATTTCGACGCGTACGGTGTGCTCGCGACACACTCTCCAGTCGTAGTTCAAGAAACCTTGGGTCGCCACGTAATATTATTAGAACGAGCGGAAAACATCACCGCTTGGCGCACAAGCCCAACAGAAACTTTTGGAGAGAATATAGGAGCCCTAACGCGCCAGACATTCAAGCTACCGGCAGAGGGGTCGGACTTTGTTGGCCATTTAACAAGCTTGGTGCAGCGGGGACTAAATCGCGCGCAAATCGAGGCACTGTTCCCGGCAGGAATGTCGAGCCCTGCACGGGCCCATCTATTCCGGATACTTGCCGAGCAGGCACCTAAATGAAAACCATTTCCAAGCCTCCTAGGGACGCCGCGGCCGACTACGACAGATGCATCGACAATACAAAGGACGAGGCCGATCGAGAAGCGCTGCGACAAGCACGGCGAGTCACAATCCCACTATTTCAGGAATACGAAGCCGGCTCCTGGCATTTTGATAGGCTCAGCGACTTATCGGGGCTCTCCCAAGTTCAGCGCAAGGCGCTGCTGAAGACGTATGGACTCACTCAGAAGCGGCGACCACTGAGCGATCTGCGAGCCGAACTTATCCTGAACGCCGAAGGAGAATGCCCCTACTGCAGATTAGAAAACCCAACAACACTGGATCACTTTCTTCCAAAAAGTAAATTTGAGCCATACGCAAGTTTATATTCAAATCTCATACCCATGTGCAACATATGCAATACTCTTAAAGGAACCAAGGGATCGCCCACGGCACATCAATTCTTTACTCACGCATACTTCGATGAAATCGCAGCCGGCGTGCGACTTCTTATTGCTCAAGTCTCAGTAGGCTCTCGTCAAATCGCAACAAACTTCTCACCAGATTTTTCCTGTGACCTTGACGAGAGCATCCTGCAAAGATTGTCGTATCAATTCAGCATGTTGCGGCTTGGTCAAAGATATCAGCTAGCTGCAATAGATGTCATAAAGGAGACGGCTGAAATAATCTCCGGAATGCACAATGACGGTGCTTCATCGCAAAGCATCAGAGAACTCCTATCATCAAACGCTTCAGATGCGATGGGAAACTTGGGCGCCGGCCACTGGCGAGCCCTATTGCTGGAGGCTCTGAGCCAGAACGTTGCATTTCATGTAGCTGGGTTTAAACTAGTCCTCTGAGCTGGCGCTAGAGACAAGCTATTGCTCGATGCCATTGCTGTCGGAAAATGACCTCCCCCGTCGGCCCTACCCCCGCACCATCAACCGCACCACACTCCCCAACGCCCCGCACGCCGCCGCCAGCTCCCGCTGCCGGGTCCGAAGTTCCTCCGCCATCTGCTCCTGAGCCTCTGACACCCAGGTCCCGGCGTCGCCCTCGGCGCAGCCTTCCCGGCCGGCCCGGGCCAGATGTTCGATCAGGCGCGGATCATCCCCCGCCTGGAACAGCGCGATCTCGGCGACGGCGGTCTGGTGGACGCGAGCGCGGGTTTCGGGGTCGAGGTCGGCGAGGCGGGGCATGGCGATTGATCTCCTGACGACAAATGTTCCACATTTGTTCTCGCCCGAGTCAAGGGACCGGCGGCGGCTTCCTGTGGACGGGCGGAAGGCGTCGCCCTCTTTGACCACCCCACAAGACGCACCCCCATCCCC
>Ga0209066_10001417_pt1 | contig 31698 bp, 29 predicted proteins | sample All_14_2_FD_187198 | JGI IMG/M metagenome (GOLD analysis project Ga0209066, IMG submission 187198) | Freshwater microbial communities in response to fracking from Pennsylvania, USA - Allegheny Zone_MetaG_DW_15 (SPAdes) (version 2) ... | reverse complement strand
GAGCGGTGGCTGCACGAGATCAAGTTCGACGGCTACCGGATCGTGGCGTTCAAAGAGGGCGACTCGGTCCGTCTCGTGAGCCGCAACCACAAGGATTGGACCGCCAGGTTCCCGGGGATCGCGGGGGCGGTAGCGGGTCTTTCCGTGCCGACAGCGATACTCGACGGCGAGGTCGTGGTGGTGCGCCCCGACGGCACCACCAGCTTCCAGGAACTGCAGAACCACGCCCGGAGCGGCGGCGTGGCGAACGTGCGGTACCAGGTATTCGACCTTCTGTACCTGGACGGGACCGACCTTCGGGGCGCGGCGCTGCTCGACCGCAAGCGAGCGCTGGAGGGGCTGATGGCCGGGGTCGAGCCGCCGCTCCACTACACCGACCATATCGAGGGGCACGGCGACGTCATCTTCTCGCAATCGTGCGACCTCTCGCTCGAAGGCGTGGTCTCCAAGCGGCGCGATGGCGCGTACCGATCCGGTCGTGGACACGACTGGCTGAAGATCAAGTGCCTGCTCGAGCAGGAGTTCGTGGTGGTCGGCTACACCGACCCGGCCGACGGCCGCGTGGGGTTCGGGGCGCTCGTGCTGGCCGTGCACGACGGCGGTTCGCTCCGCGAAGCCGGCAAGGTGGGCACGGGCTTCACCGAGGCTTCGCTCGCCGACATCCATGAGCGGCTCAAGGGCCTCGGGCGGGAGACCCCGCCGGTGGTCGATCCGCCGCAGGGAGCCGATGCCCTCGGCATTCATTGGGTCGAGCCCGAGCTTGTGGCCGAGGTAGCGTTCGCGGAGTGGACCGCGGACGGCCGCCTCAGGCACCCGTCGTTCAAGGGCCTCCGCGAGGACAAGCCGGCGGGCGAGGTCGTTGCCGAGCGGCCAGGCGCCGCTCCGGAGCCCGTCGAGCGTGATGTGGCCTCGGCAGGCACGGCGCGGTTCGCTGGCGTGGAGATCACCTCGGTGGATCGTGTGATCTGGCCGGACACCGGCGTCACCAAGCTGGAGCTCTGCCGGTACTACGAGATGGTGGCGGACCTCATGCTGCCGCACGTGGCGCACCGGCCGCTTTCGCTCGTGCGATGCCCCGATGGGATCGACAGCGCCTGCTTCTACCAGAAGCGCATCAAGCACTTCCCGGGATCCGTGGGCACCGTGGACATCTACGTGCCGGGAGACGATGTCACGGTGCCGTACGCACAGGTGAAGGACCTGAGCGGTCTGATCGGTCTGGTGCAGATGAACGTGCTCGAGATCCACCCCTGGGGCTCGCGAGCCGATGACCCCGACAAACCGGACCGGATCGTGTTCGATCTTGACCCCGATGAGGACCTGCCGTGGAAGGCGGTCGCGACCACCGCGCTTCTGCTCCGGAGCGAGCTCGGTCGCCTCGGGCTGCAGTGCTGGGTGAAGTCGACCGGCGGCAAGGGACTGCATGTGGTGGTGCCCGTCACCCGCAGACACGAGTGGGGAGAGGTGCACGGGTTCGCGCGAGCCTTCGCCGACAGGATCGTGTCGCTTGCACCCGATCGCTTCACCACCAACATGAGCAAGGCGCGGCGCGTGGGAAGGATCTTCATCGACCACATGCGCAACGCCCGCGGCGCGACCGCGATCGCCCCGTACTGTGTGCGTTCCCGGCCGGGTGCCCCCGTTGCGGTGCCGCTTCACTGGGAGGAGCTCGCGGACGCCGCCGAGCGGCCCGTGTTCACGGTGCGCACCCTCGGCGACCGTCTCGCGACCCTGGAGAGCGACCCCTGGGAAGGGATGGGGCGGGCGCGTCAGTCCATCACGAGGGACGTGCGTGCGGGGCTGGGACAACTGGACGTGTGATGCGTTGACCTGCTGCGTGACGTCGCCCGCTGGCACGCGGATTGCGGGATGGGCGTGAGGGTCGCATGGCCAGCGTGGTCGTGATCCGCCGACCCGGACCGTCACATACGAAAGGGAGACACACGATGTTCCTTGGCCCTCAGGGGTGGATCATCTTCATCATCGCCATGGTCGCGGGGCTGCTCACGCAGTCGTTCGTGAACAGCGCATACCGCAAGAACAGCCAGACACCGCTCCCGGCCGGCCTGACCGGTGCGGCCGTGGCGCGGCGGGTACTCGACGCCGAGGGTCTCTCCGGCGTCGCCATCGAGATGACGCCGGGCAAGCTCACGGATCACTACGACCCCCGCGCGGACGTGCTCAGGCTGTCGGCGGATGTCTATCACGGTCAGCATGTGTCGGCCGCGGGCATCGCCGCGCATGAGGCGGGGCATGCGGTCCAGCACGCCCGGGGGTACGTGCCGGCGCGGTTGCGCATGTCGATGGTGCCGGTCGCCAACATCGGCTCGCAGGGCGGCCCGATCCTGGTCATGCTCGGCCTGATCCTCGGTTTCGGCAGCTCGTTCTCGACGATGCTGGTCGACCTCGGCATCCTGCTGTTCGCGGCTGCCGTGCTGTTCCAGTTCGTGACGCTGCCGGTGGAGATCGACGCTTCGAGGCGGGCGCTGGCGGGGCTGACGGCCACTGGCTCGGTCATCCCCGGGCAGGAATCAGGAGCGCGTACCGTGCTCACGGCGGCGGCGCTCACATACGTTGCCTCGGCACTGGTCTCGGTGCTGTACCTGGCGCAGTTCATCGGCCTCAGACGAGACTGAGGCAGGCCAGAGCCCGACGGGGTCCGTCTCGACCGAGGCGGACCTCTGCGTCTACGGAGGACTCACGCACCCGGCGATCAGCGGCCTGCCCGGGTCCGCAGGATGTCCTCATACAGCTCGGCGGCCGCTTCGATCTGCGCTGCCGGGCAGCGCTCGTCGAGGGTATGCGCTCCGTCAGGGTCGCCCGGTCCGAGCAGGACCACCTCGCTCGCCTGCAACTTACCCGCCAGCACCGATGCGTCGGTGAAGTAGGAGAGCGGCGGTCTGTGCTCGCAGGTGCCGCGCATCGCCTCGCACCGGGCGCTCACGTGCGATGCGAAAGGCCCGTGCGCCGGCGAGTAGACCGCGGGCAGGTCCTCGATCACGTGGAGGCCGATGTCATCACCCGCCAGCGCTGTCACCTGCTCGAGAGCGAACCGCGAGTCGACGCCTGCCACCAGGCGGATGTCGATCTCAGCAGACGCCGCGTCGGGCACCAGGTTGACCTTCGTCCCGCCGTGGAACGTCCCCACGTTGACCGTCACGTCGCCCATCTCAGGATGGCTGCCCGGAAGGCCGGCCTCCTCCAGCCTGGACACGAATCGCGCAAGCGGGACGATCGCGTTCACGCCCAGGTCTGGTCGCGAGCCGTGCGCGGCGCGTCCCCGGGTGGTGGCCAGGAGCCACAGCACGCCCTTGTGGCCGTGTGCGATCCGCAGGTCTGTCGGCTCGGCGATCAGGAGGGGGCCTCCGCGGGGCAGCTGCCGTGTCGCCACGAGATGGCGGGCTCCGCTGCAGCCGGTCTCCTCGCCGGCGGTGAGCACGAGCAGCACGCCGGGACCGTCGGGGCGCAGGGCCGCGTGCCGAGCGACGGCGGTGACCAGCGCAGCTACGCCACCCTTCATGTCCACCGAGCCCCGGCCGTGGAGCATGCCATCGCTGATGTCACCGGACAGGGCCTCATGCGTCCAGGGCAAGTCGCCGAACGGCACGGTGTCGAGATGGCCGCAGAGCACCAGCGGTGCCTGCGTGGTGTCGCCGACCGAGGCGAGCAGGTGCGCCCGGCCTTCGGCCATCCCTACGATCTCCACGCTCGCACCCGATCCCTCGAGCGCTTCGGCGCACACCTCGGCTGCGGCACGCTCGCCACCACCGGCGGTGTCCAGCCGCACCAGCCGTTGGGCGAGCGCGACGGCATCGTTCATGAGGCGGTCCCCGTGGACTCGCGGGTGATGAGTGACGGCGCGATAGCGATGCGCTGCACGGGGATGTCGGTGTCGTTCATGCGGGCGTCGAGCAGCCGGATGCACTCGGATGCGATCACTTCATGCGGCTGGCGGACCGTGGTGAGCGGGGGATCGGCCAGAGCGGCGAAGCGGATATCGTCGAAGCCGGTCACCAGCACGTCGTCAGGGACCCGCACGCGGGCGCGCCGGAACTCGCCGAGCAACCCGACCGCGATCTCGTCGTTGCCGCAGACCACGGCATCGGGCAGGGACGGCCCCGCGAGCAGCTTCTGTGCCGCCGCCCGACCCCATCCGGCGCTGAACTCTCCGAGCAGGCGGCCGCCTGAGTCGGGTAGGCCCATCCGCCGTATGGTCTCCGAGAAACCCCGCAACCGCTGCTGTGCCGAAGAGCACTCGGGCTCAGCGCTGACGAACGCGACGTTCCGGGCGCCGACGGCGGCGACATGTTCGACCGCCAGACCGATGCCCAGTGCATCATCCACACCGACCCAGTCGCCGAGATAGTCGGTCACGAACCGGTCCATCTGGATGACCGGGAGTTGCGATGCGACTTCGTCCAGCGCGGCCCGGCTCGCCGAGGCCGACACGGGGATGAGTATGAGGCCGTCGACCTGCCGTGCCATGAGCGTCCGTGCCCGACGAAGCTCCATCGCGGGATCCTGCTGCGCATCGCAGAGGAGCAGGTCGCGACCGGACTCGCTCAAGGTCCGCTCCACAGCCTCCACCAGCGACGGGAAGAACGGGTTGCCGATCTCGGGGACGATCATCCCGACCGAGGAGGTGCGGCCGTGCCGCAGCGCGCGGGCCACGGCGTTGTGGCGGTAGCCGAGCTCGCGCGCCGACTCGCGCACGCGGTCGGCCAGCTCCGGGGAGACCTTCCGGCCACCGGAGAGCACGCGCGATGCCGTGGCCACCGACACGCCGGCACGCCCCGCAACGTCCTTGATGGTTATCGCCATGATGACCTCATCCGTGATCGGGCAAGAACAGTATATGTCTGTGGTGGCGTTCGCTGCCACGGCGCGAGAACGTTTACACGCTCACACTCGAGCATTCACGTGCTCCTGGAGTCCTTGACAGCGACTCTCTGGGTACATACATTCACCGAGCGGTGTAATCGTTTACCAGGCAATGCTCGTCGGAAGGGAGAGAGGGATGAGACGTCTTAGGGATCTGCGGCTCGTAGCGATCATGGCGGTGGTCGCCATGCTCGCGGTCTCGATGGCCGGTTGCGCTGGGACCGACACCGACACTGAAGACGGAGCAGACGGTGGGGAGGCCATCAAGGTCGGTCTGGTTCAGATCAACCAGCAGGCGATCTTCTTCAACCAGATGAACGAAGGCGCCGAGGAAGCGGCCGAGGAAGCGGGCGTCGACCTGACCATCTTCAACGCCAACGATGACCCGGCCAAGCAGAATGAAGCGATCGACAACTTCGTCACCCAGGGCTTCGATGCCATCGTGATCGTCGCCATCGACGTGGAGGGCGTGAAGCCGGCTCTCCAGGAGGCCGCGGCAGCGGGCGTCAAGATCGTTGCGGTGGACGCCATCGTCGAGGATGAGTCGGTGCTCTGCCAGGTCGGCGTGGACAACGAGGCAGCCGGTGAGGAGATCGGTCAGTTCGTCGTCGACTACATGGCCGACAACAACATCACCGACAAGAATATCGGCGTCATCGGTGCGCTGAACTCGTTCATCCAGAACCTGCGTCTCGACGGCTTCAAGAGCGTCGTGGAAGCCGATGGCGCGAAGATCACCCAGACCGTTGACGGTCAGAACCAGCAGGAAGAGGCCATGGCCGCGGCGGAGAACCTCTTCACCGCGCAGGCGGACACCAAGCTCTTCTACACCACCGGTGAGCCCGCCATGGTCGGCGCCGTCGCCGCGACCCGTTCGCAGGATCGCACGGCCGACGTCAAGCTCTTCGGCTGGGACCTGACGGCCGAGGTCATCCGCGGTATCGACGACGGCTTCGTGGTCGGCGTCGTGCAGCAGGATCCGAAGACCGAGGGCTATGAGGCTGTCCTTGCATGCAAGGCGCTCGTCGAGGGCGAAGACGTCGAGTCGTTCATCGACGTGCCGATCGCGATCGTCACCTCTGACAACGTCGAGGACTTCCGGGCGATCTTCGAGTAGTCGCCCACCGCACGACCGCACGGTTTGACAGGTTCGCCGATCGAGAAGCGGGGTGTGACGTGGAGGGTACCACCGTAGCTGCAGCGCAGGCTCCGGATCGCGTTGTCCTCAGGGATGTACGCAAGCGGTTCGGCCCGGTCGAAGCACTGCGGGGGGTGACCCTCCGCGTCGCCCCCGGCGAAGTCGTCGGTCTCGTCGGCGATAACGCGGCCGGCAAGTCCACGCTCATGAAGGTCCTCTCGGGCGCCTACATCCCGGATGCGGGTGAGATCTGGATCGATGGCGACCGGACTGTGTTCGCTTCACCACGTGACGCCCACCAGGTGGGCATCGAGATGGTCTACCAGGACCTGGCCCTCTGCGACGATATCGACGTCGCGGGCAACATCTTCCTGGGACGCGAGCCACGCACGCGTGCCGGCATCATGCTTGATGCGAAACGCATGCACGCGGATGCGCGGTCGCTGCTGGACTCTCTGAGGATCCGTATCCCGTACACCGATCTCCCGGTGCGCAACCTCTCGGGCGGCCAGCGCCAGGCGGTGGCGATAGCGCGGGCCGTTGCGTTCAATCCCCGCCTTCTCATCCTCGACGAGCCAACGGCCGCCCTGGCGGTCACCGAGGTCAACACCGTGTTGGAGCTCATCCGTACGGTCGCCGCACGTGGCGTGAGCGTCATCCTGATCACGCATCGCTTGCAAGACCTCTTCACGGTCTGCGACCGGCTCTGCGTCATGTTCGAAGGCACCATGGCGTCGGAGCTCGATGCGAAGACGGCGACACTGGAAGAGCTGGTCAGCGACATCGTGGGACGGGGGCACGGGCAGTGAGCGACGAGATGACCGCCCAGAACAGCGACAAAGGCGCACCCATCGCGAAGCTGCAGCGTGACGCCGGACTCAAGGCATGGCTGCAGCGCAACATCCTGACCGTTGCCGTGGGCGGTGTGCTGCTCATCCTCTTCGCGTTCTTCAGCTTCACCGCGGACTCGTTCTGCACGTCCGCCAATGTCTTGAACATCCTGAGGCAGATCGCGCCGACGATGATCACGGCGGTCGCCATGACCTTCGTGATCACCACGTCGGGGATCGACCTTTCCGTGGGCTCGATGGTCGCTCTGTCGGGCTCGTTGCTGGCCATCTGGACGAACGGCGGGATGGACTCCACCCTCGCGCTCGTCCTCGTCCTTCTGATCGGCGGTCTGGTGGGATTCGTGAACGGGTGGTTCACCTCCTACCGGGGGCTGCCTCCATTCATCGTGACGCTCGCCACGCTCGGTGTGGTGCGAGGAGTGGCCTTGCTCATCACGCAGGGGTACTCCACGCCGATCCCGACCGATGCGTGGGTGAAGGTGCTCGGGCAGGGTCGCGTCTACAACATCCCCGTCCCGGCGATCATCGCGGTCGTCATCGCGGTGATCGGCTGGTTCGCATTCACGCAGACACCGTACGGCCGCTACGTGGTGGGCCTCGGCAGCAACTACGAGTCGCTGCGTCGCACCGGTGTGAACACGCGGCTGGTCAACCTCGTGGTGTTCCTCGTCTCGGGAACGGTGGCCGCACTGGCCGGCGTGATCGTGGCGGCGCGTCTCGCGTCGGGCTCGTCGAACGCGGGCCAGGGATTCGAGCTCGAGGTCATCACCGCTGTCGTGCTCGGCGGCACCAGCCTGCTCGGGGGTCGCGGCAGCGTGCTCGGCACCGTGCTCGGCGCACTCGTCCTCGGTGTGATCGCCAACGGGCTGGTGTTGCTCCATGTGTCGCCGTTCTACATCCAGATCGTGCAGGGCGTGATCCTGCTGCTCGCGATCTTCATGAACACCCGCCTGTTCTCACGGTTCGGGGCGGCGATGCGCTGATGGCCACGGTCCGGACGGTCCTTGGCGAGATCGACTCGGCGGATCTGGGACCGACGCTGTTCCACGAACACCTGCTGCTGAACGGCGAGACCGCCTGGCACGAGCCTGCGCTTCGGGACGCCGAGGGGTGGGTCATCGCCCGCGAGCCGGTCCGGATGGAGTTCCTCGGCCGGCTGCGCAACGATCCCTACCTCTCGCTCGACAACACCCGGCTCGACAGTGTCGACACGGCTGTCCGCGAACTCGAAGCGCTTTCCGCGGCCGGTGGGCGCACGCTCGTCGAGGTGACACCCGATGCCGCGGGGCGCGATCCGCGCGGACTGCGGGAGATCGCCGAGGCCACCGGCCTCAACATCATCATGGGCTGCGGCTACTATCTCGAACGGACGCACCCGGAGGGCTTCGTCGACATGCCGATCGACGACATCGCCGACCGCATCGTCGCGGACGTCCTCGACGGCGTGGACGGCGTCCACGCCGGTGTCATCGGCGAGATCGGCGTGGGGCTGCGCTTCACACCGGCCGAGGAGCATTCGCTGCGTGCGGCCGCGCGAGCGCAGCGCCGCTGCGGCGTGCCGCTCTCGGTCCATCTGCCCGGGTGGTTGCGGTATGGACACCGCGTGCTCGACATCGTCGAGGAGGAGGGTGGCATCCTCGATGCGACAGTGCTCAGCCACATGAACCCCAGCTACGCGGATGAGGAGTACCAGCGCTCGCTTGCGGACCGGGGTGCGTGGGTGGAATACGACATGCTCGGCATGGAGTTCCACTATCCGGGGGAAGGCCAGAGTCCGAGCGATGAGGACAACGCCACAGCGATCGCGCGGCTGTTTGCGGACGGCCACGGGAACCGCCTGCTCCTGTCGCACGACGTCTTCATCAAGACGCTGCTGCGTACGTACGGCGGATTCGGCTATGCGCACGTGCTGACCGGCTTCGCTGACCGCCTTGAGCGGCACGGCGTTGCGCGAGAACAGTTGCTCGAGATCCTTACCGCCAATCCGAAGGCGGTCTTCGACGCCGCATGGGAAGGGAGAGCATCATGACACGGGTACTCGTGGCCGGTGAGTCCTGGGTGAGTGAGTCCACCCACTACAAGGGGTTCGACTCGTTCCAGTCGGTCGTATTCGAGACGGGGATCGCCCCGCTCAAGACGGCGCTCGAGGGCAACGGCATCGAGGTCGTCCACATGCCCGCGCACGAGGTGCCCGAGCGGTTCCCCGCCACCGTGGAGGCGTTCGGTGAGTATGACGTGGTCGTGCTCTCGGACATCGGCGCCGACAGCATCCTGCTGCATCCGGACACGTGGCTCCGCGGCAAGCGCACGCCCAACCGTCTCAGAGTACTGGCGGAGTGGGTCCACGCGGGGGGCGGCCTGCTGATGGCCGGTGGCTACATGAGTTTCCAGGGGTTCGAGGGCAAGGCGATGTACCGGCGCACGCCGGTGGATGACATCCTGCCCTCGGTGATCGACCCGTGGGACGATCGCGTGGAAGCGCCGGAGGGCACCGATGTGGTGGTCGTGAACGCGGCGCACCCCGTGCTGTCCGGCGTGACCGGCCCGTGGCCCGGCCTGCTCGGCTACAACCGGTTCGGCCTCAAGGCAGACGCCGAGTTGCTCGCCACGGTGGGAGACGACCCGCTGCTCGCACTGCGTGCCGAGGGCGCTGGCCGGACCGCCGCCTGGGCCTCCGATATCGGGCCCCACTGGTGTCCGGACGACTTCGTCGCCTGGCCCGGGTACGCGCGGCTGTTCACGCAGTTGGTGCACTGGCTGGCGGGGGAGTGACCACGATGCCCATCCCTGTCATCCTCGACTGCGATCCGGGCCACGATGACGCCCTCGCTATCCTGCTCGCGGCCGCGAGCCCTGAGCTCGATCTGCTTGCGATCACCACATGCGGCGGCAACCAGACGGTGGAGAAGTGCACCGTGAACGCCCGCCGGATGTGCACGGTGGCCGGGATCACCGGGGTCCCGATCGCCCGCGGCGCGGCCGGCCCTCTGCTGGGGTCGCTGCACATCGGCGAGTACGTGCACGGTGTCTCCGGGCTGGACGGTCCGGAGTGGGGCGAGCCGACGGTTCCTGAGTCCGAGGAGAGCGCGCACGATCTGATCGTGCGCATCCTCCGCGAGCATCCGGAGCCGGTGACGCTGATCCCGACGGGGCCGCTCACCAACATCGCGCTCGTGCTCTCGGCCCACCCGGAGCTCAAGGCGAACATCCGTGAGATCGTGCTGATGGGCGGCTCCACCGAGCGGGGCAACGACACCCCTTACGCCGAGTTCAACATCCGCGTCGATCCGGAGTCGGCCGACGTCGTCTTCCGCTCGGGTGTCCCCGTGACGATGTGCGGCCTGAACATCACGCATCAGGCGCTCGCCACCCCCGATGTCATCGAGCGGCTCCGCGCGCTCGGCACGCCGATGGGCGACCTCTGTGTGGAGCTGCTGACGTTCTTCTCGGCAAGCTATCTGCGCACATGGGGATTCACATCGCCGCCGTTGCACGACCCCGTGGCGGTGGCCCGGGTGATCGACCCGTCGCTCGTGGAGGTGGTGAGCGTGCCTGTGGCGATCGAGACGCAGGGACGCTACACGGCGGGAGCCACGTGCGTGGACCTCCACCATCTCACCGGAGAGCCCGACAACGCGCTCGTGGCGATGCGACTGGATACGCCCCGGTTCTGGGACCTCATGATTGGAGCGATCGCCAGCTATGAGTGACGTCGCGGTAGTGGGCAGCATCAACGTCGACCGTGCGGTGGACGTGCCGGTCGCGCTCGAGCGGGGAGCGACGCTGCTCGGCGGCACCGTGCTGCGCGGTCCCGGCGGCAAGGGCGCCAATCAGGCGGTCGCCCTGGCGCGACTCGGCCGGAGCGTGGCCATGGTCGGCGCGGTGGGTGCGGATGCCGATGGCGATTGGATGATCGACACGCTGGATGCCGAGGGCGTGGACACGCGCGGCGTGCGCAGACTCGATGACGTTGCGACAGGGCAGGCGTTCGTGTTCGTGGAGCCGCAGGGTGAAAGCACGATCGTGGTCGCGGCCGGCGCCAACGGGGCGCTCGCACCGGCCATGCTCGAGGAGGCCCGGGACACGATCGCCAGCGCCCGCTGCGTGCTGGCCCAGCAGGAGGTCCCGGCTGATGTGGTGGAGCGTGCGGCCGAGCTCTGCACCGGGATGTTCGTGCTCAATCCCGCGCCCGCGCGTCCGCTCTCCGCGGCCGTGCTGGGCCGCGTCGACGTGCTCGTCCCGAACCGGCACGAACTCGCCGGGATCGCCGGACTGCCGGGCACGACCGACATCCACGAGCTCGCCGAGATGGCACGCGGACTGAGCGGGCCACGGGCAGTGGTCGTGACCCTCGGCGACCAGGGTGCGCTGGTGGTCGAGGGCGATGAGGAGACCCATGTGCCGGCGGTTCCCGTGCAGGCGATCGACGCGACCGCCGCGGGCGACACCTTCTGCGGCGCGCTCGTGGACGGCTTGCTCGACGGGAAGAGCACGGTCGCGGCGGTGGAGTGGGCGGTCCGCGCGGCGGCGCTTGCCACCGAGCGGCCCGGCGCGATGGCGTCCATTCCCACTCGTGCCGAGGTGCTGCGGCGGTAGCGGCTCGACCCGTGCCCGCATTGCCGCTCCGCGTCTCGCTCGGTATACTGCGCTTCGCCGCCTTCGCGCAGGCGGCTACCACCCGGAGAGGTGGCAGAGTGGTTGAATGCGGCGGTCTCGAAAACCGTTTAGCGGGTATCCCCCGCTACGAGGGTTCGAATCCCTCCCTCTCCGCCATAACGACGCCAAGCGGCCCCGGTCACCCGATGAGGGAGGCGGGGCCGCGTGCATAAGCGGTACTATTGGTGACATCCCGGTGACGAACGTGGCACCAGCCGGCAGACCGGACGCAGGGGGCGTCGTGAACATTCCGGAGGACTTGCGAGCGGAGGCATCAGCTGCACAGTCGGTTGCTGCCTTCGATCCATCAACGCGTGTACGCCTCGTGGCGGGGCCGGGTGCTGGCAAGTCAGCGGTGATCAAGCGACGAGTGTTGTGGCTGCTCCGAGACAGGGGAGTGCCACCTTTAGCGCTGAAGATCGTTTCGTTCACAAATGCATCTGCCGACGACCTGCGTGCCGACATCCACCAGCTGCTTCGGAATGAGGGACTGGGGGACCTTGTCCCAGAAGTCCAGGTCTCCACTCTGCATTCCTTGGCGCTTGCCGTGCTGAGAGCCGCGGGCCGGCTCAGCACGTACGCGGTTGATCCGCGCGTGTTGGACCAGTGGGAGACGAAGAACATCTTCGATCCCGAGTTCGGCGCCTACTCTGGCGAGGCATCAACCACTCGTCAACAGCAGGTGCGTCGAGACCATGAAGCGTTTTGGAGCACGGGGAACTTCGACCCTGCGGGTTACCCAATGCCCGATCCGCCGATAAGCGAAGCGGAGCGCGAGTCATACCTGCGTTTCTATACCGGTCGTTCGACGCTCTACGGCTGCGTCTTGCCAAGTGAGATCAATCGTCAGTGCCTGGAGTACTTGCGCTCGGCGCCCGCAGACTTCCTGCCGATCCAACTCGAGCACCTTATCGTCGACGAGTACCAGGACCTGAATCCAGTGGACCTCGAGCTCGTAGGTGAGATGGCAGCGCGGGGAGCCAGCTTGTATGTCGCGGGTGATGACGACCAGAGCATCTACTTCTTTCGGTACGCCTTGCCCAGGGGCATACAACGGTTTGCCGACCAAGGCGGAGGTGATCATCGCCTCCGACACTGCTTCAGGTGTGGCGAGGGTATTCTCGGTCCGGCGCTGAGTCTTCTCGCCGCCTACGCGACGGAAGAGCGAATTCCAAAGGACTACGTTGCCGTGCCGAGCCAAGCAAACCCTGCGGTGAACGCGCAGACCCTGCGATGGACCTTCAGGGGGCCAAGGCGAGAGGCTGACGCCATCGCTGAGTCATGCCGGGAACTCATTGAATGCGGTATCCCCGCAGGACGGATCGCCATTCTGCTTAGCACGACCAGGGATGGAATTGAGCAGGCTATCTGTGAGTCGCTCACAGCCGTGGCGGTTCCGTTCGAGCCGGCGACGGCGTCTAGGTTCTGCGACACGAACACAGGGCGTTGTCTCGCCGCGGCACTACGCATCATCGCGTCAGACGAAGACTACGTCGCACTTCGCGTTCTCGTCGGCGTTCGCCGCGGTGTCGGGCCCGGGATAGGCAACGAGATTGCCCGGGCATGCACCCTGGCGAACATGACGTATCGGGATGTGCTCGACGGCGGCGTCGAGAGGACGGACGCATCAGCGCGTGCGCGAAGAGTCATCGAAGCCACTGGTGCACAGCTCGAGGAGCTGCAGGGATTGTCGGCCGAGTCCACGCTTGCCGAAGGCAGTGATGCTCTCCTCTCGATCGTTCGTGATTCTCTCGGCGAGGAGGCGCGCATCGAGGCCGTAGACTGGCTGTCAGGACTGGGGGAGGACTTCACGCTGGCAGAGGTCCTTCTCGCGGCCACTGCCGCATCCGAGAACGCCTACAGGCGAGTACTGGCCGAGGCTCAGGTGCGGCTCGGGCGTGAGCCCGATGAACCCCTCGAGGAGCCCGACTGTGTTCGAATCCTGACGCTTCACCGAAGCAAGGGTTTGACCGTGGATGTGGCCTTCATTCCGGGGCTTGAAGAGGGGCTGCTCCCCTCCTCTCAGGCACAACCGTTCCCGGGTCTACTTGCCGAACAAGCGCGCCTTCTGTACGTCGGTCTCACGAGGGCGCGTCTCGCGGCGGTGGCCAGCTACTCCTCCTTCCGGAACTTCCGGGGGGAGTTGCAGCAGCGCACGCCATCACGCTTCCTCGACCGACTCGGCCGGTTCGAGACTCGCGAGGGCGGCCTTACAGCGGCTGAGCTTGACTCGATCCGAGTGGCGGCGGACGCATTGGCGACCGCACAGCAGTAGCGTCACGACCGTACCGACCGTCCCCTTGAGGACCGCTCGAAGTGATTCCAGCTTGTTTTGTGTCCGACCGTCATGTGATCGGGGGAGTCGTAGCACCCGGAGATCGGAGTTGCAGTCTCGCACGGTCACTATTCGAAAGAGCGGAGCCGGATCAGGAGCCAGGTCGTCACAGGCCAGGGACTTCTCGGCCATGCTCGTTCCTGGCACTTTCGTACCATCTCGACGAGCATCTCGCTCACAGACCGGCCACGTCCCGGTAGCCGGCATTGAGGGGCATGTGAGACGACAAGGGATGGCTCCGCCCCGATTCGGCAGTCACCCATACGCATGCTGGAATGATGGGCTAGGTATTCCGACTCCCCAGGGAGTCGGTACCAATGCACACGTGGTAGCTGGCGGGGCGGCCCGGCATCTGTACTGTCCTGGAGAACGGAACCAATGCGCGTACACCGCGGCCCCCGGGCAACGGGGCCCCGTGGTGCACGCGCCTCATGAGGGGAGTGATTGGATGGACGCCTTCTTTGAGGTGCGAGAGCCGGATGAGTTGGACCTTGAGGACGTGTGCAAGCGAATCGAGCGGCTGACCACCGGGATGATGCGATTCTGGCAGGCGCCTCAAGGGTGGGCGCCTGTGGCATCCGTTGGACTACTGACGAATGCGATGCTCGATGAGCAAGCGTCGCTGTCAGTGTCCCTCGCCCGATGGATTGATGCGACCTCGCCCGGCGACCTGATTCTCGCGTGGGCCAACCTTGGCGCTTTGGTCGAGGGCCAGTTGAAGTTGCTGCTCTCAGTCTACCTCGATGACTACACGAGCCACGCGGCGGTAGCGCTCACGCCGAAAGGCAAGAAGATGTATGAGAACTCGCCGGAGAAGCTGATGCTTGCGAAGCTACAGCAGTTCTGCGACGACCAAGTGTGGGACGCCGGTGACGTGTGGGACGACTACATCGGAAGGGTCCGGACCCGTCGCAACGCGATCCACACCTTCAAACAGATGGACGTGGGGACGTTTGCCGATTGGAGAAAAGAGGTCCGCATGCACCTGTCCTTCATCCGCCACGTGAACAGTCTGCTCCCGTATCCGGACGACATGTACGAGCCTCGTGAGTACTAGAACAGACTGGCGGACTCCGTGTATGTGGTAGACACCTGCGTCTTCAACTGGTTGCTCGACGGGCGGATTGCCGTGTCGGACCTGCCTCAGGGAGGGGACTACATCAGCACGCACGTGCAGGCGGATGAGCTTGGGCGAACGCCCTGCGAAGCGCGGCGGCTGGAGTTGCAAGCGGTCTTCCGCACGGTTGTGAACCGTGATGTAGCTACCGAGAGTGTCGTGCTTGGGGTTTCGCGGGTGGGTCGCTGCAAGCTGAGCGACGGCGAACTGTACGAGTCGCTGAGGGCGGCGCTCAACCAGCGCAACAACTCCAAGCAGAACAACAGTGAGGATGCGCTCATTGCCGAGGTGGCCATCGTCAACGGCTGGACGCTGCTGACAGCCGATCGAGATCTCGCCGGCGTCGTTGAGGAGCACTCTGGCCGCGCGGTTCTGTTTGGCGCTTAAGTACCGGCTGCGCCGCCGGTCAGCGGTCGTCCCCCAAGCCAGTGGCTTGTCAGCGGCAGCTCCTGCGCCTCATCGGGCAGATCGAACGGCGTCGGCTGTAGATTGAAGGCAAAGACGACGCCGTAGAAGGTCAGCTCTACCCATGTCGCCTCGCCGGCCTCTTGCCACGTTGCGGTGATCGTCGCGTCCGGTTTCACGGTTGTCGACATCACGAGGTGGTTCGGGAACCCGGCATCGCCACGGATGAATGCGCGAGCAGCGTCGTATCGTGCGTGGCATGCGGCTTCGGGTCCAGCGTCATATGCAACCAGGCCCAGCCCGATCTTGAACAGCGATCTCGCCAGAGACGCAGGATCGAAGGGTTTCTTGCCCCTAGCCTTGACGTTGAACTTGACCTGTCCATCTCCCAGGTCTTCGGTCTCGAACAGGTCGCGGCCCGTCTTGCTTCGAAACTGAAGTTCGCGAGGCTTCGTCTTGAGCAGCTCGAACTCGCTGAACTCCGCGCGGGGGAACTTGCCCTTCTTGGTGAGTGGGACGTTGATCACTCGCAGTAGCGAAAGGGCATCGGAGTCGGCCAAGGTCTGGTCGAGTCGTGAGAGCGCGTTGTTGCACGCACCGCACACACATCCCTGCAGCACGAGGTCATCCACTCCAAACGCTTCTGGAATCACGTGCTCGACCGGTTCCGCGCCGCTCGTCTCGGCGAGGCAGTAGATGCATCGGCCGGTGGTCGGCTCGCCGGCGATCCAAGGCGTGGCCTCCATCGCTGCGATCAGTGCGTCCTGGATCTTGAAGACCACCTGCGCGTACTGCAGGCAGGCGCTGTGGAAAAGGAACTGCACGAGGTGGCGGATAGGGCCCGCACCCAGGCTCTCGAGCAGCTGCTTCGCGTCCGTATTGTCTTCAAAGAGGTGACCCTCGGCGTAGGCAAAGTAGATGTCACGTGCGCTGAGCGCTCGGCCATTGAGGACCAAGTTAGCGTAGAGCCGCTCGTCCGCCGTCTTGAGTGCCACCGCGATGCAATCCTGGGCCTGAGCGTCGATGACTCCACCCTCGGCCAGGCACTCGCAGAAGGTATGCAGTTCCGTTGGCGAGGAAGCAGACATGAACGGGCGCAGCAGGGTCGAGTAGCGAACGAGTGCGGCGGTCTCCTCAAACGAGCTTTCGAGCGGCGAGCCCTCGTCGAACTTGAACTTGAGCGAGAAGTTGGGGTCCTCGCCAGGCAGGGTGAATCCTTTGCCCAGTCTGGAGGAGGCGTTCAGGAACATCCGGATTCTGTTGGCGGGCTCCACCAGGGGCCTCCTCTATAGGGACGCGGTCGAATCGGGTCGCAGCGCAGGCGGGCAGCTCGGCGTCTACTTGCCGGACTTCTTCGGCTTGACGGTCTGCTTGTACGTCGTACCGGGGTTCTTCTTTACGGTGTTGTTCGAGACGAACTTGCCGGTCTTGGCGCTCTTGTTCACTTGTCTAGCCATTGGCCCTGCCCTCCTTTCTGCTGTGTCTCCACGCTGCGACCCGAAACCGAGTATGCGACGGCGCACTGACATCCATGGACACTAGGGGCACTAACTGTTGTGGTTGGCGTTTCGCGATTCCGCTATATCTTGTGCCTAGAGTGTCCGCCGCATGGACGATCAAGACAAGAACATGTGTTCGCTTATCCACTGTGGTTTCGGGGTGCGACCTGCAGTTTCCACCTCATCCACAGATTCGTGGGCAGTTCTTGGGACGCTGAAGTCCTGGCATGGGGGACCACCGATCAGCAGTCTGACCAGATCGGCAATGCCCGATGCGGGACAAAATATGCATCAGTTGGCGCTAAGTGTTGTAGTATTTGTCCCATGAGACAGCCAACTGACAAGGCGATTGCAGCAGCCCAGGCGATCTTCACCGAGAGTGGCGGGGTCATGCGCACCGGGGAAGCGCTCGAGTCCGGCATTCACCGTCGGACTCTGTACTGGATGCGCGACCACGGGCAGCTCGAGACACTCAGCAGAGGTGTCTACCATCTGGCCTCATCGCCGTTTCCGGAGAGTCTGGACGTTGCGGTAGTGATGAGGCGAGTTCCCAGGGCAGTGCTCTGCCTCGTCAGTGCGCTCTCGTATCACGAGATCGGGACCCAGATCCCGCACGCCGTGCAGATTGCACTGCCAAGAAGCGTGAGGTCGCCCAGGATCGACTACCCACCGGTGCAGGTGTTCGCAATGAGCGACGCTGCACTGAGTGCGGGAGTTGAGGAGTACGAGATGGGGGAGACACGGATACGGGTCTTCAGCGTTGCGAAGACCATCGCCGACTGTTTCAAGTACCGAAACAAGATCGGCCTTGATGTTGCCGTAGAGGCGCTGCAGGAAGTAGTACGAAAGCGCAGCGCCTCCCCGGCGCAGATCATGGAGTACGCGCGCATCGTGCGGGTCGAATCAGTCATTGATCCGTACCTGAGGGCGCTACTGTGAGCAAAGACATCCCCACGAACGTGCCCGCATCGGTACGTGCAAAGCTGAAGAACAAGGCCGATGAACTGGGCCTAACGTTCAATCAGGTCCTGCAGTACTACGCGATGGAGCGCTTCCTCTTCCGCCTCTCAAAGACCGACTGGGCGGATGCGCTCGTGGTTAAGGGCGCGGCGATGCTTCGGGTGTGGGACGGCGCAGTGGCTCGCCCCACCAAAGACATCGACTTCTTGGGCCGTATCGACAGCTCTCCGGAGTCCATCCGATCGATGATTCGCGAGTGCCTCGAGGTCGCCACAGAGGACAGCCTCGAGTTCTCGGCGAAGGTCGAGGTGGAGCCCATCACGATCGAGGACCGCTATCCCGGCGCGCGCGCAGTGATCAGAGGGGCGCTTTCTGGCGGGCTCATCGTTCTACAGCTCGACATCGGCGTGGCGGACGTCGTAGTGCCGGATCCCGGCTGGGTGGACTATCCGACACTGCTCGACATGGAATCGCCGCGCATCTTGGCATATCAGCCGGCTACCGCGGTTGCGGAGAAGTTCCAGACCATGGTTGAGAAGGGCCTTCTGAACAGTCGCGTGAAGGACTACTACGACATCTGGATGCTCGCCGACTCTGTCGAGTTCGACGGCACCGAACTTCGGGATGCAATTCGAGCGACCTTCGATCGGCGGGACACTGACGTTCCCTTCACGCGGCCGAACGTGCTGGGAGACGAGTACACCAACCAGGCGACGACACGCGCCCAATGGGCGGCATTCGCGAAGAAGATGAATGCCTCGGGTGTTGAGGCGCCCGCTGACTTCGGTGTTGTCGTGGAACGCGTGAGCAACTTCCTCATGCCGGTTGCGGCGGCAGCGGCAGCGCGGGAATCCTTCGAACAAACATGGGAGCCAAGGCGCGGTTGGTCATGAGGGGGCGCACTTGAAACGTTGCGATGTCTGTCAGTGGGAGCTCGAAGATGAAGATGACGAGTGCCCGTATTGCGCCGTAATGGCCCGCAACAAGATCAAACAGCTCCGGTTCCTTCGCTTTGCCAAATTCACCGAGTGGCTCGCCAACGACGGCGTCTGGCTGATTCTCGACATGATCGGACTCGTCGGCTACATGAGAGACGCCAGCAACGATCGCGCGGCGGCAGCGCCGACGAGCAGCAGCGACGACACACCCGCGGAAGTCAGTCCACACTCAGTTCCTAGCAAGAGTGTGAGAGCGACGAGCTGCGGCAAGATGGGGGATGCCAACCAGGCGGCCGGTTCGAGCTCGCCCATGCCCAAAGAACCCCGGGGGGTTCGCCCAACTAGCGAGAACGGAGCGAGGAAGATGGACCGTGAAGAGAAGAGGAAGCTCCGCGAGCACATCGGGGAGCACGTGGATGTCTCACGCGCGCGTCTGAGGGATGACGAAGCCAAACGTCTCGGCGAGTTCGTTGACGACTACGGCTCCCGCCGCGGCCAGAGCGAGACGAGAGAGTGGAGCACCCGCGGCTGGAGTTCCGATGGCAGGTACATTCGGCATCACCGGCAGACCGATACCTTCACCGAGGAGGTTGGCATCCGCCGGGAGTACAGCTATCAGGATGATGACGGCCAGAAAGGAAGCGAGACCACCGACGTCAAGGACGCACGTGGAATCCTCAACTGGCTCGACGAACATGGCCAGTAGGGAGATCCACTCCGCCCGAGGCACCTTTGGTGACATTCTGGTGACGCACGTTGCAGTACCACACGAACGGTACGGATTCACGCATCACACAAGCGGTATCGTCCACTAGACGTGGCGGCACCAAGCGGTACTCGGCACCCCCTCTGAGCAGCGAAAACTCGGCGGTCTCGAAAACCGTTTAGCGGGTATCCCCCGCTACGAGGGTTCGAATCCCTCCCTCTCCGCCAGAAGGACACACGAGAGACCTCGGCCGAGCCGGGGTCTCTTTGCGTTCGCCGGGGACGCCGGAGCCACCCTCGCCGATGCGGTACGTCCGGTCCCGGCCCTCCGCCACCTCATGCTAGAATCGCGCTGAACGCTCGTGTCACCACACCGGAAGGAGGTGACGTTGATGGCTGCCATATATCGAGGGGCGCGTGTCGCGCTCGAACAGCCGTATGTCCTCATTCCGGTGCCTCGCGCGTAAGCGCACATCTCTCGCGCAGGCGCCTTCCTCAGAAAGGAACCTGCGTTGAACGAGATCCTCCAGGGGGCGACCGCCCCGGAACCACTCGATGTCCTTGGCTGGTCCGACCGCTGGGCCGCCCTGTTCGCTGCGGTGGAAAGCGACGAGCCGAACCGCTATCCGGGGCGCGTGATCCGCGTCGACCGCGGCAGTGTGCTCGTGAGCACCTCGGACGGCGTGGAGCGTGCCGAGCTCTCAGCCGCGTTGCGCCGGCGCGCCACCTCCACACTCGATCTGCCCGCTACCGGCGATTGGCTCTCACTTCATCGTCCCGAGGGGCATGAGGTCGCGCTCATCAACGCCGTTCTCCCGCGTGCGTCCGCGTTCACGCGCGGTGACTCCGGCGAGACGTCATCGGCGCAGGTGATCGGCGCCAATATCGACACCATCTTCGTCGTGCAGCCGCTTGACGCCGAGCCGAACCTTCGTCGCATCGAACGCGAGCTCGCGTTGGCATGGGAGAGCGGCGCCGTGCCGGTGGTGGTGCTCACCAAGGCGGATCTGTCGCCCGATCCTGAGGAGGCACGCTCGGCAGCTGAGGGCGTCGCGCTCGGCGTGGATGTGGTGCTCACCAGCATGGTCCGCGGCGACGGGATCGAGATGGTCGCGTCGTACGCGTCGGCAGGCGCGACCGTGGCGCTCATCGGCCCGTCGGGCGCCGGCAAGTCCACGCTGGTGAACGAGCTGCTCGGTGAGGAGCGCCAGGCCACGCGCGAGGTGCGCGTGGGCGACGGCAGGGGCAGGCACACCACCGTGACCCGCGAGCTGATCCCGCTGCCCGGCGGCGGCGTGCTGATGGACACACCCGGTATGCGCGCAGTGGCCGTCCATGAGCTCGCCGGAGGTCTCGACGCCGCGTTCCCCGACATCGCGGGGTTGGCCGAGAGCTGTCGCTTCCGCGACTGTTCGCACACAGACGAGCCCGGTTGCGCCGTCGGCGCTGCGGTCGAGGCTGGCACGCTTTCCGCGGAGCGGCTCGCGAGCTATCACAAGCTGCAGCGCGAGGCGGTCGTTGCGGCGATGAAGACCGATGCGCGCCTTCGCGCCGATGAGGTCCGCAAGTGGAAGATCATCCACAAGAGCATGCGCGACCATCACAAGCGCAACGGCGGTCAATGGGTGTAGACACCGGCGACGGTCCGTCTCCCGGGCGGGAGGCGGACCGGCCCGTGGGTGCGTGGGAGTGTGGACCGGTTGACGAACCACGTACCATGGAAGGGTCAGTCGGTGAGCGCGTCACTCACCGTGAGTCCGGTCCGAAGGAGACTCGGAGCATGAGGAACTAGCGACAGACATCGTTGGCAGACCCGCACACGGGCTGCCTGTGGATGTCACCAGGGTGGAGTGGCTGCTCAAGGCCGCCCTCTGGTGATCCGGAACCCCGGAGGTCGCTATGTTGCTTGTGCTTGATGACGTCTCCTTCTCGTACGATGCTTCGCCGGTCGACGCACTTCAGCCCGTGACCGCCTCGCTCCCCCGTGGCTGGACCGGTGTGGTCGGAGCGAATGGGATCGGAAAGACCACCCTGCTGCGCCTGGTGGCTGCTGAGCTGACTCCGCTCACCGGTACCATCACGCGGCCGGGTGATGCGGTCTATTGCGCGCAGCCCACCGACGTCCCCCCTGCACTGCTCGACGAGTTCGCACTCGATTGGGGCGCGGGGGCCGGTCGACTGCGCTCGGTGCTGCGCATCGGAGGAGACTGGCCGTATCGGTTCGGCACGCTCTCGCATGGCGAGCGCAAACGGCTTCAACTGGCTGTGGCGCTCTGGCGTCGGCCGCACGTCCTGGCGGTCGACGAACCCACCAACCATCTTGACGAGCAGGCCAGGGCGCTCATCCGCGATGCGTTCGGTGCCTTTGACGGCATCGGGTTGCTCGTCAGCCACGATCGCGAGTTGCTCGACACGCTCACTGAGCGCTGTCTGTTCTTGGAACGGTCCGGGGTGACAGTGCGCCCGGGAAACTACTCGGCAGGCAGAGCGCAGGCGCAACTGGAGGCGGAATCCGCCGCACATGAGCGGGAGAACGCCAAGCGCGAGCTCGTGCGTCTGCGCGAGGTGGCGTCGCGACGCCGGATCGAAGCCGATCGGTCGCCTGCGATGCGCTCGAAGGCTCGCATCGACCCACGTAACCGCGATGCGAAAGGTCGCATCGATCTTGCTGTCTTCACCGGCAAGGACGGCCAGGCGGGGAGACTATCCTCCCAGCTGGACAGCCGCTTGAAGCGCGCAGAGGAGCGGCTCGATGCCGCGCGCGTGGAGAAGACGCTCGGCGGCGGCGGGATCTGGCTTCCACAGGGACGTTCGCGCCGCGCCGTTGTGGCCGAGTTGCCAGCGAGCGTTCTGCCCCTCGGCCCGCAGCGCACCCTTCGGATTCCCGGGCTGCGCGTAGGGCCGACCGCGCGGGTCGCCATCACCGGCCCGAACGGCGCGGGCAAATCCACGCTGACGCGCGCGCTGCTTGCGGGGACGCGTCTGGACGCCGACCGTATGCTCGTCATCCCCCAGGAAGTGACACGCGCCGAGGCCGAGGCGCTCATGGGCGAGCTCCACGACATGACCGAGAGTGAGCGAGGAGCGGCACTTGCGATCGTCGCACGGCTCGGATCGGCCCCCGCGCGGTTGCTGTCGACGGCGATTCCAAGTCCCGGCGAGACGCGCAAGCTGATGCTCGCGCTCGGCGTGCTGCGCGGACCGCATCTCGTGGTGCTCGATGAGCCCACCAATCACCTGGATCTGCCCGCCATCGAGGCGCTGGAGAGCGCGCTTGCCGAGTGTCCGTGCACGCTCGTGCTTGTTTCGCATGACCGGCGTTTCGTGGAGCGTCTGGCGGAGGAGCGCTGGCGTATCGATATCGAGGATTCCGGCGATTCCTTGTTGAGGACGGAGTTGGTGTAGGGCGGCAGCATGGGTGAGATGCCGAGGCATCTCACCCTCTTCCGCTCTCAGCTACCGAGGCCTTCAGCTTGGCGAGCAACGCGTCCACCCAGAAGTCCAGCAGTTGGCCGTAGTCCTCGATGAACTCCCCGCGTGCCATCGCGTCCACGATGAACGGGAACTCGCCGGCCGGCAGCGAAGAGAAGACCTCGTGAAGCTGCTCGGTGCTGCGCGAGTCCGTCACGGAAGCGGACATCGCAAGCGCCTGCGCCGTGATCATGAAGCCCATCACATTGATGGCGAGGAGCGCCTCGTGCCGCGGGATCCCAGCCCCATCCATGATTACGAGCGCCTTCTCGACCAGCCTGAGCGACTCCGGCGTCGTGAGGGGGCGCTGCGCGATGAGCGGAAGCACATTGGGATGCGCCAGAAGCACCGCAAGGTTCGCATCGATGAGGCGCCTCAGTTGGCCTTGCCAGGGAAGCCCCGGATCGACTCCCAGGTCGATTTCCGTGACGACGGCTTCAACGAGTCCGTCGAGCAGCGCCTCCTTGTTCGGCAGGTGCCGGTACGCGGTCATCGGGTCCACGCCCAGCTCGGCGCCCAGTCGGCGCATCGAGAGCGCTGAGAGTCCGCCGTCGTCGACGATCCTGAGTGCTGCCCGTATCAACGAATCCCGGGTGACACCTTTGCCCCGGGGGGTTCTCCCGCCAGCTGCCACGGCCGCTCACACATCCTTCGCGAATGGTGTTTGACAAGTCTACGCTGTAGATGATACATGTCTACATCGTAGACATCAAATCGGGGGGCACGGCCGTCAGACGGCCAGGCCAAGGAGTGGATGATGAGAAGACAATGGGAGGAGAAGTCGTCATGAGTGTCGATCCGGTCATGGATCACATGGGCAACTGGGTAGTCGGCGTGGTCTGGGTCGCCCTGTTCGGGGTGTTCCTGCTGTTCACGCCCTTCTACAGGAAGAGCGGACTGAAGCCCAACGGTGCGTTCCTTGCGTTCGTTGTCGCGCTGGCGCTTGAGATGTTCGGGGTGCCGCTTTCGATGTACGCGATCGCGGCTGTGCTCGGGCACACGCTTCCTGATGGCGTCTTGTGGGGCCACACATTGGTGCAGGAGGTGGGGCTGCTCGGCACCTCGCTCGCTGTCGTGCTCTACATCATCGGTGCTGTGCTGATCGTCTCCGGTTGGCGCGCCATCTACCGGGACTACTGGAGCAAAGATCGCGGAGAAGGGCGACTCGTCACAAGCGGAATCTACCGCTACATCCGCCATCCGCAGTACACGGGCTTCGCATGTTTCACCATCGGCATGCTCCTCGAGTGGGCCACTCTGCCGATGCTCCTGATGTGGCCTGCGCTTGCGGTCATCTATTACCGGCTGGCCCGCAGGGAAGAGGCCGACATGCGGGTGGAGTTCGGTGCGGACTATGACGACTACGCGGAGCGCACAGGCATGTTCCTGCCCACGAAGATCCTCCGACGGCGCACCGCCGTCCACTTCGACAGCCAGCCGCAGTAGGGTGGGGCGCGATGAACCGGATCGAACTGGTGATCGAGGAGGTCATCGGCAATCGTGCTGGCTCGCGGGTGTACCGTGCCTGGGTCGAGAGCCTCGCGCTGCGCGGTGACGAACGAGTGTACGAGATCGGTACCGGCGGAGGCGCGTGCGCCAGACACCTTGCCTCGGTGCTGCCGTCCGGGCACCTGACGTGCCTGGATGTCGACACGGGCTGGCTGTCGGTGGCGCGCAGGCGTCTGGTCGGCTTCGGGTCGCGAGTCGAGTTCGTCGCCGCCGACGCGGCTTGCTGGGAAAGACCCGACTGGTTCGATGTCGCCGTCGCCCACTTCGTGCTGCACGATATCCCCGCATCGCACCGGGCCGCCGCACTGCGACGTGCCGCGCTGTCTCTCAAATCCCACGGGCGCCTGTGCGTTCGAGAGCCGATCGGGCATGGGATGAGCCACGAGGAGCTGCATGCGCAGTTGCGTGACGCCGGGTTCTCCCCGGTCGGGCACGAACGGCGTGAGCGATTGCCATTGATGGGGGAAACGGTGTCAGGCGTCTGGCGCATGTCGGCACGCGGCGCTCAGGACTGAGCCGGGCGCCGCGTCAGCGCGCACGAATGCGGAGAAGACCGGCGGGGTGCGTTCATGCTACTATGATGAACTCGGATTCATGTTACTCACACCGCCAGACCGGACTCCGGCGGTAGGACGATCGGACGAGGCGTGACGCACTCTTTGCGAGCCGACGCACGGCGTAACCGCGCGAGGATCCTCGATACCGCTCGAGCGCAGATCATCGAGCACGGGCCGAACGTGGGTATGAGCGAGATCGCGAACGCGGCGGGCCTCGCCGTGGGAACGCTGTACCGTCACTTCCCCACGAAGACCGACCTCGTTGCGGCGGTGGTCACCGAACAGGTCGAGCGTCTCGCCGATGCCACGGAAGCGGCCTGGGGCCGCGTGGAGGCGGGTTCGCCCGCGATCGAGGAGCTCTACGTGTTCCTGTGTCGCGTGGTCGAAGCGGCCGCCGACAACGGCGCCCTCAAGGTGGCCGCTCAGACGCTCGGCACTGAATTCGCATGTCCCCCCGCTGCAGTACGCGGCACGGCGGCCCTGTGGAAGATCATCACCGCCGGCCAGGACTCGGGGAGCATCCGCGAGGACCTGACCGTGACCGACCTCTACCTCCTTGTCGCAACCGGACCACTCGACCACGCCAAACACACCCGCGAGCGCTGGCTTGAGCTCATCAGACCCTGCTTGATGCCGTAGCGCCCCCGCTCTGACCGAAAGGCACCTGATGCTCCAGCTCCACAACGTCTCCAAGTCCTACACCACGGCCGACTTCACGCAGGTCGCGCTCGATGGCGTGTCGATCGCGTTCCGCGACAACGAGTTCGTGGCTGTCCTGGGCCCGTCAGGCTCCGGGAAGACCACGCTTCTCAACATCGTCGGCGGCCTGGACCACTATGAGTCCGGCAACCTGGTCATCGACGGCATCGCGACCGAGGACTACCGGGATCGCGACTGGGACACGTACCGCAACAACCGCGTCGGCTTCGTCTTCCAGAGCTACAACCTCATCCCCCATCAGAGCGTGCTCTCCAACGTGGAGCTCGCCCTCACGCTTTCGGGCGTTTCGCGGCAGGAACGGCGACGCCGCGCGATCGAGGCGCTTGAGCAGGTGGGCCTGAAAGACCACGTCCACAAGAAGCCCAACCAGCTCTCCGGTGGGCAGATGCAGCGCGTGGCGATCGCACGTGCGATCATCAACGACCCGGAGATCCTATTGGCCGACGAGCCCACCGGCGCCCTCGATTCCCACACGAGCGCGCAGGTGATGGCCCTGCTGAGTGAGATCGCGAACGACCGGCTCGTCATCATGGTGACCCACAACCCGGAGCTTGCCGCAACGTACGCGACGCGCACGGTCAACCTCCTGGACGGCCGAGTCGCCGATGACAGCGACCCCTTCTGGCCGGAGGCGAGCACGACGCGCCAGAGCGAGAAGGACGTCAGGAAGACCTCCATGTCGTTCCTGACGGCCATCGCGCTCTCGTTCAACAACCTCATGACCAAGAAGGGCCGTACGCTGATGACCGCCTTCGCGGGCAGCATCGGCATCATCGGCATCGCCGCTATCCTGGCGTTGGCCAACGGCGTGAACGAGTACATCGCGAGCGTCGAGGAAGACGCGCTCTCCGAGTACCCGCTGACGATCCAGAGCCAGGGCATGGACTTCACATCCCTGTTCGCGGCGTCGGGCGACATGGCCGAGGGGATGGAGGAGGGCGTCAGCGGCACGCGGTCTGCCGAGGGTGACACGGATCCCGGGGCCAGCGATGGCGATGTGCGGGAGATCCGGATGATGACGCGGATGTTCGACTCCGTGGGCTCCAACGACCTCGCCTCGCTCAAGGCGTACCTGGACGGGAACGGCGGTGGCATCAACGACCAGGTCAATCTGATCCAGTACTCGTACAACGTGACGCCGCAGATCTTCAGCCCGGACACCGCGGACGGAGTGCGCCAGGTCAACCCGGACACTACCTTCTCTGCGCTGGGCTTCGGATCGTCATCGAACGCGCTGATGGCCTCCAGCATGAACACCAACGTGTTCGGCGAGTTGGTGGACGACACCGCGATGATCGAAGGGCAGTACGACGTGGTGGCCGGACGCTGGCCAGAGACGTACAACGAGACGGTGGTGGTGCTGATCCCGAACGGCGCGGTCAGCGACTTCATGTCCTACGCGATGGGGCTTCGCGACAGCGCCGAGCTGGACGCCATGGTGGAGCAGATGGTCAACGACGAGGAGATCGTCACACCGACCGACACCAGGAAGTTCACGTACGAGCAGCTCATGGGCGTCTCGTTCAAGCTGGTGCGTGCGACCGACTACTATGTCTACGACGAGCAGTACGACGTATGGACCGACAAGCGGACCGACACCGAGTATCTCAAGCAGCTGGTTGAGAACGGTGAGGACCTCAGCATCGTAGGTGTCATCCGGGCCAAGGAGGGTGCGGCGGCGACCGCACTGCAGCCGGGGATCTACTACACTCCGGCGCTCACCGAGCACCTCGTGGCGGAGGCGGCTGAGACCGAGATCGTGCGCATGCAACTGGACGAGCCGGCCACGAACGTGTTCTCAGGCCGGACCTTCCTGGACGAGGAGGAGAATCCGGACAGGGGCGGGCTCGACCTGGCGTCACTGGTGACCGTGGATGAGGACGCGATCACCTCGATGTTCAGCTTCGACGCGTCGCAGCTCGCGTTCGACCCCACCGCGCTGGATATCTCGATGGAGGACTTCAGCCTGGACCCGTCCGCCATGCCTGCGCTGGATCCGGCGGACCTGCTTGCCGGGCTTGACCTTGATGACGTGCTTGCCGGGCTCGATCCGACCGCGGTACTCGGTGAGATCGATCTGGAGGCCGCGCTTGCCGACATCGACTTCGCGGCGCTCCTCGAAGGCATCGATTTCGGCGTGGATGCGGATCAGGTCGCCGATGTGGCAAACCAGATGGTCCAGGGCTACCTCGAGTTCTGCACCGCCGAGGGCCTGGATCCCGTGGACACCCAGGCCAACTTCCCGCTCTTCCTCGAGTCCGCCGAGGGGCAGGCGATCCTGGCGGAGGCCGAGTCTCTCTTCGGCGGGGCCGAGACCGGCCTGAGCGAGCTGCAGAGCCGATTGACCGCGGTGCTGATCGAGCGCTTCGGAGACGCCATCCAGTCGCAGGTCGATGTGATCGCGGGCGCGATAGGGGAGCAGCTCCAGGCCAGCATGGCCACATACATGCAGCAGGTGCTCTCCACGCTGGCGCAGCAGATCACCGCCGAACTCGGGACCGCCTTGCAGGAGCAGATCGGCGCCGCCCTGGAGTCGTCGATGGGGCAGCTCACCAACAGCATGTCGGGCCTCATGGGGATCGACGCGGACGCGTTCGGCGAGATCTTCCAGTTCAACATGGACGAGGAAGAGCTCACTCAGCTGATGCTGTCGATGATGGTGACCGAGCAGAGCTCGTACGACGGCAATCTGGCCAAGCTGGGCTACGCGGACTTCGCGAAGCCGTCCAGCATCGACATCTACCCCGTCGATTTCGAGAGCAAGGGCCGGGTCATCGAGATCCTGGACGGCTACAACGAGCAGATGGAGGCGGATGGAGCCGAGGAGAAGGTCATCACCTACACCGACATCGTGGGCACGCTGATGTCCTCGGTGACCGATATCGTCAACGTCGTGAGCTACGTGCTGGTGGCCTTTGTGGCGATCTCCCTGGTTGTGTCATCGATCATGATCGGCGTCATCACCTACATCTCCGTGCTCGAGCGCATCAAGGAGATCGGTATCCTGCGCTCGATCGGCGCCTCGAAGCGCGACATCCGGCGGGTGTTCAACGCCGAGACGTTGATCGTCGGGTTCGTGGCCGGACTACTGGGTATCGGGGTGACGAGCCTGCTCATCATCCCTGCTAACGCGGTCATCTACGCCAACTTCGGCATCGAGAACGTTGCGATACTGCCCGGAGTCGCCGCCGCCGCTCTGGTGGCCATCAGCATGGGCCTCACGTTCCTGGCCGGGCTGATCCCGTCATCCGCGGCGTCGCGCAAGGACCCGGTGGAGGCGCTGAGGAACGAGTAGGGCTTCCGATGCGAGCGGCCGGGCGCAGGAATCGACGTGGCGGCGGCAGCTCACTGACCCGGCTCGGACGCTGACCTGCTCATCCACATCATCGCGGCACCCACGAACATGGCGGCCAGCCCCGCAAGCGCCAGGTATCCGATCCAGGTGCTGAGTGGCCCGAAGAGCGTTCCGGCGAAGTGCGCCGCGCTCTCGTTGGAGGCCGAGAACGTCGAGCGCATGAGGCTCTCGATCCGCTCGGTCTCTCGGGCAGCACCGGCCCAGGCGATCACCCCGCCGATGGCGAGCATGCCCCCGGCGCCGAAGAGCGCGTGCCGTGCCTTCGGTGCAGCTACGAACGCGAGGAGCAGTGCGACCGCCGTCGCCCAGGGCAAGTACGGGCGGGCGCGTCCCAGGATCCGGAGCAGCTCGAGTCTGTCCGAGACGAGTTCCGCGTCGAAGACGACGACCTGCATCTGACGGACATCCTCAGGAACGAGACTCGTGATCAGACGCTGAACGAGGGGGGTCTCCGCTTGCTCGACGAGCAGGTCGACATACGGGCCAAGCGCAACGCGTATCTCCGCGCCGTCGGTCACGGACTCATCAGCATCGGCGTTCACGGCGCCGACCAGCCCGATGTGCCATCGGCGCATCTCTCCGAGCCACAGGTCACCGAAGGTGTCGGTTCCCACGGCCGCTTCGACCTTCTGACGGACGAGCGAGTCAAGATCCGCAGCGAGCTGGTCGACCGCTGGAATAGTGAAGCCCGGGGCGACCAGGTCCGTGATCCGACGTATGTCGATGACGTCCGTGACGGCGTTGGAGATCGTGGCGGCGGCCTGTGTCCGCGCGCTGTCATCGTTCACGATCGGCTCGATCGCTCCCATGAAGGTCGGCGTGTCGAGCAGCACTGTGTCAGTCCAGTGCGCAAGGATCGAGCCGTAGGCGCAGACGGTTGCCACGACGACCAGCAGCACGGCCAGCACTCGTCGCACCGTGAGGACCATCGCGAGGCTTCGTGAGTACTCCATACGGCTCCTCGGGCGGGGGGCTCCTTCGAGCTACTCGACGATGTCGGCCGATTCGAGCGTCATGTGACACGCCCAGCAGGCGCTCTGGAAGTGGCCTGTCGGTGACGGCTGCGCGGGATTGATCGTGGTGAGCATGAAGTGCATCGCGATCCACAGGAGCAGAAGCACGCCAACGCCAATGCCGATCCAGGTTGCCGCCCTCTTCATGGGACCTCCATGCGGTAGACGTCTGCGCTCGATCCCGATGATAGCGTGGCGCGCCGTTGCGCGTCAGCGGCCCCTGACCGATGATGAGACGCAGCGTGATGCCACGACTTCAAGGGGGAGCCATGGAGTTCTGGACCAGCTTCTGGTGGCCACTGATCACCGCGATCATCGGCTTCGTGTACGCGGGCCTGCTGGCGCGGCAATGGTACACGCGGCGCAAACCCCATCAGCTCGCGTGGGCGTTCGGCTTCTTGCTCTACGCCGTGGCGGCCTTCATGGAGTTCTACTCCGAGGCCACTCAGAACTGGGACCCGACCGTCTACCGCTTCTACATCGTCTTCGCCGCCTCGATGGTGGGCTTCCTGGGCCTTGGCACGCTGTACCTGGTGACCCGCAAGCGCGCGTGGGGACACGCCTACCTGGCCTTCAACCTGGTCGCGCTCGCGGTCTTCCTGTGGGGGGCCTTCACCACCGAGCTCGACTACGCCGCGCTGCAGCCGGGCATCGTGGTCGGCGGCGCGGGTCTGGGCGCCGCGGGCTCGTTCCCGCGCATCATGTCGCTCGCGTTCAATATCCCGGGCACGCTGCTCCTGATAGGCGGCTCGACCTACTCGATCATCCGCTTCTGGCCGAAGAAGGCGTACCGGTATCGTGTGTGGGCCAACGTGCTCATCATCATCGGCACCCTCGCGATCGCCGGGGCCGGCTCAATGGCGCGCGCGGGGGCCACACAGGGGCTCTACGTCGCCGAGATGGTCGCAAGCGCGATCCTGCTCGCCGGCTTTCTCATGGCGAGCACACTGCAGAAGGGGGCCGAGGCGGCCCGCCAGGAGGGGCTGGAGAGCCGCGCGTGAGCGACTTGCTTGCCGCGAACGCACGCTCGGCGCCACTTCGTCACCGGGCTTCGAAGCTGTGGCATCCCGACTGGTACCAGGACGGTCCCAAGCGGCTCGGCTACTTCGAGGGCTGGTACTTCAAGTGCGTGGACGCAGGCGCGCAGCACGCCGTTGCGCTCATCCCCGGGATCTCACTCACGCCCGACGGGGCCGGTTCACACGCGTTCGTGCAGCTCATCCAGGCCGGCGGCGACACGGCCTACTGGGAGTACCCTGCCGAGGAGTTCCGCTTCGCGACCGATCGCTTCGAGATCGAGGTGGGTCCCAACCACTTCTCGCCGAAGGGGATCCGGCTCGATGCCGAGGGCGAGGCGGGCCGGTTGACCGGCGAGTTGCGCTTCGGCGAATGGACCGGCTGGCCGGTGAGACCGCTCTCGCCGGGCATCATGGGGTGGTACCGGTTCGTGCCGTTCATGGAGACCTACCACGGCGTCCTGGGTTTGGATCACAGCGTAGACGGCGAGCTGGAGATCGACGGTGCTGCCCTCGGCTTCAACGGCGGGCGTGGCTATGTTGAGAAGGACTGGGGCCGGTCGTTCCCGAGC
>Ga0209066_10001416_pt1 | contig 31706 bp, 33 predicted proteins | sample All_14_2_FD_187198 | JGI IMG/M metagenome (GOLD analysis project Ga0209066, IMG submission 187198) | Freshwater microbial communities in response to fracking from Pennsylvania, USA - Allegheny Zone_MetaG_DW_15 (SPAdes) (version 2) ... | reverse complement strand
CCTTCCAGATGATGGTGTCGACCAACCGCCTGCGTGTGATGGACGTGCTGGCCGAGGCCACCAATGTCATCGCCGAAGGTGAAGTGCTGCAGTTGATGAACATGCACGACCCCGACATCTCGGTGGACGACTACCTGCGCGTGATTGAATACAAAACCGCCAAGCTGTTCGAGGCTAGCGCACGCCTGGGCGCGGTGATCACGGACGCTGCACCCGAGGTGGAAGAAGCCTGCGCCTCATACGGCCGGGCGCTGGGCACGGCGTTTCAGTTGATCGACGATCTGCTGGACTACGAGGGCAGCACGGCCGAGCTGGGCAAGAACATCGGTGATGACCTGCGTGAAGGCAAGCCGACCTTGCCCTTGCTCGTGGCCATGCAGCGTGGCACGGCCGCGCAGCGCGAGATGATCCGCCAGGCCGTCATCAACGGTGAAGTCGAGCGCATGGCGCAGATCGTCGAGATCGTGAAAGAGACCGGCGCCCTGGAGGCTACACGCGAGGCGGCCCAGGCACAGGCGGAGCAGGCCAAGGCCTGCTTGGACCTGTTGCCGGAGTCGGTTTACAGGCAGGCGCTGTTAGAATTGAGCTTCGATTCGATTCACCGTTCGTCGTGATGACGGGCAGGTGAATGACGGGATTTCGGGGTGTAGCTTAGCCTGGTAGAGCGCTACGTTCGGGACGTAGAGGCCGGAGGTTCGAATCCTCTCACCCCGACCAGGTTTCTCTTTGCGAATCAATAGTTTGCTTGATTCGCTCCAGCCATGCATTCATGCCCATTCAAAGCAAATGGGACTGGTGACTGTCCCATGGTTGTCTCAAGGATTGACACTACTTTTATGAGTCCTGGACAATTCGAGAACGGGTTTAACTGAGCACTGGTTGACTACTGCCCTGAAGCGCGCGCCCCAACTGATCATGTTGTGCCCGTGGTGCGCTGGCAGGTAGGTCGAGAAAATCGTAAGAGGGACAATCTCGACGAAGAGGGACTCGCACGCCCAGCTGTTTTTTGGCCAGGGTTCATGTTAGGGATGGTCTGCAAAACCCAGCCACAGGGCGCGGGTCTTGCAGACCATCCTTAAGTCAGGTCTTGCCGCCACCGGCCTTGGTCTTGGTCTTCTGTATGGGGGCTTGCGATACGGTCGTCGAAAGCGTCGCCAGGTCGGCGCCAAAACCGCCCATGCCTTGCACCTGCTCAATCAGCCGCTGGGCGATCTGGCCGCAAACCAGGTCGCACAACTGGTAGGTGCGTGGGTCTGCGATCTGGTAGTAGACGCTGGTACCTCTGGATTCGCGCGACACCAGGCCCAGCTTGGCCAGCAGGGCCAAGTGCTTGGACACGTTGGCCTGGCTACAGCCCAGTTGCGACGTGAGTTCACCCACGTTCAAGGGGCCGTCCCGCAATGCGTTGAGCAACTTCAGGCGCAAGGGCTCCGACAGGGCACGGAAGTAGTCCGCCACATGCTCCAGCGCGCGATCGTCCAAGGCTTCCATCTTCGTTCCAACCCGGTTTGTACAACTGGTGGAAATCATAATCTGATCCTTGCTTGCGTTCATAGCTACATGGCTATATTATTGCTAAAGCATCTGGCAAGCAAGGAGAGAGCAGGCATGAACGCATCGCAAAACCCATATTCCTCATCATGGGCGCCATGGGGGCGCCTGTTGGGTGTGGTGGCGTGCGCCCTTGGCGCGTCCAGTTGGGCCGCCGCAGCCGATCCGACCCAGGCTTTGAAGACGGTGCCCGTTCAGTCTTCAGCCTGGCAGGGGGGCTATGCGGCCAATGCCACGGTCGAGGCGGTGCGTGAAGCACGCTTGTCCAGTCAGGTGCCGGGTCGCATTGTTGAGTTGTTGGTCAAGGCGGGGGATCGCGTGCAGGCTGGGCAGCTCATGGTGCGCCTGGACCAAAGCGCGGCCAACCAGCAGGTCGCTGGAAGCCAGGCCCAACTCGCCCAGGCTCAGGCCATGTTGGTGGCTGCCCAGGGGGACTACGAGCGTGCGCAGCACCTCTACAAGAAGGAATACCTCAGCAAGGCCGCCCTGGATCATGCGCAAGCCCAGTACAAGGCTGTGCAGGCACAGGCCCGTGCCCTGAGCGCACAGGCCTCCGGCACCACGGTGCAGGCGGCCTACTACACGGTGCGCGCACCTTACGCGGGCTGGGTGTCCCAGGTCCATGTGAGTGTGGGTGACATGGCTTCGCCGGGTGTGCCCTTGATCGGCATGTTTGATCCTGTCGCGCTGCGGCTGACGATGCAAGTCCCGGAGTCGGTGGCCTCTCGTCTTGACGTGGCCAAGCCCGCGACGATCGACCTGCCAGGCCACGGTAGCGCTCTGCAGCAAACCGGCGTGCGCACCACGGTGTTGCCTGCATTGGATGCTGGCACCCACAGCGCCACTGTGCGGGTGGATCTCTCGGCCCAGACCTCACCACTTGCGCCAGGTCAGTTTGCCAGGGTCAGCTTGCCGCTCAAGGCTGCCACGGATGGCGCAGCGAGCAGGGGCAAGCTGGTGGTGCCGAGCGCCGCCGTGGTGGAACGAGGCGAGTTGACCTCTGTGTATGTGGTGACAGACAAGGGTGAGGCCCGCCTGAGGCAGGTTCGTTTGGGGCGCACGACGGGTGGGCAAACCGAAGTGCTCTCCGGCTTGCAGCCAGGAGAGAAGGTGGCGCTCGATCCCGTTGCCGCATCGCAAGCTGCCTTGCGCTGAGCATGAGGCCTGACGGACACCACCATGACGCATCCGAATCCTGATCCAGTTGACAGCGCACCCGCACGCCTTGGCGTGTCTGGCCGCATCGCCGCCTTCTTTCTGACGGCGCGCATCACGCCCTTGCTGGCCCTGGTGGCCTTGCTGCTGGGCCTGTTCGCCGTGATGGTCACGCCGCGTGAGGAAGAGCCTCAGATCGACGTGACGATGGCCAATGTCATCGTGCCCTTCCCGGGCGCATCGCCCAAGCAGGTCGAGCAATCGGTGGCCGGGCCAGCGGAGCAGGTGTTCTCGCGCATGCCGGGTGTGGAGCACGTGGTGTCGGTGTCCCGCGCGGGCGTGGCCATGCTCACCGTGCAGTTCAAGGTGGGCGTGTCTCGCACCGAGGCGATTGTTCGCCTGCATGACACGGTGGCCGCGCACCGCAACTGGCTGCCGCCCCAGTTGGGCGTGGGGGAGCCCATCATCCGCCCCAAGGGCATCGACGATGTGCCCATCGTGTCGTTGACCCTGCACGGTAACTTGAAGGCGGGCAGCACGGCGCCGAGCGCCTACGACCTGGAGCGCGTGGCCCATGCGATGGAGGCCGAACTCAAGCGGGTGCCAGGCACCCGTGACGTGAGCACCTTGGGCGGTCCAGGCCGGGCGATCAACATCGAGTTGGATGCAGGCCGCATGCGCTCATCGGGCGTCACCGTGGCAGACCTGCGTGGCGTGCTGCAATCGGCCAACCTGGGCTTGCCGCTGGGCGAGACCATCGCCGAGAACCAGTCGGTGGCGATTGAGTCGGGGCCTTTCTTGTCCAACGCCGACGAGGTGGCCGGCCTGGTGGTGGCTGCACGCGATGGCAAACCTGTGTATTTGCGTGATGTGGCCCGCGTGAGCGATGGCGCCTTACCGCCTGCACGCCATGTGTGGTTTGGCCAGCGCAGCGAATCGGGCAGGCCGCTGGAAGCCGACGCGGTCACCATGGCCATCACCAAAAAGTCTGGCGAGAACGCCGTGAACGTGGCGCAGGCGGTGATCGCGCGCGTGGCCGAATTGCGCAACACCGTGGTGCCTGCAGAAGTGGAGGTCAGCGTCACGCGCAACTATGGCGAGACGGCCAATGACAAGGCCAAAAAGCTCATCCAGAAGCTGCTGTTTGCCACCGCTTCGGTGGTCGCACTGGTGTTCATCGCGCTGGGGCGCCGCGAGGCCGCCATCGTGGGCATCGCGGTGGCGCTGACGCTCACGGCCACGCTGTTTGCTTCCTGGGCCTGGGGCTTCACGCTCAACCGGGTGTCGCTGTTTGCGCTGATCTTCTCCATCGGCATCCTGGTGGATGACGCCATTGTGGTGGTCGAGAACATCCACCGCCACATGCTGCTCAAGCCGGGTCGCCCGCTGCTGGAGATCATCCCCGGCGCGGTGGATGAGGTGGGGGGGCCCACCATCCTGGCCACCTTCACGGTGATCGCGGCACTGCTGCCCATGGCCTTCGTGAGTGGCTTGATGGGCCCTTACATGAGCCCGATCCCGATCAATGCGTCCATGGGCATGTTGATCTCGCTGGCCATCGCCTTCATCCTGACGCCCTGGTTGTCCAACCGCTGGCTGAAGGTCAGCGCCAGTGCATCGCATGACGGCCATGGATCGGGCGGGTTGACCAGCAAGTTGCTGCCGTTTTTCACCAAGCTGTTCACGCCATTTCTGGACAAGCAGAAGGGCCATGCCAACCGCATCAAGCTGTGGCTGGGCATCCTGGGCCTGATCGCCTTGTCGGTGTCCCTGCCCGTGGGCCAGTTGGTGGTGTTGAAGATGCTGCCCTTCGACAACAAGTCTGAGTTCCAGGTGGTGCTTGACATGCCCGCTGGCACGCCCCTGGAGCGCACCGCCAGTGTGTTGCAAGCCATGTCGGCCGAGCTGGCCAAGGTGCCCGAGGTGAGTGACTGGCAGGTCTATGCGGGCACTGCGGCCCCCATCAACTTCAATGGCCTGGTGCGCCAGTACGACCTGCGTACAGGCGGCGAGGTGGGCGACATCCAGGTCAACCTGGTCGACAAGCAACACCGCAGCGAGCAAAGCCATGCCATCGCCATGCGGGTGAGGCCGGCGCTGCACAAGATCGCCATGGCGCAGGGCGGCCGCGTCAAGGTGGTGGAGGTGCCGCCTGGGCCCCCGGTGATGTCGCCCATCGTGGCCGAGATCTATGGCCCCAGTGACGCAGCCCGCCTGGCCGCTGCACGCGCCGTGCGTGGCGTGTTCGACAAGACACCGGGCATCGTTGATGTGGACTCGACCGACATCGCCACCGCACCCAAGCAACTCTTGGTGGTGGACCGCGAGAAGGCCGCCATGCTGGGTGTGCCCCAGTCGGCCATCGTGACCACCTTGAGGGCGGGCTTGGCTGGCGAGGACGTGAGCTACCTGCACAACCAGGCCAAGTACCCAGTGCCCTTGCACCTGAGCCTGCCGGTGAGCACCCAGGGCGACACCAGCGAGATGCTGAAGCTGTCCGTGCGTGCCAACAGCGGTGCGTTGGTGCCCATTGCCGAACTCGTGCGTGCCGTGCAGACCACGCAAGACCAGCCCATCTGGCACAAGGACCTGCTGCCCGTCAACATGGTGATGGCTGACATGGCCGGGGTACCCGATGCGAAGGGACATGTCGCTGGCCTGGACAGCCCCTTGTATGGCCTGGCCGGCATGCGACCTGACATCGCCAAACTGGAGGTGGCTGGCGGTCGCATCCAGGAGTTCTTCACCACCCAGCCCACCGACCCCTATCGCGCCGTGTCCTTGAAGTGGGACGGCGAGTCGCAGATCACCTACGAGACCTTCCGTGACATGGGCGCAGCCTATGGCGTGGGCCTCATCCTGATCTACCTGCTGGTGGTGGCGCAGTTCGGCTCATACCGCACGCCCTTGATCATCATGGCACCCATTCCGCTCACGATCATCGGCGTCATGCCTGGTCATGCGCTGTTGGGCGCCCAGTTCACCGCCACATCGATGATCGGCATGATCGCGCTGGCCGGGATCATCGTGCGCAACTCGATCTTGCTGGTTGACTTCATCGAATTGCAGGTGCGCGAGGGCATGGCCTTTGGCGAGGCGGTGATCCGCTCTGCGGCCACCCGTGCACAGCCGATCACGCTGACGGCCCTGGCCGCCATGGCGGGTGCCTTCTTCATCCTGGACGACCCTATCTTCAACGGCCTGGCCATCTCCCTGATCTTCGGGATCCTGGTGTCCACCGTGCTGACCCTGGTCGTCATTCCCTTGCTGTACTTCCGCACCTACCGGCATCGCCACGGTGCTTGAAGCGTGCCTCAACCGCGCCCCTTTTTTCGAGAGGATTCCCCATGACTTCCTGGCAACTCACCCGCGTCATCGCTGGCGCCTTCGTGCTCTTGTCCCTGGCCTTGGGTACACAGGGCAGCCCCTTGTTCCAGAGCACGATGTGGCTGTGGTTCACCGCCTTTGTGGGCATCAACCTGCTGCAAAGCGGCCTCACGCGCTGGTGCCTGATGGAGCGCATCTTGCGCAAGCTGGGTTTGCGTGCCGCCGACTGATCCCAAGGAGCAAGCCATGCACATCGTCTGCCCTCAATGTGGCGCCACCAACCGTGTTCCTCCCGAGCGCTTGAGCGAGCAACCGGTGTGTGGCCGTTGTGGCGCAGAGGTCGCGCCTGCGTCGCCTGTGGCGCTCGGTGATGACACTTTGCCGCACTACCTGGCCAAGACCGAAGCCCCCGTGCTGGTGGACTTCTGGGCCGCCTGGTGCGGCCCTTGCAAAGCCTTTGCGCCTCACTTCGCGCAGGCCGCAGCCCAGAGGCCAGGCGTTCGCTTCGTCAAGGTCGACAGTGACGCCTCTCCGCAAGCGTCCATGCGACACCAGGTGCGCAGCATCCCCACCATCGCCTTGTTCTCTGGTGGCGTGGAGATCGCCCGTGCATCAGGCGCCATGTCCGGGCCTCAGTTGCTCCAGTGGGTGGACTCGCAATTGGCCTTGGCCAAAAGGGGAGTGTGATCATGCGTCTTCGTCACCTGGCTTTGAGCGTCGCATGTGTGTGGAGCGCGGCCAGCGCACAAGCTGCGCAGGACCTCCTGGCCGATTGGCGGGCTGCGGCAGCACATGATCCTGCCTATGCCGTGGCCCGTGCTGCGCGGGACGCAGGCCTGAGCAAGACCGACCAGGCCAAGGCATTGTGGCGTCCCGCCGTGGTGGCTGGCGCGAACCTGGGCTGGGCATCGCAGACCACCAGCACCCAAGGCGCGAGCTTTGAGGCGCCCGGCTTTGGGACCTCGTCTGACGTGGCCTTTAAAACCCATGTGGACGGGGGCAGGGCACTGGGTTGGAGCCTGATGGTGCAGCAACCCCTGATCAATGCGGACCGATCAGCGTCATCCAGCCAATTGGACTTGCAAGCCCAATTGGCTGATGTTCAGTGGCACCAGTCGCAGCAGGAGCTGATGCTGCGGGTGAGCAAGGCTCACCTTGACGTGTTGGCCGCTCGGGTGGCATTGACAGCTGCACAAAGCGAACAGGCCTCAGCCAAGCGTGCATGGGGCGAGGCCAAGGAGCGTTTTCAAACGGGTGGCGTACCCGCGACCGCTGTGCATGACGCCCAGGCCCGGCATGACATGGTGGCCGCTCAGGTGCTGGCTGCACAAGATGCGCTGACGCTGAGCAACGCCGCTTATGTCGACATCACGGGCCTGCCAGCAGAACAGGCGGCTGACCTGTCACCCTCCAGCGACCTGGTGCAAGCGCTCGCGCCACTGGACGACTGGCTCGTGCGCGCCCAGGCTGACAACCCCCAATTGCTTCAGGCACGCCTGGCGGCCGATCTGGCTCGTGCCGATGTGGCTCGGCATGGTGCTATGGCTGGCGCCACCTTGGACCTGGTGGCCAGGGCCAGCGATGACCGGATTCAGGGCAACGGGCCCTATGCCAGCGGCTCCGACAACGCCAAGAGCAGCGCATCGACACGCTGGGTGGGGGTGCAACTCAATGTGCCCTTGTTCACTGGCGGGATGCGGTCCTCGCAGGAGCGCGAGTCCTTGGCCCTGGCCGACAAGGCCCAGTCGCAAAGTGAGGTCGCTCGGGTCGAGGTGACCAGGCAGACCCGTGCCGCCTGGCTGGCCGTGAGCACCGGCGTGGCACGTGTGCGAGCCCTGGAGCAGGCGCGCTTGTCTGCAGCCAAGCGTTTGGATGCGAGTCGCACGGGGTTCGAGGTGGGTGACCGCACGGTGCTGGACTTGCTGGACGCCGAACAAGCCTTGCACATGGTCGAAGTGAATTTGCAGCTGGCCCGCCATGCCGTCCTGCTGGGACGTTTGAACCTGGCGGCGGCGTCTGGCGGCTTGGATGAGGCCGCTTTAGGCGACGCGAACCGATGGTTCGCCGATCAGAGGATGCCGTGATGGGTTGACGCAGACCACTTGCCTCAACCCCAGGGCAAGTGGCCTTTACGAGTCGGGGCTGAGGAGACGGACCATGAAGCACATCGTTGTATTGGGCGCAGGAACAGGCGGCATGCCCGCCGCCTATGAGTTGCGCAACAAGCTTGGCGCCGAACACCGCATCACGGTGGTCAATGCCAGTGAGACCTTTCAGTTCGTTCCATCCAATCCGTGGGTGGCCGTGGGGTGGCGCAAACGTGACGAAACCACGTTCGAAATCCGGCCCTATCTGGCTCGCAAAGGCATCGAGTTTGTCGCGCAGTCGGTCAGTCAGATTGACGCGGCCGGCAGCAAGCTCACTCTCGCCAATGGCGATCAGCTGAGCTACGACTACCTGGTCATCACCACCGGACCCAAGTTGGCATTTGAAGAGGTCGAGGGTTCAGGGCCTGCCGGCCACACACACTCCATCTGCACCATCGACCACGCCGAGAGCACCTGGGCCAGCTACCAACGCTTTCTGGAGGACCCAGGTCCTGTGGTGATGGGTGCCATGCCCAGCGCCAGTTGCTTCGGGCCGGCCTACGAGTTCAGCTTCATCGTCAACACGGACTTGCGTCGTCGCAAGTTGCGCAACAAAGTCCCCATGACCTTCGTGACCTCGGAGCCCTATGTGGGGCACATGGGCCTGGGTGGCGTGGGCGACTCCAAGAGCATGCTGGAGTCCGAGTTCCGCAACAACGACATCAAGTGGATCACCAGCGCCAAGGTGACCAAGGTCGAGGACGGTGTCATGCACGTGACCCAGCTCGATGAGCGTGGCGAGGTGTTCAAGGAGCACCAGTTGCCTTTCAAGTTTTCGATGATGATCCCGGCCTTCAAGGGGGTTGAAGCGGTCGCCAATGTGGAGGGGCTTTGCAACCCGCGTGGCTTCGTCTTCATCGACGAGCATCAACGCAGCCCGAAGTACCCCAACATTTATTCGGCGGGTGTTTGCGTGGCGATCCCGCCCATCGAGCAAACGCCGGTGCCCACCGGCGCACCCAAAACAGGCTACATGATCGAGACCATGGTCACGGCCATCGTTGAAAACATCGCGGCGGAGCTGGCTGGCCAGGCGCCTCACGCCAAAGGTACCTGGAATGCCATCTGCCTGGCTGACATGGGCGACACGGGCGCTGCCTTTGTGGCCTTGCCTCAGATCCCGCCGCGCAATGTGAACTGGTTCAAGAAGGGCAAGTGGGTGCACCTGGCCAAGGTGGCCTTCGAGAAGTACTTCATGCACAAGATGAAAACGGGCAACTCCGAGCCTGTGTACGAAAAATACGTCTTGAAGGCCTTGGGGATTGAGCGGCTGGAGAAGTGAGGGAAGGCCGACGGCCAAGCGTGACGGACACGCGCACTCGCTAAGAGCGAGGCGTGTCCGTCGCCCTGGAGAACTCGTCGAACGCCTCGATCGCATGAGCCGCATACATCAGCGATGGTCCGCCGCCCATGTAGGTGGTGATGCCCAGCACCTCGTCCATCTCTTGCCGGCTGGCACCCAACTGGACCAAAGCCTTGGTGTGAAAGCCAATGCAAGGGTCGCAGCGTGCAGCCACGCTCAGTGCCAGTGCGATCAATTCCTTGGTCTTGGCATCCAGCGCGCCATGGGCCGTGGCGGCACGCCCTAGTTCACTGAAGGCCTTCATCACCTCAGGTGTGCTGCCCCTCAAGGTGGCCAGATTGGACGATACCGACCTCGTCAGATCACGGTAAGTGTCATTTGATTCGCTCATGGCGCCCTTGTCCTGCCGCGTCGCAGCCCACTACTCAACATTGCGCTGGGTTGCAATACAGACGGCTTCATTTTGGCAAGCCCGCGCAGGGGTCTCTCCGCGGCATTGGCAGTGCCTTGCCCCCACGCTCCTTGGCGCGAGCGGCCATTTCCTCGTGATGCTGTGCCACGTAGGCCTTGCACTCATCCTGGGTTTTCAATGCACGCATGTGCTCACGATGCTGGGTACGCTCCTGCGTCGTCATCAATGACCAGCCAGGTGTGTTGTCAGCCCCCCAGCGCATGGCTTGACGGCCACCACCGGGGCCCATGCCAGCACCCGGGGGCATCCCGGCTGCACTGGCCGAAGGTTCAGTGCCCATCGGGCCCGTACCTTGTCCTTTTCCCATTCCGTTGCCCGATTGGGCGAATGCATGCCCAGAAGAAACGGCGATCACAGCCGTGAGCAACATCAGTCGAACATGTCTCATTTTGAACTCCCAATGCCAAGTAGATGGAAGTTCAAGATATGCCCCTGGCATGGCGCTGTCTGTGCGGTAGCGCAAACAGTTTGAGAATTGATGGGGTCGCCGATGGACATGTCAGAACATCCCAAGACCTCATCGGCAGTGGGCAGCCCTGTAGATTGTCGACATGAGATCAACCAGGCATACCGATCGATTTGAGCTTGCGATAAAGGGAGCGGGTGCTGATGCCCAATTTGGCAGCGAGCTCTGCCCGGCTGCCTTGGTGGTGCTTCAGGTGGTCCATCAACAACTGGCGCTCAAGCTCTTGAAGTGAACGCGTTTCTCCAGCTCCCGTCTGGGGCGCTTGAGCGCTTGGTGGCGGCATCACACTCGGCGGGGCATGAGCATGCCGAGCGCTGCGTGCATCGGTGCTCAACGCGCGCTCGATGTGATGACGCTCCACCACTTCGCCATCGCACAGCAAGGTCGCCCGCTCCAGCACGTTGCGCAGCTCTCGGATGTTGCCTGGGAATGGGTGCGCTACGAGGCGCTCCAGGGCCAATGGCGACAAGCTCAACGTGCGCCCGTGCGCCACACGGGTCAGCAAGGCATGGGCGAGCAGGGGAATGTCATCTGCGCGCTCCCGCAATGGTGGCAAGCCAATGGGGAAGGTGCTCAGCCGGTAATAGAGGTCTTCTCGGAACTGGCCCGAGGCGACCATCGTCTGCAAATCTCGGTGCGTCGCTGCGATCACCCGGATGTCACATCGCCGCAGCTCGGTGCCGCCCACCCTGCGGTAGGTGCCACTCTCCAGCAGCCGCAGCAGTTTGACTTGCATGCTCAAGGGGATGTCGCCCACCTCATCCAGGAACAGGGTGCCTCCGCTGGCCGCCTCGACCAGGCCCGCCTTGGCCGTGTTGGCGCCAGTGAAGGCGCCGCGCTCGTGCCCAAAGAGTTCGCTTTCGAACAGGGTCTCGGTCAGGCTGGCGCACTCGACCACAACCAGTGGTGACTGAGCCCGTTTGCTGGCCTCGTGCACAGCCCTGGCGACCAGTTCTTTGCCTGTTCCTGATTCGCCCAACAGCAGCACGCTGGCATGGGACGGGCCCACCCGCGTGGCCAGCTCCAGCATGTCCCGGAATGCGATGGATCGACCGACGAGGCCCTCTGCCACTGGGGTGCCCTTTGCCAGGTCCAGCGCCTCCATCTTTTCGATGAAATACACCTGTTGGCCATCGGCATTCGTCAAGGGCACAAGTTCGATGTTGACGTAAGCCTCGCCCTTGGGTGTGTGGTGCAGATGCAGGACACGTTCACGTTGACCTGAGGCCTTGGCCAGCGACATAGGGCAACTCTCGCCGCATTGGTCGCAAGGCGCTTGGAAGTGATGAGAGACCTCGTAGCAGGTCCTGCCGATCACCGAAGTCTGCGTCCCGAACTGCTTCAGGTAAGCCCCATTGGCGGCCAGGATGCGATAGCGGTCATCGAACAGGATGTGAGGCTCCGGCAATGACTCCAGGTAGGACTTCAATTCGGGCAATGCGCTTGACATGAACAACTCGGTGGTGAGGTGCCATTTTGGCATTGCTGCCAATTTGGCGCAAATGATGCTGTCAGTTTGGCACTAATGGGCCGTTCGTTTTTCGTAACCCATTGAATTTATTGAACTTTGTTTGCTCTCTCGCTTTGGCACGAATCGTGTGTTGATGAAGCCATGACCCGAGTTGAAAGACGCCTCTTACGCCACCTTGTGACCGCCGTGTTGATCAAGCTGATCGTGCTGGCTGTGCTGTGGTGGGCGTTCGTGCGCGATGCCCGCGTGAGCGTGGACACCGATCGCGTGGCCACTCAGCTTGGTGGTCAAGCCATTTCTCAAGGAGCTTCCAAGTGATATCAGAACAACTGGTCGACCTGTCGCGGCTGCAGTTCGCCGCGACCGCCATGTACCACTTCCTGTTCGTGCCGCTGACCCTCGGCATGGTCTGGCTGTTGGTGATCATGGAGAGCGTCTATGTGATGACCGGCAAGGTGGTGTGGAAGGACATGACCCGCTTCTGGGGCAAGCTGTTCGGCATCAACTTCGCGCTGGGCGTGACCACCGGCATCACGCTGGAGTTTCAGTTCGGCACCAATTGGGCCTATTACTCACACTACGTGGGCGACATCTTCGGCGCCCCTTTGGCCATTGAAGGCCTGATGGCCTTCTTTCTGGAATCCACCTTCATCGGTCTGTTCTTCTTTGGCTGGGATCGCCTCAGCCGCACACAGCATTTGATGGTGACGCTGCTCATGGCCGTGGGCACCAACCTGTCGGCGCTGTGGATCCTGATCGCCAACGGCTGGATGCAGAACCCCGTGGGTGCCGAGTTCAGCTACCAGACCATGCGCATGGAGATGGTGGATTTCTGGGCCGTGGTCTTCAACCCCGATGCGCAGGCCAAGTTCGTGCACACCGTGTCCGCAGGCTATGTGACCGGTGCCATGTTTGTGCTGTCTATCTCCAGCTGGTACCTGCTCAAGGGCCGCGACATCGAATTTGCCAAGCGCAGCTTCCGCGTGGCGTCGGCCTTTGGCCTGGCTTCGGTGCTCAGCGTGATCGTGCTGGGTGATGAATCGGGCTACACCGTGGGTGAAGCGCAGCAAACCAAGATGGCCGCACTGGAGGCCATGTGGGAGACCAAGCCTGCGCCTGCTCCGCTGACCTTGGTGGCGAGCATCAACGAGGCCGCTCAGAAGAACGACTGGGAGATCGAAGTGCCCTGGCTCATGGGCCTGATTGGCACGCGCTCGATCACCAAGGAGATCCCGGGCATCCATGAGATCAAGGCCAAGAACCGCGACCGCATCATCCGCGGCATCGTGGCGGTCAATGCCCTGGAGACCTTGCGCCAGCACCGTGACGACACCCTGGCCCGTGACACGCTGGCGCAATACCAGGCTGACCTGGGCTTTGGCTTGTTGCTCAAGAAGTACGTGGTCGATGTGAACCAGGCCACGCCGGAGATGATCCAGAAGGCTGTGGACAGCACCGTGCCTCGTGTCACCCCCATGTTCTGGGCTTTCCGGATCATGGTGGGCCTGGGCTTTGCCATGCTGCTTCTGTTTGCCCTTGCCTTCTGGAGCACCCTCAAATCGACTTGTACCAAGAAGCCATGGCTGCTCAAGGCCGCCCTGTGGATGCTGCCTGCACCCTGGATTGCCTGTGAGTTGGGCTGGTTCGTGGCTGAGTACGGTCGCCAACCCTGGACCATCTATGGCGTCTTGCCCACTCACCTGAGCGTGTCCACGCTGAGCGTCAACAGCCTGTATGGCTCGCTGGCAGGCTTCATCGGCTTTTACACCGTGCTGCTGGTGGTCGAGATGGTCCTGATGGTCAAGTTCGCCCGCATGGGCCCAGGCAGCCTGGGCACCGGTCGATACGACCAAGAAGCCGTGCATGCCCCTGCGCACGCCTGAACCCGCCACACAAGGAGATCATCATGTTGGACTACCCAACCCTCAAAATCATCTGGTGGCTGTTGGTGGGCGTGCTGCTCGTCGGCTTTGCCATCATGGACGGCCACGACATGGGCGTGGGCACCTTGCTGCCCTTCGTGGGCAAGAGCGACCTGGAGCGTCGCGTGGTCATCAACACCGTCGGCCCCCATTGGGACGGTAACCAAGTCTGGTTCATCACCGGTGGTGGCGCCATCTTTGCCGCCTGGCCGCTGGTGTACGCCACCGCCTTCAGCGGCTTCTACTGGGCCATGCTCGCGGTGCTCTGGGCGCTGTTCTTCAGGCCCGTGGGCTTTGACTACCGCAGCAAGATCCACAACGCCACCTGGCGCAGTACCTGGGACTGGGGCTTGTTTGTGGGCGGGGCTGTGCCGCCGCTGATCTTCGGCGTGGCCTTTGGCAACTTGCTGCAAGGCGTGCCGTTCCAGTTCGACGACTACATGATCTCGACCTACACCGGCAGCTTCTGGCAACTGCTCAACCCCTTCGCCTTACTGACCGGCTTGGTCAGCAGCGCCATGATCACCATGCATGGTGGCGCCTACCTGGCGCACCGCACCGAGGGCGTCATTCAGGCTCGTGCCATCAAGGGGGCGGTGGGTGCCGCCGTGCTCATGGTGCTGGCCTTTGTGGGGGCAGGCGTGTGGCTGCAGAGCATTGATGGCTATCGCATCAGCTCGGTGGTCAACATGAGTGCCTTGCCCGACCCTTTGAACAAGTCTGTGGTGCGCGAAGCGGGTGCCTGGATGGCCAACTATGCGCGTGAGCCTCGCATGTGGGCTTTGCCCATCCTTGGCGTGGGCGGGGCATTGGCCGCAGCCGGTCTCTTGCTGGCGCGCCGCACCTTGAGCGCCTTCGTGGCCTCGGCACTGGCCATCGTGGGCGTGATCGGCACCGCCGGGGCCAGCATGTTCCCCTTCGTCATGCCCTCCAGCAGCATGCCCAACGCCAGCCTGACGGTCTGGGACAGTGTGTCCAGCCACCTCACCCTGGGCATCATGTTCTGGGCCACCTTGATCTTCATGCCACTCATCCTGTTCTACACCTCCTGGGCTTACCGCGTGATGCGCGGCAAGGTCACGGTCGCGCAGATCCAGGCCAATGAACACACGGCTTACTGACACCCAAGGAGCTCACCATGCATTCCATCGATCCCCAAGACGCTCAGGACCTGAGTGATCGACGCACCTGGTTGCAGGCCTCTGTGGTAGCAGGGGGCTTTGCGGCTGTGGCCACTGCCGTGCCGCTTGTCTCGTCATTTGCGCCCAGTGAGCGGGCCAAGGCTCAGGGTGCTGCCGTTGAGGTTGACATCGCCGACCTGGCCCCAGGAGACAGCAGGACCGTGGAATGGCGGGGCAAACCCGTCTGGGTGGTGCGTCGTACACCTGAGATGATCGCCAGCCTGAAGGGGCATGACGACCAATTGGTTGACCCCCATTCAGCGCAGCCGCAGCAACCTGCTTATGCCACCAACGACACCAGGTCGCTTCGTCCTGAGGTGTTTCTTGCCGTAGGCATTTGCACGCACCTGGGCTGTTCGCCCAGCGCTGTGCCTGAAGGCAGCAACAACCCCAGTGTGGATGCCAAGTGGCCAGGCGGCTATTTCTGTCCCTGTCATGGCAGTACGTTTGATGGTGCGGGGCGCGTTTACAAGAGCAAGCCTGCCCCCACCAACCTGGAAATTCCCGCGCACCGTTATCTGTCCGAGACGCGGATCCTGATCGGCGACGACGCCCAAGCCTGAGGAGATGAACATGTGGTATTTCGCCTGGATTCTGGGAGTGGGCTTTGCAGTGCTGCTGGCCATCCTCAACGCGATGTGGGGTGAGAACGAAGAGGCCCGAGCCTTGTCACACCGTTCTTCTGACGAGGAGGCCTGAACATGCAAGGCTTGGACACATCAACTGAAGTGCCTTCCAGCGCTGCTGCCATGCACTGGCCTGCTCTGAGCGTGGCCTTGCTGATCATGCTGTGTGCTACCGCATACCCTCCGCTGATGGCCGATGCAGCAGGCAAGGCCGACCATGGCCTTGCCACGGCTTTGTTCATGGCCATGGCTGCAGGCTTTGTGAGGGGCGTGGGCTTTGTGCCGCGCTTGTGGCTCTGGCGCGGGCTTTTTTCTGGCTGGACTTGCGCTGCGGCCTTGTTGCTGGCTGCTTGGCTCAAGTGGCTGCACTGAGCCAAAGCGAGCAGACCATGTACTTCCGAATCCTGGAGGAAGAGCAGACCGGGCTCGTGAGCTATTTTCTGGCGGATCTGGATGCATGTGAGGCGGTGATGATCGATCCGCGCCTGCCAGATGTGTACCTCATTCAGGCCATGCTTGCCGAGCACCGACTCAAGCTTCGTGCCGTGGTGATGACCCACAGCCATGCTGCAGACGATGGTGAGCGTGACGCCCTGACGGCAGCTCTGTCGACGGCATTGAGCACCCCTGTTCTTCAGGGAGAGCAACTGCTTGACGGGGCCTTGATCGATTTTGGGGGAGAGCATGTTCGCGTCCTGGCGACGGCGGGCCACACCCGGCATTGCCGCAGCTTTCTTTGGCGCGACCGCCTGTTTTGCGGCGGGGTGCTCTCTGCACAAGCATGCCCCCATGGCCCGGCAGTCCAGCAGCCTCAGGCGATGTGGGACAGCGTCATGCGCAAGGTCTTCACCCTTCAGCCCGAAACGCTCTTGTTCAGTGCCCATGCCGGCGCCACGGGCGCGGTGAGCAATGTGATGACACAAAGACGGCATCACCCTTGGTTCGGTGGCCGAAGCAGGGATGACTTTTTGAGTTGCATCGCGGGCCTGACATCCAACGCCATGTGAGTTGACCGAGAGCCCATGACAAACCACACCACTTCAACTGACAGCGTCTATGCACGCATCGGCGGCGAGCAGGCCGTTCGGGCCCTGGTAGAACGCTTTTATGCCCTCATGGATGAACTGCCCGAGGCCTACACCGTCCGTAGCATTCATCCTGAAAGCCTTCGGGGCAGCGCGGACAGCCTGTTCATGTTCTTGTCCGGCTGGTTCGGAGGCCCACCCTTGTTCATGGCAGAGAGGGGGCATCCTCGTTTGAGGATGCGCCACGCTCCCTACGCGATAGGCCCTGTCGAACGAGACGAGTGGCTGCTCTGCATGCAACAAGCCTTGGCTGAGCTGGTCTCCGATGAGCCGCTGCGCGATGCGATCTGGCAAGCCTTTGTGGGCATGGCCGACCACTTGGTCAACTCAACGGGCGTTGATGCATGTGTGCACGGTAGAACTGAAGCGCTCTGCTGAACGGGCGCCCCTTTCAACACAAGGCAGGAACATGAACACATTGTCTTCATCGCGCGTGACCGTGCTTGGCGCAGGTTTTGCCGCTTTGTCCAGCATCCGAGAAATTCGCCAACGCGACCCCAACGTCCAGATCACCATGGTGGCGCCCAGGGCTGAATTGCACTATCTGCCCGGCATCATCTGGATCCCCAGTGGCCTGCGTCGTCGTGAAGATCTCGTGGTTCCTCTGGATAACTTTTTGCGGCGCATGAAGGTGGCATTCAAGACAGCGGAGGTGGTGGGCCTGCAAGACAGTGGTCGCACGGTGCTGACCAGCAATGGGCCGTTGCGCAATGATGCGTTGGTCATCGCCACAGGCGGGCGTTTCATCAAGAAGCTGCCGGGCATCGAACATGCCATCACACCTTGCGAAGGGATCACAGCGGCAGAGCGCATCAGGGATCGTCTACGTGAAATGAAAGGTGGACACATTGCCGTCGGCTTTGCAGGCAACCCGCAGGAGCCCACGGCTGTTCGAGGTGGGCCGATGTTCGAGTTCCTTTTTGGTATTGATGAGCAACTCAGGCGGGAAGGGCGTCGCGATCAATTCAAGATCACCTTCTTCAACCCCTCCACCGAGCCCGGCGTGCGCCTGGGGCCGACGGTGGTGCGCCACCTTCTGGCCGAGATGGCACGGCGAGGCATTGCCACACACCTCGGTCACAAGATGGTTCGCATGGACGCTGACAAGGTCGTGACCGAAGGAGGCGAGTTGCCCTCCGATCTGACGCTGTTCATGCCCGGCATGACGGGCAATGCCTGGTTTGACGCCACTGGCTTGCCCCGTTCGCCTGGGGGCTTGGTTCAGGCCGATACAAACTGCCGGGTGCCGGGCTTTGCCCAGGTGTATGTGGTGGGAGACTCAGGCAGCTTCCCTGGCCCCGACTGGATGCCCAAGCAGGCGCACATGGCCGACCTGCAGGCCAAGGCCGCCGCAGCCAACTTGCTGGCTGATCTGGCTGGCAAGCCGAGCCATGACACGTTCAAGGTGGAGCTCATCTGCATCGTTGATGCGATCGACCATGGCACCTTGGTCTACCGCACGGCTACGCGCAACTTCATGCTGCCCTCTTCCCGGGTGCTCCATTGGGCGAAGCGCGCCTTTGAGTGGAACTACCTCAGACAGTACCGCTGACACAACATGAACATGAACATGACCTGCCTCGGCCTTGCGGCTTGCGCCGGGGGCACAACCGTGAATGCCCCTTTTTTCAACGCCTGCCATGCAGGCATCACTGGCGTTTTCCAATGAAATGGTCCTGGATGTTGGGTTCTGCTTTGCTGCTGGCACCCATGTTCGCCCAAGCCGAAGAGCTGATGGTGACCATCAGCAGCGACAAGCCGATGGCTCAAGGCGCAGGCTTGAGCCTCGCGTCACAAGCGTTGGAGCAGAGGGCACAAGACCTTGTCCTTCTGAGCGAGTGAGTCAGGCCTTCATCTGGGGCGGTTTGGCGGTGTTAGCAGGGCTGGCAACTTGGGTGCTGGCTGCAGGCACTCGCCTGCTGGCGCATCGCTTGTTGCTCCGCGGCTTACACCCTGAACGCTTGTCACATGAGCGGCAGCCAACAGACCTTGGCATCCCCATTCGATGTGTTCAGTCGGTCAGATTGGCTGGTCCTGGCGGCGCGACACTGTTTGCATGGTTCATCGCGCCCACGCACCCGCCGCAGGGCCGCGTCCCAGCAGTACTGATCATGCATGGCTGGGGCAGCAACGCCAGCCACATGCTGCCGGCGGTGCCATTCTTGAGAGATGCAGGTCTGGCGGTTCTCGTGATGGATGCACGCTGCCACGGCTTGAGCGACAGTGCCGATTTCACCTCCCTGCCACGCTTCGCTGAAGACATCGACGCGGGATTGAACTGGCTTGTCAGGCGCGGTGACGTGGATCCGAACCGTTTGGCATTGCTGGGGCACTCTGTCGGCGCTGGTGCTGCCTTGCTTTGCGCCAGTCGGAGGCGGGACGTCCGTGCGGTGGTCAGCCTCAGTGCGTTCGCACACCCTGAAGAAGTGATGCGGCGGTGGCTGCGTGCGCACCACATCCCAAGTCTTTGGCTTGGCGAATGGGTTTTAGGGCATGTTCAGCGGGTCATAGGGGCTCAGTTTGACGACATCGCACCCATCAAAACAGTAGCGAAGACCATGTGCCCTGTCTTGGTCGTACACGGGGCACAAGATGAAACCGTACCAATGCAAGACGCACATCGCATCCTGCTGGCAAGCGGGCAGTCTGCAGATGCTTGCTTGCTGGTGCCTGGTGGACACGACCTGAGCAAGGCGCTGGGAGAGGGGCAGTTGCATGGCGTCCTCCAGTTTCTGAACGAGAGCTTCTTCCCAGCATCGCTGGCAGAGTCCTGACACCAGGCCAAGCGGTAAACGTGGTGACGCATGTGCTGTGTTTGTGGCGTCGGCCTGAAATTGTGCTCCTGGAATCTAAAAAGGCCATCCTGTGGATGGCCTTTTGGCGGGAGCAGAGATGATTCAGTTCACTTCGTGAATACGGCTTTGCCGTCAGCACCCTTGATGGTCTGCCATTGTTTGTGGATCAAGGCCTTGACCGAGGCCGGCATCGGCACGTAATCCAGCTTGGACGCCGATGCGTCTCCGTTGGTGTAGGCCCAATCGAAGAACTTCAGTGTGGCGCCTGCCTGAGCAGGTTTGTCTTGAACCTTGTGCATCAGGATGAACGTGGCGCCAGTGAGTGGCCAGGCGTTCGTACCAGGCTGATTGGTCAGGATCTGGTAAAACGATTTCGACCAATCGGCACCAGCTGCAGCGGCCTTGAAGCTGTCGTCATCGGGTTGAACGAATCGACCTTCCTGGTTGGCCATCTGCACATGGGACATCTTGTTTTGCTTGGCATACGCCGACTCGACGTACCCGATCGAATTCTCCAGGCGCTGCACGAATGCCGAGACGCCCTCATTGCCTTTGCCACCCGTGCCCAGAGGCCAGTTGACGGCGGTGTTCTCGCCCACTTTGGCCTTCCATTCCGGGCTGACCTTGGAGAGGTAGTTTGTGAAGATGAAGGTGGTGCCCGAGCCATCTGCACGGCGCACGGCGGCGATGGGCGCATCAGGCAAAGCCACATCGCGGTTCAGTGCTTTCAGTGCGGCATCGTTCCAGCGGGTGATCTTGCCCAGGTAGATGTCAGCCAGCAAGGGCCCGGTCAACTTCATCTGACCAGGCTTGACGCCCTTGATGTTGACCACGGGCACCACGCCACCGATGACCGCAGGGAACTGCAGCAGTCCATCCTTGTTCAGGTTATCGTCCGTCAGCGGCATGTCTGAGGCGCCAAAGTCCACCGTCTTGCCTTTGATCTGCTTGATGCCGGCACCCGAACCGATGGACTGGTAGTTCACCTGCATCTGAGTTGCTTTTTGATAATCGCCAGCCCACTTGCTGTAGATCGGTGCGGGAAATGATGCGCCTGCGCCGGTGATGTTTTGCGCGAAGGCCGTTGGCACGCTCACGCACAGTGCGATGGCCGTTGCTGCCTGGATGGAGAGAGATTTGGTCATATCGAAAAATTCAGATAAAGGTTTATCAATCTTGACGTTCAGTTGTGACGCCTTTGTGTCTACTGCGGGCAATCGTCTCACTGCTTGTTGCTGTGTACGAAATCAGCACGGCGGTTTTGCGACCAGCAGGATTCATCCGAGCACGTGGCTTTGGGCTTTTCCTTGCCAAAGCTGATGGTTTCAATTCGTTCGTCAGGGGCTCCAAGCAGCAGCAGCGCTTTGCGCACGGCATCTGCGCGCTTTTGACCCAAGGCGAGGTTGTATTCGGTGCCGCCACGTTCATCGGAGTTGCCTTGCAATACCAGGCGATCCATTGGCTGTGACTTCAAGAAGGTCACTTGCTGCTGAAGCATGTCGGTGTAGGTGGGCTTGACGGTGTAGTCATCAAAGTCAAACAGCACGCTTTTTGCGTTCAGGTCGCTCTTGAGCTGGCGCAGTTGTGTGGCACTGCGCTCGGCATCCAACTGGGCTTGATTGACCGAGTTGGCCTGTGCCCCGCTGCTGTTTGCCTTCGACATGTCCTTGGCCATGATCGGTGCAGAAGCCGATGGCGCTTGTGCCTTCATGGGCGGCGTGCTGCTGCAAGCAGCCAGCAGGGTCACAAGAGATGCCGTCGCAATGAGAGAAAGTCGCATGGTTTTCCTTTGAATCCGGTTCACGCTCTGTGGATCAGAACTGTCGAAATGGCGCCTGGGTGGTCCGAGGTTTCGCATGTGTGATGCCTGGCGGCCTTGGGGCCTCCATGCGCATGGCACGTGCTCAGCCCGCAGGTATGCCCGGCGGGTTGATTGCCCATTGTGAAGACCAATACTTAGACGAGTCTTAATGCTGCTGGCGACCCAAGCGCCTCAGTGCAGCCCAGGCTGATCTTTGCTGGCCCATCGCCACAGCACGGTACCTGCCACCAGCATGGGCACACACAACCACTGACCCATGCTCAGACCCAGGCCGAGCAAGCCCAGGAAGTTGTCGGGCTCGCGCGTGAACTCTACGGTGAACCTCGCCAGGCCATAGCCCAGCAGAAAGACGGCCGACACCTGCCCCTGTCGCCTGGGCCTGTTAGAGAACAGCCACAGCAGGGCAAACAGCATCAAGCCCTCCAGCGCCAATTCGTAGAGCTGGGATGGGTGTCGAGCCAAGCCATCATGGGCTTGTGGGAACACCATGGCCCAAGGGGCGGATGGGCTGGTCTCGCGTCCCCACAGTTCACCATTGATGAAGTTGCCCAGTCGTCCTGCCGCCAGACCCAGCGGCACCAGCGGTGCCACGAAGTCACTGAGGGTCAGGAATGTGATGTGATGGCGGCGGGCAAACAGCCACAAGGCCAGCATGACGCCGAGGAGTCCCCCATGAAAGGACATGCCGCCCTCCCAGACCTTGAAGATGTCCAAAGGGTGCGTGGCGTAGTCCAAGGGTTTGTAAAACAGCACATAGCCGAGGCGGCCGCCCAACACCACACCGACGACGCCAGACAGCAGCAGGTCTTGCAGTTCGGAGACCGACAGCGGGCTTTGACCACGGCGTATGCGCAGCTGCCCCAGGGTGATGAACATCGCGAAGCCTGCGAGGTACATCAAGCCGTACCAATGCACGCTCACCGGACCCAGCTGCAGCGCAATGGGGCTGAACTGCGGGTGGGTCATCATGGCGTTGGACCCTGGCTCATCGGAAGAGTTTGCCAACGTGCTGCCACGTCCGTTTGAACACCCCGGCTTGTTCGACCGATGCCATGGCGATCAAGGGCTGCACAGCCAAGGGCGTGCCATCGAGCGTGGCCGTGACCTTGCCCAGCACGGCGCCCTTGCTGACCGGCGCAGACACGCCCGGCAGCATCACCACCTGGGTTTTCACGCGGCCGGCCTGTCCGCGCGGGATCACCGCAGACCAATCGCTGGCCAAGCCCGCCTGGACGGTGTCGACCTGGCCAAACTCGATGGCGGCTGTGGCGATGGGGACAGCAGACTTGGCCAGCGTGACCTTTTCGAACGCGTTGAAGCCCCAGTTGAACAGCGTGCGTGTCTGGTCAGCCCGAGCTTGCATGCTGCTGGCGCCCATCAACACCGAGATCAAGCGCATGTTGCCGCGTTTGGCTGAGGCGGTCAGGCAATAGCCGGCTTCGTGGGTGTGGCCGGTCTTGAGGCCGTCCACGGTGGGGTCGGTGTAGAGCAGGGCATTGCGGTTGCCCTGCTTGATGCCGTTGTATTTGAACTCCCGCTCTGCGTAGATCGGGTAGTAGGCGGCGCTGTCTCTGATGATGGCTCTGGCCAGCAAGGCCAGATCATGGGCAGATGCCCGGTGATCCGGAGCCGGAAGCCCAGTGGGGTTGGCGAAGTGGGTGTGAGCCATGCCCAGGCGCTTGGCTTGATTGTTCATCAGCTGGGCGAAGGCGGCCTCGGAGCCGGCAAGGTGCTCTGCAATGGCTTTGGAGGCATCGTTTCCAGACTGGACGATGATGCCCCTCAGGATGTCCATCACCGAAGCTTGTCCGTTGAGGGGCAGGTACATGCAGGACTCCGTGTTGGAGCCATGGCACCAGGCGTTCAGGCTGACGTGGACCTGGTCCGTGGGTTTGAGTCGACCCGCTTTGAGCGCCTGCTCAACGATGTAGCTGGTCATCATCTTGGTGAGTGATGCAGGCGGCAGGGCTAGCTCGGCATTGGATTCAGACAGGATCTGACCGGAGTCATAGTCCATCAGCACATAGGCCTTGTTGTCCATTTGCGGGGCTGTGATGGCGGCCGCGCAGGCCGTCACCGAGGCGAGTGAAGTCAAACCGACGGCGCACAGCATCGTGGCGGCGCAGGTGTGGAAGCGGGAGGGTTTCATGTTGTCTTGAAGGTCACTTGAACGCGCAGACCACCCAGGCGTGGCGAGTGGTCGATGGACACTGTCGCGCCATGAACGTCGGCAATGGCCTTGACGATGGCCAGCCCCAATCCGCTGCCTTCAGCACCCGTGCCCTGGAGGCGAAAGAATCGATCCAGAACGCGGCCGCGATCGGTAGCCGGGATGCCTGGGCCGCTGTCCTCCACGGACAGCACGGTCGCCTCGGGTGTGGCGAACACGTCCAGATCGACGGTGCCGCCAGCGGGTGTGTATTTGATGCCGTTGTCCAGGAGGTTGCGAACCAGGATGCGCAGCGCTTCCGGATTGCCCGTCACCATGGCCAGGCTGGCGCGATGGACGCCCAGGTCGATCTGCCGGGACTGGGCCACCAGCAGGATGTCGGTCAGTGCCAGCAACCCAACCTGTGCAAGGTCGGTGGGCTGAAGGGCCAGCCCCGCGGTGGCACTGGCCTCCTGGCGTGCGAGGACCAGCAACTGGTCGACCAGGTGCCCCGCGCGCTCGATGCCTGAGGCCAAGCGCTTCACAGCGACCTCGCGCGTCTCATCGTCCGTGGCTCGTTGCAAGCCTTGGACCTGGATCTTGAGCGCGGTCAGCGGCGAACGCAATTCGTGCGCTGCATCGGCCACGAAACTGGTCTGCGCTTCGAATGCCTGCTTGACGCGTTCCAGCAAGAGGTTGAGGTCGTCGATCAAGGGGCGGACCTCCTCGGGCAAACCGACCTCACTCACTGGCGACAGGTCATCCGCCCGTCGCGAGGCCATTTGCGAGCGCACGTTGGCCACTGGCGCCAGAGACCGGTTGACGACCCAGGCCACCAACAGCATCAGCAAGGGTGCGGTCAGCATGCTGGGGCCCACGGCCCGCCAGGCCAGGGTGCTGGCCATGTCGCGGCGTGCGGCCATGTCCTGGGCCACCTGGATGGTTTCCTGGGGTGTGGTGAGCGAGTACACCCTGTACGTGCGCGCATCAAGCGTCTTGACATCCGAAAATCCGGGCGCTGCGGGCTTGCGCAAAGTGCGGTGCGCCGCAGACTGAAAGATGGGCACACCTTTGGCGTTCCACATCTGCACCACAAAATCTTCGTTGGCCCGGTCCGAGCTGAATTCGTTGTTGGGTTCTGCATTCACCAGGGGCACGCCAGAGCGAAGTGACATCGCCATCTTCTGCATGTGGCTGTCAAAAATCACGTCTGCTTGAGACAGTGCCGTCGAGTAGGCGGTCACGGCCTGGATCAGGGTGGACAAGGTGATGGCGCCCAGCAGCAGGGCCAGCAGGCGATTGCGCAGCGAGTGCGATGCGCGGGGCGTCATGCCTTGGGCACCATGTAGCCCACACCACGCACGTTCTGGATCAGGCTTGCCCCCAGCTTCTTCCTCAGGCCGTGGATGTAGACCTCCACGGCATTGCTCATCACACCGTCTTCCCAGCCGAAGATCTTTTCTTCCAGTTGGGATCGCGACAACACGGCGCCCGGTCTGGCCAGCAGGGGCTCCAGGACAGCCCATTCGCGTGAAGACAACACAATGGCCTGTCCTTCCACGGTGACTTCGCGCGTGGCGGGGTCGATCGTCACACCCAGGTGTTCATAGCGGGGCTCGGCGCGCCCGGCTGCCCGCCGAAGCAAGGCCCTGACGCGGGCCAGCAACTCGCCCAGGTCATAGGGCTTGAGCACATAGTCGTCAGCCCCGGCATCCAGCCCCGCGATGCGTTGTTCGACCGCGTCCCTGGCCGTGGTGATCAAGACGGGTGTGCGCCGTTTGCCGGCGCGCATGGCGTGCAGGACGTCGATGCCATCCTTGCCTGGCAGGCCCAGGTCCAGCAAGACCAGGTCGTAAGTCTCTGTTCGAAGCACTGAGTCGGCCATCAGGCCATCCTTGACCCAGTCGACGGCGTAGTGCTCTGCGCGCAGGATGTCCTGCACGGACTCGCCGATCATGTGGTCGTCTTCTACCAGGAGCAGTCTCATGTCCGCGGTCTGATTGGGTTTGCCCACTCAGCACAAGACGGCCTTGCGTCGACCGATGTGCCAGGGTGTGTGCCTAGCACTTCACTATGCACGGTCGCACTTAGGTGAATCTTAAAAGGCCCGTTCTGAGATGCAGCGGCCTGTGTTTACACGGTGCCAAAGGCCTTCAGGCACATCATGAGTGCCACCGATACACACAACCAGGCAAAAGCCTGCTTGAGGTGGCTGGCGTGGAGTTGGCCTGCCAGACGATGCCCAATCAACAGCGCAGCCGTGGCACCGGTTGCAAACGGCACGGCCACCGACCAGTTCATGGTCCCATGCCAGGCAGCAGCAACCACGCCGCTGACGGACACCAAAGCGATCACGGCGAGCGAGGTGGCTTGCACGCTTCGGATGTCGAGGTTGGTGTGGCGGGTCAGCGCGGGTACGATCACGAAACCGCCTCCTACGCCGAGCAAGCCGCTCAGCAAGCCAGAGAGCGCGCCGGTTCCGGCCAGCGCCCGGGCGCAAGTCGATGTCCAGACGAGGCGACCTTCAGTCTGGTTGACTTTGCAGGGCTGTTCGACTTCCACGCCATCTGGAGATGACGTGGCGGCAGGCTTGAGGATCTTCCAGGCGATCCAGCACATGACCCCTGCAAATGCGACCATCAGTGGGCGGTTCGGGAGGTATTGCGCCAAGGTCACGCCGACGGGCGCCATCAGCATGCCCATCACGCCGATGAGCATGGCGGCTCGGTAGCGAACGATGTGCCCGTGCAAGCCGATGCCCGCACCCACAGCAGAGGCGATGCCGACGGCTGCCAGGCCCACAGGCCCCGCTTGCTGAACGGGTAGATGCAAGCCAATCACCAGCGCCGGGATGGCGAGGATGCCGCCACCAGCGCCAGTGAAGGCCAGAACCAGGCCGATCAACGAGCCCAGTGCCGCTGCGGTCAAAGACATGCGGTGTGGCGGCTTTCGCGCGTCACTTGACCCTGCACGAGGAAATGCCAAACGGCAGGTAGGCGGGACACCATCCGATCAAGCCTGTGGCCAATGGCACAACGCCAATCCAGCCCCACACGCCCACCGTGCCAGTGGCCGCCAGTGCAATGAGCACAACGCCTGCGCCAATGCGTGCCATGCGGTCGATGCCGCCAACGTTCGATTTCATGATGATGTCCTTGGGTTGCGGTTGATGGAGTGAGTTCAGTTGCTGCAGCCGACCTGGCCGCCGCATGCCTGAAAAAAGGCGCTCGCTCGACCACCGGACCTGCAAAACGCCACCACAGGGTGTGGAAGGTCTGCGCAGGCCTGGCGGTAAGCCTCCACCTGGGCGGAGGTCAGCATGGGGCTGGGGACGGGAACATGCACATAGCGCAGGCCATGCGCCTTCGCTGCGGCCTCGACGTCTGCGCTCAGCGGTTGGTCTGGCCCGCCTTCACCATCGGGTCGGTTGTTGATGATGCTCTTGTAGCCTTGTTTGGCCAACACGGCCACGTCAGCCACCGAGATTTGGCCGCACACGGTGAACTCGGGGCATAAGGCAGTGGTGGGGACGCTCAAAGTCATGACTGTTTCCTTGCTTTGCGTTGAGGGGGCGTGTCTGTGCGTGGCGATGGCTGGGCAAGCGTGGCACCGCACAGACGGCTGTGCAAAACGTGCATCACGGCTTCGGCGTCCTCGCTGATCAGTCGGTAGTAGATGTGTTTGCCCTGACGCCGGGTGTCGACCAGGCCCTCGGTGCGCAGTACCGTCAGTTGTTGCGACAGCGTGGGCTGGCGGATGCCCAGGTCTTCTTCCAACTCGCCGACGCAGAACTCGCCCTGGGCCAGACGGCACAACAGCACCAGACGGTCGCCGTTGGCCAGCACCTTGAGCAGTGCGCAAGCCTTTTCTGCAGAGACTTGCAATGCGGCAAGGTCGGGCTTGGGCAGCCGTTGGCTTGGGAAGTGGTGCTCCGTCACTTTCATTTTTTAGATTATGTTGACAGATATATTATTTGTCAATAAAGTCATTCCATCGATTCAACGCCGACCCCAGCCCATCGCCATGAACACCAAGCCAGCCAGGGTGCAATCTTTTTTTGATGAAGCCACCAACACCTTCACCCACGTCGTGTTTGACGAGCCCGGAGGGCATGGCGCCATCGTGGACCCGGTGCTGAACTTCGATGCAAGCAGTGGCCGGACTTCGCACACTTCAGCCGACGCGGTGATTGCGTTTGTGCGGGCGCAAGGCCTGACCATCGATTGGATCCTGGAGACGCATGCGCACGCCGATCACTTGTCTTCGGCGCCCTACATCCAGGATCAGGTCGGTGGGCGCGTCGCCATTGGTCGTGCCATTGATCGTGTGCAGAAGGTGTTCAAGTCCCTGTTCAACCTGGAGGCAGACTTCGCGACCGATGGCGCGCAGTTCGATCACCTCTTTGAGGACGGCGAAACCTTCGCGATTGGCGAGTTGGGCGCCACCGCCTGGCACGTGCCCGGCCACACGCCCGCCGACCTGGCCTACTGCATTGGCGGTGCGGTGTTTGTGGGCGACACGCTGTTCCCGCCTGATGTGGGCACGGCGCGCTGTGACTTTCCCGGGGGCGATGCGCACCAGTTGTATCGGTCGGTCCAGCGCCTTCTGGCACTGCCGGGTGAGACCCGCCTGTTCATGTGCCATGACTACCCGCCGGTCGAGCGCCCTGTGGAGGCCATGAGCACCGTGGCGACACAAAAGGCTCACAACATCCACATCCGTGACGGTGTGACCGAGGCCGCGTTCGTGGCGCTGCGTCAGGCCAGGGACGCCACCTTAGGGCTGCCCAAGCTGATCCTGCCGTCCATTCAGGTCAACGTGCGTGCCGGGCACTTGCCGCCAGCCGAGGCCAACGGTACCCGTTACCTCAAGCTTCCTATCAATGCCATCTGAGGCCCTCATGTCTGATCAAAATGTCACGGTGAACCTGACCCAACTGCAGGACTACCAATTCAAGATCGAGTTCGGCGGGACTGTTCCGGAGATCCTGGGAGATGAGCCCGTACCGTTGGGGCAGGGCAAAGGTCCTTCCCCGGTCCAATTGCTGGCCGCAGCCGTGGGCAATTGCCTGTCGGATTCCTTGCTGTTTGCCTTGCGCAAGTTCAAGCAAAGCCCTGACCCCTTGCGGTGCGAGGTTGAGGCCGTGGTGGGTCGCAACCCGGAGGGGCGCGTGCGGGTGTTGTCCATGTCCGCGCGGTTGCAGTTGGGCGTGGAGGCTGGCGCCTTGGCGCACCTGGACCGTGTCCTGGGGCAGTTCGAGGCCTACTGCACCGTGACGCAAAGCGTCGGGCAGGGCATCCCGATCAGCATCGAGGTTCGAGACGCTCTCGGCACCTTGCTCACGCCGGTGAAAGCATGAGTTTCTGGGACCAACAGTTTGCGGGTGAGGCGTTCAAATATGGAGAGCGCCCCAACGAGTTCTGGGTTCTCAGGCAAGCCGCTTCCAGGCGAGCCGTCGCGTCAGGTCCACATCGACACCGTTCTGGCGGACCTGTCTGATTGGGTGCCAGGTGAAGCCACCTGGGATGCCGTGGTGATGGTCTTTCTTCACTTGCCGCCGGCCTTGCGCGCCAAGGTGCACCGTGCCTTGTGGCGGAGCCTCAAACCGGGTGGGTGGTTCATCTTGGAAGCGTTTCACCCCAAGCAGTTGGGCCGCAGCAGCGGTGGCCCGAAGCAGCTTGACATGCTCTGTACCTTGGCAGACGTCCGATCGGATCTGGCTGCTGTCGCGAGACCTTGCTTTTTCGGGTCGCTTGACGAGGGGAACAGGATTCTCCATGTGGATGCCCCATTCCCGACGGGCATGGTTGATCACCGACGACATGACATCAATCTCGCGCTTGACCGTGGCGCCTGTCACCGTTTTCAGGCGGCGATCACGCCAGGCCGCCACAGCAGCGCTGGCCAACGCTGTCAGCTTCAGCGACGTGAGGGTCGTATCCTTCAGGAGCACATCGATTTTGACTGACTCGATGTCCGCAGACTTTTTGTGCGGAGTGACCTCTACCTGGTACTTCTCCAGGATTGACCGCAGGGTGTTGCGCTCAGCTTCCCCGCGTTCAGCGCTTGCCGTTGACGCGCCAGCCCAGTACGGCCACGCCACCCAGTATCAGCAGCCACACGCCAGGCTCTGGCACAGGCGAGGCAACAGCCTTGGCAAATGCGCTGCCCAGCAGCCAGTCTGCGGCGGCAGAAGGGTGCACCGTGTCCCAGAATGCATGCTTTTCCTGACTGGCGCACACCTCGCCGGTTTGGGCGTTGATGCAGGCGTCCGTCAGATTGAAGCCCTGTGCCGCCAAGGCAGGGATGGTGTCCTGCATGAAACGGGGCGTGTCAAAAACGAAGGCGTTCAGACCAGGCAGGTGCTCGCTCAGGTTTTGAAGGCCTTCTTGCAGGAAAGCGTTGTACTCCTTCGTGCGCTCTCGGGCTGCCGCGCGGTAGTCCGGGTCGCCTTGCAGGGCCGCAGGCGTGATGCTCAGGTCGGGCATCAGGGGAATGAAGAAGTCGCGCGCGCCCAGCTCGAACAGTTGCTTGATGTTGGCCAACTGGTTGCGTGATGCGGCCTTGGCCGTGTTGTCGCTCAGCATGTTGAGGCCGGTGTAGAAGTCGTTGGGGCCTGCCCACACGAAATACAGGGCCTGTGCGTCGGCGCTGAGCTGGTTCAATTGATCGCCGAACTGCGCGACCTGCCCCGCCACACCGGTGCCGTAGAGCAAGAGCCCGCCCTGGTTGCCAGAGCTGGTCTGGGCGCCACCAAAGGCGTAACTGGTGACCGCGATGTCGAGCTCGAAGCCCATCACCTCAACGGGCAGCAGCCCATCAGAGAACCGCCCCGCGTAATAGGGCTCGCCGGGCACGCCGCCTGAGGGCAGGAAGGAGGTGAGCTGGTAGAGGTTGCCCGTGTCGGACAGGCTGTCACCGAAGGCGATGATCTGGGAGTAAGCCGCTGCAGCGGGCCCGGCCAGGCACCAGGCCAGCACCGCGCTCAGCACCTTGTGCCACGAAAGATGGGAGGTATTCAAGTGGCGGATCCTTCCGGCAAAACGGGCAGTGCCTGCGTTGAATTATCTGCCAAAGTCCTTTGGAGACATCCCCCGTTTCGCATGTTAAAAATCAGCGCGCGCCCGCTGCGATGCGTTCGGCCAGGTGCAGCCGGCGGCCCATCAGTTGCGCCCCTTCATGGCTCAGGTGGCCAAAGTCCCGGTAGACCGGTGTGCCGTCGATCGACGTGACGCACCGGTCGCCAGCGCAGTTGAAGTCGGCCAGGTCCACCACCTCGATATGGGCAGTTGCGGCCAGTTCGGTCAGCAAGGCGCGCACTTCGCCTTGCCTGGCTTGTGCCTCTCTCAGCGAGAAGGCGCAGTCGGCCTGTGTGGACGCCATGATGGTCAGTAGACCCATGGCGCGCCGCTCGGTGCACAGCGCCAGGTCAACCTGCGGGCCCAACAAGGCCGGGGGCGACACCACGATCACCTTCTTGCCCAGTTGCCGCAGTTGCGCGACCACATCGGCCACAGAGCGCACCAGATCTGACCGCGTGGGCCGGGCCGCTTGCCCTTGCGCGTTGACGACCGGGTCATCAAAGAAGTACTGCCAGCGCGAGGCCAGCACCACGTACTGGATGTGTGGGGCATCGGCCAGGTAGGCCAGCATGGATCGGTTGAATGACAGGCATTGCAAACCTCTGCCTGGTGGGTCGCTGGCGAGCTGGCGTGCATAGGCCAGCGTGGGACTGCATACGCTGCGTGTGGCCTGCATGATGCCGCCTTGACCCGCCTGACCCGTCAGCGCGGGGACGAGGTGCATGGCGTAGCTGTCGCCCCAGACCAGGGTGCGCGCCTGGGGCGCATCGGCGCAGGCGGGCCGTGGCGTGAAGTCGCTGTCGTATTCGCAGGCTGGCGAGAATCCGTGGTTGGGGCGCAGGGTGTGGGCCCAGTCGCGCTCACCTGGTGTCTGCATGGCTTGCCACATCAGGCTTGAGGCGAGCATCAGCGGTGCCAGCAGCCACCCCAACTTGCGCGCCAGGGCGCCCGCCGAGTCGACCTGCCTGAAAGGCTGTTCAACCAGCACATAAGACAGGTGTGCCAGCGCGAACGAGGCCAGCAGCAGGGCCACGCTGATGTGGGTGGGCACACCTTCCAGCCAGATGCTCTTGGCCAGCGCGACCAGGGGCCAGTGCACCAGGTAGAGCGAGTACGAACGGTCGCCGATCCAGTGCAGCGGGCGCATCCAGG